>Ga0187875_10002230_pt1 | contig 14432 bp, 11 predicted proteins | sample June2016WEW_17_1_2_FD_132978 | JGI IMG/M metagenome (GOLD analysis project Ga0187875, IMG submission 132978) | Peatland microbial communities from SPRUCE experiment site at the Marcell Experimental Forest, Minnesota, USA - June2016WEW_17_10 | ecosystem: Environmental > Terrestrial > Soil >... | reverse complement strand
GGCTATATTGCCCTTCTCCGCTGCAGCCTTTACGAACTCGCCCAGCCCGCGGGCCAAATCTTTTTTGTCTGCATTTGCACGGAGCAGTTGCTCTGCGCCGGATGGGTCAACGGCGTACTGACGGGCAGCGACAAAAGACACATTCGAACACTTATTTTTTTGAATGACGGCGTCAGCTTCTGCGAACTTCCCCTCCGTGGCATACATCCACGAATAATCACAGGGGCCTGGCTGGATCGTCCTGACCTCTCCGTCGGGCCAAAGCGTGAATCGCGCACACTCCAAAAACAGAGCGGCATGTTTACGATTCTTCATGTGGGCGGCGAGGGTACGGGCACGGCTTTGCTCGCCGCGAAGGCGAAGGGCATCGCCGATGTCGTAATACAATTGATAGCCTGACTTAGTTCGCTCAGCAGTATTCAGCGTTCCCTCAAAGTCGCCCCTTTCAATCTGACATTGCCCAAACGCCAAATAGACCTCATCCGATTGACCCAAGGGCGCGATTGTTTCGAGAGCCCCCGACAAGTCGCCCCGGTGAGCCTGGATTAAAGCAATCACCTTGGTAGCCTCAGCTCTCGCGTCCGATTCGGTAGAACTACTAACGGAGCTTTTCGCGCCTTGAATGTCCCCATTTTCAGCTCGGATCTTCGCCAATTCCACAATCGACCACCGCACATCTTCAGCGCGCCTTGACAAACGCGCTGTGGCCGCCGCATCGTCGTAGTAACCCTGTGCTGCCTGTTGTTCGAAGATCTGATAGTTAGGCCCATAGCCGGGTTGTCCGGCTTTCTTCCACTCCGCAACTGCTTCCCGTAGCAGTTCCTGATCCGTGATTTTGTGAAGGGCGAATCGCCCCCATAGCATCCAGCCGAGCCCAACGCCAATGCAGAGTAGAAGCGAGAACGCTAGGACCTTCAATCCGAGACCTGGTCGGCGTGATGAGAATAGTCCCATAGACTTATTGGACACCGGTCGTGGCCCGCGGGGCCAATCTCTTCGGTAATCAGACTTGGGGAAGACTCATTGACGGGTCTATGTTTGAAAACTGATTTGGCGGCATTCACCGGCGAAGGAGTGGTTGCACCGCCGGCAGAAGTTGATTCCAACGACGGCACCCCCCGAAACTCCAGACGCAATGCAGCCGCAAGTCGAAGGCACCGTGCGCGACTTCTTCAGGGGCATCGGGGGTAAGAGCAATGCTCACGCCCTGTGACGGAGCACTCCGGGCAGGGAGCACGCGGTACGGCACATGCCGTTTTTCCGTCGAGTTCGGCTCCCCGCTATCGATGATCCTGAGAGACGAGAGCCCAATCACTACTGCGCCCGCTTCCCCATCCCGTGGTGGCGGGGGAACTCCTTGGATCACACCGGGCGCCGACACCATCAACCTATAGGCAAAATACGAAACCCTTCCGGATGTGAAGTTGACCCCGACGTCCAGGCCCTCGAAACGAAATCCCCACCAACGCAAGAGCGATGCAAGAGTGCTGTTTCTAGTTCCCAGCAATATCCTGGCCGGCAGGCCATTTCTGACGAAGCCCAAGAAACACTCGTCGGCTTCGCAGCGAGGCGCGCCGTAAGACCCCGTATCGGAGTTTTGTAACGTAGGCATCCGCCGCAATGTCTCGGCCTTGGAGGTTTCCCCAAGGCGCAAAGTGGAGAGTGCAGTCACGACAGAGACAATGCGGCTCGCGTAGATTGCGGCCTCAACCCGTAATGCGATGGCTGAGGTGACGACGACGGCGAAGCACCACAGAAAGACGATGCGTGAAGCGGATCGAAATCGAGGGGAGACAAATGCTCGCGTCATCGATAGCATCCTCTTTAGTAGACAATCAGAGGGAGCCCCAAGTTCCCATTCTCAGATCGATCACTTCTTCCCATCAGAGCGCGAGTCCCTGCAGCGTCCGTATTCGTCGTACGGCAAGACGTTTACGATCTTCAGCTTGAGCTTACGCATCAGCGCCCCGAGGTCAGAATATCGGACGTCCACCTCGGCTTCGGTCAGCGGTGCACTCCCCGGAAGCGCCTTAATTTCAAAGCTCGTGCCTGCAGGAAACCGCTGAATCCACGCTTTAAAATCGTCAAAGGAATTAGTGAGATCTCCGAAATGAGGATCGCCCTCGTTCAGCTCCCATACCGGAAAGTGTTGTGTTTGCTCAGTCGTGCGCGCCCATTTCAAGCTGTCGCATCGATAGACGCACAATTGGCGCAGACGAGCTATTCGCTGCGGCTCCGGCAACCAGCTCCGCCCATTCAAAAGCGCAGATAACAACGTGGCTTCCAGATCTTTTTCAGGTGAGATGGATTGCGTCGAGTCACGCACACGGGATGGAGGCGATCGATGCCATTTCTCCAATCTTGTCCAGAGCGCGGGTTCTGAGTCCTTGGAACCGAATCGCTCCAGCAAATGCGCAGCATCCGTGGCGAGGGGGTCACTCTTGTCGAGTTGCGAGACGACGATAGCCTCGAGTTGGGGCGACCAATATCGCACAGAATGGTTGAGCCAAATCTGCTGAAGGGCCAGATCGGCATTGCAAATTGGGTCAGCACCGTCTTGATGGTAGCGCCAGACCAGTCTCTCTTCGGCAGGTCGTCCCTGTTGTTTGAGGGAGAAAGCCCAGAGCGCAGGGCTCCCCACACAAGACTCTGAAGCGAGTATCTCGCGCACTGGGGCAATCAGGTTCGCCCCGCCCAGCCCAAGCAGAACCTGATCTAGGTTATCCTCCGTTTCGACGTCGGGCTCTTGGCGAAGGGCCCTGGCGAGATGAGAATCAAGTACAGCGGACGGTTTTTCGTTTTCTGGCATAACAGCGGCCCACCCAGCCACCGTTGCCCAATCACCACGCGCTGCCGAATGAATCATTGATTGTCTTGCTTCTTGTGGGGCCAACTTGTAGAGCCAGCGCATCTGCTGGGAACCTTCAGTCTTGCGCAAGTATGGGAGGAGAGCAGGCGAGGCAAGGACCTTCCATTCTTCCTCCCACAGGTTCGGTGCTTCTTTCATCCTGGGCATTAGACGGGCCGCTTCGTCCGCCGCCTGCTTTCGGAGTTGAGCCTTTCCGGGAAGGTCCCAACGAGCCAGAATCATTGACGCGGCACTAAGACTGTCTCTCCGCGGGTACTCGTGCTTCTGAGGTAAAGCCAACAGCAGTGTTCGAGTGTATTCAGCCAGCAATCGGAGAAAAAGCTCATTTCGTTTCTTTGACTCCTGCTCCCACTTGGGGCTCCACCACTCCTTGCTACCTCCACCGAACAGTTCGGGATGCTGAACTTCAGCTGCAATAAAAGCCAGTTCTGCGGGAAAGTTGAAATCCACGGAATGTCGTGGATCAACTAGTTCCTTTTCCATCGCCTGAACGACAAGTTTGCGGTGCGGCGAGGCGATCAGCCCGCGCCTAGCTACATTGGAGCTCTGTTCGTAGAACTGCGCGAGCAGCGGGATTACGGCCTCTGAGTGCGAATACTGTGCCCACTCGGGAAAAGGTGTGGAGTCAGGACTGAATGACCATGGATCGTCGTCGCGAAAATGGCCTCGGAGCAAGACAAGCGCATCCGAAGCACGGTCCATGAAACTTGCTGATTCGGGCAGTACGTCGACCTCGACCACGTCCGTCGCGAGCGTAATGTTGACAGCTGACTTGCGATCATCGTAAGGATCGTCGAGAACGTCCTGAGGCTTTCTGAACTCCGTGCGATAGGTGACTGAGATTTTGTATTTTCCGGGACTGTCGAACTCGATCCAATCGTTCAGTGTGAAGTTGATCTGCGGTGGAGGAATGTCGGCACCGGGGAGGTGTCCCACAACTCCGCAGGTGCGGGGGCCGTCTCTGCCAGTAGCATGCTGGGGAATTCCGGAGTAGTACCAGTCGGCCCAAGGATCGTGCCAGCCACCCGGCGGTTCGACAGTAACATCCAAAGACGTACAGCTGGCTCGGTTTAGAGTGCCCGAAGTCAGTTGTGAGTCCTTCGGGAGAATCAGGTTGGCAAGGATTGGTTCTCCAATGCGGACACTTCCAGCGCGACCTTGAACTACAAGTTGCGCCCTCATGCCAGCAACGCCTTGAGCAGGAGGATCGCCGCAAGCTGGAGCAGCGTGAGTCGGCGCCGCCAGTGCGACCAGGACTGCGATGCCCGACAGCAACGGCCGCTTCATTCCAGAATTATGGGTGACTGCGGTGGCGGTGTCGAGGTTACTGGAGACATCTCGTTTCCCATCATGGAATACATGGACTTTGCCATCCGTAACCCAGCGAGTGGACAACAGAAGAAATGAAGAGGAGCCTTCCACGCCAGGAGGCTTTCCATGTTCAACACTCTTTACCGCTGTCCACGCACCGTCGCTCGCCACGAAAATGCTCCATTAGCCGAATCAAGGCGCCGATATCTTGAGCATCTTTCGGCTCAGGGAGCGGCGATCCACACGATCAGAGCTGCTGCTGGTGTCGTCTATCGCGCCACAATCTTGATGAAGCTGGACGAGTTTAGCCCAGTGGAGCGAAAAAATGTCGAACGAGCGGCAAAGCGCTGGGCTCACCGGTGGTACCGCAACGCAAGCAGCCGCGGGCCTGACCTGACCGACAAGGAGTTCCGGCAGACGACTTGCAACTGGCTTCGATTCTCTGGCCGACTCCGCGAATCAGATCGTCCGCCAGTTCCACATCAACAGGAGATCGACGCTCTCTGTCAGTACATGGATGCCGAGAGAGGACTTTCGCCGAAAACAATCGAAAGCGTCCGACAGAGCTTGAGAAAGTTCTTCCAACACACGAAAAAGAAGAAACTCATCAAGCTCAGGATTGCGGATGTGGAGCGGTACTTTATCTTTCTCGGTAAGAAAGGTTGGACTCGCGCCGGGATCCGCGGCAGAGCTCACCATCTTCGGATGTTCTTCCGCTATGGCGAGCAAATGCGATGGACGAGGCCTGGAATAGCTGATGCGATTCGCGGCCCGCGCGTCTATCAGCACGAACAACTGCCCCTGGGCCCGTCCTGGGCAGATGTGCAGCGGCTCCTGGCCAGCACGGAAACGAATCGTAAGGCCGACATCCGTGACCGCCCCATCCTCCTTTTGCTCGCCGTATATGGATTGCGTGTAGGTGAGGTCCAGCGGCTTCGTCTGGAAGACATAAACTGGGATCAGAAAACCATCTCAATCACCGCCACCAAACAGCATCGGACCGCTCGCGTTTGTCCCCTCATTCCCTCACTTGCCGATGCGATAGCACGGTATATCCAAGAAGTCCGCCCTCAGACCGAATATCGCGAGATCTTCTTACGATTGCACGCACCGCGGCGGCCCTTCCGACATGGCGGCCTGTGGGGAATCGTAGCTACACGATTCCAGCGCCTCGGTATCAACTCAAAACGCAAAGGCCCACATTCCCTCCGTCACGCGTGCGCTACCCATCTGCTCTCCCAAGGTCTCACGCTGACCGAAGTTGGAGGTCACCTCGGCCATCGTTCACTTGATTCCACTCGTGTCTACGCCAAGGTGGACATGCCGGCTCTGCGCGAAGTTGCGAATCTCGACCTGGGAGGCCTGCTATGAAACTGTGCGATGCCATATCGAAGTACGTAACCTACAAGCAAGGCATCGGAATGGTCTTCGAGACTGAGGCCACAATCCTTCGTGCTTTCATGGAGAGGGTAGGTCCAAATGTACCGGTCGGGAAAATCAACTCTGACTCCGCGCTTCAGTATCTTAACGGGCGCGGTCCCGTCACCTTGTTCTGGCACCGCAAACACGATGCGCTGAGCGGCTTTTGGAGGTTTGCAATCCAGCACGGCTGGACTGATCGATCCCCGCTGCCGGCGCGCCGCCCCAAGGAGCCGATTCCTTTCGTCCCTTACATCTACTCGCGAGATGAACTCAAGCGACTGCTCGACGGAACCGCAACGTACCAACGAGAGTGGCGCAAGCTGGAACCAGTCACTCTGCGGGCCATCCTCTTATTAATGTACGGTGCGGGCCTTCGCACGAGTGAACCGCTCCGCCTCACGTGTGCTGATGTTGACTTGACCGAAGCCATCCTCAGCATCCGCTTCACGAAGTTTTACAAGAGCAGACGCATTGCGCTCAACGAGCAACTGTTGCGGGTGCTCATCGAGTATGACAAAAACCGGCGCCAGTTGGGCCTACGGCGGACCGGTTCTGATCCCTTCTTCACCTACAAAAATGGTGATCCCGTAAAGAGGTTCGTTCTAGAAGATGCGTTCTTCCGGTTGCGAAAACACGTCGGCGTCACGCGTGAGAATGCAAGGTACCAGCCTCGTCTTCATGATCTGAGGCATTCCTTCGCGGTTCACCGACTCACGGCTTGGTATCAGGCCGGAGCCGACGTTCAGCATTTGCTTCCGGCGCTCTGCACACATCTTGGTCATATCAGTCTGTCAGGTACTCAGCGCTACTTGACGATGACACCCGAGTTGCTGGCTGAAGCGGCGTTGCGATTCGCAAATTATGCCGAGGAGGTGAGCCGTGGACAAGCATGAGCAACTCGGGCCGTGGGTACGGCGTTTCCTTCTCGAACATCTGATCAAAGAGCGCAACCTCTCGCCGAATACGCAGCGTAGCTACCGGGACACTCTGGCCATGCTGCTGCCATTCATTGCTGTACAACTCCGAAAACCACTGGACTGCTTGGAGGTGAATGATCTCTCAGGAGACCATCTCCGCCAGTTTCTAACTTATCTCGAACAGACCCGGCAAGTCAGTGTCAGGACCCGTAACCAGCGACTGGCGGCGATACACTCACTCGCGCGGTTTATCGCCGAGTGCAGCCCTCAACACGTGGCATGGTACGGCGCGGTCCGGACGGTACCGTTCAAGAAGACGGTTCGAAAACTGATTCCTTACCTCGAAAAGCCAGAAGTGGAAGCTCTGCTGACGATTCCAGATCGCGCAACGAAGATCGGTCGGAGAAACTACACTCTTCTGTTGTTTCTCTACAACTCAGGTGCCCGTGTGAGTGAGGCGGCGAATCTTTGCATCGGCGACCTCGATCTCGGCACCGCATCGCACGTAAACGCAAGTGTCCGAATCCTCGGCAAGGGTCGGAAAATCCGCCGATGTCCGCTGTGGCAGAAAACCGCGACGGAGATCGCCGCGCTAGTGGAAGGTCGACCACCGGACGAACGCGTCTTCCTCAACCAGCGCGCAGAGCCACTGACTCGCTTCGGTATCTATGGTGTTCTCCGAGCGTCCGTTGCACGTGCCAGTGTTTCAGTACCATCACTGCGCTCGAAAAGGATCAGCCCACACACGATCCGCCATTCCACGGCAACCCATCTGTTGCGGGCCGGCGTTGATCTGAACACGATTCGCTCATGGCTCGGGCATGTCTCTCTGGACACGACCCAGGTCTATGCCGAGATCGATCTGGAAATGAAAGCGCGTGCGCTCGAAAAGTGCACCACTACGGATGTCAAAAAGCCAACTACAACTTCCGATGGAACGCTGATGGCGTTCCTTCGGGCGATCTAGTCACCGCAATTTATGTGGTCTCTGGATGCGGTGTGATCCGCACGAGGAGCGGCGATGGCTTCTGGAGACCACATAAATCATCCGGCAACATAATCCTGCTGCCTCGATTTGCGGACAGCCAGCCTAGCTTCCGGCTGAATGTTTGCCTGTATTAGAGTCAGGCGCAGCTTGCAGCCGTAATTGCTCATCAAGATTTCTCCCGAAGGAGTTCAGAGCGCCGGCGAGCGCGAGCCGCCAGCGTTCCACCGATTGTTGCGCAGCTTCTTCCATGCTGCGCTCGAAGGAGCGGAAGGTCTCGACGACCTGCATCTTCAGCAACTCTGAAACCGAAGCTTCAATCCGCTTCTGGATTGTCTGCAAATTCACCTTAGCCTCATCGAGTTGATTTCCGAGTTCCTGGGCATTGCGTGTGCCCAGTTCCGCCAGAACCACCTCAAGAGCGCTGTCCAGTTGGCTGCGCGTACTGCGTACTGTGTCGCTGGACATCTGCGACAGGCGCTTGTCAAGGCCCGACTCGAGTTGGCGGACAGATTCGTTTAGTTCTGCAACGCGACCGTCAAGACCAGTGACCTGTTCATGCAGGCGCGACGATTCTGCCGCGACCGTCGCTTGAACCTGCTCCAATTCGCGGCGGCGCGTGTCGTGTATTTCGCCCAGGCTATACTCCATACCTTGCAGCAGGTCCTCACTCAGCCGTTTTAGGCGATTGCCTGCGTCGATGACCTGCTCGTGAAACTCGCCCACTCCACGATTCAGGTGCTCGCGCAGATGGTGGGCGATATCGGCCGAGAGGTTCTGCGCCCGCTGCTCAACCTCCTGCAGATTCAGGGCGACCCGCTGCAGAAAATCGTCATGGGTTTCCGTCGTCTTCTGGTCGATAGCTTCCTTCGCCGCTACCAGCAACTGCCCGTACTGCTCCCTTGCTCCATTCAGGATTATGGGTTCCAATTCCTTCTTCAAGCGCAGCTCCAACTGCTGTTCCAGCTCGGGAGGAATCTGCGCCAGCGATACTTCAAAGCGGCTCCGCTTTTGCGCGAGGCTTTCGGTCAGGTTCGTCACCTGGGCTTCAAGCGGGTGAATCAGTTCCGCGAGGATTGCCTTGAGACGCTCGTCTGAGAGTTGCTTCTTGATTCTATCCAGCACGATCTTTGCAGAAGCGGTAGCTTGATTGGGCGGAAGGATATCAGTAGATCGCATCATCGGGGCGACGGTTTCTCCGACAGTCGCCGGCAGCTTTGCCCAATCTTTTGGACAAGTCTGCAGTCCCCAGAAATTATCCGGCCGGTCAAGGCGTGCGCCCAGCTTCCAACTCTGGCGGTCGGATTCAATCGGCTGACAATAGACAACCTTGGCCGTTGTCTCACGCCCCTCCTGGCTGTGGAAGTGCAACGGAGCCCCTGTTTCCAGCTTGATGGGGGCCCGCATGGCACAACCATGGGCGCTAACCACCAAGGTGTCGCAGACCTCAGAGAAGTTGGCTCCCGGATCCAGGCTGGTAACCAGTATCGGAACGGTGATCGGTACCCTCGAGCTGCGCCGTGATGTGGGAACATTCGAATTATGCATAGCTTTCGCCTCGTTGCGAGGAGTAAGTACCGCCCGGCCGGTCAACCGACGAGCGCCCTGTATGAACTACGTTACCGCCAAGTTCATTAAAGATTGTTAACCCGTAGTGCCATTTCTGGATTGATCGATGGAGCAGTAGATGGACTGTCTTTCGTAACTGACCCATGCAGGATTGTGGGAGTTGGAGTCCGCGCGCCTGCCATTCCGTCAACTCGCCAACCCCCGACTCAACAGCGTAGGGGGTCTGTGACCCCGGAAGAGGTCGATGGTGACACTTAATAATTCCCAAGAGATTAGACCGCCCATGGCTTTTCGACAAAATCGGTGCGCGATCCGGTTGAACATCTTGCCGCCGACGCAATTGCAATGCGTAACGTCCGCAAATCGCTGTTGTCCACAGCGGTGAACTGGAATGGTTGTAACCCAATTCTTACGGCTGAACAGGGGTTGAGTAGTTCAGCCCGGCCGAGCACTGGTCCAGCGTTCGTACAGAACATCACTTCTACCACTGCTCCCGGATTAAGTGGCTTAAGGACTCGCAGTAAACCTCCTGTTACAGAAACGCTCTGAAGTCTAGCTGCGAGCTGTTGGCCGTCTTCAAAACGGATTCTTACTTGAGGCATGCTCGGCAGTTGAACGCGCAGGGCACGCCGCTTTCCATGCGGTCGGGGGGAGGAGGTCATGCGCCAGAGTATCGTACTCGGAAACGACGAGCGCGAGATTACGAAGGAACCTGTACGCATTTTAATGATCAGCGGAACAGCTGCTCACTGTGAGTCCCATTGAAAACCATTGCTCTAGGTTCAGCTCGAGCAGGATACGAAGGGAGTTTGGTGGTTTTTATACCCAAGCGCGGAGAATCGAATCCCCGGGGTGCTGTTTTCCAGGCAACTTTGCTTCCTGAGTACGACGGCTTGCTGACGAGGAGCAGGGAAGCCAGGCTTGCCTCGATAACCTCACAATTCGAGCGGCTCCTCTCTATGGCCGATAACGAGCGTCACGGGAGCCTCGTCGTAATCGGACCCGGGCTCGCACTAACGTAATCTTCCATCGGTAACGGATGCTGGCACATACTCATGCCTGACTATGAGCACCCTCCCCCACACTAGCTCGCCGTGGCGCGTTCCACGCCTGTATCTTGAAGAAGCCACTCCCGCTGTGCTTCGGTTCGCAAATGGCCAAAGCATCGGAGCCAACCTCAACGTCGTTTCTCTCACCGGTGGTCTGATTTCGCTACCTCGGCTTGTCGTCCCGGGATCGCGGGTTAAGCTAATCTTTCTGACTGGAGCCGGCTCGGTGCTTGGAGGTGCGGAGATGCTGCGTCCGGTCGCCAACGCGTTGCAGCCGTTCCGCTTCGTTTCACTCGCGGCCGACGATCATCGCCGCCTCGGCGCGCTCATCCGGGACCAATCAAGCCCAAGCGCGACCGAGCAGGTTTGGATTGAGAAACTGCGGGCTGCCTCGGCGAGGCAAAACGGCGCGCAGCCCTGGCGCCTCAAACTAGCGGGGGCGGTCGGTCTGGTCACATTCGGTCTGGCCACCGCGGCGTACTTGCTGCACTCCGGCTTGTTGAAGTAGAGCGTGTTTGACGACCGTACCTTGAAATGGACTCGATCAACATTCGCCGTTGGCCCCGATACCATGTGCATGTGCCAGTCTTCATTATGATCAACTCTGCGACCGGAGAAGCAGCTGTGCCAGGATTGGTTTCTGAGTTGAGCCGCTCCGGAATGGAACTCTACGGAGGGGTCGATCTGCAGCCCGGGGAGTTGATGGAAGTCGAATTCCAGACCTCGGGCAGTCTCCACGTTACCGGTGTAGTCCGCAATCGCTCTGGCTTTTGTTTTGGACTCGAATTCTGCGCAGCATGGAAAGAACCGGAGGCGGCGGATGAGCTCGAATCCCTCATTTCGGCAAGGCACGAAACTTGCCTGCAGGAGACGCAGCAGAACATAAACCGGTCTTTACAAACGCTGGTAGAGTTGAAGAAATGTCGCAAGGAAATTCAAGGCTTGGCCAACGCTTTGGATGAGTGGGTGAAGACGAGGCAGCGAATCGAGTCAGCCACCGCTCGCAGCCGATCTGCCAAAAGCTGACGTTGATCCACAACAGAAGGTGGAACCGCTGATGCCGCAGGTAATTTAGCGCGATTGCACGGAGCTTCCTGCGTCCGCGACATGAACGTTGTCGAACCCGTTTTCTAATGTCTTAGTTGTGCTGGACAGGGAACTTCCTTCTCTTTTCTCTACGAGGCTGCGGTGGTGTGGACGGGTCTCCGAGCGGGTTGAAGTAGGCGTCGTTAAAGACGACATCGCCCTGAAAGCTTTTCGTGCTATCGCGATAGCGTTGGCTGGAGATCGCGGTTCGGATCTCGGTTCTCACATCTTCCAGCGCCAATGTCTCCTTGGTGATCATTTTGTAGATGAAGTGGGCGCCGCTGGGATCGGAGAACACCTCGGAAACTTCTCCGGGCTTCAGGTCCATCACAATCTCATGGCGTGGAGGCAGCGTGGTGCGGCGCACCCTCTCCAACTTCGTGTCGGGAGTGGTTCGTCCGAAACCCGCTTCCGCGTAGGCCTCTATTTGCAACTTGTCGGGATCTTCCCCGTTAACGGCACGTGCGCGGAGGTCGGCGGCCAGTTTCGTCATCGCGTCTGCGGCGGCTTTGTTTTGCTCCTCGGTAGGCTCAGTCGCAGTCGCTTTTGTATCTTTCATGGGATCGCCGTTGGGGGTTATGGCGGACTGGGCATCTGCCGAGCCGGTGCCTTCATGTTCCTCGTGTGCTTGTACGATTTGCTTTGCACGGGGGATAAAAATCCTCGCCACGGCGGCTTGCTCGTAAGAAGGCTCATTCTTCTTGTAATAGTCCTGGAGATCGGCCTGGGAAATATTGTTTGCATCCGCCAGCAGCGCGCGGCTCAGGTCTTGGGAAAGGAGTTGCATGCGCGCAAACCTCATCTCCTCTGCGAACGCGGGTGTCTTGTCGAGGCCGCGTTTTTCCGCCGCGGCGGACATTCTCAGATTCAGCGCATAAGCGTTTGCCACATTGAGGCGTAAGGACAGCGACATGCCCGGCTGGAGCGCTTCGGTGAGCCGTTCAAATTGTGCGCGAGTGACCACGGTTTGGCAGGCACGACCCGGTCGCTCCGGATCGGCGCAGAACCCATTCAGCGTAATCACCGGATCGTCGGGCGCAAGTTTTACATCTGGAGCATCACTGGCCGGGGCGGGAGAGTGTTCCGCCTTTGCATCGGCGTCGGGCGGTGTAATCGGTGGCGCAGCTTGCCCGCAGGCCAAACTGGCGAGCAGGAGACACGCGAAAATCTGAAACGCACCGATCACGATCGCAATCCTGCGAAGGGAGATTATATCGACTAATTATCGAAGCTCGCGATGAGTGTTATCGCTCCCGGGAAACTTTCGTAAGGTTCTCTTTCGCTGGAGAACACAGACGCACGATGCGTGTCTGGATTAGGCTACTGTTCGTAGGCTCCCATGTTGATTTGTCCGCTGGCACTGACGCGCGGATTGCCGTTGAAGTCGACCGTGCCAAAATCGGCCGAACCTAAACTGGCGTTGCCGGTATTCTCGGCCGGCGAAGCGGTGGAGATATCAAAATTGGGCGTCGGTGAACAGGTGATGATAGGGGTCGGGGGGCCGCTCTCCTTGGTCGAAGTGCATGTGGGTAGAGTGAGGTAATCGGGATTCGCGAACACGGAATTTTTATCCTGTCCAGTCTTGGACTGGTAGGACGCGAAGGAGGAATAGCTTTTCCCGTTTAACTCAAATGTGGTAGTCGAGCTGATGGTGTAGTAATCGTTGTAATTGGCGGTTACTCCGCTGCCCGACACGTACCCGTAGATGAACAGACCCTCCGCACCGGTATAAACAATGTTGTTCTCGAAGACGATACCGGTGGCGCGGTACTGGATCTGGAACTCACCACTGCCGGTCTTCTTCGTGTCGTTATCGTACAGGCTGTTGTTCACGATGGTGATGTTCGTGCTTCCACCGGTCCCCGACTTGGCATAGCCGCCCACGGAGATACCGCACGAGTTTGCGGCGTATACAAGGTTGTTACGGATGATCACGTTGCTGGAGACTTCGCCCGAAGTTTCGCTCGCCGCCTCGATATTCAGGTCGTTGCCGTAAAGCGTGTTGCGCTCGAACGTCACCCCCGTGCAGCCATCGCAGTAAAGGCCGTCCTCATCATATTCATTGCCTTCCCCAGGGTTCTTGAAGGCGCTGTTGTTGTAGATGAGGTTGCCGTAGACATCTCCGTTCTTGGCCTGATCGTAGCCAGTTGGGCCGACCCCTTCGAAACCGATCGCATCCATACCGATGTTGTCGTTGTCATAAATCGTATTGTAGGAGACCACAAAGTCTTGAACATTTCCGTTAAAGGTGGTCGTCTCGCTTTCCCCGGTAAGGCAGCCAGTGACGGTGTTGCCGCTGACGGTCACGATGAGCGGGGTGGCGCTGATACCGAAAACGCCGATCCCGTAAGCGTTGCCGTTCTTTCCGGCCGTGGTTTGGATGTTCTTGACCGTGTTGTTGAGTATGTTGATCCCGGTTCCGCCGCCGACAATAAGAATTCCGGCGGGAACCTCCGCTTTGCTCGAAGTTTTAAAGTTTTGGATTGTGAATCCTTCGATGGTCAGGTGATTCACGCCGCTTGAGGCCCCGATTGTGAATAGCCCTTGGGTGTTTCCGCCGATGAAGCCGTTGCTAGAGGCGAAGCTGGGTGAGGTGCAGCAGGAGACGCCGGTGCCATCCACGATTGCTACGCCCTCCCCATTGAAGACGATGGGAGCCGAAGCTGTTCCCGAATTGGCGAAAGTCACGCTCTCTTTATAGGTTCCCGCTTCCACATAAACGGTGGCACCTGCGTGTGCTTCGAGAGCAGCGTGTCCAATGGTGAGCCAAGGCGCGCTCGCACTGCCGCTACTGGAGTCGCTGCCGCTTTTGGCAACGTAGTACGTTTGGGCCTGCACGCAACAGGTAATGGCGATGCTGGACAGGAAGAGAAACAGAGCGCGCATCAACTTGCGCTTCCGCATGCTTTCCGTACCGTGGTGTAAGTGACGAATCATTGACCACCTCCTAGTGAATGCAATAAACCCCTCACCCGATTGCGAGTTCGTTTTGTTGCTTGTGCAGTTGCGTACTCTATCGATTGATTTCTTATTCTTACGTTTAGCATTCTCGTGAAGCATGGTGATCCCATTGGGCCGTTCTGTCAACACTCACTTTGTATTGTGTCGGTAGCGCATGATATGTCCGGTTGAATTAGCACATGAAATGTCCGCTTTTCAGGCGGTGAGAGTAGGAGACCATGCGGAGCATGGATTCCTACTCGAAGACCGCCATGGAGCGGGCT
>Ga0187875_10002229_pt1 | contig 14432 bp, 13 predicted proteins | sample June2016WEW_17_1_2_FD_132978 | JGI IMG/M metagenome (GOLD analysis project Ga0187875, IMG submission 132978) | Peatland microbial communities from SPRUCE experiment site at the Marcell Experimental Forest, Minnesota, USA - June2016WEW_17_10 | ecosystem: Environmental > Terrestrial > Soil >... | reverse complement strand
TGCCAAGGCGTCTGTTCGCCGCCGGTCGCCTGGTGAGCGGCGACGCGAACCTGGCGCATCGTCGAATCGACGTCGACGAAGGGTTGTTGCGCGGCGCCGACGAAGGCGACGGCGTAGGCGTCGTCGGCGTCGCCCGGCCTCGGCGGCGCCTCGAAGTCGTGGACTTCGGCCGACAGGCCGAAAGTCGTGGCGGCGGGCGGATCGAGCGGGATCAGCCCCCTGGGAAACGTCACCGCGCTGACGCTGCCGGGAATCGGCCGCGCGCCGTCGAGCGTCACGACCCGGACCTGCGACGAGGTCTGCGCCAAATCGTTCATCACCTTGGTCATGCTCAGCGAAATGGCCGGGACGTCCGACGCCGTTCGGATCTGTGCGTCGACCGGCAGAAGATAGTCGTCGCAGCCGACATTGACGGCCAGGCCGGCGAGATAGACGGTCACCGCCGCGCCGGGCGGCGCCGCCTGAACCTTGGCCAGGAACGCTTGATAGCCCGACGCGAGATCGGACGTGTTCAGGTCATGCAATTCGCTGACGTCGAAGCCCGCGCCGCCGAGCGTCTTGGCGACGAGGGCGGCGTCGTTGGCGGCGGTCTGAAGCGGAGCGCCGACATAGCCGGCTTCTCCGATCACGAGCGCCAACCGATTCGCCGGCGGCGCACTTTGCAGCGTCGGCGCCGGCGCTTGCGCGAAAGCAGGCGCCGCTAGGCAAGTCGCGGCGAGTAGCGCGGCGACGATTTCGGAGCGGATTGTTCTCCACACCATTTGCGTACTCCTTGGGTTCGAGGCTTGCGAGACATTCAGAGCGTGACGACGGCGATGATCGTTCTTCAACGCTGGGCTTCGAGGCGCGCCGCGCTGGTCTCCCGCGACGGATTGGCGGGGCTTGCGACCGTCGAGCGGAGCAACAAGCGCGAATATTCGCGGGCATTTCTTGATTACGGTCCGAGCGAAGGCCCGTTCTCAGACTGCGCCGATGGTCGTCGCCGCCGCGAACCCGGCTTGATCGGCGACAAGCCGCCGCAGCTCCTGTCGCGCGATTGTCGCGTCGCCGTCATATCGCCTGACGGCTGGCCGGCCCGTCGCCGGCCGTTTGCAGACGGGTGATTCTCTGGTGTCCATTTCGCAGCGCGGCGCGCGCGCCTCCGCCTTCAATCTCAACGCCGCTTTTCCGCCGCCGCCCGGCGCCGAGGAGGCGCGCGAAGCGCTGCTGGCCCTGCGCGAGCGGGTCACGCGCGAGTCGGGTCGCCTGGTTGGCGGCTGGCGCGACGCGATCGCGCGCGACGAATTCCTCGCTTCGGCGCGCAATCTCGCCGACTATTTGGCGCTGCGCCGCCAGGACCTGTCGACGCTGCAGGCCAGTCTGTCGGCGCTCGGGCTCTCCTCGCTCGGCCGCTGCGAGAGCCATGTGATGGCCAATCTCGACGCGGTGGCGGCGACGCTCGCGCGCGTCTGCGGCGGCGAGCCCGAGCCGTTCCCCAATCCCGATCTGTGGTCTGAGGGCGCGCGACGCCTGCGCGAGCAGAGGCGCGCGTTGTTCGGCCGCGAAAGCGGCGCGGCGATCATGGTGACGCTGCCGACCGAGGCGGCGAGCGATCCACGGCTGGTCGACAGCTATGTCGCCGCCGGCATGGACTGCGCGCGAATCAATTGCGCCCACGATTCGCCGGGGGTGTGGCGGTCGATGGTCGAGCAGGTGCGGCGGGCGGCGGCGCTGCGCGGGCGCCCGTGCCGCATCCTGATGGACTTGCCGGGGCCGAAATGCCGCATCGAAGCCCTGTCGCCGGAACGGCCGGCGCGGGTGCAGATCGGCGATCGCCTGCGCCTGGCGCAACGGCTGACGCCAGCGACGCCGGCGGGGCTGCCGGTCGTCGTCGTCAGCCTGCCGCAGGTCGTCGCCGGCCTGCCGGTCGGTGCGCCGGTATGGATCGACGACGGCAAGATCCGCGGCCGAGTCGCCGCGACCGACGGCGGCGACCGCATTGTCGAGATCGTCGGAGCGCGCCGCAAGGGCGGCAGGCTGAAGCCCGAGAAAGGGATCAACTTTCCCGGCGCGCCGCTCGACCTGCCGCCGTTGTCGCAAGACGATCTCGCCGCGCTGCCGGTCGTCGCCGAATGCGCCGATCTAATCGGCTTCTCCTTCGTCCAGCGGCCGCGCGACATCGTCGCGCTCGACCGCGCGCTGGTGGCGGCGCGGCCGGGCGGCCCGCCGATTCCGCTGGTCCTGAAGATCGAGACGCTGGAGGCGGTGCGCAACTTGCCGCGCCTGATCGTCCAGGCGGCGGGGTCGCGGCCGACCGCGGTGATGATCGCGCGCGGCGACCTCGCGGTCGAGCTCGGCCACGTCCGCCTGGCTGAAATCCAGGAGGAGATCCTGTGGCTGTGCGAGGCGGCGCGCATTCCGGTCGTCTGGGCGACCCAGGTTCTCGACGATCTGGTCAAGGACGGGCTGCCGAGCCGGGCAGAGACCACCGACGCCGCAATGGCCCAGCGCGCCGAATGCGTGATGCTCAACAAGGGGCCGCACGTGGTCGAGGCGATTGGCTTTCTCGCCGAGATCATCGGCAAGATGAGCCGACATCAGGCGAAGAAGACCGCCCGGCTCGGGGCGCTGCATTCCTGGCCGCTGGAGGCTCTCGCGCTGGCCGCGGCGCCGCTCCCCGAAGCCGACGGCGCGCCGGTGACGATCGAGGCGCCGATCGGCTGACGCGGCTGGCGGACCGTTTGGGGGCGAGGGCGTCCTGTCCGCGGCAAAAATGCTCGATTGTGGCGCCCGCGCCACATGACGCGCCGGCGGCGACCGTGATATCAAATCTACGGGGCGAAGCCGTAGCGCAGAGGGGCGCGGTGGGCGAGCTTCGGGATGGGGGCCGATATGAAAATTCGCAAGCAGGTCGCCGCTCTGGCGATCGCCGCGCTGGCGTTGTCGACGCCGTCGATCGTCCCGGCCAATGCGCATGGTTACTATTGGGCGTCGCCGTGGCCGGCGGTGGCGGTGATGGTCGGCGTCGCCGGCGTGATGACCAACGCCGCCTGGGTCTGGCACACCCAATGCCGCGAGCTGAGCAGCCGGGAGGCGATGACCTCGACCTTCCTGCCGTTCGTCGGCATGGCCTTCGACGCGCACGCCAGCAAGTGCCGCTGAGTGCTGCGTAATCTGGGCGCGGTCGGCGACTGCGCCTATAGCGCGCGTAACGCGCAATCACGAAACTCAGCGGGGGACGTCAATGCGCATTCGCAAATGGGTCGCGGTCGCCGCGACCGCCAGCGTCGCCTTCTGGACGCCGTCGGTCGTGCCGGTCAAAGCCTTCACGACGGGGTGCGGCGTTCCGATCGGTATGTACCGCACCATCGACACCGCCTATGCCGACGGTTACGCACCCTGTCCGACAGGACATGGCGGGTCGCCGTGGCCGGCGGTCGTGGTGATCGTCGGCGTCGTCGGCGTGATGACCAACGCCGCCTGGGTCTGGCATACCCAGTGCCGCGAGCTGACCAGCCAGGAGGCGATGACCTCGACCTTCCTGCCGTTCATCGGCATGGCGTTCGACGCGCAAGCAAGCAAGTGCCATTGAACGCGGCGTTGCAGGCGCGGTCGGCGACCGCGCCTACAGGGAACGGCGCGCGCAATCACGAAAGTCATGGGGGACGCACATGCGCATTCGCAAATGGGTCGCGATCGCCGCGACCGCCAGCGTCGCCTTCTGGACGCCGTCGGTCGTGCCGATCAAGGCGTACGCTAGCTGCGGTTATTCCAAGATCGAGTTCCGAACGATCGACACCGCTTACGCCACTCCCTGCCCGGTTCCGGTCGGGCATGGCGGCGGCTCGCCGTGGCCGGCGGTGACGGTGATCGTCGGCGTCGTCGGCGTGATGGTCAACGCCATCTACATTTGGAACACGCAATGCCGTCAGCTCACCAGCCAGGAAGCGGCCATCTCGACCTTCCTGCCGTTCATCGGCATGGCGTTCGACGCGCAGGCGAGCAAGTGCCACCGCTGAGCGGAATGCGCTCGTAGGCGCGGTCGTCGCCGCGCCTGTCGGTTCAACCCTTCGCCGCGGCCTTCTTGCGCCGCTTGGCCAGCGTGCGCAGGCGCAGCGCGTTGAGCTTGATGAAGCCGGCCGCGTCGTTGTGGTCGTAGGCGACCGCGCCTTCCTCGAAGGTGACGAGGTCCTGGTCGTAGAGCGAGTTCGGGCTGTCGCGGCCGATCGTATAGACGCCGCCCTTGTAGAGCTTGAGCCGCGCGCGGCCGGCGACCGATTCCTGGCTCTTGTCGATCAGCGTCTGCAGCAGCTCGCGTTCGGGGGCGAACCAGAAGCCGTTGTAGATCAGCTCGGCGTATTTCGGCATCAGCTCGTCCTTGAGGTGCGCCGCGCCGCGGTCGAGGGTGATCGACTCGATCGCGCGATGGGCGGCGATGAGGATCGTGCCGCCGGGCGTCTCGTACATGCCGCGCGACTTCATGCCGACGTAGCGGTTCTCGACCAGATCGAGCCGGCCAATGCCGTTGTCGTGGCCGAGCTGGTTGAGCGCGGTCAGCAGCGAGGCGGGAGACAGGCGCTTGCCGTCGATGGCGACCGGATCGCCGTTCTCGAACGCGATCTCGACGATCGTCGGCTTGTCCGGCGCGGATTCGGGATCGATGGTGCGCGAATAGACGTAGCCCGGCGTCTCGACGGCGGGGTCCTCGAGCACCTTCCCCTCCGAGGAGACGTGCAGCAGGTTGGCGTCGGTGGAGAAGGGCGCTTCGCCGCGCTTGTCCTTGGATATGGGAATCTGGTGCTTCTCGGCGAAGGCGATCAGCGCCGTTCGCGAGGGGAAATCCCATTCGCGCCACGGCGCGATGATCTTGATGTCGGGCTCGAGCGCATAGGCCGAGAGCTCGAAGCGCACCTGGTCGTTGCCCTTGCCGGTCGCGCCGTGGGCGATCGCGTCGGCGCCGACCTGGCGGGCGATCTCGACCAGCCTTTTGGCGATCAGCGGCCGGGCGATCGACGTGCCGAGCAGGTACTGGCCCTCGTATTGCGCGTTGGCGCGGAACATCGGGAAGACGTAGTCGCGGACGAATTCCTCGCGCAGGTCCTCGATGAAGATGTGCTCCGGCTTGACGCCGAGCAGCTCCGCCTTGCGCCGCGCCGGCTCGAGCTCGTCGCCCTGGCCGAGATCGGCGGTGAAGGTGACGACCTCGCAGCCGTAGGCGGTCTGCAGCCACTTGAGGATGATCGAAGTGTCGAGGCCGCCCGAATAGGCAAGCACCACGCGCTTCACGGAGGTCTTCGGCTTGGACATCAGCTTTCGCTCGGGGAAAAGGATCGAATTGGCGGACGCCGGCGGCGTCGGGATTGCGGCGCCCATCCCGACCATGACGGCAAGGGCGGGGCCGGGGAACTCGCTCCGACTTGCGTCCGCGGCCCTTATAGACGGACGCGGGCGGCGCGCAACCCTCTGGAGCGCGCGGCGAAAAAGTGGACGCCGGTTTTTCGCCAAAGGCGCGCGACAACGAAAATTCTAGACCGTCCGGCGATTTCGACAAATTGCCGGACGGTCTAAGGTCCGCCGCGCGGCCACAGCAGCCGGCGCGCGACAGCGATGATCCATAGCGTGATCAGGCCGCCGAGCAGCGCGTCGGAAAGGAAATGGCCGCCGAAGGCGATGCGCATCAGGCTCGTCACGGCGCCGAAGGCGAAAGCGAAGGCGAGCGCGGGCGCGCGGGCGGGGGGCGGCAGCAGGACAGCGGGAGCGGTCATCCAGAATCCGGTCGCCGCTTCGCCGGAAACGAACGAGCAGTGCCTCTTGCAGGCGCCGTCGAAGCTGTACCAGGGGCGGAATTCGTCGGTTCCGCCGAATTCGACGACGTGGACGGGGCGCGGGCGGTGGGCGTGGTCCTTGAGGCCGACGTTGACGATGAGCCCGGGGCCGATCGCGATCGTCGCGATCAAGAAGATCACGCCGAGGCCGGTCGGCGCCCAGGGGACCGCGACGCCGACGCGGCGCAGGGCGTACAGCGCGACATAGGCGGCAAGAACGACGAACGGCGCAACGCGGAAAAAGTCGCGCCCGAACCGCTCCAGCCCGTCGTGGCCGGCGAAGCCGCCGTGGTCATAGAAGAAATGTGCGACGGCGAGATCGACGCCCGGCCACAGCGCGAACACGACGAGCGTCAGCGCGATCAGCGCCGAGACGACGAGGATCCAGCGCATCGGCGTTCACAGCACCCGGTAGACTTGGCCGGTCTGTCGGCCCTCGACGCTGCGGCTCACCGCGCGCGCCGCGCGCGCGACCGGCACGGGATCGAAGCCGCGGAAGAACGGCGCATAGACGCCCATCGATTCCTCGAACACCGTCGGGCTGACGGCGTTGATGCGGACGCCGCGCGGCATCTCGATCGCCGCCGCCATGGCGAAGCTCTCCAGCGCGCCGTTGACCATGCTGGCCGACGAGCCGCCGACGATCGGCGCGTCGGCGAGCACGCCGGCGATCAGGGTGATCGAACCGCCGTCGCGCAAGCAGTCGCGCGCCGCCAGGGCGAGGTTGACCTGGCCCATCAGCTTGTTGATCAGGCCGAGGCCATAGGGCGACTGCGCCAGGGGCGCGGGCGCGACGGTTTCGAGCGGCGGGAAATTGACGCTGCCCGCGGCGCAGACGACCGCATCGAGCGCTCCGGCCGCCTTGAGGCCGGCGACGATGCTGGCGGGGTCGGCGATGTCGATGCGGATCGCGCCCGACTTCGAGCCGGCGGTGACGACGTCGTGGCGCTGGGCGAGCTCGCCGACGACCGCGCGGCCGAGCTCGCCGCTGGCGCCGATGACGAGAATACGCAAGCGCGGCGCGTCGGACATCCCATTGCTCCCCTGGTCGAACGAAGGCCGGGACCCTAGCCGAAGCCTCCGCGCCGAGAAAGCGGAAATCCCTCCGACGCCAGACGGACTCACCAACTGATCGCTGCAACGCCGATCAGGTAGGGATGGAGCAGGACCATCGCGACCGTGAGCGCGGTCCCGAGGAGGAGGGCGATCGCGTCGGCGTTGGTGAAGGCGGGCGACGGCGCCGCGCCATGGTCGCCGCGCAGCTCCAGCGCGATACGCGCGTAGATCGACCAGACGAAGAACGCGCCGAACAGCAGCATGCCGCCGGCGTCGCCATTCGAAATGAGATGGGCGAGCGACCACAGCGTCACCGAGGCGAGCAGCGGGTGGCGCAGCCAGCCGCGGATCTTCCCCGGCGTCTTGTTGACGCAGGCGAGCGAGACGAACGCGAACCACATCAACGTCAGGGTCACGTCGCGCGCCCGCTCCGGCGGCGCCCAGATCTGGTCCCAGGCATCGGCGCGATAGCGGCTGAAGCCCCAGACAACCAGCACGAGGCCGAGCGCGGCGACCAGCGAATAGAGGCCCCGGTAGGGGTCGACGCCGATCCGGTCGACCACACGCCCGCGAGGGCCCCGCAGGCTGGCGAATACGTGGACGCCGAGCATCAGGACGAGACCGAGCGCGAGAATGAACATGCGGGCTCCTCCTGGCGGTCCCGGGGCGCCATTGCATAGCGCGAACGCCACCCGATCGCCACGGGCGTCGCGCCGCATTGCCTCGCGCGCCCGCCGCGCTTAGAACCGTCGCCTCGTGACGTCGCAAACGGCCTGAAGGAGCGCCCATGTTGCGGTTGGATGGAAAATTGGCGCGTATCCGTTCGGGCGCCTATCGGCGCGCGGACTTCATTCTTGCCGGCGCTCTGGATTCCGAAAACGGTCCCGGCCTGCAGGGCGCTGGGCCGGCGCGCCCCGGCGAGCCGGGGAAGTGGCGAACCCGCGAGGCGTTCATCGACGGGGTCGAGACGGTGATCAAGCAGGATGTCGTCGACATCATGCTGACCTCGGTCTCCAACCTCGAGCGGCTGACGGCGCGCAACGCCTTCGCAGGCACAGGGGTGAAGCCGGCGATCCGCGCCAATGACGCGACCGACGTCTGGGTTGTGCGCGGTTCGCCTTACGCGACGAAACCGTCGCGGCCGTTCCGCACCGCCTCGCTGTCGCGCGTGCGTTCGGGCGGGGCGACGCCCCACCCCAACGCCAAGATCGCGCTGACCGATCTCGGCCTCTATTCGGTGACCTTCAGCGGCGATCTCGACGCCGATCTCGAGTCGCTGGAAGCCTACAGCGTGTTCCGCGCCGACGCGGCGGCCAACGACTTCCGCTACTTCCTCGAAGTTTTCAACCCCAACACCGGGCTGATCGCTCCCGACATCATGCCGTATTTCGTCAACGACTGCATCGTGCGCTGCCTCGCCGGCCTGACCGAGGCCGAGCGGCCGCGCTTCCTCAAGGTCGTCTACAATGGGCCGCGCGCGCTCGACGAGCTCGCCTCCTTCGACCCGAGTCTGGTGGTCGGCGTGCTCGGCGGCGGCGCCGGCACGACCCGCGACTGCTTCGAGCTCATCTTTCAGGCGGAAAAGTATGGCGCGCGCGTCGCGCTGTTCGGCCGCAAGATCAACCTCGCCGAATCGCCGCTCGACATGGTCAAGTTCATGCGCGCGGTCGCCGACGGCGCGCTCAAGCCGCCCGAGGCGGTCAAGGCCTACCACGAAACCCTGCTCAGCCGGGGCGTCGCGTCGGCGCGCGACCTCGCCGCCGACAGCGAGATCACCGAGGCTGCGCTCAAGCTGGAGTAGGGCGGGCCGATGGGCGCGCGCAGGGGCGTCGTCACCGCGGGCTCGTGGTGCGTCGACTACAACAAGTCGATCGCCGATTGGCCGGCCGAGGACACGACCAACGAAGTGCTGGCGGTCGACCGCCAGGGCGGCGGCTCCGGCTGCAACATGGCGCTCGACCTCAAGCGGCTCGATCGCGACCTGCCGGTTGAGACGATGGGCGTCGTCGGCGACGACGACGAGGCGCGCTTCCTGTTCGCCCAATGCGACGCCGCCGGCGTCGAGCGCTCGCGGCTGTTGCAGCTCGCCGGCGGAGCGACGATGACCGTCGACGCCTTCAACGTGAAGTCGAGCGGTCGGCGCACCCATTTCTACCATCAGGGCGCCGCGGCGACGATGAGCCCCGACCATTTCGATTTCTCACGCACGCGCGCCAAAATGCTCCATCTCGGCCTGCCCGGCTCGCATCAACGCATGGATTCGCCTTGGGGCGCCGCGGCCAACGGCTGGGCGGTCACGCTGGCGGCGGCGCGGCGCGAAGGGATAACGACCAACCTCGAGCTGCAGTCGATCGGCCGCGAACGCATCGCCGCGCTGGCGCGGCCGTGCCTGCCGCATCTCGATTTCTTGATCGTCAACGATTACGAGATCGGCGCCGTCGCCGACATGGAGACGCGCCGCGACGGCAGGGCCGATCCGCCGGCGATCCGCGCCGCGCTCGCCGCGGCGCTGTCGCAAGGGGCGATGCGCCTCGCAATCGTCCATTTCCCCGAGGGCGCGATCGCTCTGACGCGCGACGGCGCCGGTTTCGCGGTCGGCTCGGTCGTCGCGCCGAAAGCGGCGATCGCCGGCGTCAACGGGGCCGGCGACGCCTTCGCCGCCGGCGTGCTCTACGCGCTGCACGAAGAGCGCGGGGTCGAGGCGGCGTTGCGGCTCGGCCACGCCTGCGCCGCCGCCTCGATGCGCGCGGTCTCGACCACCGCGGGCGTCGGCAGCGTCGCCGAATGCCTGGCGCTCGCCGAGCAGTGGGGATTCCGCCCGCCGCCGGTCTGACGGCGGGCGAAACGAAACAGGAAAGGGAGGGAGCCATGGATCTCGGATTGAAGAGCAAGGTCGCCGTCGTCACCGGCGGCAGCGTCGGCATCGGTCTTGCGGTCGCCGACGGTCTGGCGGCGGAAGGCGTCAATGTCGTCATCGCCGCGCGCGGCGAAGAGCGCGTGCGCGCCGAAGCCGGCCGCATCGCCGAGCGTCATGGCGTTCGCACAGTCGGCGTCGCCTGCGACGTTTCGACCCGCGCCGGGACCGACCGCCTCGTCGCCGAGACCGAGCGCGCGTTCGGCGGCGCCGACATCCTGATCAACAACGCCGGCACCGGATCGAACGAAACCGTCATGGCGGCGCCCGACGAGAAGTGGCAGGCCTATTGGGAGCTGCACGTGATGGCGGCGGTGCGGCTCGCCCGCGGCATAGCGCCGCTGATGAAGAAGCGCGGCGGCGGCGTCATCCTCCACACCGCCTCGATCTGCGCCGCGCAGCCGCTGTGGTACGAGCCGATCTACAACACTACGAAAGCGGCGCTGATGATGTTCTCGAAGGCGCTGTCGACCGAGCTGATCGGCGACAACATCCGCGTCAATTGCGTCAATCCGGGGCTGATCCTGACGCCCGACTGGATCAAGACCGCCAAGCAGCTGAGCGCCGACAAGGGCGGCGACTGGCAGGCCTATCTCGACGGCGTCGCCAACGAGCACGCGCCGATCAAGCGCTTCGCCAGTCCCGAGGAACTGGCGAATTTCTACGTCTTCCTCTGTTCGGAGCGCGCCAGCTACAGCGTCGGCTCGAGCTATTTTGTCGACGGCGGCATGTTGAAGACGGTTTGACGCTTCGGCGGCGCGCCGCGTAGAAGGCGCGGCGTCGTCTCTCTGAAGGTCTGATCGTCTTGGCGCCCGTTCCCTATCGCATCCTGTTCGTGCGCCACGGCGAGACCGACTACAACGCCACAGGCCGTCTGCAGGGCCAGCGCGACATTCCTCTGAATCGCCGCGGCCGCGCCCAGGCGTCGGCGATCGGCCGCGCGCTCGCGAAGGCGATGCCCGACGCGATCGCCGCGCTCGAGGCGGCGGACGCTTTCATTGCCTCGCCGCTCATCCGCACCCGCCAGACGATGGAGCTCGCGCGCGCGGCGCTCGGCCTCCCGCCCAAGCGCTACGCGCTCGATCCGGCGCTGAAAGAGCTGACCTTCGGCGAGTGGGAGGGGCTGACCTGGCCCCAGGTCGAGCGGCGCGATCCCGCAGCGGCGCGGGCGCGCGAGGCCGACAAGTGGAACTTCGCCCCGCCGGACGGCGAGAGCTACGCGACGCTCGCCGAGCGGCTGCAGCCGTGGCTTGATTCGCGCGCCGCCGATTGCTTCGTCGTCTCGCACGGCGGCGTCGCCCGCGCGCTGATGACGCTGATCGCCGGCGTCAGCCCCTCCGCCGCCGAAAACGCCGACATCTGGCAAGGCCGCGCGATCCTGTTCGACAAGGGCGGGTTGAGCTGGATCGGGTAGGGGGCGTGCGGTCCGTCGCGTCCGGCCGGGGCGGGGTTTGTCCCGGCCGCTCGCGCCTCGCCGCCGCCGTCGCCAGCCGCCGCTCATCGGTTTGGACCCCGCGCTCTTGCCACATCTTCGGGAAGGCCTTAAGCGAGACTGGCTCCGTTCCGGTCCGTTTCCGGCTCGCCGCTGATCGTCTCGCGTCGTAGTTCTCGTTCAAGGCTGCTGCTCATGGCTGCTGCTTTATCTCGCTGGGCGCGCAGGATTCTGCCGTTCTTTGTGGTGCGTTTCGCCCTGCGGCTGTTTTTCCGCGCGGAGATCCGCGGGATTGAACGTCTCGCCGCCGCCGGGCCGCGCGTTCTCATTGTCGCCAATCACGTATCCTCGCTCGACGCAGTCGTGCTGTCGGCGTTGCTGCCGGGCCGAATGCTGTTTGCGACCCACGCGGAGATCGCGCAGCGGTGGTGGCTGAAGCCGTATTGGCGCATCGGCGACGATTGTTCGCTGGATCAAGCCCATCCGATGACGGCGAAGACGATGGTGGACGCCCTCAAACGCGGGCGCGTCTGCATGATCTTTCCCGAGGGACGCCCGACGACGACCGGCGCCTTGATGAAAGTCTACGAAAGTCCCGGCATGATCGCCGACAAGGCGGACGCGGCGATCCTGCCGATCCGGATCGAGGGGCTCGAATACTCATACTTCTCGATGCTTGGCGGCGTCGTGCGGCGGCGGCTGTTCCCGAAAGTGACGTTGACCGTGTTGCCGCCGCAAAGACTCCGCTTGCCCAAGGATATCAAGGGCCACAAGCGGCGCGTCGCCGCCGGCGCGCAACTCTACGACATGATGGAGCGCCTGCCGGTCGACGGCGTCGATTACAAAACGATCCTTCATCATGTGCTGGCGACGCGGCCCATCCGCGGCGGCCGCGGCGATTGTCTTGAAGACGCAGACCGGCGGACGCTGACGCACGACGCTTTCGTTCGCGCCTTTCTCGCCTTGTCCCGACCGTTGCAAGCGCGTTTGGACGCGCAGGAAAAGACGGTCGGCGTGATGATGCTCAACGGGCTCCCCGACGCCGTTTCGATCTTCGCCATTCAGGCGTTGGGCTTGACCGTCGCGATGATCAACTTCACCTCCGGCCCGGAATATTGCGCGAAGGCCTGCGCCACGGCGACGGTGAAGACCGTCGTCACCTTGAGATCCTTCGTCGCGGCGGGCGCTATGGCGCAGATCGCGGAAACCCTGCGGGCGAGAAGCGTGTCGATCGTCTATTACGAGGATTTGGTCGCCGCGGAGGGCTGGGCCGCCAAGACGGCCGCGCTGGTGAAAAGCCGAGCGCCGCCGGGCTGGATCGTTGGTCGGCTGGGCAGAAACGCGGACGACCCCGCCCTCATTCTTTTCACCTCCGGCACCGAAGGGGCGCCCAAAGGGGTGGCGCTCAGCCACCGCAATATCGTCGCCAACGCTTTCCAGTTCGGCGCGCGCATCGGCTTCGCCGCTCACGACAAGGTTTTTGCCTGTCTGCCGATGTTCCATTCCTTCGGAGTGACGTTGGGCTTTTTCATGCCTTTGCTCTATGGGGCGAGGGCCTTCCTCTATTTCTCTCCGCTGCGCTATCACGAAATTCCCGAACTGATCTACGACACCGGCGCGACGCTGCTTCTGGGCACCGACACGTTTCTCTCCAACTATGCGCGCACGGCGCATCCGCATGATTTGTACTTCCTGCGTTTCGCCATTGGCGGCGCCGAGAAGATCAAGCCCGAAACGCGCCAGATTTGGAGCGAGAAATTCGGCGTCAGGCTGTTCGAGGGATACGGCACGACCGAGGCGTCGCCGGTCGTCTCGGCGAACGCGCCCATGTATTACAAAGCGGGAAGCGTCGGCCGCCCCGTCCCGACGATGCAAGTCCGACTCGATCCGGTCGACGGCGTCAAGGACGGCGCCGAGCTGGCCGTCAAAGGTCCGAACGTCATGCTCGGCTATATCCGCCATACCGCGCCCGGCGTGATCGAACCGGTGAAGGATGGTTGGTACAAGACCGGCGATATTGCTTCCATCGACGAGGGGGGGTTCATTACGCTTCTCGGGCGCGTGAAGCGTTTCGCCAAGATCGCCGGCGAGATGGTGTCTCTGGCCGCGGTCGAGGCCGCCGTCGCCGCCCGATGGCCCGATTCCCGCCATACGGCCGTGGAAGCGCCGGACGCCCGCAAAGGCGAGGTCGTCGTTCTTCTGACGGAATCCGACGAGGTCGACGCCGGCCTGCTGCCGGATCACTTCCGCTTGCACGGGCTGACGGAACTGTCGTTGCCGCGCAAGATCATCCGCGTGGCGCAGATTCCGCTGCTGGGGTCAGGCAAAGTCGACTTCGTTCGCGTCCGCGAACTCGCGCAGCAAGAAGGCGGCGACGAAAGCAGCGACGTCGCCGACGAAATCGCCGCAGACTGACGAACGCGGGCGACGCCGCCGTCTGGCGGGGCCGGGCGCCGGCGTTCGAGAAGGGTGAGTTCCGGCAGGTGAGGCGGACGGCGGCGCGCCGGGAATTCGGTCGAGGCGGAGAGCCGGTCTTGGTTTCGCCGCCACGCCCGTCGTCAAACGGTTGTCCAGATCGCGGCCGGACAAATGGTCCGCGCCGGTCGACGGAACGCGAGCGCAGTTTTAATTTCGTCTGATCGGCTTGCGGACGCTCGCCGCGATCCCCATTCTGACGCGGTCGTCGTTTACGCCAGAGACCCCGGGTTCTTTGAAGAGCGCGGTCCGCGAGCTGGTCGGCCGCCAGTCGAATTTCCGAGTCTTTGTTCACGCCGCTCTCGTCGGAGCGGTGGTCGATCGCGATGCGCCCGACACGGGATGAGGGGAGCGCGGCATGGCCAATCGCCCGGAAGGAAGCTTGGCGGTCGTCGGCGGATCGGCGGCGGGCTCCGCACCGGCCTGCGATCGGCTGTCGGCGACGCCGGCAAACGCGACGGATCTGCGCGGCCGTTTTGCTCGCGTCAGATCGCTCACGCTCGAACTCGCGGCGAATCTCTCCGACGCCGACGCCAGCCTCCAATCCATGCCCGACGCGTCGCCGAGCAAGTGGCACCTCGCACACACGACATGGTTCTTCGAGACGTTCGTGTTGCGCGACTTCGTTTCGGGCTACCGTCCTTACGACGCGCGCTTCGCCTTCCTCTACAACAGCTATTACGAAGCCGAGGGGGCGCGGATCGCGCGGCCGTCGCGCGGCCTGCTCAGCCGGCCGTCGCTCGACGAGGTT
>Ga0187875_10002217_pt1 | contig 14455 bp, 10 predicted proteins | sample June2016WEW_17_1_2_FD_132978 | JGI IMG/M metagenome (GOLD analysis project Ga0187875, IMG submission 132978) | Peatland microbial communities from SPRUCE experiment site at the Marcell Experimental Forest, Minnesota, USA - June2016WEW_17_10 | ecosystem: Environmental > Terrestrial > Soil >... | reverse complement strand
TTCTACTATGCGGTCACCGAGGCAAAGCTCCCATGAGTGCTAAGACCAGAAGTACTATCGATATCATTTCAAGCATTTGTACTCCACGCGATTCTGCAAACACATGGAGTCACTGAACAAATGCCGCGGTCTCGAAAGAGACCGCGGCGGTTAAACGGTCTTGTTAGAGATAATTTCCGTCGTTACATTCGCGGAGTACCGATTGGTTCACCGGAAACAACTAGCTCTACTCTCCGGTTCTCCTGCCTGCCCGCTGCGTTGTCATTGGAAGCTACCGGCAACGTATTACCGTAGCCTTTGGAACTTACGGAGTTTGTCACTACACCCTGTTCCACGAGGTAATTGCGCACAGCGTCAGCGCGATTCTCCGACAGTTTCATATTCATATCGTCGCCACCTACGTTGTCGGTGTAGCCGCCAACTTCAATGTTGAGTCCTGGGTAGGCGATAAGAATTCCAGCAACCTTCGACAGTTTCTCCCGCGCACCGGGCTTTAACGAGTAATGTCCAGTGTCGAACAATACATCGGACATGCTGACAATCAGCCCGCGCGCGCTTTCGCGGGTTGCTAGAATCTTGTTTAACTGGTCGGACAATTGCGCACGTATTGCAGCCTTGTCACTATTGGCCTGTTGCTCATTCATTTGAGCCTTTTGAGCCGCTAAGCGAGACTGCTCAGCATCGGCTTGGGCAGTTGAGATTGCTGCGGCAGATGCGGATTGATTAGCAGCCAAGTCAGCCTGTGCCCTAGCGGCATCAGACTGGGCGGCAGTAACTGCCGTTGTAGATGCTATCCGGTTGGCGGCCAGGTCAGACTGAGCCTTCTCTGCATTGGCTTGCGCCAATAGCGTATCGGACTGCGCCTTCTCTGCATTGGCCCGCGCTATTGCCGTATCGGACTGCGCTTGATCTTTCAGACGCGTAGCATCGTCGGTTTGAGCTTGCGAGATGGCCTGTGCGTCAATTGCGGCCTGACGCTCATTTGCGAGGCGAACCTCGTCAATCCTTTTGACTGCGATCTCGCGCGCATCCTCGGCGGTTTGAACTGCCTCTCGTGAGACAGCTATCAACGGCTTGTTATCGACATGCTTGTCTGTGGCGTACGCATTAGCTTTGTCCATCAACTGAACAGCGTGCTGGTAACTCGCGCCCGCATACTGTTCAGCTCCTTCGGATTGTGCAATCCGCAGCGCATTTCGCGCTTCATAAAATTCCAGCGGAAGACTGGCATTCAAGACAACCGGGTCGAACTTATAGCCAGTAGGAATATAGCCCCCACGCTCCATCAGTTCATACTTCGCATTCACAGCCTCGGTTGTCCCTTTAGTGTCAGCGCGAACAACGTTCTCGAGGACTACGACGTTGCTAGGCTGCCGGACGGCATAGTACGGCTCCGCGGTAACGATCAGTGCGAATGCCTGGAGATCGGTGGTTGCGGTTAGTTTGCTTCGGTTATTGCCACCTACCAGCACCTCTCCAAGATTTACCGGCCGGCCCTCAGGCGAGATTGCCCACAGGACATAAGTGAGATACTCGCCGCCAAAGGTTGTCGGGCTTTGCAAATTGCCAAATTCCGCTTCGACTTCCATGGTGCCACGCTTGCTTCTTACCTTGGCATTCCCATCTGCCGAAGGCAACAAAGCCGTTCCAGCAAAATCTACACTTGTGGCTCCGCTACGATGTTGATAGTTGACCGCCTCAACCGAGCGATTAACGACGACTACGCGGTATGTGGACACTGGTCCTGCGGAATCGAGGACCATCGTCGCCTGCGGATTGGCTTGAGCAAATGCGCTTAAGCTAAATGCACTACCTACTACAAACAAAAGTAAACGTTTCATGATTCCTCTGCGGGCGATGTTCTGCCGTACTGCGGTGGACGTACGTTGTTGGAGGACACAATATGCCAGTTACCGGAAGGCTAACCTCTCAATGCCCTATCCGAAACTGATAAAGGTAGTCGAAAAGGCCAAATACCTTGAGAAGCCACAGAACGACGACAATTACGACGACGCCATTCAAGATGCCCTTGATTTGTCCTTGCATAGGTATGTAGCGGTTTATCAAAAAGAGCAGTAGACCGACTACACATAGCGTGATAACCACAGTTAGTAGTGGAGCAGCGTGTCCGATATGGAACTGAGTAAGGTTGTCGAATAGTCCGGCAACCTTCAGGAGCCACAGAATCACGGCAATCACAATAACGCCATTCAAAATGGCTTTGATCTGACCCTGCATGGGTATGTAGCGGTTGACCAACCATAACAACAGGCCGATTACTGCGAGCACGATAACTACAGTGACAAGTGGCATTTTATGCCCTCCAATTGTTACGTGGAATTGATCCACACTTAAAGAATCTTCGGCGTTCAACAGATTCGTGTTGAATTGTCTGCATCTTGCGTGGCTCGTTTCAGTAGTTGCATATGCAAGAATTGAAATCGCGCCAGCCGAGAAAAAATAACGAGTTTTGTGCCCTTGCACTGCCCGGGAGGCTAATTACTTCACAAATCCATTGGTCAGCCTTATTTCAGGAGCCTGCCGGAGGAGAAAAACAGTCATTATTCTTCTTCATTATTGTTCCAAAAGCAGCAATCTAATAGCTGAGCTATAGTGCACAGGAGAAGATGAGGAGTAGATATTCAACGATCGGCATATTCACACTATAACTTCCGGCAAATCGCATCTACTCCTGCCGGCAGGCGATCCAGCAAGATCAAAGACAATCTTCATTTTTCGGCTCATCTACTTTGGGTCTCTTGCAATGCCATTTCGAGCTTCAGGACCAGTGAGCCATCTCGTTGTTGATCGGTTTCAAATTAACCGTGGATCGCGACCTGCAACGAACTCATTGCACAGTATGAATGAAAAGCCTGCTTAATGATTGAGGTGATTGTGTGACAAGACATGCACACACGAAGCCGTATGCTGCCCATTCTGCTACCGAAGCGGGTGGTGAGGCAAACCGCGAGGAACCCACGCCAGGTCTCCACTCAAAACGTAAATGGCAATAGCCGTAATCATGAGTACGGCACCGACCCAAAATCGCCAGTCACAATGCATGCGCTTCCAGTATGGGCCAGGATCTGGTTCACCACTATCGCTGCTATTTCCTTCGCGGTTGTGTTTGCTACCGGTCATCTCTTCTCCATTTTTAGAATATCTGAACAATGTTTAAGCGAAAAGCATTTCATGATGTGAACAAATTCTGATTGCGCGCATCACTTCATTGACTATTGTTTCTGAGAAGCCGCAGAAGTGATCTGAGCCGGGCTGTCGGAATTTGCTGCTGGTGAGCTAACAGCCGGCGCCTGTCTGTTCACGGGCATTTCGGTTCCTACAGGGAAGATGAGAATCTGGATCGAGCCCCAGTCTGATTCCAGGCTTGTACTCGTCTGCTTGCCCATTCCCATAGTCTTCAGCAGGCTGTCGTCAAAGCCATAGTTCTCAACCAAATACTCGCGCACGACCATGGCCCTTGCATCAGTGAGTACCTGGTTCTTTTGCGCATCGCCTTCCATGCCCGTTGAAACCACTACTACAGCATATCCAAATTGGTTCTCTGCCAGGAACTCGCCTCCGGCATCGAGTGATTTATGATTTCTTAGCTTGGCCGAATCGCGAGCATCGAATAGTTGCTTCGCTGTATAGGTAAACGTTTTCATGGGCGTACCCAGTGGAAGTCCGCTAATTTTATTTGCTGTCAGGCTGGCGGAGTCTTCGTATCCCCGCTTTCTGAAGTACCCGCTCAAAAGGAAGTTATGTTTCAAAGCTTCCATATTTTCCTGGAAGTCCGTCACGCCGATCTGCGCCTGGAGCATTGTATCGTGCAAGGCAGCCGTGGATTGTTCCAGGTTGTTATAGAGCTGCTTGTCGTTCACCAGTGCTCCCACAGTTCCCTGGCCCGAGTCGATCTTGGCGCTAACCGAATTCAGATGTTCTGTGGCTTGCTGGCTGCTATCCAGCATTCCGTTCGCCTTCTTGAGCATATCCGCCATCAAAAGCGGAGGTTCACTCTGGATAACATCGCCATCTTTTACGTCGGCTTGCCCGGCAGATCCAAATGAGATAGCCAGAAACTGATTGCCCAATACTCCTTCAGTTTCAATCGAAGCCACGGAGTCCCGCTTGATGATCTCGTGAGTTGATTTATCGAGATCCATGATCACTGTGACCTTTTCACCTGGCTTATGAGGTAAATCGATGCTATGCACAGTTCCGCTGTGAACTCCGCCCACCTGCACGTCGGCTCCATTAGCCAGGCCAGCCACATTGTCGAATTGCGCCTTTAGCTGGTAAGTGGAGCTAAACAGATAGTTTTTGCTTCCGATAATGAAGACCCCGGCAGCCAAAACTGCCAGCGCCACAACGATGAATGCTCCCAGCCTCGCCACCCTCGACATATATCCTCCTACGACAGTTTCAAAAAATCTTCAACAAATCCGATGTCGCTCTGTTGAAGATCTTCAAACGTGCCCTCGATTACAACATTTCCCTGATCCAGGAGGGCCAAACGGTTGGCAATCGTCCTGGCGCTGTGCAGATCGTGAGTCACCACAATGGATGCCATCCGACGTTCCCGCTGGAGCTTGAGAATCAGATCGTCGATCTCGCCCGAGCTGATGGGATCAAGGCCTGCTGTAGGCTCGTCAAGAAGTAGAATCTCCGGCTCCAGCGCGAGCGCGCGCGCCAGACCTACACGCTTTTGCATCCCGCCTGAGATATCGGAAGGCATCTTGCCAATGTCACCTTCCATGCCCACCTCAGAGAGCAACTGATTCATACGTTCGCGGCGCTCGGATCTGGACATATCTTTCCTATGGTGTACAAGAGGAAACGCCACGTTTTCAGCTACTGTGAGCGAATCATAGAGAGCTGCATGCTGAAACAAAAAGCCCATCTTCTTCCTGATCTCGCCCATCCGGTCAAGAGCCAGGCCTACAATGTTTTGGCCATGGATGCAAACCGATCCCGAGTCGGGTTTTTCGAGGCCGATGATAAGCCGCAGCAAAACGCTTTTCCCTGTACCGCTACGTCCAAGCACGGCCAATGTTTCCCCACGGTTCACGCTCAGGCTAATCCCGTTGAGAACTATGTGACTTCCAAAGGTTTTCCGTAAGCTCTCGACCGCGACAACCGGCGCACTGCCATCTTTTTCAGATTGCTCTTGCTTCATCGCTATGTCATAGGCTGTGGCCATTTATATCTCACGAAAAGTGCGTCAACGGTTGGGGGCTAAGGGAAGACAACCAGAATGAATTTCACCAAGACAACATCGGCCAGAATCACGAAGAGCGATGCGAGAACCACCGAGTTTGTTGCTGCGCGGCCAACGCCCTCAGCTCCGCCGCGTGTTCGCATTCCCTGAAAGCACGCTATTAGCCCGATAATCAGGCCATAAACGGCGGTCTTGAATGTCTGTGGTAGAAAAGTATTGAAAGTTGCGCCCTTAAAGCCGTCCTGAATGAACTGATGAAACGAGAGCGGTTCGACCAGCGTTTGCGCAAACCAGCCCATCAACAGACCGCACGCATCGGAGACAAGGGTCAACAACGGAAGCATCAGGATGCAAGCCAGAATTCTCGTCGCAGCAAGAAGCCGGTAGGGGTTGATTGCCGATGCTTCTATGGCGTCGATCTGTTCGGTAACTTTCAGCGATGCAAGTTCAGCGCCAATGCCGGCTCCCACGCGCCCACTCACCACCAAACCAGTGATGATCGGACCCATTACCTGAATCACGGAATACACGAGAGTGGCGGGAAACATCGATTTCGCGCCGAATCGACTTAGACTATAACGTGCTTCCAACGAGATAATCACGCCGATGGCGGAGCCGGCCATGACAACCACCGGAAATGACTTTGATCCAACCTCATCGAGTTGACGTATTAACTCTCGCCACTCATACGGCGATGTTACAGCTGCGCGCAGGACCTGCCAGGAGAAGATGCCCAGGTTGCCGAACCACTCAAAGAAGCCTTCAACCAGCCCGGCGGCCGAACTCGCAGCAATGTTTCTGTGTACAGTTCGCCGCCCCGGAAGCGGCGGGCTGATAACAGGGACGGCAATGGATCCGCTGTTGCTCAATGGTTTGGTCCTGGTTCTGGCGAGCCGTGCTTATTGTCAAGATGCATGCGTGAAAGCAGGGAGTGGGGTCCACTATAGATGAACTCCAGTGCTACGTTCTCGCCTGCAAATGCCAGCAAACTGTAATTGCCTGTCCTAAATGCGTCCATGGCGCCGTAGCGGTTGGGGTACCAACCGTATATGGCAGTCATCGTGCCCGCGTATGGCCCGACGAGCGCAGGGATAGAAAAGACACGATGGCCGTCTTCGCCGCGGCGCGCCGTCAAGGTGGAAATCAGGGCATGGCTCACTCGCGGTAATATGCCTCTGCACTCGCAACGGTAGTACAGCGCATCTTCCTTGAAGGCCTCAGACAGCCCATAACGCGTCGTTGTGGCTACCATTGCGATGCCGTAGTCGGAGCCGAATCGCTTGGAGTAACCCTTAATGCCTTGATTCCACTCCGGCGGAGTATTGGTTGCCTGGTTAATGCCGGCGCCGATCGCAGCTCCGGCAATGGGGTACGGGCCAAACGCATCGAATACGTAGTTGATAATCTTGGTTTTCTGAGTCGGGCGCATATAAGTCAGATCAATCTGGCTTGTGGTCGTACTTGCTGTAGTGCCGGTGGAATCTCCCGCATAGGGCAGGGATTGCGATCCAGACGTTGCTGATAAACATGCCAGAACTACAGCGACCAGCAGCAAAAACAATACTCGGCGAACCTTATTGTCGATAGGCTCGTTGATTGATCGGAATCCGAGTATTCCAGCCACCTCGCCGTAGAAGTTAAGCAAAGATTGCGAATCTTGTGTCCTCATGGGTGGCGTCAAGGTCTCATTTTCGGTCAGCATCGGCTCTCCCTGATATATCTTTCGCAGCCAGAGGGATATGCAGGCGCATAGCTGTTCTGTTAGAGATACTGTCAGAAGTGCGGACCTCAAGGATGGTCATATTTGCACGGAGGCGTACATTGTCAATTTATGTAATGACCGCACCGAATTTCCGAGACAAGGCCGCGTTTTCCCATGCCGATGCAAGCCGAGTGTTCAAAAGAGCACAGTTATTGCTCTCATGATTGAGGAATATAAAACTCCAGCAGCTTGCGCAGTCTTGCGAGGAGATCGTCATGCCTGAAGTACATGTTTATCCTTCCATTCCCACGAAGATTCTGTTGCCCATTGACTTTAGCCCATCATCCCAGGCGGCCTTGGAGATGGCAGCGAACCTTGCTCAGCACTTTCATGCCGAACTCCATCTTGTAAATGTCATTCCCTTTTTTCCAACTACTACTCTCCCAGATCTGATTCCTGAAACCGAATTCATCCAGGAGGCGAGAACATTTGCAGAGCAGCATCTGGCCAAGTGCCGTGCTGTCCTTGCGGCTAGGGGAGTTAAGGCGAGTTCCAGCGTCGAAATTGAAAATGATGTTGCCGGCAGTATTATGAATGTGGTGGAGCGCGAACATATCGATATGGTCGTCATTTCGACCCACGGCATTTCCGGCTGGCATCCGCTGGTCTTTGGTTCGATTGCCGAGAAGGTCGTCAAGCTTGTGCGATGTCCGCTCTTGCTACTTCGCTCAGCCAAGCCCGAGAGTGGCGCGAAGAATCCATCAGGACGATCCGTGGAATGGTGGTAATAAAGACAGCGGCACAGGTCGCCTATGATGAGTGCGCATAACGCCGTCGCCTCCGCATCACAGAGTCAGGCCGCAAAGCCGGTTCAGGAGATCGCGTCGACCGGCCTCACGAGCGATGAAGCGCACATTCGTCTGGAAAAAGACGGACCCAATGCGATGCCGGATACGTCAACGCATCCGCTGCGCAATGTATTGTCCAAGTTCTGGGCGCCTGTTCCCTGGTTGCTTGAAGCCTCTATAGTGCTTGAGGTGGTGTTGGATAAGTATTACGAGGCTGCGGTCATTGCAGGCTTGCTGATATTCAACGCTGCGCTTGCTTACTTACAGGAGAGTCGAGCACAGGCAACTCTGGCGGCCCTGAAGTCGCGTCTTGCCCTCAATGCATCTGTACAGCGCGATGGCTCCTGGAAGACTGTTCCGGCTACGGAATTGGTGTGTGGAGACCTGGTAAAGCTGTCGCTTGGCGGCGTGATTGCAGCTGATGTGCATCTGACCGGCGGATCGGTCGAGCTCGATCAATCGATGCTTACGGGCGAATCTCTGCTTATTGAAGCCGGTTCAGGCGCGGACACGTACGCAGGGACACTCGTCCGGCGTGGTGAGGCGACGTCCGTGGTTACGGCCACTGGAGTACGCACAAAATATGGCCGCACGGCGGAGCTCGTCCGCACCGCGCACGTGGTGAGCACACAGCAGAAGGCCGTGCTGAAGATCGTGCGCAACCTGGCGATCTTCAATAGCGCTGTAATTATTGCCATAGGCATATATGCCTATACTCATGCGATGCCGTGGAGCGAGATTGTTCCACTGTTGCTCACATCGGTGCTTGCGGTCATCCCCGTGGCATTGCCCGCGACATTCACCCTTGCCGCGGCGATAGGGGCTCGCGCTCTGGCGAAGCTGGGCGTATTGCCAACACGGCTTTCCGCAGTGGACGAAGCGGCCTCAATCGATGTTCTGTGCTTGGACAAAACCGGAACTCTCACCCGCAACGAGCTTTCTGTAACCAGCGTTCGTACGATGCCAGGGTTCGACGAAGCCCAGGTTTTAGGATTGGCGGCTTTGGCAAGCTCCGAAGGCGGTCAGGACCCAGTCGATGCGGCGATTCGCCTGGCAGCGTTACACAGGCCGGCATCGCTGTTGCCAAAGCTGGCCGCATTTGTGCCGTTCGACCCGGTCAAGAAAACCTCAGAGGCTACAGCGACGGATGAAAAAGGCGCTGCGGTGCGCATCATCAAAGGAGCTTATACCACGGTCGCGGCCCTCACTGCTCCTTCGACTGATGCGGCTGCAATCGCCGACGAACTCGAGAAGCAGGGCTTCAGGGTTCTGGCAGTTGCGGAGGGAGCACCGGGTACCATGCAAGTTATCGGTCTGATCGCTCTCAGCGATCCCCCGCGTACTGACTCAATCTCCCTTGTCTCGGAATTGAACACCCTCGGCGTGCGTACGGTCATGGTGACGGGAGATGCTCCAGTCACGGCCGGAATCGTCGCCCATGCAGTCGGATTGACTGGCGCTGTCTGTCCGCCCGGAAAACTGCCCGAAGTTATCAATCCGGTAGATTTTGCGGTTTTCGCGGGCATACTTCCGGAAGGCAAATATGATCTCGTCAAAGCTTTCCAAAAGAGCGGGCATACAGTCGGGATGTGCGGGGACGGCGCCAATGACGCCCCCGCGCTCCGCCAGGCGCAGATCGGTATTGCTGTCTCGACTGCAACCGATGTAGCGAAATCGGCTGCCGGTGTTGTATTGACCGAAGCCGGCCTGGGCGGCATTGTAGCCGCCGTAAAAGAAGGCAGGATCACATTTCAGCGCATCCTCACCTACACGCTGAACTCGGTGATGAAAAAGATTGTGCAGGTGCTCTTGCTGGCAGTCGGCCTGGTCATGACTGGGCACGCAGTCCTGACTCCCATGCTCATGGTCATTGTGATGATCACCGGCGACTTCCTCGCCATGTCGCTAACCACGGACAGGGTGCGGCCATCCAAGACACCTAACTCGTGGGACATCGGCAAGATTACCAGTGCCGGTGTTCTTATGGGTGTCTGCTTCCTTGCATTCTCTACAGCTATCCTTGCATTCGGCAAGTTCCAGTTGCATTTTGGAATCGCGTCACTGCAAACTATGACTGTGGTCGGCCTTGTCTTTGGCAGCCAAATTACAACCTATGTAATTCGCGGGCGCCAGCAACTCTGGGGACTTCGACCCAGCGCCATGCTTGTGCTATCATCCATCGCCGATGTCCTTATCATCTCGACACTCGCGACGTTTGGAATCGCCATGGCGCCATTGCCCATCACGGTCGTCGCGTGCGAGTTTGCCGCAACTATCGCATTCGGCGCGATTCTTGATGTGGTAAAGATTCCCGTTTTTGCCCGCCTGCGCATCTCGTGAATTTCTTGTGAGAGATCGCAGGAGATGAGCGCACCAGTCATCGAGAAGTAACTCATCTCACAATCAATGCTGAATCACAGTTTCTGCCTTTGAAGGTTTCTGTGTAATCTGGGCCGGCGTAGGCAACTGCGACCGCTCCCAACCTCCGCCCAGGGATTCAATCAGTTGAACCGACGCAGTCATCTCCTGCACCTGCAGATTAGTCAGAGACTGCCGGTTGGCAAGCAGGGTGGTTTGCGCTGTGATCACATCGATGTATGGATCAATGCCCGTTTCGTAGCGCCCCAACTCCAGTTTCAGAAATATCCGTGATGACTCAACGGCTTCTTGCTGGTGCTGGATCTGTTGCGAAAGAATGCGAACTGATGCAAGTGCGTCTTCCACCTGCTGAAATGCAATCAACACAGATTGGCGATATGCAGCGAGATCTGCGTTGTAAGTTGCAATGTACTGATTTACAGTCGCCCGGCGCAGGCCCCCATCATAAACAGTTTCTGAGACCGATGGGCCGACGGACCAGAAACGGCTGGGCCAATCCAAAATGTTCTTGATGGCCGAACTCTCCATTCCGCCGGTGGCGGAGAGCGTCAATGCCGGGTAATAAGCTGTATAAGCAACCCTGATCTGCGCATTGGCGGCGGCCATCTTTCGCTCAGCGGAGGCAACGTCGGGGCGCCGTTCGAGCAGTTGGGACGGTAAGCCAACTGGAATTGGCGGCGGTGCGCTCGTTCTGGGTTCGACCGGGATGGATAACGCCGAGGCCGGCTTTCCGATGAGCATGGCAATCGCATGTTCATACTGCGCTCGCGCAATTCCGATATTGATTGCCGCGGATTGCGCGCTCTCAAGGGTTGTTTGTGCTTCGATAACGGAGATCTGGTCAGTAATGCCATTATCGTAAGCAGCCCGCACAACCTCGAGTGCTTTCTTGTCGGCCTCCACAGTGTCATTGAGGATTTGTTGAAGTGCATCCTGGCCGCGAATCTCAAAGTAGTACTGGGCAAGGCTGGCTTGTTCAGTCAGACGCTCATTTTCAAGATCAGCCGCGGTTAATTGCGCGGTATATTGGCTGGCGCGCACCGAGTTGCGCACCTTGCCCCAGAGATCGGGCTCCCACGAGACATCGCCAGGAAATGAGAACACCTGCGTTTGTTTGCCGCCAGATGTGCCACCGCTTGTAGAGGATCCAACATTGGAAGATGCCTGGGAACGAGTGTAGGAACCACCTACGCTCACTGTGGGAAAATATTGCGAACGTGCCTCACGCACTAAGGCACGAGCCTCCATAAAGTTCTCGAAGGACTGCCGAATATTCTGGTTGTCGATGTTGAGTTGATTTTCTAGCGCATTCAATTCCGGCTCATTGTAAATCTCCCACCATTTGCCGCGAAGAGACGCATCCTGAGGTTGTGCGACGGCCCACCCATCGTTTTCGTTGAACTGCGCCGGAGACTCCTTGTAGGCCGGAGGCGCCGTCATGGTGGGCGGAAGATATTTCGGCCCAACATTGCATCCTGCCAGCACCATACAGAGAGCTGCGGCATGGAGGGCCAACAACGCGGCGGTTGCCTTCCGTAATAACGCGGCTAGATTTCTCATATAAAGCTCTCCATAACCATCGTTTGTTAGGATGCCTCCGCGGTTTCCGGGCATAGTGTAACTGGCTGTCTACCGGTGATGCGGAGACGCAAGCGATCAAAGAACAGATAGACGACGGGTGTGGTATAGAGAGTCAGCATCTGGCTGACGATCAGTCCGCCCACGATCGTAATGCCAAGCGGACGCCTGAGTTCGGAACCGGTGCCTGTGCCGAAGGCCAGCGGCAGCGCGCCAAACAGGGCGGCCATGGTTGTCATAAGGATAGGGCGAAAGCGAAGCTGGCATGCTTCAAAGATGGCCTCGGTGGTAGTCTTGCCGTGCTCGCGCTCCGCAACCAAAGCAAAGTCGATCATCATGATCGCGTTCTTTTTCACGATGCCGATCAACAGGATGATGCCGATGATCGAGATCACGCTGAGATCGATCTTGAACAGCATAAGAGCGAGCATGGCTCCCACGCTGGCCGAAGGTAAAGTGGAGATGATGGTGATAGGATGCACCAGACTTTCGTATAAAATGCCGAGGACAATATAGACCGCGAATATAGCCGTGATAATGAGAAGAGGCTCGCTGTTGAGCGAGGTTTGATAAGCCGCCGCTGTTCCGGCAAAGAAACCGCGAACGGTTTGCGGCATATTCAGTTTCTCCTGCATCTGGGCAACCATGCGGGTGGCGTCGCTCAATGACATATTCGTCGCAAGATTGAACGACACGGTGACGGATGGGAATGAGCTGGTGTGATTGATGGTCAGCGGCGTGGTGCTCGCTTGCGCCGTGGTAACCGTGGAAAGCGGGACAATGCCGCTGCCTGAGGTGTTGAGATAGATATTCTTCAAGCCATCGGGGCTCTGCCAATACTGGGGCGCAACCTCCAATACCACGTAATACTGGTTCAACTGAGTGTAGATGATGGAGACTTCTGACTGTCCGAAGGCGCTATAGAGGGACTGATCCAAGGATTGCGGCGTGATGCCAAGCCGCGCGGCCGTGGGGCGGTCATAGCTGATCAGTTCTTGCAGGCCGCTATTTTGGGCATCGCTGCTCACGTCTTGGAAGCCGGGAATCTTCTGCATCCCGGCAAGTAGGATAGGGCCCCAGTGCGCCAGATCCGTTACGTTATCCGACTGTATGGTGTATTGGTACATGGCATTGCTCGAACGTCCTCCGATACGCAAATCCTGCGCCGCCTGAAGGAACGCGGAAGCAACCGGAAGCTTGTTGAGCTTGGGCCGCAGACGATCGATAATCGCCGCCGCCGAAACCTTGCGCTCATTCAGCGGCTTTAATGCTATATAAATTGAGCCTCCGTTGGATGCGCCTCCGCCGCCTGTATGTGCAATGACATCAGAAACGGCCGGATCGGTCTTGATGACATCCACTAATTTCAGAATCGAGTTGTTCATCATCGGAAACGATGCGTCCTGTGGACCTCGCGCATTGCCGGTGATGGCTCCTGTATCCTGCTGCGGAAAGAATCCTTTTGGGATGATGTCAATGAGATAAAAATTCAATGCAATTGTGAGTAGTAGGAGAATTAACATGGGCGTCGGATGCTTTAGCACCCACGACAAAGAACGGCTGTAAGAGGAGAGCATCCACGTAAATCCACGCTCGGTTATCCTATACGCTCTGCCGTGCTTGATGGTTCTCTCATCCTTGAGCAGATAGGCGCACATCATGGGCGTGGTCGTCAGCGAGATCAGCATTGACACAATGATGGCCGTAGACAGTGTGATTGCAAATTCGCGAAACAGGCGGCCGACGATGCCGGCCATGAGAAGAATCGGAATAAAAACAGCAATCAGCGACATGCTGATGGAAAGAATGGTAAATCCAATCTCCTTTGAACCCTGGAACGCAGCCTTCATCGCAGGCATGCCTGCTTCACGAAGTCGCGATATGTTCTCCATCACCACAATGGCGTCATCGACGACGAAACCTGTCGAGATAGTCAGCGCCATCAGAGAGAGATTGTCGATGCTGAAGCCGAACAAATACATGACTGCAAAAGTGCCGATAAGGGAGGCGGGAACAGCGACGGTGGGAATGAGTGTAGCTCGCCAGTTGCGCAGGAAAACGAATACGACAAGAATCACCAGTATGACCGAGAGGATGAGTGTACTCTCCACATCGCTCACAGAAGCACGGATTGTTGTGGTGCGGTCAAGAACGATAGTGGTCTTGATGCCTTGCGGGATCGAGGCTTCAATCGACGGCAATTCCGCGCGGACACGATTAACGGTATCGATGATGTTGGCGCCCGGCTGACGAAAGATCATGATGGTGATCGACGGCGTGCCGTTCATGTACCCCGCTGTGCGGATATTCTGTGTTGAGTCCGAAACATCGGCCACGTCGGCAAGCCTGACCGCGGCCCCGTTTTTGTAACCCACAATCAGCGGCTTGAATTGGTAGGCGTGGGAGATCTGATCGTTGGTGACGATGTCCGCAGTGTTGCTTCCGTCAGAAATCTGACCAGCGGGCTCATGAGCGTTCTGCTGACTCAATACCGACTTAATGTTCTGGATAGTGAGTCCATGGCTGTTGAGCAAGGTAGGATTCACTTCCACACGCACAGAAGGACCGGCGCCGCCGCCGACCGTGACCTGTCCAACACCACCTATCTGCGAGAGCTTCTGTGCGATGACCGACGACGCCTCATCATAGAGCGTTGGCTTTTCATACTTATCCGAAGTAAGTCCAAGAATAATGATCGGTGAATCCGCGGGATTCACCTTGCGATAAGTC
>Ga0187875_10002215_pt1 | contig 14466 bp, 13 predicted proteins | sample June2016WEW_17_1_2_FD_132978 | JGI IMG/M metagenome (GOLD analysis project Ga0187875, IMG submission 132978) | Peatland microbial communities from SPRUCE experiment site at the Marcell Experimental Forest, Minnesota, USA - June2016WEW_17_10 | ecosystem: Environmental > Terrestrial > Soil >... | reverse complement strand
GCAGGAACGTTGTCGGGCTCGCCGGGTTTGCCGTGCGAGATGGTGATGACCATTTTGTCCAAGACGACCTTGGAGACATGGTGAGGTTCACGGAGAAGGCCCAATATACCCGGGTAGGAAGAAAATTTTTCGATGGAAATGAGGGGAGGCACATCCAACCGATTATGGAAGTGGACAGTGAGGCCTTCACCGGTGACGCGGAGGCGCGGCCAGAAACCCAGTGTCAGCGTACCTAGTTCGACCTGGCTATCGAAGCGGCGACTGAGGTCCTGCACGAGCACGAGACGGAGATGTTCTTCCATGCTGTGCGTTCGGGTAGCGACAAAAAGGAAAGACGCGGCGGCCAGAATGGAAATGACAGCCGCAAGAAAAAGCCAGAACCGTTTACCGCGAAAAATGGAGGCCATGGCTCATTCATTCTTTCGGAAACGCGGCTGCGATGCAATCAGCGCGAACGCGGGAAGAGATCGGGATTCGAGGATTTCGCGGCGGCGGGAACGGCAACGACATTCAGAGTCAACTCGACATCCTTGGTGACCGGTGGCAGACAGATTTCCGTGCTGCACGCCTGGTAGCGGAGCTTCATGCCCAGATGCTGGGGACCGAGCGGCGCGTCTTGTAAGACGCTGATGGGCAAGCGCAGTATCACCGTGCCGGTATACACGTTTAATGGCTTGTCTTTTGAGAACGTGAAGGTCTGCAGGGTTCCCTTGGGATAAATCACGTTTTCAGCTTTGAATCCCGCGGGAGCATCCGCGCGAAGATCCGTGGGGATCAGGTAATCGAACGTAACTTCGCGCGCGTTCACATGAAAGCCAGGGCGAATCTTCAGGACGACAGCGGCCTGGAGAGCCATGCCGCGAGCGACAGGATCGTACGAGGCGAAGGCGGTAGGAGCGACGACGTCCTTGGGTGAAGGCACTTGCGAGAAAGTGGAGGTTGAGAGAAGGGAAAGCGCAGCTAGAAGAGCAGTATAGAAAAGTTTCACAGGGTCACCTGAGTACCAAGCTGTTGCGAAATCACGCGGCTCATCACTCCGTAGAGGTCTTCGCCTGTCTTTTCGAGGATGAAGGCGTTACGGGATTCCGACCAGCCAAGTTTAAAACTTGTGGAGAGGGCGGAGACCCAGATTTCGCGGATGGGTGTGTTCGGCGAGATGACGAATCTGGCGGGCTCGGGCTCCTCGAAGATAACTTCTAGCTTGCCGCTTTCGCCTTCCACGTCGAAATCATGGACATCGCCAAGATTCAGCAGTCGTTTCTTCAGATCCTCAAAGAGGGCGTCGGCTTTTTTCTGGAAATCGTGTTCAGCAAGCATAGTCGATTCGGTTACAAATGGGCTTCGATGGCTTTCATTAGTTCATCGCTGCTTTTCAGACCTTGGAACTTCTCCACGATTTTACCATCCCGGGAAATCAGGAAGCTGGTGGGATAGCCGAGGATGCCGCCAAATTTGTCCGCCGCCTCGTCCGTGCCGATGAGGATGGGGTAACCCATGGGAAGCTGCTGGCCGTTGACGTCGAAGCGCTCTTTGGCGATGAAGGGAGCGACGACGCTCTTACCCTCCTCGTCCATGGCCACGCCGACGACGGTGAAGCCACGCGAAGCGTACTTCGATTGCATGTCGATGAGCCATGGAATTTCCACGCGGCAGGGATCACACCAGGTGGCCCAGAAATTCAGGAAGACGACCTTACCCTTGTAATCGGCGAGGGAGACGGGCTTGCCGTCGAGATCCTTAAGGCTCAAATCAGGCTCGGGCTTTCCGGCGGCGTCCGATATCAGCGTAGTTTTTCCAGTGCCCTGAACCCGCGTAGCCTTATCTGCATAGTAGGTCAGGATCACAAGTGCCAGAACTGTTCCGACAATAATCAAGACTTTTTTCATATCCGTGCTATCCACCTAGAAAAATATTACATCGAGAAGCGATTTAGAAACGTGAGTTTTCCCGAAAGCCAAGTCAGCTTGTTGAAGAAAATCAGGAAGCCGATGAACAGCAGGAGGGCTCCGCTGAACAATTCCACAACGTGAAGATACCTGCGGAAATTCTTGTAGAAACGCATGAACGTGCCAAGGCCGAGTGCGGTGAGCAAAAAGGGCACAGCGAGCCCAGCGGAATAGACAGCCAAGAGAAGCACGCCCCGGGCAACGGTGTTGCTGGCAGCGGCGAGCACGAGGACAGCGGAAAGAATAGGGCCGATGCAGGGCGTCCAGCCGAAAGCAAAGGCAAAGCCAAGAAGGAAACCGCTAAGCATGCCGGGTTTGGTGTCTGTGTTGCGAATGCGGACGTCCTGGTTCAACCAACGCGCCAGCAGAGGGCCAAAGAATCCGATGATCGAGAGCGAGAAGAAATGGACGGCGCCGAGACCGGCAAAAAGCGGGCCGTGACCATGAACGAGAGCGGCAATACCCAGTGCCACAAGAACTGCACCAAGAATGATGCCGGCACGCACGTTCATTTTGATTAGCCCGCCCAAAAGGTGGAGGCCAAAGAGCAGGATCAGGGCTCCTGCGATGGGCGTAAGCAGATTCTTGTGCTGCTGCAAGAAACCGCCGACGGCGCTGGCGGATGCACCGAAGCTGATGAAGACGACAGAGAACCCCACGACGAAAGAAAGCGCGGAAGAAAAAAGTCCGCCTTTGGGTTGCTCGCCTTGGCGCAGTTGCTCGACGCCGATTCCAGAGAGCATGGAAATGTAACCGGGGACCAGAGGGAGGACGCAGGGCGAGAGAAAAGAGATCAATCCCGCGAGAAAAGCACCGGCTAACGAGACATCGGTCATTTCCTAGAAATCCTGACTGCCCGCCACAGTGAGATTTCCGTGACAGGCTGCTGTAATCGCTCGCGCATAGTGGGGAAATGCTTGCGGCCCCGATGACTATTCTCGCACAAAACAAAGATTGGGAAGATGCTCCGCGGCCCCCTCAAATGGATTGGACGCAGAGAAGTCGGATCGAGGCACACGGCAGGGAAAGAAAGACAACTGGCGTAAAAGGCTGGCAGGGGAGGGGGTTTGGAAATCTTGAGCCGCCTGCAACATATTAGAAAATAAAGAGTTACTGACGGCGTAGTTGGTATGGAGTTTGCCTTTCCCACCGGTGTAAAGAGTTTCGGGCAGGTGGGTATGGTTTGGACGCCGAATAAAGTGACATTGCTCCGAGTGCTGGTGGGATTTGCGGCGGTAAGTTTGTTTGGCCACGGCGCGTGGATGAATCTGCTGGCAGTGCTGCTGACGGTCACGTCCATCGCTCTGGATGCGTTAGACGGGCACCTCGCGCGGACGCGGAAGATGGCCACTCCGGTGGGCGCACAGATTGACATCCTGGGAGACCGCGTAATCGAGAACATGTACTTCACCTACTTTGCGGTGGTGGGGATGGTTTCGTTGTGGCTCCCAATGCTGTTTTTCGCACGCGGGGCGGTGACAGATTTCCTGCGTGGGCTGGCGATGAAAGCAGGCCATTCGGGATGGGGCGCGAACGCTATGCTGCAAACATGGTGGGGACGCGCGCTGGTGGGCTCGCGATGGAGCCGCGGATTGTACGCGGTGCTGAAGTGCGCGTGCTTTTGCTACCTGGGATTGGAGTTGGCGTTGACGCGCGGCCCTGTGCTGCTGGTTGGGCCGCTGACGGTGGATGCACACGCGGCGATTCGCACCGGCGCGCACGTGCTGGCGTGGGCGACGGGAACGTTCTGCGTGGTACGCGGGCTACCGGTTCTGCTGGAGGGTTGGAAGTTTTTTGCGGGAAACCTGGCGGGAGCAAACGCTAGAAGAGTGACGCGAGGAAACGTGGCATGAAGGCTGAAAACGCGCAGAAACAAGGCGTCGCGGCGTTTTTCGACGTGGATGGAACGCTGACCCCGGAACCGTCGCAGGAACGGCGATTTTTCCGTGCGGTGCGGCGAAGCCGCGCAATTCCGATTGCCAACTATTTTCTTTGGGGTCAAGAAGCGCTGCGATTGTTACCACATGGAATTGCGGCGATGGTGAATGGAAACAAACGGCATTGGAGCGGAGTGCGATGTGATCTCGTTTTGCAGCATATAGAAGCAATGGTCTTTTTCGAGGAAGGGATTGAGCGGGCGGCCTGGCACGCGGGGCAAGGGCACAAGATCGTTCTGGTCACAGGGATGCCGGAGCCACTAGCGCGCATGGTGGCGCGGACAATGGAATGCGAACTGGAAGCTCGGGGAGCCGGGGGCAAGTTGCTTCTGTGCGCGACGCGAATGGAAGAGCGAGAAGGGAAGTGGACGGGGCGCTTGCTTGGCGAAGCGGTGTACGGAGAAGAAAAGTTCCGCGCGGTGAGGCGCATTGCGCAAGAACACCGGATCGATCTGCGAATCTCGCACGCGTATGGGAATGCGTTGCTGGACCAGTCGATGCTTGCGGCGGTCGGTCACGCCCATGTTGTGAATCCGGGAAGAGACCTGACGGCCGTGGCCAACCAGCGGAACTGGGAGATCTGGCACTGGCAAGTAGAGAAGTGCACGGGTCAGGAGATGCCGCTGGCCGGGACAACGATGCGACGTGGGGAGAGCCTGGTATGAACTTGAAAAAGACAGAAAGGACGGAACCGACAGCGGTGGCCGCGACGTGGCGGGGGGCGGGAGGTGCTACGCAGGGCGAAGTATTTCTGGGAGGAGCGCAGTCCGTTCTTAGTCTGGCGCGCGAGTGGGTGCGCAGGGAAGCCGAAGTGGCGTGGGCAGGAAGCGGTGCGTACGAACGTGTGGCGCTAAGTTACCTGGGCGTCTCGAGCGCGCTGATCGCGTACTTTGCCAAGAATCTTCAGCATCCGCTGAAACTGTTGGGTGTGCAGGCAGGAGTAGCGCTGATGGTGATGGTTTTGTGCTGGGTGGGAGCGCGTGCGGCGGCTGAGGAAGCGCGATTTGGCATGTCCTTCGGCACACAGTGGTGGCATTTCTGGCGTCACTGGTATCCGCATCTGTTCTTCCTTTTTTGTTTTGAGGAACTGGCGCACCTGATGACGCTGGTCACACCCGAATGGCAAGACGCGAAATTGTTGGCTTTCGATCACTGGCTGACGGGCGTCCAGCCTACAATCTGGCTGGAACAGTTCGCCACGCCGCTGAGGAATGATGGCATGCAGTTCTTTTATCTGACGTACTTCACGTACCTGCTGATTCTTGGCGGCATTTTGTATTACCGGCGAGAGTGGCGGGCGTACTGGTCGGTAATGACCTACTCGATGGTGGGATACATGTGCGGATATTTGATTGCCATGTTTTTCCCGATTGAGAGTCCTTGGTTTGCGTTGGCAGGAGCGTGGAAGGAGCCGCTGGTAGGCGGGCCGTTCACCGCCACAATCAATTTCATCGAGCACTTTGGAAGAGTGAGAGGCGCAGCGTTTCCCTCGGAGCATGTGGCCGGCGCGACGGCGGCGCTGTGGGGCGCTTGGAAATTCCGGCGTTGGCTGTTCTGGGGGATAATGCCATTTTTCGTTTTGATGTGTGTCTCCACGATCTGGGGACGGTATCACTATGTCGCGGACATTCTTGGCGGCATGACCACCGGTACGCTCGGATATGTGATTGGTGGATGGATTATGAAATGGAAAGGCGCGGTGGCGACGGCCCCGCAAGACGCGAAAGCTTCATGACTCCGGGTAAGAGACGGCCCAAGAGCAAATTCAGGAGTGGGTGATCCACTGGGACTGTGAGGATTGCTCGAACTTGCGGGCAAGTTCGAGGAGTAGCAGTTCATCATTAACGGCCGCAATGAATTGCATGCCAATGGGCAAACCGTCCTGGGTGCGGCCGCAGGGAACGGAAATAGCGGGGACACCGGCGAGATTCGCGGGACGGTTCAGGCGCAAGAGAAGAGCCCGCGTAGGATGAAGGGATCCGTTGATTGCAGTGGATTCCTCGCCGATAAGCGGAGCGATGATGGGAGTGGTGGGGACAACGAGCGCGTCAACCCCTGAATCTCTCAGGGCAAGATGAAACGCGGCGATAAACTTTTCGCGGGTTTGCAAAGCTTTCATGTAAGAGATAGCAGAAACCTCAGTGCCCATTGCGAGACGGGAGCGCACATCTTCGCCGTAGTCCGCGGAATGCGCCGGGAACCACCCTGCCTGTTGATGATAGAGGGCAGCCTCCGCCCAGGCAATTTGATTGCCCGCATCCTCCGTTTCCGGCAAAAGCGGCAGACAGATTTCTTTTATGGTAGCGCCTGCCTTTTTCAGGTTGTTGATAGAGCGATCGAATGCGCGCCGGACTTCCGGGCTGACAACATCGAAAAAGAATTCGTTGGGGATGCCTAATTTTGCCCGGCGGGTATGCGAAGAAGGAGTCTTGCGAGGAACCAGCCTTCCTTTGTTCGTGCCAGATGTGAGAATCGCATCGAAAAGTAGCGCGGCGTCCTCGGCTGAACGGGCGAGCGGTCCAACAACATCGAGGGTAGGAGAGAGAGGCACGATGTGTTCCACGCTGATGCGCCCCAATCCGGGCTTCAGGCCGACAACTCCACAAAGCGAAGAGGGAATGCGGATGGAGCCGCCGGTATCCGTACCGATGCTGCCATAACAGAGGCCAGCGGCGAGTGCAGCCGCGGAGCCGCCGCTAGAACCGCCCGCAATGCGCTTTTCATCCCACGGATTGCGCACCGGACCATAATGCGGATTGATGCTGGTGACGCCGTAAGCGAACTCGTGCATGTTGGTTTTGCCGAGGATGATGACCCCAGCTTTTCTTAGAGCGGTGACGATCGGAGCGTCCCTGAGGGGAACGAAATCGCGGAGGATTTTGGAGCCGGCGGTGGTGGGGATGCCTGCGGTATGAATATTGTCCTTCAGGGAGATAGGGATGCCAAAAAGGGGGCCGAGTTCTCGTGCGCTTTTGCCGCGGCGTTTGCCGGCAAAAACGGCTTCGGCGCGAACAGCCTGCTGGAGCGCCTGTTCTTCACAGACGGTCAAGTAGGCATTGAAACGGGGATTCAATCGGGTGATGCGACCGAGAAGGAAACGCGTGAGTTCAACCGGAGAGAGCTTTCGAGCTCGATAGCGCCTGCCAATTTCGGCAATCGACGCGAAGGCGAGCTCAGCATCGGAAGACATCAGAATATTTTTTCCTGGTGACGCAGATTGCCAAAGGTACCGATGTTGGCGAGGACCAAGGCAACGCGAAACTGATTTTCATTGCGGACGGTGCCAAGATTGAGATGGAGGTATTCGAGGGCTAGTCCGCAGCAGCCGCCATTGTAGTTCACTTGCACAAACTGGTTTTGCAATGTGCCGGCGACGAAGTCATAGCTCAGGCCGGTGGAAACATTAAATCCCTTTCGGGTGAGATTGCCATAACCGACGATGGTGCGAATCTGATTCGAAGTGGGCTGGACGATGGGATCGCCCTGCAGACGAAAGTCGGCGACAGTGAAGAAGAACTCGCTGTAGGGCTTGATCTTGAGAAGAGTCCCGATGGTGGTGACCTTGCTAAGCTGCGGATCGTACTCGAGAATCTGCTCAACGTCGTAACGGCCGCCGGGGGTGAGGCGGATATCGCTGACGATGGGTGACCAATTGCGCGGCGAAGATGCGAAAGCGAAGGGGGTGATGGAGTCGAGGGCTTGAAACACGTTGCGCTGGCCGGTTACGAGTGCGCCGCCAAAGGTGGGATCGAAATAGTGTTTTTGAACGAGGCTCCAGGAAAGAAAATCGACGGGTTGGTCGTCACCGTTCTTCACATAGAGGTGCTGGGTGAACCCGTACTCGATTTCGTTGGTGTCGGTGATGGTGGCATCGCTGTCGAAACGGATGAAATCGGCGAAGTCGTTCACGCCGGTGACATAGCGATAGGTGAGGAAGGGCTCAATGGTGTGCTTGTAGCGACGGTGCGTGCGGGGACGATCGAAGAAGCGTTCCAGTGTGGCCGGGCGGAGTTCCACGGCAAATTCGCCGGTGTTGCGCGTGATCGACTCGCCGCTGAGAGTGGTGGCAGAGCTTAGAGAATCGCCGTAGTAGGTGGAACGAAAGGTGGCGGAGGTAGTGACACCTAACCAGTCACCGAAATGGAAGGGAACAGTGACCTTTGGTGCAAATTCGGTGCGCGCGACGAAGGAGGGAGTAAACAGGAACTCGTCATCGCGGTGCACTGTCCCCACGAAGGAATCGAAGGAAAAATAAATCGGGAGTTGCTGCCACGGGGCTTGCTCCACGGAGCCGAAGCGAGCCTCGGGAGAGCTGCGCAGAAGGACGCTCTGGGGCGGGCTGAGCTGGAGGAAACTGCGATCACTGAGGCTGGCAACATCGAAACTAAAGCCGCGGAAATTGTCGTAGAGGAAGATCGAGCTGCGGATATCAGAATTGATGGCGTCGCCGTAGGTGTCGGAAAAGGCCAGCCGGAAAGTGAGCGAAGTGAGCTGGTTCACGTCGGCCACAAAACGCCAGCCATCCTTCCAGAGGGATTGCACCTCGAGCTGTTGCTGATGGCCGCCCTGCTTGACCACAGTGTCGTCTGGACCCGCAATACCGCGATCGATCACGCCGTAGTAGGTGTACTTGACCGAAGTGTTTTCAAAAGGGCGGGCGCGAAAATCGCCGCGCTGAGCCCAGCCACGGCGGCTGAAGTATTCCAGACCAAACCCGGCATCCATCCAGGATTTAGGCGCCCAATAGAAAGCATCGCCGAGGACGTAGCCCTTGGTGTTGCTCTTACCGATGACTGGCAAAAGAAAGCCGGTTTGCCGGACGTGGTCGCCGGCAGGGGCGGTGGAATAAGGCAACCATAGAAGCGGGATGCGAAAAAGGCGGAAATTCGAATTGACGAGAGCAACGCTTTTTTGGAGGGTCACCTTCGCTTCCGGAGCGTAGAACTGCCACGTGGGATGCGCGGGTTCGCAAACGGTGAACCAGGCGTGGCGGATGAGGTAGACATCGGCGGAAAGGCGTTCGACTTCGCGCGCTTCGAAGTACAGGGGATTCTGAGTGATCAGGAGGGTGGGATTGGGGCCGCGCTCGAGCTTAATGGTGCCGCGCACGTTGTGGAAAGTGCCGCGGCCGGAGGCGATATTCAGGATGCCATCGTCGGCCTCAAGATGCTGGTTCTCAAAGTCGAAAAGAACATGCCCGCGAGCTGAAGCCTCCGAAGTGGCATTGTTGTATTCGACGTGGTCGGCCCGGAGGCGCATGTCGGCATAACTGATGTCCACATCGCTATCGGCAATGAACAAGTCGCCCTTCTTTTGCTGCGGGCCGCTGGAAGAAAGATCTGCCACGCCCCCGGATGCAGCTGGCAAGTGAACTTGCTGAGCGAAACAGGGAGTGAAAGCAGCGAAGTAGGCAAGGACGAGAAAACATAGGAAGCGCCGGGAGGGCGAAGCGGAGATTGGAGGATGGATGATCACGCGGCTAATGAGCTCAAAGGATCGCAGAGTTAGCCTAGCACGCGCTCCCGCAGAATTGTAGCGAAGCCGGGAGCCGGGATGGGACGGCATGTGAAGAGAAGATGAGGCATGAGTTCGACTGGTTGCCTGGAATCGAGTTACTTCTGGACTTCCTTGGTGTGGTGGATGCGATACCACTCGTAGGTGCGCTGCAGGCCCTCCGCGAACTGAATCGCGGGTTCGTAACCGAGGATATCTCGCGCGCTGCGGATTTCCGCTTGGGAATCGCGGATGTCGCCATCGCGCGCCGGTTCGTACTTAGCCGGAAGATTCTTTCCGGAAATTTTCCGGAGCAAGTCGAGGGTCTGGTTCAGAGAAATGCGGGAACCAGTACCGACATTGAGAACTTTGCCGCTGGCACCCAGGGCTTCGCAGGCCAGAAGATTGGCCTGGACAGCATTTTCGACGAAAGTGAAGTCGCGGGTCTGCTCGCCGTCCCCAAAGACGACAGGCTGGTCGTCCTCTAGGAAAGCGGCGGCGAAGCGGGAGAGTACGCCCGAGTAGGGAGAATCGGGATCTTGCCGTGGGCCGAAAATGTTGAAGTAGCGAAGACAAACACACTCGAGTCCGTAGCAGCGCAGAAAAGCCTGGGCGTAGAGTTCGCCTACATATTTCGAGACGCCATAGGGGGAGATCGGCGAAGGCTGCATATCTTCCGTCTTCGGAAGGGTGGGGGTCTCGCCGTAAGCCGAAGAGGAGGCGGCAAAGACGACGCGCTTGACTTTGTTGTCGCGGGCAGCCAGGAGCACGTTCAAGGTGCCGTCCACGTTGATGCGGTTGGTGTCGAGAGGGTCCTTGACGGAGCGCGGAACGGAAGTGCGTGCCGCGAGGTGAATCACGTACTCGGCTTGCAGCATGGCCTTCTGCACGGTCTCCAGATCCGTGATGGATCCCTTCATGAAGGTAATCTTGTTGCGGATCTCGGCGAGATTCTCCTCTTTGCCGGAAGAGAGATCGTCCAGAACGACGACACCATGACCCCGCCGGACGAGTTCGTCCACCGTATTTGAGCCGATAAATCCGGCGCCCCCCGTAACCAGGTAGCGCATATTTCTCCGCCTCCTACTTGCAAAGCTAACTTATTGTACGATGGTTGGACGGAAATCAAGCGAGAGGATTGACGGAAGCGTCACACAAAGAGCATGGGCAAGAAAGTAGCACTGGTTCTGGCAATTATGGCATTGCTGCTCGTGGCAGTGGGGCTGCTGTATTGGAAGGCGGGGCATCCCGAGGGAAGAGGCAGTTCAAGAGAGGGGAATGTGGTGAAGCCGGCGGCGTCGAGCCCGCAGCCCGGGGCAGGAAATGGGGAAACCGTGACGACGCCTGCGGGGGCTGGGGTAGAAACCAGTGAAAAGAAGGGAGCCGCAACAGTCGAACCCGGATTCACGTTGCGCCCGGGCGAATCGCTGGAGTTTGCGGCGAACTTAACCAAGCTGAACAGCACCGTGGCGAACCTGAAGATTGTGGTTGCGGGAAAGCGGAATTTCTTCGGCAAGAACAGTTGGCACCTGCAAGCCTTTGCGCACACCGAGAATCCCTACCGAATGGTGTTTGAGCTGGATGACCAGTTCGACTCCTACAGCGAAGCAGTGGACTTTGCCAGCCAGCAGTATGAGATGCACCTGAACGAACGCGGACAAAAAGTGGATTCCGTCCAGCGGATGCTGTCTTCACCGAAGGATCCCGCGCCAGCGGATACAACAGCGGCACGCGTGCCCGCGGGTACCCGTGATCCCCTGGGACTGATGCAATACATGCGGGGGGTGGACTGGAGCAAAACACCGGAGATCAAGAGCCCGGTATACGATGGCCGAAAGTTTTATGAAGTGCGCGCCGTGCTCCTGAGCAAGAGCGAAGCGGTGAAAGTGCCGGCAGGAAACTATACGGCGACCAAGATCGAAATCCATGTTTACGACAGCGGGGTAGAGATGAAGGATGCGCACTTCCTGCTGTATCTCTCCAACAACGCAGCGCGAATTCCCGTGCTGCTTGAGGCGGTCTTGCCCATAGCCACGGCGCGCGTGGAACTTATCAAAGCAAGTTAGATTACTGCAGAGAATCCGCTAGCAGGGAACGATGCGCTCGCGATGACGAACGACGCGGCGCGTGGCATTGCGCGTATCCACCACGAGTTTAGAGGCGTCCACGATGGCGGCGTAGTCGTAACTCGTATGATCGGTGGCGATGATGACGGCATCGTAGCTGGCCAGCGTCTGCGGGTTGAGCGGCACGGATTTCATGTGCGAGTAATCATAGTGGCGCATTTTGTGAAGTTGGGGGAAGTAAGGATCGTTGTAGTCGAAATTGGCGCCACGCTTCTGGAAGATTTCCATGATTTTAAGGGTGGGAGATTCGCGCAGGTCGTCCACGTCCTTCTTGTAGGCCACGCCAAGGATCAGGAGTTTCGCGCCTTTGAGACTCTTGTTGTGATCATTCAAGGCGGCCACGACGGAATCCACTACGTGATAGGGCATGGCAGTGTTGACCTCGCCGGCCAACTCGATGAAGCGCGTGGAGAAATCATATTCGCGGGCTTTCCAGGACAAGTAAAACGGATCGACGGGTATGCAATGGCCGCCAAGGCCGGGCCCGGGGTAGAAGGGCATGAAGCCGAAGGGCTTGGAGGAAGCGGCTTCAATCACTTCCCAGACGTCCACACCCATGCGCAAGCAAAGCATCTTAAGTTCGTTGACGAGGGCGATATTCACGCAACGGAAGATGTTTTCGAGGAGCTTGGCCATTTCCGCGGCGCGGGTTGAGCTGACGGGAATGACCTTGGCCACAACCTGAGCGTAAATAGCCTGGGCAGCGCGTCCGCTGGGCGGATTCACGCCGCCAACCACCTTAGGAATCTGCGCGAGACCATACTGTTTGTTTCCCGGATCTTCTCGTTCAGGTGAGAACGCCAGGAAAAAATCGCCCGGGACGTTTTCATTTTCGGGGCCGGCGGCGATGGGGCAGCGCAAGCCGCTCTTCTCCAGGATGGGCAGAACGAGTTCTTCGGTCGTGCCGGGATAAGTTGTGGATTCGAGGACGACGAGTTGGCCCTTCTGCAGATGCGGGGCAATGGACTTCGCGGTCGTTTCCACGTAGCTGAGATCGGGTTCGCGGTACTCGTTCAAGGGAGTGGGCACGCAGATTATGATGGCGTCGGCTTCCTTGAGCTTGGAGAAATCCGTGGTGGCATGGAAGTGGCGACTGTTCACATACTGCTGAATCTTGGTCTGCTGGATGTGCTCGATATACGACTTGCCGGCGTTGAGGAGTTTTACTTTTTCGGGGTCGGTATCAAAGCCGGTAACTTTGTGGCCAGCCTCCGCGAAGCGCAATGCAAGGGGAAGACCGACATAACCGCAACCCATGATGGCCACTTTGAGCGTGGCGCCTTTGAAGAATTCGGGTTTTCTATCTGTTGCCATGAAGGGAACATGCTCCTATCGGAATTTGTGCGCAGTGCTGGGCCTAAGGCCAAGGAGATAAACAACATAGGAACTATAGCAGTTTTGGCGAGAGCGCTTGAAGAGAAGTCTGGAAATGTTTCGAATAATTCACACTTTGGACCGGGGGAGTAATCGGGAAGATCGTTGCCTTTCCGCGGTGCAGGGGTGAAGATAAACGCAACGCAAATGGTTGACAACTTTCGATTTGGCGGATGTGCCGCCAATTTGCCATGATCCTCGTGGTGCTCCTGCTCGGGCTTGCGGTCGGGGTGCTCGTGGGACTGCTGGGCATTGGTGGAGGTGTGGTGCTGGTGCCGGCGATGGTGTACCTGCTGCATTATGACCAGCACCTTGCTCAGGGAACGTCTCTGTTTATTCTGCTGCCGCCGATTGGATTGGGCGGACTGCTGCAGTATTGGAAGAATGGCCAGGTGGACTTGCGCGCCGGAATTTACTGCGCGGTTGGCTTTCTGTTGGGCGGTTATGGGGGAGGCCTTGTTGCGGTGCCCATGCCTTCGCGGTACCTGCAAGGGACGTTCGGGTTTTTCTTGATGCTGTCGGCGGTGCTGCTTTGGAAGAAGACGCACCAACCCACAACACCCGCGAGCCAAACGAATAACGAAACCTCGCACAGTCATTTCGAGAGTTTTGGGATTTTTGGAATTGCGGCGTTCTGCGGCGTGGCCGCAGGCATGGTGGGAATCGGGGGCGGAGTGCTGCTGGTACCGTTGCTGGGACTGCTGTTTGGTTTCAGCCAGCACAAAGCTCAAGGGACAAGCCTCGTGGCGTTGATACGTCCAACCGGACTATTGGCGTTTATGGAGTATGCAAAAGCGGGCTACGTGCGCTGGGATACCGGGTTATTGCTGATCCCGGGGGTTTTTGTGGGTGGGATACTGGGTGGAAAACTGGCGCGGAAGTTGAATGCCACGCGGATGCGGCAGGTATTTGCAGCGCTGATGTTTCTGCTGGGCGTATGGCAAGTCTTTTCCGCGTGGCGCGGGTAACGCATACTAGAGAGCCATGGTCGACCTACATTCGCATATACTTCCCGGGCTCGATGACGGAGCGAAATCCATCGAAGAGGCGCTGGCCATGGCCGAAGACGCCATCGCCGATGGAATCACACACGTAGTGGGGACGCCGCATTCGAGTTCCAATTACGCTTTTGATTTTGTAAAGGTGCAAGAAGCGCGCAATGCAGTGAGCGAGAAACTCGCGGCTAGGCTCACCCTGGCGACGGGATGCGATTTCCATCTCAACCCGGAAAATCTGGCGGCTATTCGAGCGGATGCAGCCCCCTACTGCGTCAACCAGAAAGATTATCTGCTGGTGGAGTTCAACGAATTTTCCATCCCTCCATCAATGGACCAGACGCTGCACGAACTGCAGCTTGCCGGTTTGCGCCCGGTGATCACGCACCCGGAGCGGAACGGGATTTTGCGGACGCAGCCGGATCGCTTGTTGCGATGGGTAAGCCTGGGCTGTTATGTGCAAGTCACAGCTGGATCGCTATCGGGGATTTTTGGCCCAGGCGCGAAGGCAGATGCCTGGACGTGGATCGCCCGGGGGCTGGTGCACTTCATTGCCAGCGACGCGCATAATACGGCGCGTAGGCCGCTAAAGCTG
>Ga0187875_10002213_pt1 | contig 14474 bp, 17 predicted proteins | sample June2016WEW_17_1_2_FD_132978 | JGI IMG/M metagenome (GOLD analysis project Ga0187875, IMG submission 132978) | Peatland microbial communities from SPRUCE experiment site at the Marcell Experimental Forest, Minnesota, USA - June2016WEW_17_10 | ecosystem: Environmental > Terrestrial > Soil >... | reverse complement strand
GAAATCTTCGAGGACTTTCTTGAAGTGCAGGAAAATGTTCGCCGCGAGGTTGTTGGAGCCCTTCGCACGGTCTTGCGGTGCGCCGTATTCCACGACCGTCGCCTCAACGAGTTGATCCATTCGCTTGGCCACGGCGTCGTGCAACCGCTGCAGGAGCTCCATCCGGTATTCCTTGCTACTTTGCGAAAAGGTGTTGAAGGCCTCTTTCGCAGCACCGATGGCTTTTCGCGTGTCGATTTCGTCTGCCATGGTGACCTTGCCGATAACCTTGTTGTCGGTCGGGTTCACAAGATCGACGACCTGGGTCCCATGGGGAGTGACGAATTGACCGTTGAGGTAGGCGCGATCAAAAGCTTTTACTGGAGTCGGGGTTGCTTGTCCGTTCATTTGTCTCACCTTTATGACGTTCAGCTTTAACAAGTTCGCCGTGTCCTTCAGGACCCAGCCACAATTTCATTCTGGCTGAATAAGGCCAGCGTGTAACTAGCAAAAGACGCCAACTCTCTTGCAAAATATGCCAAACGATTTATCGCTGGCATGGCCCCTTGTAGTCCCAACGTGGGGGCCTCGATTTCGTTGCCCTTCTCCAATAGAGTGTGATAACGTCCGTAATCACGGTGGACCTTCTGACCGGAAAGCGCCGCGCAGAACAGGCGCGCAGAGTCGACCTGGGTCGGAGTAATTGCGCTCGTTGCTGGATTGGCAACGCCTCTGTACGTGCCGCATGGCGCTATGGATCTCACGCGATTTCCGTGGTGGTATCCCTGGGTCCTGCCATCCTTCGCCGTCGCGTTTCTCATTTGCCTACTAGGCCCGGCCGCACAGAAGAGCCTCGACGCAAATCTATTTCAGGCCAGTGGGCCGTCAGCGTCCGGCCCTAACTCTCGGTAGGTGGCAGTGAAAGGGCTGTCGGAACCTTACTGATCAACACATCTGCACAATTCGCGTGACCTTAACCCGGTTTCCCCTTCCATTGATCCCCACTACCCCTGTCCTGTCTGCTTCTGGTCCCGTAGCGCGTCGCGGCAGTCAAGCCGCTCCCTCTGGTCGTCGAGAGTGCTGAGATTTTCACGGATCAGCCGGGCCAGTTGTGAAGTATCGCCGTTAAAAGATCGGATCGATGCTTCCAGCATGTTCGGCTGGCTGACGTTTTCCCAGGCGACGTAGTATCCGTTCGCCTGGGCCACATGGCTGATGAATTCGCGGGTTGCTCTCCCGTTGCCTTCACGGAATGGATGCAGCGCGTTCAACTCGCCGAAATAATACGCCGCGCGGTCGCTGAACGGGTCGGGGGGAAGTCCTGCCAGATGTTTTTCTTGGGCAAGCTGTTTGAAGATTGGTGCGGCGCCGCTTTCGATGTGGCCGTAATGGGCGAATCTGCTCCCACCCTTGCTGATGTCGATGGTTCGGAGCTCTCCGGCCCATTCGTACACATCGCCGAACAGACGCCCGTGAATCGACTGCAGGTGCACGAGATCCAAATTCCCTTTAAGCGGCGTTTGCGAAAGCTCCTGAGATCGGGCCGCAACAATGTCCGCTTCGGTTTGTTGGAGGGTGGCTTCGTCAGTGATGCCGAGACGATTCTTTAAAACCCCGGTTGCCGGATCGAGGTAAGGATCATTGTCCGAGTAGCGCGACATTCTGGACACGGCTGTAGATGTTCCGGATGACTTCGTCCGTGTCGATTTCGCCGCGCGCTACGCGGTGTAAATCGGCAAGGGTGGCATCCGTCACCTTGAGGCCCTCAAGCTCCTGCTGCGCAATCGCATGGGCAACGTGCCTCATGTTGCGCTGAATTTCCTGCTCGGTCAGCGTGATGGTCATCTGCGCCCTCCCTTGTTGACGGTCCCGGCCCTGGAGCTTCAATGGGTCAGCCTGCTACTTCTATCGTAACGCCAAGGATACGGCAAAATGACGGCTTAAGCAATTTCAAAGCCGTGCCAGACTGCCATGGTCCCATGCCGCCATGGCAGTTTTGGCGGATTGCTGCGGCTGTAAGGCGTCGAAAGCCTGTTACCGCTCCCGCCAGGTTGGCGCTAACTGTCCGCCCTCATCTCCGCGTTCCTGTTGGGCGACTTTGTCCTGTCCCGCTTCACCACGCCGCAAGCCGTGTGCCAGCGGCAAATGAAATCGACGATCTCCAGATAAGAAGGAATGGCGGCGTTGCTCATAACCGGCCCTCATCTCAGCATAGCGCAGCACTCGGGAATGCGCCTCGTCATAATCCCACCTGGGCGGCGGCGTTCTCTAAAAACAGAGATCCCTCGCGGATGTATTTGCGTAACGTCGCGAGCGAGCGGTGGCCGGTCTGGGCCATGATGGCGCGTTCGGAAACGCCGGCGGCGGCCGCGGCGGTGGCCAAACCCGCCCGCAGCGAATGGCCCGCTAAATCGTGCGCTTCCATGCCGGCCTGCCCGGCCAGGCGCTTAATGACGAGGGCCACCGATTGCGCGGTGAGGCGGCTTCCGGCCAGCTGCCCGTGCCGGTTGACACCCCGAAACAACGGCCCCTCGTCGGCGCCGAGGACCGCCAGCCAGGCTTCCAGGGCGCGCACCGGGCAGGTGGCGGGCGTGGACCCATAGGGGATTCCTTCCCTGCCCTTCCTGGTCGGTCTTGGAGCGGCGGATATTTACGATCAGGCCCGCGCCGTTGAAGTCCAGGTCGCCGACGTCCAGGCCCACCAGTTCCGAGCGGCGGAAGGCGCCGGCGAAGCCGGCCATGCGGCGGCGGGGGCCAGGGCCGAGCCAACCGGCGCCGGTAGAACCACGAGGGCTGTCGAATCCGCCATAGGGAAGCACCAGCATAGCACAATTTTTAAATAGTGATACACTTATCGATAGTCAGAAGCCCTCCGCACTGTGTCCTATAGTTCGCCGTAGCAAAGGCCAGTGGGGCCTCCGTGGGGCCATAGCAGCATCTGCGGCGGCGCGCCTTAGGGCCGCACTACACTTCGGCGTCCCTGAAGGCCATTGTAGACAAAATCCTGATCTGAAGTCTGGCGGTGTGTCTGTGAGGGCTACCCCACAGGCCGACTCAGTCTCAGGCGATGCAACGGACGCCATCGCTGTGGAGAAGTATTAGTTGACTCAAAGCAAATCACCGCAATTACTGAGGACGTTGAAATCGTAGCTGCGCGTAAAGGTGGCGCTTCGGGCCCCGGTTTTTCGTGACTGCGCCATCTTCCGCCGGTCCAGAGGGAGTAGGGGCCGCGGATCTACTCGTTGGCGGGGCCGTGTAGACTGCCGATTGTGCCAAGCACCCTACGCCGAAGCGCCAGGAGCTTCTAGGGCAATGTTTTTGGCGGCCGCCAATGCGATAATAGATAGCTGGGTGCAGGGCATCAGACGAATGGGAGTACACTTTTTGTGAGTGTACTGATCGATCTCTCACTTGCGATGGCGTCCTCCGACGCTGAATCGTAACAGTCAGGCAGCGAAGCTGGGCAACGTCATGCAAATGGTTTCTTGAAGAATCAATGACTTGCTATCACTGGACATACCAGGAATGGGCTGTTCTCAGTTTCAGGTTCTAGTTCTCGCAAGGGAGTGGAGGTTCAAGTCCTCTCATCCGCATCACTGATAATAAAACACTTAACTGCATTCATAGTGCTCCAGCTTTTGGTAGGTTTTGGGACCCTGTGTCAGAAATTGTGTCAGTTGATTTTAGGGTCTCGCCCTCGGTTAACGCTAGATCCAAGTCACACTGCATGCCGTATCGGCGTTATACGGGCTCCATGACCAAGGAGCGCAGCCCACCTTGGCCCCCGGTTGGAATGCCCGCCATGCTGAGACTCTTCAGGCCCCGGAGGGCCAGGTCGAAGCGGTCCTTGGTGCCGGACTTCTGAAAAAGATGCGACAGATAAACCTTGACAGTGCCTTCGGTAATCCCTAATTCGCAGGAGATTTCCTTGTTCTTCAGGCCGCGCGACAACATGGTCACCAACTGGCTCTCCCGCGGGGTGAGGAACACGCGCCGGACCGCGCGGAAACTGTCCGTCAGGCTCTTTTCGAACCAAAGCTCGCCGGAATACACTCTATACAGGCACTGGCGGTATGCCTCCAAGGGCAAATTCTTGCGGAGGATGCCGCGAATACCGATGGTCAGCGCCTCCAGCGCAAAATCGCCGGCAATCGTGTTGGTCCAGAGGATTAGCTTGCACTCCGGAGCTAGATTCTGCAGTCGAGTGAGCACGGCGGACGTCATTTCCGGCGTCAAGTCCAGAAGGGCCAAATCCGGGGTTTCGTTCGCCAAATGCTCTGTAAGGGCAGCTATGTCCGAGCAACAGGCGGTTAGTTCGATCGCCGGATCGGCGGCGACTAAACTCTCCAGGCCCTTTGCCAGAATCGGTTGATCTGAATAAACGACGACTTTCATCATTTTGTTGTTTAAAACCTCGCAATCGTTTTGCTAGTTTCCGAGTAATGCAGCCGCGGCCATGATCGGCAGGAGGATTTCGAACTCCAATTCGAACAACTCCCGCTGCGGCCCGAGGGCGGCCACCGGAATCAGATTAGGGTGGCAATGCGGCAGGATCCAGTAACGCATGACCTCGCGTATTGTCCCGCCATGGTCTTCCGCACAAGCTTCCAGATCCGCCATCTTGTCTCCCAGACCGAGACACAACCAGCGTTCAAACACCGCCAGATGCTCTTTCCCCAGCATGTGCCGTGCCTTGCGTTCGGCTGGTTCTTCGCCGGGATCGCGGCCGGCCCCGTGGTTGACCAGCGTTCCGATGTAGATTAGCCGCTCGAACACCGAGTGCATACCAACCAGCGTGGTGTGAACTTCGCCGCCAGCGGCAACGGCTGAAACGGCGCACGTCTTCCCACAGATATTCTCTGGCACAAGCATTCCCTCAGCGGCTATCCAACATCTCGCCGGCATCCCACCGCACCGCAACCCGCAGGCGCCGAATGCGCCGCCGCAAACTCTTCGAGTACGGTCATCACGCCTCCGCCAGGGTGGAATTGTGCTTGACCACGATGTTGCCGTAATAGGTCGGATCGGCGAATTTTTCGTCGTAGATCCGGTCCCAGCGAAGGTTGTCCAGGCAGCGCTTACATTGGCCGCATTCGCAGTGCTGGCGTCCGTGGGGGCTGGAAGAACGGCCATCCGGCGCTCCGGCCGAAATGGAATTTATGGCGGCTTGGCCCGCAGCCGCCCGCCGTGGAGCGGGCGTCTGGGCGGCCCCCAGGACTACCGGGGCCGTTTGCGGTGGCTGGCCGCTCATGGAGGTGTTGTTTAGCACGTTGGACAGGGCTGCTTGTGCAAACTGCTGGTCGAGCCGGTGGCGTGAAGAGTGCGAATTGCCAGAACCGGCCCAAAGTGCAAGAATGCCAACGAGATCCGCGGTTGAAGCCAGAAAATTTTTGGGGATGGATCCAGATGGATCCGTCGCCAGCGGCCAGTCAATATTCATTTGAATCACCCTATGCGTAAAGATCCCGCGTCAACGCCTGTCCCTTCGTGGACAAACGTTCTAAGCAACATCCTTAGTACTATTAAGAGTTTTGATTAGGATAATCCTAATATAGCCCATAACGGAGGCTGTCAATAAGAAATCGGAGGCTTTTATGATTGAAAACAAAGATTATCTGAACGAAGCCGTTCACTGCCATCTGAACGCTGGCGGACCTAATAAAGCCGAAGGGCGGTTCATGCGGGTCAGCAAACCGCGGACATGCATTCAGGCTTGGGAAGAAGAGAATCGTACGCCGCGCAAACGGCTCGATAGCAGCCGCAAGCGCTGGACTCCAGGCTTGGCCGGTCGATGATCGTCACCTTCCCCCGCACGTATTGAATAAAGCCCGCCTTCTTCAACATGCCCGTGGCCACATTCACGGTCGCCCTCCGCACTCCCAGCATATGCGCAAGAAAATCCTGTGTCAGTGGAAATGTATCCTTGCCGGCACGATCGTGCGTCATCAACATCCAGCGGGCGCAACGTTCTTCCATGCTGTGGATCCGGTTACAGGCTGCTCCATAAAGTATCTGCCGCGTCAAGGCGTAGAAGTGTTGATGGGCCAGTTTCCGCACCGAGGGCTGGTTGTCGAGTAGTTTCAGGAAGGCACTGCTTTCAATCCGCAGGGCCAAGCCAGGTAGCTGAACGAGATTCAGGCCCATCGCTCCTTGCGCTTGAATTAGCTCCGAGGCCCCTACCACGCCCTCCTTGCCAATGGTAGCCACCTCCACTTGCGGACTGCCATCGGTGGTGACCAGCAGGGACACCATGCAGGTTAAGGGGAAATAAACGGCGTCGATAATCCCGTCTTGGCGAAACAGCCGCAAACGGAATTTCAACTTTACTACTTTGGCTTGCCGCGTCAATGCGTCGTAGTCTTCCCGTTCCAGGCTGGCCAGGAAACGGTTCGATTTAGGGTCGGCATCTACCGACCCCTGCTTCTGCAAGGGCATGGTGCTCCTCAGATTTCCATCAAAAACGGCCGCGCGGCCCCGGTTGACGAGTTCCGCCCGGTTGCGCCTAATTGGCCGACTGCCCGTCAGTCGCGTCGCCATGGCCGCTGACAGTCGTATTCCCGGCATTCAAGCGAGAATATCGAGAATTATCGCTGTCGCCGCTAACCGCAGTGACGAGCTAATTCCGTAATTCAGACTCAGCGCCGAAAACTCCTGTACCCGATACCACTACAAAAGGCCAGCGGCGCTTTCCCACTCGGCTCCCGAATCCAGCCCTTCCAAGCGGATGCCCCGAGCGTCGACATCGCAATGGACGATCCATGGTTTGGCTCCCTCTCTCAGGGAGTAGTTGCGCACCTCTTCGTGACCTCGCATAGCGGCTCGGATGGCTACGGAATGGATGGGGACGTCCTTCTGCGAGAGGAGTTCGAAAGCGCGCTGCGCATCGCATGCCAGGAGCACGCGATGCCCCTTGGCTGCCAGAACCGCTTGCGCAAGGAGTAGGACACGCTGATCGTCAGCTACCACAAGAACGGTATGCTGAGCGTTTATCCCGGATTCAGCCTCCATACCAATACTCTCCTTTCTAAACATGGGTGGTAAGGAGCATAACCTGCAAATTCAATTTGCATTACAAACAATACACCCTAATCGAGCATTGTGACTGTTCAATATTGCTCATTTTACTGAAATATCTGTAAGTTACAGGACGCTTAGTACCTGCCGGGGAGCGATTTGGTGCTAAAACTCACAGCCCGGATGAACATACAGCGACACCGGTTCGGTTTTGCGGTTGGCATGCCACATCTCCGCGCTCGCTTGTTGCTAGGAGTCAGAATCGGCGCGGCACGCTTCGCGCCGATACTGCCGGGCGGCCACCGTCGACAGCATCCCACTGACGATTAGCATCGGAATCAGCCCGATCGCGCTTGCGCTATTCCACGTCTGCCCGTCTTTGCAGAAGTATGCCACGGCGGTTGCGAGGTTGATTGCCAAGGCCCCGACGCAGACCACGAGGCAAAACCATTTGGGCCCGCCCGAACGGTCCAGTGCGCTATAACGGTAGGCGCTCATGACAACGCCAAGCCCCAGCACGCAGGAACAGATCGCGCTGAGGAAGGACATGGGAGCCCGCGACTGCCAGGCATAGCACGGAATTCCCGTCATGTAGCCCACCGAGCTCACGACTCCAATGGCGAAGATGATCGATCCCAGAATAGCGACAGCCCCAAGCCACTTTCCGCACCAACGGTACGTGTCCCGCAGTAGCAATGCCGCCGCGCTGAGCAGCAGCACTAACACCGTGTTGGGCGCGACGTTACCCCAGTTTCCCGTCCCCAAATTGACTGCGATAAGGGTTTCCGCCCTAGGCCCCAACGCAAATGCTCTCTCGGCGGCCAACACGACCGCCAACGACAGGGCGACCATAGCCAGCACCGAGGTTATGCGCGGGAACCAGACGCCGATCGCGACCAACGCCAGGCCGCAGGCCACGAATCCCAGCGCTGAGGCGGCCGGAGTTGGAACGCTGGCGGGCAGCAGCCGAGCGTACCCAACCTGGTGGCGCATCTGCGATACCAGAATCGCGATTCCTAACCCGGCACACATGCCGCCACTTGCGATCAAACCCGCGTGATGGACCGGGCCGACGCCATACTCATTCCGCCTTGTCGCATCCTTGGCCTGTGGGTTCCGGGGGCCGCCGCGAATCTCGCCGGACTCGCGTGGCGCGGCATTTAGGGCTTGAATCATAAACGGTATTCCGATTCGATCATTTCTGTTTGCAAAGTACATATAGACGATCTCCCATTTTGTCGTGTGCGTAAACCATCTCTTTGGTCAGCGCCGGGCCCGCTATTTGCCGAAGACGCCAGGTCTGGTACGTATTCCTGTCTACGTTGCCGCGCCCATTGATCCATTTAATTCAAGACGCAAATAAGTTGAATCGCAGACACCAGAGCCCGATGTAACGCTCATCTGGTTGAACTTAGGCAATGTGGCTCACTTGAATTACAAGTCCCTAAGACGGCTGAGCGAAGCCGCGCACTGGGCCGGGCCAGGTTTTAATTCATCCCGCATGCGCAACGTTGCACAACTGGCTTCGCGCCTGATTTTAGACCAAGTTCCCGCGGTACCTTATCTAAAGGAGAACGAATCGCCTAACAGGATGCTGGAAAAGGCCCTCACAGGCTGAAGCCTGTGCCGCCATCTGCCGTTAAGTCATTGATAACCGGTGGCACAGACTTTAGTCTGTGGCCCGAATGAGCGAATTTATGCCTTTTTCAGCACCCTGCTAAGTTTATTAAGGCCTGATACTACGATTCGAACCCTCGACAGGTATAGGCCGTGCACTTCAGTCGAAAGTCTTGGCGTCAATAAACAACAGTTAACGACCGTTCGGTGGTGTTTCTGTATCAGGGCGACGAACGTGGGCAGCCCTGTAAGTATTACCTCTGCCGGCACGCCGGTGTCGGCGGGTTGCCACTTCGCCGGGACGGCGACGCGCAGGCTGCGCGCCCGTGACGCTTCCTTCGCCGGACGATACTTCCGGCTGCCCGGGTTGGGTGGCAACCACGCGCTTCGCGCCGGGCGGAGGGCGCCCGCATCCATGGGTTGCGCGGTGTCGGACGGCGGATGGCGTGCCATTTCCCAGTGCCGTGATCTGCAACGGCCATTAGTCTCTTGCCTGCCTCCTGGCAACAGATCAGGAGGCTAAGTTCTTTCATGGTTTTGCGGCCGGCTCTCAATCTGTCGCGCCGGCACCGCACGCATGGCTCGCCCGACGAGGATGAACACGGCTGCACCCGTGAGAAAGATAAGCGCTGTGATCCAGGCTTCGCGAGCGGTATTGAATTGTTGGACCGGCAAAACGTCCAGGACGGCAATCTCGTTGGGATTCGCTGGATTGACCAGGACGTCGAGTTTCGAACCGGGCCCGTGCGTGGCCACCCATTCTTCGATCTCGTTCCGGACGCCTGCGATCCGGTTGCTGGTGGTGTGCAGGTTGAATTGATATGGGCGTGTTTGGAATTCGTAGCTCAGGCGGCAGCGCAGCGAGAATGCCGCCCCGACGCCATGCCTGGCAGACGGGCGGTACACGTCGAGCGCGCAAGTCTTGACGTAGACTGGCGTCTCGACCCAGCGCGAGTCGATGTCGTGCTCCCGGTAGCCTCGCCACAGCGCGACGATCAGCATCAGGAGGCCGCAAAACAACATGAAGCAGCCGACCAGAATGCCGATCCCACCAATGCCGGCTTTACGAGAATTGGCGGCGATTTGCATTTACTTTCGGCGTGGACGGATGTAGTGGAACCGTACCAAATAGATGTTCTCGCCTTTGCCGTGCTTCGCCACCTTGAGAAGATCGACGACACCCAGGAAACCCGACTCGCGCGCCAACTCCCCAGTGATATCCGGAAGACCTATTGGCTTGATCGAGTCCACCTCGATCTCACCCTCTTCCATCCGGTACCGGTTGCCGACTTTGACGTGGGGCCGCACCCATATTCTGACGCTGCAAGTGATTTCGCCGCGACGAACTCCCTCGCGAAGACGCTTGGCGAATACCATGATGAGAGTTTACACCCGGCGGAGGACAGAAGTTTACGCCAAGGGGGACTTGCGGGGGACTGTGATCGCATCCTTGCGAAGGGCGCTGGGCGTGTGCCCGGCGCTGCCCAACAGGCCCGCACCGGACGATACTTCCGGATGGTCGGGCTGGGCGGCATAACGCACTTCGCGCAGCCTGATGCCGGCCGGTCTGCGGAGGGCGTGCCAGTTGCCGAGTGCGTCCGGACAGAACCGTCAGCGACGATCGCGCACTGTGAAACTGAATGGCTGCGTTTTCAGGAATCCGCGCGACAGGTATGCCATCCAATAGGCGTGCCGTTGTTACCGTCCGAGCGGGTGGGAAAACGTTTCTCGAATCCGGTGCCGACAACCGTCGGTGGGATATCAATCATGTTCAAAGCGGGTCCGCGCATCTTCTTTGGACGTGCAGCCCGATCGCCAAGATATGCGCTGGGGCCGTTTAATACTGACGCCGATGTATTTGCGAAAAGCCCCGATTCCGGACTGCGAGTTACCTGGATCGGTCACTCCACCTCTCTAGTCGAAGTCGACGGGATACGGCTGCTCATAGATCCTGTCTGGGATGAACGTGCGGCCCCCATGCAGTGGAGCGGCCCGAAGCGCTTCTTTCCAGCGCCGCTTGCACTGGAATATCTACCGCCCATCGATGCCGTCTTGATTTCGCACGATCACTACGATCACCTGGGCGCAGGTACCATTCGGCAGCTTGCGCATATGGAGAAGCTTCGGAAGGCTCGCTGGATCACTACGCTTGGCGTCGAGAATATTCTGCGGGCGCTTGGCGTCGACCCAACGCGGTGCACTGCTCTCAACTGGACCGAGAAAGTAACAATCGGTTCAGTGATCATAACGGCCTTGCCAGCCCGTCACTTCTCTGGTCGCAGCCTCTTCAACCGGTTTGAGACCTTGTGGGCATCGTTTGCTGTTAACGGCCCCAGGCACCGTATCTACTATGGCGCCGACTCAGGAGAATGGCCGGGCTTTCGCAACATTGGCGAGGAGTTCGGTCCGTTTGATCTCACCATGCTCGAGATTGGAGCCTCGAACCCTCTCTGGGCCGACATCCACATGGGCCCGGAAGGTGCCGTCCGCAGCTTTCGTGCTCTGGGTGGCCACGGCTTGCTCATGCCCATCCACTGGGGGCTATTCGACCTGGCGTTCCACCATTGGACGCAGCCAATCGAGAGTCTCTTTGCAGTCGATGACTTAAAGCTCTGGTCACCGACTCCGGGCATTCCGTCCGAAGTTGTGCCAGGCCAACAAATTCGTTCTGACTGGTGGCGCTGATGCTGTTGGGGCCGTAGGGTCGACACAAAACGGCCGTTCTGGCTGAAGGGGCCGGCCCATTGCGGCCGGTACTAGAGCCACGCACGCGCGATGTGAACATACAGGCGGACAGCGTGATCTCCGAGCACGCCGTATCCGAGCCCGTCGGCGAGCGGCCACATCGCCTGGATGCCGACGCTCAGCCATGCGCCTACACGCTCGCGGAGCGGTTGCGCGCGGCGCGAAAGGCGGCGCATCCCTGAATTTAGTGGTGTCGGTCGGCGGATGGCGCGCCCGACTTTCAAAATGGGCGTCATCCCGGGAACGCGGCGAATCCTTCCGGTTGCCCGAAGTCGCCCGACGAGCGCGTGATCGCCAGTCACCGCGCCGCCCAGCGTCTTCAACCCGCTCGCACTAGCGCGCCGCCGGATCGGCGCTCCAGCAGTCGCCGGACGCGATCGCCACGGAGTCGCGCGCCGGCGGGCGTCGTGCGGCGCCGGCTAGCCGGCGGATACTCCAAGGTTCTCTTCTGCTTGGCGACCAATGCAGATGACGGGTTTCGACTGAAGTAAGGCCATCATCTCGGATCTCAGCCGTTCCCGCCTCGGGTGCTCCGGATAGACGGGCGGTGTCGTTGAAACGACTGCGGCATCTGTTTTGGGCGGGGTGCTCCTGTACTCAGGAATAGCCGCCCGCGCATCGGTCGGAATGGCAGACAGAGCCACATGCTTGGTGCGTAGTTGAGCACCACGATTGCTCGTGTAGGCCAGTTGCGCAAGTATTCTGGCCAGATCGGCTGCTGGCGCCAAAAAGGTATCGTCACCCAGATTAAAGTGGTCGGACATACAAACGTATAAGCATTTGCCGCACCGTTGACGAGGTCTTCAGTAACCTTGGCCAAGGCTTCTCGATAACTGTAAGCTTCGCTGGGGGTTAGCGACGATGCAATCTTCGATTCAGTGAAGTGCGTCTCTTCTGACGGCAGGATCACTGAGCGAACTGGCGCATAAAACGCCCCACTTCGCTCACACGCCAATTGGGAAGCCAGGTATAGACCTGTTCAGGAACCCGGATTGGTCTGCTGCTTGCGAATCCTTGAAAAGCGAACGCACCGCCATGTGCCTGCACGCCGGGGGCCCGCTTGCGCCGGGCGATGACTTCGGGCTGGCCGAAGTCGGCCGGCGCGACGCGCGATCGCGCGTCACCGCACCGCCGCCCAGCGTCTTCAGCCGCTAATCGCGGCGCATCCTGATGCTGGCTCCGGCAGGCTCGCGGCGCGCAACCCGGCGCAGCGCGGGCAACAGATTCATGGAATCCACGAAGGTCATGCGATCCTGAGCCCGCGCCCGCAGCAACTGCGGCTTCAACGTGGCCAGATGAATCTGCCTGCGATCTTCCTCCTTCAGCAAGCCGATCGGAAACGTCTGCCCTTTCGGCGCTTCGCACCGGACGCTGGACGCCGCAGATGCCCTTCGCCAGGTCCTACCTGGGGTTCCTTTATACCGGCGACCGATTTCGCGAACCAGAGAATGCACGTTTTCACAACTCCTGGCGGATCTTCGTGGGTGGAATGGGTGGAGTCGAGCTACGGATAGAGCGGGCGAAGCTTCCATAAGTTGTACGGTCGGCCGCCGCCGCTGGGGTGCGCGAACATGAATGGGGGTGTCTGCCGAATGGCCGGCATCCCACTCAACTATGTCAATATACACCTCCGGCATTGCGCGGTAGGCCATGCTATCCTGGTCGCGAGAGACCGGATCATGATACCGCTTGGGGACACCGGATGTGCGTTGTGTTTCTGGCACGAGTTGGAGTTGGCCTGGACGGATCGAAACCGGGCGTTGACGCTCTTGCGCCGGGTGCAATCCGATTTCTCGAGCCAAGCCTCGCTGCGCAACGTCGTGGAGAGAAGATTGGCCCTCAACCCGCCGAGCAGATTGAACGATCAGCAAGTTCTGGAAGCCGCCGCGGACCTCGTCGCGTCAGGGAAGCTGATCCTCGTGCGGGCCGCTCTTGGGGATACCGGATTTGCGTTGTGTTTCCGATACGAGTTGGGCCGCATGGATCGAAACTGGGCGTTGACTCTCTTGCGCCGCTCGCGCTCCGACATGTGGGCCCAAGCTTCGCTGCGCAGCGTAGTGGTGAAAAGATCAGCCCCTACCACGCTGACTAAGTTCAACGACGAGCAAGTTCTGGGAGCCGTGGCGGACATGATCGCATCAGGGGAGTTGATCCTGGTGCGGATCGTGGACTACGCCTCCGGTAAGGACGACATGGCGCCCGCGAAGACCGCCCTGAGCGCTGCCCCACCACCGCCCGCCCCGCGGCCGGCCTCCCAGCGCTCGTCTCCTCCTCCGCCCGTAGATTCCAAGGTATTTCCGGCTAATAAACCCCGTGGCCCAGGCGGCCGCGAATCGACAGGCGGCGCAGCAAGGCGCGCCGTTCTGCTTACAATGAGCGGAGGAGGACGCGGCCCGGGCGGCCGCGGGCAAAAATTGAACTAGGACGGCAACGACGGGAATGCTCTCGGGAACCACTTTGGAGGTCATCTATCGGACTCTCTGGCCGGAAGGTCTGCCCGGTTACACAAAGGTATTCACAATTGCCGACGGCGCTCAGGACAAGCGCCTATACGGCGCAGTGGACGCCTCGCGGCAGGACCGGTGCTGCCTCTACAGCGTTGAACGACGCTGGGGCGGACAGGATTTGCCCTGGCAACTCCTGACGACGGGTCCTTATTTGGTGGAACTCGATCCGGAAGAGGAGTTCACTCGCTACCTGCTGCGCAATGGCTGGGATCATCACTGGGGAATCTTCTTTCGTTCTGACACGACGATGCAAAAGGTGCGACGCCACTTTCGCGATCTTCTGACGGTGCGGGACGAGAAGGGGAGGCGGTTGATGTTCCGGTACTACGATCCGCGGGTGCTGCGCGCCTATCTGCCCACCTGCGTGCTGGGCGAATTGCACCAGGTTTTCGGACCGGTGGACGTTTACATCGTCCCCGGGCACGATCCCGAGACGGCCATCGTGTTCCGGTTGAAGGACGGGCGGCTATCGACGGACCTCGTAATGCTGCGCGAAGGGCAGCCACTCGCTGTATCCACGAGCCGGAGTCAGTTGTGACGGCGGATTCTTAACGCAACGGAACCGGCCACCCGAATAGGCCATTGTATCCGGGAGTGTGATCGGGTTAGCCG
>Ga0187875_10002211_pt1 | contig 14480 bp, 6 predicted proteins | sample June2016WEW_17_1_2_FD_132978 | JGI IMG/M metagenome (GOLD analysis project Ga0187875, IMG submission 132978) | Peatland microbial communities from SPRUCE experiment site at the Marcell Experimental Forest, Minnesota, USA - June2016WEW_17_10 | ecosystem: Environmental > Terrestrial > Soil >... | reverse complement strand
CCGCCGTCCATCAGCTCGGGAGCGAAGGCCCGGCCCACCAGCCCTCCCCAAGTCCGCTTGCCAATCAGTTGGCCCACGCCCGCGCGGTGAAAATACCAGGGCATGGCGTCGCCGCCCGAGCCGGCAAATTCGTTGATGATCATCACCTTCGGACCGAAAATGGCGCCTTGCGGCTGCATTTCGTCGGCGCCGTCCCGCGTGCTCACCACGCTCATCAGCCGGCGCTTCAGGTATTCGATGATGTCGGTAGCCAGCGCGCCGCCACCATTGAATCGCTCGTCGATGATGGCCGCCTCCTTGCCAACCTGCGCGAAGAAGTAACGATTGAAATTCGTGAGCCCCGCCATGGACGTGTTCGGCATATAAATGTAGGCGACCCTGCCGTGCGTCAACTGGTCCACCTTGCGCCGGTTGTCTTCGATCCATGCCAGATTACGCAAGCCGCCTTCATCGGCCACCGGGACCACGGTCACTTCGCGGGTGTTTGCGCCGGAAGCATCCGGCCCCACCTTGAGCACCACCGATTTGCCTGCCGTGCCCTCAAAGAAGCTGTAGACATTGTCGGCGCCGCGCACTTCGCGGCCTCCCACGGCCAACAGGTAGTCGCCGGCAGCCACGTTCACACCCGGCTGCGTGAGCGGGGCTTTCATTTCCGGATTCCAGTTCTCGCCGTTATAGACCCGCGCGATGCGATAGCGGCCGTTCTCGATCCTGTAGTCGGCGCCGAGCAGACCGGTCTCCACGCGCTTCACGTCGGGAAAATCGCCGCCCCCTGCAAATAGATGGCCGATTGTTAGCTCGCCCAGCATTTCAGAAAACAGATAATTCAGGTCGGCCCTCGATTGGATGTTGTCCAGATACGGCGCGTAGCGTTTTTCCGTGGCCGCCAGGTCGAGGCCGTGGAATCTGGGATCGTAGAAGAAATCGCGTTCGATGCGCCACGCCTCGCGATACATCTGTTTCCACTCCTCCCGCGGGTTCACGCGAACCTCGATGCCGTCGGTCTTCAGCGTTTTCTCGCTATCGCCCGCGGGTGGCGGCGGAGGAGCCGGGCTGGAACCTGTGGCCATGGGCTTCGGCGCCGCAATCGCCCATTTCTCGCCCTGCTGGTACAGCATCTTCTCGCCGTCTTGCGAGATCTCGAATGAGCGCACGCCGCCGATGGCTACGTCTGACTTGCGGGTCTTCAGATCGAAGCGACGTACGGTCACCGCGGCATTTTCGCCTGCTCCGGGCGGCGGCGCTTCCAGCGCAAACAGCACGCCGGCCTTCCCCGCCTGCAGGTCGACGTACCGCCGCGCCGGCAGCGGAAGCGCCAGGATGCGCTGGCCGATGTTGTCGAAGTCGATTTTGACTACGACTTTAGGCTTGTCCTCTTTCTTGGCCTCGTCTTTCTTGGCCTCGTCCTTCTTGGCATCGTCTTTCTTGGCCTCGTCCTTCTTCTCGTCGGATTTCTTTTCGTCCGCGGCCTTCTCGTCATCGCTTTCGGGCGCGAGAGGCGAAGTCACGTCCTTGGCCAGCACCGCCAGATACACGCTGCGCGACACCGGGCGGATGGCGCTGTGTATATCGGGCTCCAGGGACGCGCCCGAATCCGTGCTGGCCGTGAAATAAAGGTATTTGCCATCCTTGTCCCACACGGGATCGCGCGCATCGCTCATTCCATCGGTAAGCTGCGTGATCTGGCCCGGATCAATCGAATAGAGACAGACCGCGCTCAAGTGACTCTCCAGCCGCTTGGAATACGCCAGCCACTTGCTGTCCGGCGACCAGGATGGAACCAGCGCCGCCACGCCCCAATAACGATCCTTGTCCACTTTCACCGGTTTTTGCGTGCCGATGTCCACGTACCAAAGCGCCAGGTGGCTGTCCACGTAGGCGATCTTCGTGCTATCGGGCGACCAGCGCGGCGCAAAATAAAAGCCTGATCCCAGGTCGATCTTCTTGACCTCGCCCAGGCCGTTCTGCGGCCGCAGGTGCAAGGCATACTCGCCGGACTCATCCGAGAAATACGCAATGGTCTTGCCGTCGGGCGACCAGGCCGGGTCGCGTTCCATCACCGCAGTCGTGTTGGTCAGGTTCCGCGCATCGCCCTTCTCGGCCGGAACGGTGATGATGTCGCCGCGCGCTTCAAAGACCGCCCGCGCCCCAGTGGGCGAGATATGCGCGTTGTGGAGTTTCTTTCCCACGTTGACGAAATGTTCCCGCACCTCCGGCATATCGCCGCTGATGCGCACGTCGACGGCCTTGGTCTTGCCGGATTTCAGGTCGTACAGATGCAACGCGCCGAACTGCTCGTAAACGATGGCGCCCGGCCCCACCGAGGCGGATTTCAAATCGAGCGAACCATTTTCGAGCAGCCGTTTGACCTGCTTCGAACGGGTGTCGTAACTGTACAGGGTAACCGGTCCGTCACGGTCGGAAAGGTAGTAGACCTTGTCGCCGGCCCACATCGGGTTGAAATCGTTGGATCCCTCGCGCGGGATCTTTTCAATATGGCCGGTGGCCAGCGTGGCGATCCAGATCGGCGTGGCCTCACCTCCCCGATATCGTTTCCAGGCGGTGAACGCCCGCGAGATCGGCACGTAAGCCAGTTGCGTGCCGTCCGGCGAATATGCGCCCTCGAAGCCCATGGGTAGATCGATCTTCTCTGCCATGCCACCTTCCAGGCCCACAGTGAACAGCTCGCGGAAGCGGGAATAGCTGGTGCGGGGCGAAGTGAACAGAATGCGCTTGCCATCCGGCGTCCAACCCAGCGTGATGTCCGGAGCGGGATGCCAGGTCAGGCGCCTGGGCACGCCGCCTGCGGCAGGGATAACGAACACATCCACGTTGCCGTCGTACTCGCCGGTGAAAGCGATCTGCGATCCATCCGGCGAAAAGGCCGGGTTCGTTTTGACACCCGCGCCAGCGGTGAGCCGCTGGGCTTCCCCACCGTTGCGGGGCACCGTCCACAGGTCGCCCGCGTAGACAACGACGATTTGTGTGCGGCTGAGCGCCGGCTTTTGCAAAAGCAAGGGTGAGTTGCCCTGAGCCAGGCAGGCCGCGGAAACAAAGAAGGGCAAGGCGCAAACGAGGCGATTCATAGGGTAAATGATATCACCCGCGTGGGCCCGCTCCCTGACGATCGCGGCTCAGCCTGTCGCCGCTCAGTCAGACTTGCGAAATCAACGCGACTCTACCGAGCCGCGACCGTTAGGGACCGCCCCATGGCCCTGCTGGCCACCAAGAGTAACGAAGACGCGCGGAGCAGTGGGGCGGGCGCCCCCGCCCGCGGACCGGCGCCCTCGCCGGTCCACCGGCCGAAGGCCGGCAGGTTCCCCGTCTTCAACGGAGCGGTGGTGCGCCCCGCAGTTGAAACTCAGGACGCCGTCATGGTGGCGGCGTCCCAATGGCACACGCGATTCTCGAAGTAGCTGGCATTGCACAACAGCGCGGGTCCCGTGGCGCGGAAGCCGTACTCCGCGTCTTCGAAGAACGGCTTGCGCGTGCGCACCGCGTCGATGAAGTTGTGCATATGGATCTCGTGCGCGTCGCGCGGCGAGGTGAAGCGCTGCACGGTGGGCTTGCGGAGCGTGGTCGTAGTCGCCGGCAGGATCGGGTACCGCTCGCGGTAGGCGCGGATATAGTCGGCCTCCATCTGGCGGGAGAACGTGTCGGCGGTGTGTCCGGGCTCTTTCTCGCGCGGCACGCGGCTGAGGGTGACGCTGGTGATATCGGTGGTGATGGCGCCCTCGCTGCCGATAAAGCGGTAGCCGAAATCCTCGTCGGCCTTGGAACTCTTGAAGTTCACGCGCATGACGAACTGGAAGCGCGGATGGCGCGGCGAGGCCACGTAGTCGATCACGCCCACCTGCATGTCGGGCGCGTCGCGGCCGTCGTTCCAATAACGCAGGCCGCCGGTCGAATAGATGCGCGTGGGGCCCAGCGCGCCGGTCGCCGTGTGCAGACCGGTGAACAGGTGTACGTAGAGGTCGCCCGCCACCGCTGTGCCGTAGTCGCGATAGTTGCGCCAGCGGAACAACCGGATGGGCTCGAAGGGACGCTTGGGCGCAGAGCCCAGAAAACGGTCCCAATCGATGTTCTGCGGGCTCGCGTCGGGCGGGATGGAGTATTGCCACGCGCCGATGGCGGTGTTGCGATCGAGCCAGGCCTCCACCATGTTCAGCTCGCCGATTGCGCCCGACTGGAGTAACTGGCCGATCTTCTCGAAACAGTGCGCGCTAGCGTACTGGCTGCCCATTTGGAAAATGCGCCCGCTCTTTTTGGCGGCGGCGATGACACGCTTGCCGTCCTCGATCTTCTGCACCATCGGCTTCTCGCAGTAGACATCCTTGCCCGCGGCCAGAGCGTCGATCGTGATCTGCGCGTGCCAGTGGTCCGGCGTAGCGACGATCACGGCGTCGATGTCGGCGCGCGCGAGCACATCGCGATAGTCGCGCGTGGTGGCGATGCCGGGATAGAGTTCCTTCATGCGCTGAAGGCGCGAGTCGTAGATATCGGCGGCGGCGGCGATCTCCACGCCCGCGATGCGCGCGGCGTCGCGCGCGTCGCCCTGTCCCATGCCACCCGCGCCAACCAGCGCGATCCGAATCTTGTCATTGGCCGTTCCCATCGTAGTTCCTCCTCAGTCCTCAACCACGCGCATGGCGACGGGGTCCCAATGCTTGATGCGGCCCTCGTAGTAACTCAAGTTCGCCATCAGCGCCGGCCCGGCGGCCCGCAGCCCGAAGGTGGCGTCCTCGACCACCGGCTGGCGCGAGCGCACCGCGTTGAAGAAGGTGGTGTGATGCTCGAAATCGTCCGAGTAGTCCGGCGGCGCCAGGTAACTCTCTTCGTCCGCTTCGGGCATGGTAGCCGCCGTCACCGGATGCTCGGGGTAACGCGCGCGGTGCTGCGCCATGATCTTCTCCGCCGTCTCCTTCGAGAAGCCGCCCGCGCTTTCCCCAGGCTCGGTCTCCCGGGGTGGCTTGCTCAGGCTCACGCCGTCGCCGACGGTCATCACGCCCTCGCTGCCGGTGAAGTGGAAGCGGCTGGTTTCGGGTCCGCCACAAACGAAATTCACGCGCAGCGCCAGATTGAACGCGGGGTGGCTGTCCGTCTTGGGATAGTCGTACAGCCCGACCATGATGTCGGGCGCGTCGCGGTCGCCTTTCCAGAAGTAGATCCCGCCCGCGGCGAACACGCGCGTGGGCCCCAGCGAGCCGAGCACGAAGTGGATGCCGCTGAACAGATGCACGAACAGATCGCCCGCCACGCCGGTGCCGTAGTCGTTCCAGTTGCGCCACTGAAACAGGCGCTGGGGTTCGAACGGGCGCTTCGGCGCATCGCCCAGAAAGCGGTCCCAATCGATGGTTGCAGGGCTCGCGTCGGGCGGAATGGAGTAGCGCCATGCGCCGATCGCGGAGTTGCGGTCGATCCATGCCTCCACGGCGTTGAGCGTGCCGATCGAGCCTGCACGATAGAGTTCCTGGGCCTTCTTGTAGATCACGGAACTGACGCGCTGGCTGCCCACCTGCAAGACTCTCCCGGTGCGCCGCGACGTTTCGATCAGCCGGTGGCCGTCCTGCCATTGCTTCACCATCGGCTTCTGTACGTAAACGTCCTTGCCCGCCTCCATGGCGTCGGCGGCGATGCGCGCATGCCAGTGGTCCGGCGTGGCGACGATCACGGTGTCGACGTCCTTGCGCGCCAGCACCTCGCGATAGTCGCCCGTAGTGTACAGATCGGCGCCCCAGTGCTCCTTGGCGCGCGTGAGCCGGCCTTCGTAGACGTCGCACACCGCCGCGAGTTTGGTGCCGGGCACGCTGATGGCAGTGTCAGTGTCGCCCTGGCCCATGATGCCGCAGCCGATGGTCGCGAACTGGATCTTATCGTTGGCCGCGGTCTGACCTTGACCGCGCGCCGCCGCGCCGAGCGCGAGCGACGCCGCGCCGCCCGCCTGCAGAAAATGCCTCCGTGTGGATGCCATGTTGCATATTGTATTGCGCCGCAGAAAAAAGTGGGGCAGGCCCTCGGCCTGCAGCGGCCTCTCAGGCCGCTCCTCTAAGCGGCGCGACTTTTGCCCTCGGGCCGTTTCCGTCCAATGCGGCAGGACAGCGCCAGACGATGAGCAATCTGCCAATAGACGCCGGAGTCAACTGGCATCCCCAGATGCGTTGACTGAACCTCCACGTCCACACCTTCCCTGCCCGTAAGGCAGTGCTGCCAATCTACCAACCCGTCGTTGGGCGAATAGATGGCAGTCTGGAGCACCGACTTCGGCCAGTGTCCCGTGAGCGATCGGCCGAAGGAGCAGGGGCAGTGGCTTGTGCCGCACTCTCCGGGCAGATCCGGGTTGCGCTCGCGCATCCACCGGCGTACCAAACCCGCAACTGTGAACACGCTCTTGTGGGCGACCTGCCCACGAAAGGGAGACCCCAGGGTAATCACAGAAGCGATCTTCTCCGGCTTGCGCGTAGCCATTGCCCGGGCGAAGATTCCCCCCAGACTGTGCCCGATAAGATGTACGCGCCGTCGTCCGGTCTCGGTATAAGCCCGGCAAATGGTCTCATGCAGCTTCCCCGAAAGCTCCCGCGGGCAGTCGGCCATGAACCCGACTCCGGAAAAGTACGGCTTGTAGCCGATGCGGCCCAACCACAGGTACATCGGCAGCATGTATTCATCCGTACCGGCGAGGCCTGGAACCAATACGACGGCAGAACCGTCGCCATGCGGTATGCCGAACCCGTAATACAGGAGCGACACATGCAGAAACAGGAACTCCATCGGCAAGAGCAACTCGTTGATGACCGGTGTCGGGTGTGGGAATTGTCCGTGTTGCCGAAAAGACGGCGCCCCCTGAGCAGTCGTAGTGAACTCCTCCCTGTGGGCAAGTATATGCTGTCGTCTCGCCAATGACAAGGGAATATGGTCGGTATGGTGGGCATCCGTTGGCGATGACTCGGTCTTTGTGGGGCGGTCCCCCTGAACCGCGCGGGACGCCCCGTCCCGCTGCCGGACGCGGAGGCAGGGGCTTCCGCGCCTGGCGAGGGCGCCCGCCCTACACGACCTCGCAGGAGAGGTCTGGCTGAGTCAAGTGGATACCCACCTTCGCTTAATGCCGGTGCGCCATGGGAGCTGAGAGCATGAAAACGTTCATCACCGTGTACGCGGCGGCAAAGAGAAGTATCGGCAATACAGCGCGGAACGCTCGCTCCGGCCGAGGCCCATTCCGGCGCACCCGCGCGACGGCCACACGGTAGGTCAGGTAAAGCCCGGCCATCAGGGTCGCCCATTGCAGCGCGAACAGTAGGTTGGGGGCGGCGGCCGCCTGCGGGACCGGCGCCACGGCCCAGCCGGCATACTCCGCCAGCGCCTTCTTCAAACCCGGCCACACTGCGCCGCCCTCGCCGAACAGATGATGGAAATTGTGGGCTGCATGCAGCGCCAGCCCGAGGGGCAGAAAACAGTAGGCATACGTGCGCAGCGCGCGTCCCAGGCCGCCGCCGGCCTCTTCCTGAGCCTGGCTCGCGTAGCAAACCAGCCCCAGCAACAAAAGCGGCAGAATTGCGCCCACCGCGACATAGGTAATCGTATAGAGCGTTGCATCAGGCGCCACGTGCAACCAGTTGCCAACCTTCGCCTCCCATCCGCTCCAACCGCTCAACATCACCGTCGTTTGCAGCAGCGCCACGCCCAACACGGCCGCTATGGCCGAGGCTTCGTCGAGCGACTTGCGATGGGTTTGGAAGCCCGCCAGGTCCGCACCGGGCGCTTGCGTCCGGAGCGCAATGTTGTCCGCTGGGCAGGCCCGCACACAGTCCAGGCACAGCGAGCACTCCGCGCCCCTGTCCATGGCGGGCGGAAACTGGAACCATGCGCACGATTCGAAGCAGTCCTTGCCGGAGCAAGTGCTCCGGCAGGCTTCCTGGTCCTTCACCGCCAGGCGCAGTGGAGCCGTCATCGAGTACAGTCCAAATACCCCACCGACCGGACAGACGTAGCGGCAGAAGGTCCGCTTTTCAAACACCACGGCCAGCGTGATAGCCCCCAGGGTCAATCCCAAGCCCAGCCAGGCCGTGCCCCGCGGCCAGCGATCCAGCGCCCAAAGAGTCGTCACCCACGTCAGCGCCAGAAAGAAACCCAGCCGCCACCACATGTTCTTCAAGATGCCCGGAACCTTGAGCCGAAAAGAGAAGATCTTATGCGCGGCCTGCCCCAGGTAACCGAACGGGCAAAACGAGCACCACACACGCCCCACCAGGAAAAAGGTGAAGACGACCGCCGGCCACCACAGGATCCAGGTCAGCAGGATCGCCGGGTTATCCGTGTCTTGCTCCCCGCGCAGCCCCGCCAGCACGATCAGGAGGAAGATCAGCATGGTTGGCACGATCAAAAAGGCAAGAAAGCGGCGCGAGCGAAGAGCCCTCCCGATCACCGGCAGGTCCAGAACATCCGCGCCTGCCACGGGGCCTGCCGTTACGGGCCTGCGCAGAGCTCGCCGGGCCGACCAGGTCAGCCCGCCGGCGATGGCCAACGTCGCTAGTAATAAGGACCAGACCACCGGCGCGACCGGCGTCATCGCGCCGTGATCGTGGTCCATGTCCATCGCCCCATGATCGTGGTCCATGTCCATGGCGCCATGATCGTGGGCGCCATGATCGTGGTCCATCCCGCCCGCCTGCGGCGCGCTGAAGCCAGCCGCGCTGTAGAGCAGAAAGAGAACCACCGCCAATCCGCGGCAAAAAAACCCGGAACCTCCGTTTTTCGACATGATCCGCAATCCCGCCCGACCTTCCAATTAAGACAATTAGATCCTGATTATAGCGCCTGGAATTCTCGCCGCGGGCACGCTGGCCCCACCAGTCAATTCTCAGTGCGGCCCCACGACAGACCAAGGGTTCGGCCCACTGAAGGGAGCCGGTTGGGGATACTCACCAGCGAACAACACCAGCGTGGAGCCGGAAACGGGGTCTTGAAACATCATGTCCGGAATGCCGTCGACATTGAAGTCGGCGATGGCCACAAGGTTCCACGGATTCGTCGTCAGGTCGTAAGCGGACTGCACCTGGCTGCCTTCCGCGCCCGGCGCGGTGCCGCCCATATACCAGATCTGCACCGTGCCACTGATGGGATCCTGCCAATAGACATCGGGAGATGAAACGCCGTTGTAGGCCCCGGCAATCCGCCACGAGTTGGGCCCGCTCAGATTCGCGGCTCCCAGCAACTGCGTTCCCTGGGGCCCGCCAAGATACCAGATCTGAGCGGCCCCGGATTTGGGATCCTGCCACACCAGGTCGGGATGGCCGTCCCGGTTGAAGTCCGCGACCGCAACGATCTTCCACGGGTTCTGGTTAGCAATATTGGCGGCGGACACGATTGTGTTGCCGAACACGCCACCGAGATACCAGACCTGCGCGGCGCCGCTGACGGGATCCTGCCAGACTACGTCCGGCGAGCCATCGCCATTGAAGTCGCCAATACCCACGATCCGCCAGGGATTCGGTGCGGCAAGCTCCGCCGCGAGGAAAAGGTTCAGGTATCCCCCCAGATACCAGATCTGCGCCGCGCCCGTCTGGGGATCCTGCCACACGATGTCCGGATAGAGGCCGTGATTGAAGTCGCTTTGGTTTGTGGCCGCGATTTGAAAGTTGGCGGTCTGGTTGGCGCTCAAATCGCTGAATGTGGCGCTAACGGGGCTGAAGTAGTAACCGTTGAGATAGGGAGTGACCGTGTAGTTGCCGAATGCCGGGACCGATATGCTATAGTTGCCCGAGCTATCGGTTTCCGCGGAGCCGCTTGGCACGTTGATCGGTACCCCGCCAAATGGCATGCCGCCGACGCTCAGCACTTGTCCGGAGATGGAAAAGCTCAGCGACGCAGCCACGAAGTTGGCGGTCTGGTTAGCGTTGAGGCCGGCGAACGTCAGGCTGGACGGGTCGAACGTGTACCCGGCCATAAAGGGTGTCACGGTGTAACTGCCACCAGGTGCGGCAGGCAGTCCATAATTGCCATTGTTGTCCGTAACCACCGACCCGTTCGCGGAGCCGCTGAGCGTCACCGTAACTCCGCTGAGGCTGGCACCCTGAAACGTTACTTGGCCGGTTATGGTGTACTGCGGCGCGATCTTGAAAATCACTCCGCCGGATTGTGTCCCGCCGCCATAGGTGGTGCCGTATAAGTTGCCCGCGGCATCGCTGATTACGCCGGCATACGGATTGCCGCCATCGGCGCCGCCCGTAAAACTGTAAAGTACGGTTTCGTGACCTGTGGAATCCACTTTATATACGACGCCGGCATTCGCGGAACCGAACGCGTATGTGGTTCCATAGAGACTGCCGGACGAGTCGCTGATGACACCTGCGTAAGGAAGGCCCCCATCGGCCTGGGCCCTGAAGCTGTACAGCACTGTCTCACTGCCGGATGCGCTCAGCTTGTAAACGGTGCCAAACCGGCCCACACCGTTCTCTAATGTGGTCCCGTATAAGTTGCCCGCCGAATCCAGAATCACGCCCGCCCAGGGGTTGCTGCCGTCATACGGTCCGCTGCCAAAGGTGTACAACACCGTTTCGTTGCCGGCGGGATCCAACTTATAGACGTTGCTGCCGTTGTAAGTCGTCCCGTAGAGGTTGCCCGCTGCATCGAAAATAACGCCGGCCGTGGGCTGCTGCCATGATAGTCCACTGCTGGCGGTGAACAGCACTGTCTCGTGACCGGTGGGGTCGACCTTGAACACGACGCCGCTATAGAGCGATCCGCCCTGATAAGTGGTGCCGTAGAGATTGCCGGCCGAGTCGAGTATCACTCCCGCGAGCGGGTCGCCGCCATCGGCTCCACCGGTGAAACTGTAGAGTACCGTCTCGTGGCCACTCGGGTCTACCTTGTATACCACTCCGGCGCCGGACGAGCCCCCGCCAGAGGTGGTTCCATAGAGATTGCCCGCGGAATCGAGGGTCACACCGGCATAGGGGTTGGCGCCGTCCGCGCCGCCCATGAAACTGTGCAGCACCGTCTCATGCCCCGTCGTATCGAGCTTATACACAACGCCGGCATTGCCTGTGCCGCCGTACAAAGTCGTGCCGTAGAGATTGCCGGCCGAGTCGCTGATTACACCGGCATTCGGGTTGTAGCCATCCGTCTCGCTCAAGAAGCTATACAGCACCGTCTCGGCTCCGTTCGTAGCCAGCTCAAACACCGCGCCCGCTCCCGCTGTGCCGCCCCTCGAGGTTGTGCCATAGATGGCGCCCGCCGCGCTCATGGCAAGGCCCCCGTTCGCAGCGCCTCCACCCGCGCCGCCCGTGAAGTTGTAGAGGACTGTTTCATGACCTGCCGGATCGAGCTTGAAGATGACCCCGCCGAGGCTGGATGCCCCGCCGCCAGCCGTCCCATATAAGTTGCCTGCGGAGTCCAGGATCACACCTCCATAAGGCCCGGTGCCATCCGCGCCGTCAGTGAAGTTGTACAACACGGTTTCGTGGCCGCTCGCATCGAGCTTGTACACAACGCCCGAACCAACCGAATTACCCACCTGGCCGCCGTAAGAAGCCGTCCCGTAGAGATTGCCTGCCGAGTCGCGGATCACTCCCGCGTCCGGGTCGCCGCCATCTGCTCCACCGGTGAAACTGTACAGCACCGTGAACTCGCCAGCAGGGCTTACCTCATAGACGATTCCAGAGCAGGTACAACCGTTGACAGTTGCATTAGTCCCATAAAGGTTGCCCGCCGCATCGAGCGCCAGCCCGCTCATGGGCCCGTATCCATCGGTTCCGCCTTTGAAACTGTAGAGTACGGTCTCATGGCCGGTGGTATCCAGCTTAAATACAGTGCCGGCGCCCATTGTGCCGCCGTAGCGCGTCGTCCCGTAGAGGTTGCCGGAGGCATCGCTGACCACCCCTGCCCAGGGATTGCTGCCATCCGCACCGCCCGTGAAGCTGTAGAGCACCGTCTCATGGCCCGTCGGATCGACCTTGAATACGACGCCGGCGCCCTTCGTGCCACCTCCGGCGCTGGTAGTCCCGTAGAGGTTCCCCGCCGCATCAAGGAGGACGCCTGCCTCCGGTTGGCCCCCGTCGGCGCCGCCCGTGAAGCTGTGCAGGACAGTCTCGTTGCCTGATGGATCCACTTTGAACACCACGCCCGCATTCCCCGCACCTCCGCCCGGGGTAGTCCCATAGAGGTTTCCCGCGCCGTCCATCACCACGCCCGCGATCGGATTCGCACCCGTCGCCGGCGGGCCCGCGAAGTTGTGCAGCACGACCTCCGTCGCCGTTTGTGCCTGCACCATCGCGGCGGATACAAACGCGCACGCAAGCCATGCTAGGCCTGCACGCAGCCGGGAGCGCGAGATGCGATTCCCACATAAATTGCGGATTGGGGAAGACGAGCGATACTCTTGATTCATAAAAGGGACACCAGCCTCCGAAATGGTATCACATACGGTGCAGCGCTCGATGCTCAGCCTTTGGCCATCAAAACGCCATCTCGTCCATTTCCCTTCACGGCAGGCCCCGGAAGCGCCCGGGATCAACAGGGTCGGGCCAGGCGTGTCGGGCTAGGCCCCGAGGCGTAATCTCTCCGCTTTAAAGGGCTAAGTTCCAGTTCGTAATAATGGCAGTTCGGTTGCACCGTAGGGCGGCCAATCATGGCCGCAGCCGCCTTTCAGGCGGCTTCAGCTTTCACGGCGCCTCGTCACGGTCGCGGAGGCGGTCACGCGGGAACTCCCCAACAAGCGGCATCCGGTGGGCAACGGCGGGCGCAAAACCAGTTGAAACAAATTCGCCGTTCCGATCACCATATATACCAGCAGTGTCTTCCTCCGGCAAATCGAAAAGGAGCAAATGTATGGCAGAACACCAGAATCGCGTAGCACTTCCAGGCAGCGAGCGATCCGCTCGCAGTGGATCCAGGGTAGTGGGTGCCCCGGACCCCAACGAACACATCAGAATCAGCGTGCTCTTGCGGCCTCGCAACACCATGCAGAATCTGACGTCGGCGAAGGAGCTCACGGCCACTTCGCCGCACCAGCGCAAATACATGAGCCGCGAACAGTTCGCCGCCGAATACGGCGCCAATCCCGACGACATCGCCAAAATCGAGGCTTTCGCTCACCAGCATAACCTGACCGTCGTGGAATCCAGCTCGCCCCGGCGTACCGTGGTACTTTCCGGAACCATCGCGGCGCTGAGCGCGGCGTTCAGCGTGTATCTAGCCAACTACGAACACCCCGATGGCGCGTTCCGGGGCCGCACCGGCCCCATCTACATACCGGCGGATCTCGCAGGCATCGTCCAGGGCGTCTTCGGGTTCGACAACCGGCCTCAGGCCCGGCCCCATTTCCGTAAGCACAGGGCGCCCAAGCAGCCCAAACAGCCCACCCAACCGACCGCCTACACACCGCCTCAGGTGGCCCAGCTCTACAATTTCCCCACCGGAGTGAACGGCGCCGGCGAGTGCATCGGGATCCTCGAGTTCGGCGGAGGCTACACTACCAGCGACCTGAACACCTACTTTCAACAGTTGGGGATCGCTACGCCATCTGTCACGGCCATGTCCGTCGATGGCGTCACCAACCAGCCAGCTCCCGGACAGGACAGCCCCGATACCGAAGTCATGCTGGACATCGAAGTGGCCGGCGCGGTCGCGCCAGGCGCCAGCATCGTGGTCTATTTCTCGAACTTCACCGAGCAAGGCTGGGTGGATGCCATCACCACCGCAGTCCACGACAGCGTCCATAATCCCTCCGTGATCTCCATCAGTTGGGGTTTCGCGGAAGGCCAATCGATCTGGTCAACCCAGGCCATCCAAGCCGTGAACGAGGCTTTTCAGGCCGCTGCCACTATGGGCGTCACCGTCTGCTGCGCGGCTGGAGACGACGGCTCGCGCGACCAGGTCGACGACGGACTAGCCCACTGCGATTTCCCGGCCTCCAGCGCCTTCGTGCTGGCCTGCGGCGGCACGACCTTGCACTCCTCCGGCGCCAACATCACCAGCGAAACGGTCTGGAACGATGGCGTCAACGGAGGCGCCACCGGCGGCGGCATCAGCGACACCATCGACCTGCCCACCTGGCAGGCCAATGCGCATGTGCCTCCCTCGGTGAATCCCGGCGGGCGCATCGGCCGCGGTGTCCCCGACGTGGCCGGCGACGCCGATCCCGAAACCGGATTCCAGATCCTGGCCGACGGGCAATCGGGTACCGTGGGTGGAACCAGCGCGGTTGCTCCGCTGTGGGCAGGTCTGGTCGCCTGCATCAATCAGAAGCTGGGGACCCCCGTGGGCTTCCTCAACCCTCTGCTGTACGCTCTGGCTTCGAGCGCCAACGCACTGCACGATATCACCACGGGAAACAACGATATCACCGGCCAGATCGGGGGCTACTCCGCCGGTCCCGGCTGGGATCCCTGCACCGGGCTGGGCAGCCCCAACGGTACCGCCCTCGGCAACGCTCTGGCAGGCGCCAGCGCGGCCGGAACAAAGTAACAAGGTTGTATTGTACTACT
>Ga0187875_10002207_pt1 | contig 14527 bp, 13 predicted proteins | sample June2016WEW_17_1_2_FD_132978 | JGI IMG/M metagenome (GOLD analysis project Ga0187875, IMG submission 132978) | Peatland microbial communities from SPRUCE experiment site at the Marcell Experimental Forest, Minnesota, USA - June2016WEW_17_10 | ecosystem: Environmental > Terrestrial > Soil >... | reverse complement strand
GTTGGAGAGGCTTCCACACCAGTTGGGATTAAACAGCAATGACCTTGACTCTCGAAGAGCGCACGAAGATTTTCGACAAAGTCTGCCGCCTGGTGGAAACCAAGCACTTCAATCCCTCCATGAATGGAGTGGATTGGAACGCGCTGGCTAGGAACGGTAGGGACCAAATCCTCGCGTCCGCGGAACCGGAGACATTCGAGAAGGAAGTTCAGCGTCTCGTGGCTCAGCTTAAAACTAGCCACACGGGCTTCCGACATGCCGGAATGCGAAACATCCCGGCTCGGCACGCCATCAATGCAACCATGCAGCGCATCGCTGTGAACGGGAGTGAACGCTGGATGTTTCAGGATGTGCACAAAGGAGGCCCAGCCTACTCTGCGGGGATACGGCCTGGAGATTTGTTGCTCGGCAATGGTGAACGGGACATTCGACCTCCGGACGATATGACGTTTTCGGTCGGAGAATCGGCCAGCCTGCTCATCGAGAAGCTCCAGGGAGGACAGCAGACGGTTAGAGTCCAATTGCCGATGCCTAAGTCAAAGACGCATCCAGTCACCGCGCCCGTAGCCGTCCACGCTGAAAGGTTGAGCGATGAAATTGGCCTGCTCAAAGTCGCCATGTTCCCTGGCGTGATTGGGATTGACGTTGCGAAAGATATTGATCGTGCTATTGGGTCTCTGGTCGGTTGTAACCGCCTCATCGTGGACCTTCGAGGAAATACCGGCGGAGGAATTGGCGGGCTACGCCTGATGAGCTATTTGACACCCGGAAAACTTGAGGTTGGCTACAGCCTCACGCGGAAACGTCGCGAGCGCGGTTTTCGCCGTGAGGAACTGACCCGATTCGGGCGGATTCCGTCCCACAAAGCGACTCTCATCTGGTTAGCGGCCAGATATGCCTTCGTTGAAAAATCAATCCTCGTGGTCACCGAAGGACTCGGCGAGCGACGATTCCACGGTCGAGTTGTGCTCCTGGTGAACGAACACACCGCGAGCGCCGGCGAGATGGTCTCAGCCTTTGCGGAGGAAAACAATCTAGCAACCATCGTGGGAACGAGGACGCCTGGCCGGCTGCTGAGCGGCAGTGCATACAAAGTTGGCCACGGATACATTCTTGGCCTCCCGGTTGCCGCCTACCTGACGTGGCAAGGACGGATGCTGGAGAACAACGGCATCATCCCAAAGTTTTCTATTGAACTTTCGCGAGACGCCTTGAGGGAAGGAAGAGATACCCAGCTCGAAACTGCGGTCGAAGTGGCGAAAGCGTTGTGAGAGCCGAGTGTCGATCAGCATCAGTCAAGATCGGCTTTCCTCATCTTCCGAGTTGCCACCACTCGGCTAGGCGCCGCTGCTAAGTTTCGATCGTGCATTTTTGTGTTCTTCGTCCATTCGCTTGATTCGTTCCTCGTGCATTGCGCTCAGGATGCGGAGTAGGGCAAGCGCCACAGAAAGACACATCTCGCCGTCCGGTCTCTGAGAGTCCACGTCTCCGTAGTGAACAATCTTATTGCGTTTATCGAAAAGAACGTTCTGGAAGAACATCTTCGGGGAGTTGTGCAAATTTGAGGCGTCGTATTGATCCTTAACAGATTTGAAGAGCGACTTGTTCTGGAACGAGAACGAGTCAAAGTCCTTCGCGGTTAAGAACAGAGACAGCTGGTGCAGCCTCATCTTGACCGCCCGCATTTCAGCCCACTCGTTTTCCCACGATTCCTCGTCGGCTGACGTGTAGATAGGAGCACCAGGTGAAAGATCAGTTCTCTTCCAATGAAAAAATAGCCAAGACATTTCTCCTTCAACCGCCATCGCACTCAGAACAATGGCGAGGGTGATGTCGCCGTTTTCAAGTTCTACCCCTGCTCGGTTGATGATCAGATCGGTCACAGTGTTTCCCAGCCGAGGAACCAAGACAATAGTCGCGCGACATTCAGGGCACCGGACACTCCTCGGCAATTTGCTTCCGTTGATCTCCAATGGCACCTTCGAACCGCAAGAGCACGGAATTGTCACTGGTGACTTCATGCCAAAGAGTCTAGCAGCGCTGCCCGTAGACATTACAATCGGGCTTGATGAACCTACTAACGGTCTTTGGTCTGGTCGCAGCTGCGGTAATGCTTGCGTTTTGGGCTGGCGTCGCCTTCCTGCGATGGAGGAGTCGGCATATGGCCAATCAATTCACCTTCTATGGCTTCCCTGATGAGTGCCATAAGTTCGAACAGCGGCATCCGGTCTGGAACGAGATCATGGGAAATCTCGTCAAGGCTATGAACCTCGCGTTCACCAGAGTGGAGGTAATGGAAGGAGCAGCGGATAAGTTTGTCTACTTTTTCGGGAGAATCGTCCTTGAAGATTTCATGGAGGTTACCCTTGTCTGTTATCACGGTTACGGTGTTGCAGCGTCCAAACTCGTCCGCAGCATGTACGAATACGCCATTACCCTGCGCTACCTGCACGAACACCCGGACGAGGCTGAAACATTCTTGGCCTACCATCTGGTTCAACAGGAGAAATTGATCAGCCGCTTGATTGAGACATTCGGCGAAAGCATCTTGCCAGCTGAACTCGTATCGGACGCAAGGCGCAAAGCAGCCGAGGTCAAGGAAGATTTCATGGTTCCCGTTTGCGATCATCCGGGTGCCAAAATGCGTCTGAATCACACTTGGAACAAACTGGACTTTGTGGCGATGGCGAAAAAGACGGGCGACCTAGGCAAGCTGATAGTCCCCGGCTACTACATGCCGTTGCGTCACGCTCATCCCACGTTCGGCGGCTTGACCGAGCGGCTGGAAATCGTAGACGGCCACATGGGTCTGAAGGCGGAAGCACAGCCGGAAATCGTAGATCGCTCGCTGATGACGGCCCACAACTGCATCCTCGATGCTCTAAAGGTTCAAAGTCAACATTTCAAGATCGAAGGATTGGAGGACGCAATGCAGGCCTGCTATCGCGACTTCGTGCGTGTTTGGTCTCCTGATTCGCCTCTGCTGAAAGCCTGAACCGTGCGGCGCCATCCTTTTCTTGGTCCGAGTCGCCAATTTCGTCCGTTTAGCATTCCTTATAAACGGCGCGAACATCGTAGGCCGTTACACAGTCCTCCACCCGACAGAGCTTTCCGCAAATTACCCAAGACAGTGTCTGTAATCATGTAGCGAACAAAAGACGAATATGCTACGCTGTCACGTGTGGTTCTGCGAACGTGCACAGTTGCGGTAAAGGATGTCCGGGACGTTGAGCATTCAATAGAGGTCACCGCTGAAACCCTCTATGAAGCGATCGCCACCGGTCTCGCCGCCTTGCAGCAGGACAACTGGGTAGGAGAGATCGGCCAGGGATTCACAACGGTGAGTGTTGTTGTCCACCAGCCGCCCGTAAAGCACGAAGTCAAAATGAAGGACTTTGTCTCATGGCTCGGACGCCAAGGACGTTCTCCCGCAGAAGTCATGCTGAAGCAAAAGCTGGAGAAAATATTGGGCAAAGCAAACCATGCGAGGACGTGACCGAAAAGGCTAAGCAAACAAATCAGCCGGAAGACATCTCCGAGCTCTCACTGACTCGGAGTCCGAGCCGGTTTTTGGGAGTGCTTAGGTTGTTGCGCAACACCCGCTTTCACCGATGAGGGCTGTGTGATGGTCGCACCTGGCGCGAAGGGGTCCTTTCCTTCAAGTACCGACGATGCAACGAAACCAAAGAATATCATCGCGCTCAGCAATCCCCACACGAGAACGACTGGCTTCCAGGGAACGAGAATGTACATGGCAGACCTCCGGGGACGAAGAGCGGCTCACGATTGCCATTATTATACTGCGAAAAGTCCCAGACACTTTCGTGAAATGTCGTGCTCGTCATGACCACGAAGATGTTCTCCGCCAGAGATTCTGAGCATTGTTGGGTTGTGACTTCAGAGCACGCGAATAGGAAATCGCATCCACTCCAAACCTCGCTGGCGCAAGCCGAGGAAATACGAACCCGGAGAGACACCGGAGAGATCGACATCAGCTCTCAGGACCACGATGTGGTCTTCGAATTTAGCCGTGGCGCTCGTGCGGAAAACTTCAGCACCACTCGGATCGAGCAGCGCTACCTCGTACGCCCCCTCGTTGCTTCCGATTGGCAACTCCAAGTTCAGACTCCTTGCGTTACGAGGAACCTCTAATGGCGACTGACTGGTCTCGGGAGGGTTTTCTCCGCGAACTGTCGCGCGGCCACGCAAATCGAGAACTACAACCGCCGCGGTTTGCACCTGCGGACGAGATCGCACCCAGAACCACCCCGCTATCGCAAAGATGAAAACCGCCGCCGCGGCAAGCCAAATCTGAGTACGCCGTCGATCCACTGCCTGCTTACGGAATTGGGTGAACTCTTGAAAGCACGGGCTGCAGGAGCTGAAGTGATTGAGCCAACGATCCGCTTCTGATAGCGGTACCTTGTGAGCGGCTATTCCTCGGAGTACCGCAGAGTCGGGGCAACCGACACGTTGCGGGTTTGGAAAATCTCGGGATAGACCCCTCCCCAGTAGATCCAATATCCGCTTTTCTTCGCCGTTGAATTCTTCTTGTGCCTTCAGAACTTGCCTGCTTCCAGTTGAAGTCGCCTCACAAAAGAAAAGCCCAGTTTAACGCGACCAATCAATGCAAACCACTCTAGCTCGACGCAACAATCACGTAGCGCCGCCCAGTCGAGCACGGAGCTTACCGATTGCATAACGAAATCGAAGTTTGGCCTGGGGTTCGGTCAGGCCGAGTTGCGTTGCGATCTCCTTCCACGAATATCCGTACTGTCGAGCAGCCCAGACCTTGCGGGTCCACTCATCCATGTTCCGAACGGCCTCTTTGAGCTGGATCGATTGCTCCAGATCGCGCACTGCCTTTGAATCGTGGGCCTGTCGCAAGCGCTCCAGGTCACGACTCGAAGGAAGATGATGTATCGTCTGTAGTCTTCTGCGCTCCTTCTTTAGAGCGCGGTTGAACCGATGATCGAAAGCACCGAAGAGATAGGCTTCCATGTTCTTTATTCGCCAGTTTCTCCCGTTCGACCGCTGAATCGTTTTCGCGACCGAACGCAACACTCCCTCCCAGACCTCAGAAGCAAAATCTAACGCTTCGTCAGAGCTTTTCCCCGGCTGTTCTCTATGTGCGTGAGCCTGAACGCGTGGCCACAGGCGCCGCGCGACAACTATCAATTCGCTTATCTCGTGCTGGGGAGCCGCGATAGGGGGGATAAAACTCGAAAGAACCCATTCCGGGCTCAACTCGCGGCTGGACATCTGAGAGGGCCTCAACCCGACTCACAAATTAGATGGCCAGAAGTACAAATCGTGACATGCCGACTCGCGAGTGTCAAGCAATCTCCTTGTCCAGCGGCCCGTTCCGCCCAGTGGGAAAAATAATTCCTTCTTGATACTTTTCCGGGGCAGCCGGTTCCTTGACTAGATGTAGGGCGTTGACCAATCTCTGCCGGTTAGGGAAGGAGCTTGGAGCAGTGTTCCCCAGGGTTGAAGTACGTCACCTCCACGCAGTCATCGTCTTGGCCGAAGAGCTGAACTTCACTCGGGCCGCAGACAGATTGCACATCACCCAATCTGGATTCAGCAAACAGATAAATGAAGTCGAAGCAATGCACAGATTTCACTTATTCATTCGCACGAACAAGAAGAATGTAGAACTCACCGAAGTGGGCCGCATCTTCGTCGAAGAGGTGCGTCTGGCACTCTGGCACATCGACCGGGCCGTTCACGCTGCGCACGAGGGGAGCGATAGCATTTTGACCATCGGGCACTCGCCCGACGCCGACCACGCCTGGATTTCGGCCATTCTCGCAATCCGTTTGCCCTTATACCCTAAACTCCGCATTCAGCTGATTAGCGAGTTCTCCAGCGAGTTGGTCCGGCGCGTTATGGCAGGCGACTTGAATATGGCGTTGGTGACGGCACTCCCGGAAAGCTCTCGGATCACGGCTGCGGCATTCGCTCAGACGCATCTCTATGCCGCACTCCCGCAGACCCACGCAGCTGCTCAAAAGGAAGACATTGCTCTCCAAGATTTGGCAAAAGACGAATGGATTCTGTTTGCCCGGCGATCTCATCCCGTCGTTCGTGACGCAATCATGGACGCGGCACAACGTCAGGGCATCGCTCCGAAGCACGCGCACGATATCCTTACCGCCCAAGAAGCAATTCACCTGGTATCTCAGCACGTTGGAGTGGCAATCGTGACCAAGCCTGCCTCAGTGGGCCTCAGCACTGAAGGTGTGGTTATAAGGCCGCTGTCGGATCCATCGTTATCTTTCGAAACATGCTTGATTATGAGAACCGACGATGATTCGCGATTAGCGAACGAGTTCGGCCGCTCCTTCCTCCGCAGATATGTACCCCAGCGCATGCCACCAAAGCAAATGGAATTTTGGCTGTCAGCCTGAGTTGTCGTCTCGAAAATGGCAGTCGGTTCGGCGTCGCCGTTGACAGCACAGAGTCTCCGTGCCGTCTTCGTCACAATGTGTCTCTTTACGTGACCTACTAACGGACGGGTTCGGAGTCAACTTAACAGCCGCAGGCTAACGTCAAGGCACTTTCGCGGCATAAACGATGATTCCCTACGGGCTGCCCCTCATTTATTCCACGTTTGCCCGTGACGCCGCGCCTTCTGAACGGCTGTTCCTGTTGCCTCTCTAGCCCCCGCCGCGGGGTCACTTCAAAGAAAAGAGGCACATTATGACGACGAAGAGTCTCAGCAAATCCGACCTGGCACAGTTCACCGGCAGCGACAACTGGTATCGCCATTCGATCAACCGCAACGTTCTTTACACCGACGGCGCGAAGCATGTTGCTGAGCACGGCGGAGCGTATTGGCTTCTAGACGAAATCGCGATCATTCAGCCCTACAACAGGGCTGTGGCCGCCGAGGAATTTCAAGTCTGGAAGCTAGCCGTACGTCCCAACCGAACCGCTTCGCTTACGTGCGACGATGGCGAAGGCAACATCGTGTTTACCAAGGAGATTGAGCACAGCGATTTCCCGCTGGATGAAATCACACTGTATTTCACCAACAACGTAATCCACTTGCCCAGCGAGTACTGAGCAAACGCGAAACCCGCGCTGGCGTCCTCGCTGGCGCGGGATTCTTTCATTTCACTTCGCCAGCACATGTAAAAAGGCAGTCGAGCCGATGCAACTGACCCTACCGCTGCTTAGCTTCACTACAGAAATAACGGCGAAAGCTATGTGATGGGTCCGCAGACGAAGGCCCTGAATTGAACGATTAGCTGTGCGCGGCCTTGTGCTGTTTGCCGCTGTTAACGGACCTCGGGTGCTTCTTACGCCTTGGGCTAGAGGCTGTAGACGATGCGATCCCATGCGCAAAAGTTTTCGTCGCATCGGCGACGTTAACAAGTTCTCCGAGCATCTGCGGTAGGTCGACAACAAAACTCAGGTAGCTTTGGCCAGGTTTCGAAAGCACGCTAACAAGCTCTCCCTCACGGACCATGGCCACATCGCGTCCCCTTACCACGAGGCGAGCTTCCGACAGCGGTTTGTTCATATGCTCGTTTTCGCGCAGAAACTCGACGACCCTTTTGATAGAGGAAGTCGTCACGCCTGACTTTCTGAGCTCAAAAGCGACCTTCAGTGCGACTAGGTCGCTGAAGCTGTAAACGCGCTCGCTGCCTGTGCCCGTGCCTGGCGCAACGCTGGGCTGAACAAGACCATTCTTCGCCCATAGGTTCAGAGTGGAATACGGAACTCCTGTCAACTGCATGACTTGGCGCGGCGTAAACCCGATTTCCACAGCCTGAAAATGTAGCACGTTTGACACCGAATGAAGCTAAGTTTATTCTTAGTGTACTCCTTTTGATAACTACCGTATCAATAAGGAGTCGCAGACGATTTTCCACCCAGCCTGGGCTCCTGCTGCGAATGACGGTATGAACGCTTGTGGCGTGTGAATTGAGGGCGTCGCGAAGCTGTGTCTGGTGCGAAGCCAGTTCGTCGTAGGCAGCGGCCAAAGACCATATCCGCTCAGGGTTTGGCCGGACAGCAAGGAGTGAACTTCATCGAGCGGATTACCCTTGAAATGGGATCGCGCTGGACGGCAAGCGGCCCCAATGAAGTTGGGATCGACGGATATATCGAATTATTCGATCCGAATTCTCGGCAGGCTCTTGGAGTCACATTTGCTGTACAAAGCAAAGTCGTCACTGCAATAACAGATCCGTCCAAACAGAGTTTCGATTATTGGTGCGATGCGAATGATCTTGAGTACTGGCTCAATGGAAACACACCAGTAATTCTGGTCGTGTCCAATCCGGTGGCCCATGAGGCTTATTGGATTTCCATCAAGGACCATTTTCGGGGTTGGAAAGAGAACGATTCCACTCGCATTACGTTCGTCAAGTCAGATCGTCGTTTCAATGTCGGCAGCTTTCGTCACCTCTTGGCTGTCGCCGCTCCGAAAAGTGGTCTCTATCTCGCTCCGGCCCGCCGAACAGAGATCCTCCATTCAAATCTCCTTACGCTGGAGGACTACCCGTCGCAACTCTTCATTGCAGGGACGGATTGCCGCAGTCCGCGCGATGTTTGGGCATTGCTTCGTCAAACGGATCGTCACATTGATGCCGGATGGGTATTGTGGGAGAAGAAGATCATTAGCTTTCATGATTTAAGTGAGGAGCCCTGGTCCTCGATTTGCGAGATCGGAACGCTGGAAGCTTTTGCTGTCAAGGAATGGTCTGAATCCAGCGACGCCCAACGGCAACGTATTTTCGTCCAGCTTCTGAACCAGACGTTGAGAGCACAGGTCAACCCGGAGGTCCGCTACTGGCCGCAAGAGGATTGCTTTGCTATCACAGGAAAGACTCGGAAGCTGTCGTATCAGTCGCTAAAACGTTCAAGCACAATCACAGTCGTTTCGCGATTCTCCTCAACCAGCACTGACGGCCGGCAATTCGAGTGGTTTAGGCACCTGGCATTTCGCGGGCAGTTTAGGTTCCTCGACGGGTATTGGTACCTGGAAATCACTCCGACATACCGCTTTACGCGAGATGGCTCCGTTCTGGATCGATTCCATGTTGATCGCCTCAAAGGAATTAAGCGAATTGAAGGCAATCGGGCTGTGCTCAGTTCTGTGCTGTTCTGGGCCCACCATTTGAAACCGAGGATGGACCTTTTCAATGGAACACCTCCGCCGCTCCAATTCGGAGACCTCGTGAAGTTTGACTGTGGCATGGGTATTGTCGATCAAGAGTGGCTCTCTGACGACCCGGATTTTGCTCGGGCAAGCTTGCTTGAGGACAAAGTACTACTGTTGCCGAATTTCGAGGGGGGAACGATTTATGAAGTTTAGTTTCTTTCATGAACCTGAACTCGAGTTTGGCAGCGGTGGCACTCACGTCGACATAAGGTATGGCATCACTCAGCATGGTCCGCTCGATATCGACGAGACGACTGCTCCTAGCAAGCTCAGAGTCGGACTTATCGGAACCGACGAGACAATCGCTGCTATCCGGGAATGGTTAGATCGCTGTCGTGAAGGAATCGCTGCGAAGCAGAGCAAGCTAACGAACCTCTTTCCCTCGTTCCCAGGGTTCTCTGAGACATCCCCATTTCACTCATCGCTCGTATTCCACGATCGATGGTGCTCCGCAATTAGACAACGAGAGATAGACGGTTTCCTCGCGCATTGCCAGAGCCGTGACGCGGTGCGCGAAGCGGCTGGAATATTCATCGAGCACGCAAAGACGATAATCGAACAAGGGGGGCCGATGGTGCTGCTTTGCCTTCCTCCAAAGGATCTCCTCGCTGCAGTCGATGAGCCCTTCGCTGACAGGCCCGACGTCTTGGACCAAGAAATCGACGAAGGTTCAGAAACCGCAAGGGTCGATAGCAGATCGGCTCCGGCTTTTCACGACGTGCTCAAGGCAGATGGACTATGCCTAGGTATTCCGATCCAGATGGTACGCCCATCTACCTACACAGGAGAGCGAAAGCGCAACAAGAGCCGCCGTTCTGTCGCTCCGCTGCAGGATGAAGCAACGCGCGCTTGGAATCTTCACACCGCGGTTTATTACAAGGCTGGAGGCGTTCCGTGGCGGTTGCTTAGGAGCGCGGCCGATTTGGCGACCTGCTTTGTAGGCGTAAGCTTCTACCGATCACTCGACGGCGACCGCATTTTGACAAGCGTAGCGCAGGTTTTTAACGAACGCGGAGAGGGCGTCATTGTTAAAGGTGCACAGGCACAGTTAAACAAGGATGATCGGCAGCCGCATTTGTCAAAAGAGGATGCGCATTCGCTACTGAGAAACGCCATTGAGGTATATCGAAAAGAGCATAGAACCAGCCCTGCTCGGCTCGTCGTTCACAAGACTTCGAAAATGACGGAAGGAGAGGTGGAGGGTTTTCGAGGTGCCGCCGATGAGCACAAGATCGATGCCGTGGAACTCGCCAACGTTCGGAGATCGCTCACAAGACTGTTTCGTGCGGGTACGTATCCGCCTCTGCGCGGGACCTTCTTGAAGCTTCAAGGCACCACTGGCTTGTTGTACCTGCGTGGTAGCGTTCAGTTCTTTGAGACCTATCCAGGAATGTACGTGCCGCGACCGTTCGAATTCTCCGTAGCTCGCACGGAGACCACTATCGAACAATTGGCCCGCGAAATGTTGTCACTCTCCAAATTGAACTGGAACAACACCCAATTTGACGGTGGAGAGCCGATTACGGTCAGGGCTGCTCGCCGTGTTGGTGACATTTTGAAGTGTGTAACCGACGGCGGCGCGATGCAGCCTAGTTTTCGGTTCTATATGTAGGTTGAGTTGGAGGAATTATTGCCAACCCTTCAAGCTCCCTCGGACAAACGCACTCTGATCCGCGTTGGACGAGTGGAGCACACAAAAACCATAGAGCACTGCCTTGAACAAAGCCGAGTGGATTGACATTCCGCGGAGATATTCCTTCTCGAAACGCCTTGGGAAGAATGTAATCCAGCAGTTGAAGTTCAGTGGCTTCCGTGTCAGTGGTGGAGCTGAAAAAGAGATCGACGGAACAGACACGCGCCAAGTTGAACATGCTGGAAGAAAAATCCTCATTAGTAAGACACGTCGCGCGAAAATGCCCGATGGTATCGACGACGCATTATGGGAATCGGGGGATGGGATTCAGTGGGCGAAGCGCTACGAATTGGATGATCCCAAGTGGCAGGAGATCATCGATCGTCGGCGAACTGTCGTCTTGAGTTGGGGCGAGAAGTTCAAGTTCATTCGAGAAACGCGAAATCCCGATTTAACGATCAAGACAGCCGGCCTGCGCTCACCACAGATTGGGGCTATTCACAAGGCACTTGGCCATTGGGAGATGTCGCTAGACCTTGCCACAATTGTCATGCCCACCGGCACAGGGAAGACGGACAGCATGGTGGCTTTAATGGCTCTCAGACAGCCTAGCTGTCTGTTGGTAGCGGTGCCGACCGACGCGCTCCGAACCCAATTGGCGAACAAGTTCTTAGATTTTGGAGTATTGATTTCCTCAGGGCTTCTTCCGGTGGATGTGAGCTATCCCGTTGTCGGTATTCTGAAGTCTGGCTTGGAAAATCCTACAGAAATTCGGACTTTCTGCGATGCCTGCAATGTAATCGTCACGACGATGCCGTTGCTGGGGACCTTCAGCGACCTCGACCAAATTACGCTGGCCTCCTGCTGTAGTCACCTTTTCATTGACGAGGCACATCACGTAAGGGCCACGACGTGGAACAGGGTGCGATCGCGGTTTTCCGGTAAGCCAGTCCTGCAGTTTACAGCGACGCCTTACCGGAACGACGGACAGCATGTGGATGGCAAAGTCATTTTCAATTACCCACTCCGTAAGGCACAGGAAAACGGGTATTTCAAAAAGATTGTGCTGAAAGAATTATGGGATTACGTGGAGCCCGATCACGCGGTGGCGACAGCGGCTAGCGAGCAGCTCAAAGCCGACTTAGGCTCAGGCTTCGATCATTTGGTGATGGCTAGGGCGGCGAATATTACGAAAGCCGAGTTCCTGAAGGAGATCTACGACAGAGTTGCGCCAGAGTTCGCTCCGGTAGTAGTACATAGTGATTTGAAGCAGCAGGAGCTGCAAGCCCGATTGCAGCAGCTCTATGACCGAAAATCGCGAATCGCGATATGTGTCGCGATGTTTGGCGAGGGTTTCGATTTTCCTGAGCTAAAAATTGCCGCCCTGCATGATATCCACCAAAGTTTAGCGGTGACGATTCAGTTTACGGGCAGATTTACACGGGTAAACCCAAAGGTTGGTGACGCGACCATTATCGTGAATCGTGCCGTCAACGAAGTGGACGAATCTGTCCGTGAGTTATACGCCCAAGGTGAGGGGGCCGATTGGAATAAGGTATTGACCAAATTGACCGAGGGGGCGACGGAGAGCCAGGCCAGCAAGGAAACGTTCTATCAAAGTTTCACGTCCGATGGCCAAACAGTTCCGGTTCAAAATGTCTCGCCCAAAATGAGTACAGTTGCTTTTCGAACTCACGTTGCAAAATGGAAGCCCTGGCAGATAAATAAATCTCCCATTGCGTCCCGTATTCTTGGGGAGCCGTGCATCAGTCTGACCGAAAGTACGGTTTACTTTATCACGGCCGTCAGCGAAGCCGTGGAGTGGGCGGATACTTTTGAGTTCAACAACCAGACCTTCGATCTATACGCGTTATTCTGGGATCCGCAAACGAAATTGCTCTTCATCAACAGTTCCAATAACACCAGCGTACACGAGGATCTTGCAAAGATTGTGGCGGGCGATGACGTGGAGTTGATTGCCGGCGCAGCCCCCTTTAAGGCGTTGCACGGGATTAAACGACTCTTGCTGCACAACGGGGGCTTAAATGACCGATTACGGCGATCTGTGCGGTTCATGATGTTCACTGGCGATGATATCCGGGCGTTTATGGATGCTTCCCAACTGCATGGAAAGGAGAAGACTCACGTTTTTGGCGACGGCTTTGACGGCGCGTCGCGTGTGACGATTGGCGCTTCCAAGAAGGGCAGAGTTTGGTCCTGGCAGGAAGCAAAGGATCTGCTGGATTGGAAGAAGTGGTGTATTGGAGTCGGGGCCAAGTTGATCGACCCCTTGATCGAACCCGATTCGTTTTTGCTAGATTCAATGGTTCCCGAAGATATCGTCAAGCCGCCAGATTTGTATCCGTTGACTATTGAATGGCCGGACGAGTTTTATCAGCGCAGTGAGGAATCAATTGTCATCGACCGCGGAACTGTGAGGGCGCCTTTTTTCGATGTAGGAATTGATTTGATCGATCCAGCGCCGGGGCAGCAAATCAGGTTTTCTGTCTTTACCGAAGAATTCTCGGCTTCTTATCGGCTGAAATTTACAGAAACGAACGTTGTTTATGCTCCTGACGGCGAGGACCTTTTGCTACGGGTGGGGAGGAAGTCTTTCAATCTGTCAGAATTCTTTTCAATCGCACATCCAATCATCAGATATGAGAAGGACTGCTTTAGCCGGGGTGATCAACTCCTCCGGCCGCGACAACCAAGGCTCCACGTCTTTAACTCAGAGAAAATCCAAACATGGGAATGGAAAGGCGTTGACCTCACAAGGGAGTCTCAGACGATTCAAAAACGAACAGACACGATTCAACGACGAACGATCGAGGTCGTCTCGTCGGCGGATTGGGATCGGAAATATGCCCTGGTATATGACGATGATGCCCCAGGCGAAGCCGCGGACGTTATTGGTGTTGCAGTATCAGGGGGCACTCTGCTCGTGGATCTATTTCACTGCAAATTCACAAAACAAATCGCTGGCGCGAGGGTGAAGGACCTTTACGAGGTCTGTGGACAAGCTCAGCGCAGCAGAAAGTGGCGTGAGAATGTGGATCGGTTCCTGATGCATTTGGTGAACCGTGAGAAAGACCGAATGAAGAAGACCGGCGTATCTAGGTTTGAACGTGGAGATTTTAAGCAACTGCAAGAGATTCGAGCTCAAGCGCGATCATTATTGCCAGAATTCAGAATCTTCATCGTCCAGCCTGGGCTCTCAAAGGGCAAACTCACCGATGACCAAAGGGAACTTTTGGCCTCCACGGAGCTCTACCTGTATGAGACGTTTGGAATCGTCTTCAGGGTGATTGCAAGCGCATAATCAACAAAAGAACGTGCATTGAAAATCAGCGGGCTGTAGATTCGACTCACCTAGCGCTGGCTTGTTTTAGATGACGTGACGCCCATTGGAAGCGCACGTTCGCCTCCACTTGCAGTTATTGGGCGTTGGCTCGTATGACCATTCGAAGCGGCGAGCGAGATGCTCAAAAACTTGCTGTCCTTCAGCTGTCCAATAAGAGTTCCCTAATGCTCCTTACAAGGCTTTTCGAGGGCCACCCGCGTCTTGTAAGTTGTTGAAATTACTAATCTCCTTGGGCTCATAACCCAAAGGTCGGTGGTTCAAATCCACCCCCCGCAACCAATTTTTTCAATCAGTTACAGCCTTTCGGTCCCGAGCGTTCCGCTCATTTTTCGCTCATACTGCCAGCAATTGC
>Ga0187875_10002205_pt1 | contig 14529 bp, 8 predicted proteins | sample June2016WEW_17_1_2_FD_132978 | JGI IMG/M metagenome (GOLD analysis project Ga0187875, IMG submission 132978) | Peatland microbial communities from SPRUCE experiment site at the Marcell Experimental Forest, Minnesota, USA - June2016WEW_17_10 | ecosystem: Environmental > Terrestrial > Soil >... | reverse complement strand
GCGGGCAAGGTCGAGCAGCAGCGTCTGCTGATGCCCATCGTGCTTCCGTTGACTCCCGCGCAGCAGGTGGAGTACGACCGCATCGCCGCCGACCTGGCAACGGCCGGTTTCGAGACCGAGCCCTTCGGCAATCGCACCATCGCCGTCAAGGCCGTTCCCGCGGACCTCGAACCCGGCGGCGTGGAGAGTACGATCTACGAGATCCTAGAGATCGCCGAGAGCGAATTGCGCCGCGTCTCGGTCGACGATCTGCGCCGTGGCATTGCGGCCTCGCTGGCCTGCCGCGCGGCCATCAAGATCAACACGCCGCTCGACCGGGCCAAAATGGAGTACCTGCTGCGGGAACTGGCCCGCACCGCCTGCCCGATGTCTTGTCCCCACGGCCGCCCTGTCGCGCTGCGCTACTCCACGCGCGACATCCTGCGCAGTTTCCACCGCATCTAGGCCGCGCTCGTTTCACCGCAAGCGCGGATAGAATGGGACTGATCGTCTGGACAGAATCATGACCAGCAAGGCTCTTCTCTTCCACTCATTGGCGGCGTTCTGTGTCCTTGTGGGCACGGCCTTCGGGCAAACTTCTAAACATGCGTTCGCCATCGATGGCGAACGCTTCCTACTCGATGGCAAGCCGTTGCAGATCCGCTCCGGGGAGCTGCACTACCCGCGCGTGCCGCGCGAATACTGGCACGACCGCATGCAGAAGATGCGGGCTCTTGGGCTGAATACGCTGACCACCTATGTCTTCTGGGACCTGCATGAGCCGCGGCCCGGTGTGTTCGACTTCACCGGCAATCTCGATCTCGGCGCTTTCTTGAAGGCGGCGCAGGAGGAGGGCCTGTTCGTGTTGCTGCGGCCCGGTCCCTATGTTTGCTCGGAATGGGATCTGGGCGGGTTGCCGTCCTGGCTGCTGGCGAATGAGCAAATGAAGATCCGTTCGAGGGATCCGCAGTTCCTGGCCGCCGTCACGCGCTACATGCGGAAGGTCGGTGAGATCGCCGCGCCGCTGCAGATCACGCGCGGAGGGCCAGTGCTCATGGTTCAGGTCGAGAACGAGTATGGCTCGTATGGCAGCGACCACGAGTACATGAGCGCGATCCGGCAGACGATTCGAGACGCGGGCTTCGACGGGATGCTCTACACGTCCGATGGCGCGGAGGAGAGTGATCTGAAGGGTGGCACGTTGCCAGACGTCCTCTCGGTCATCAACTTCAGCGCGAGCGATAGTCCGGAGGGCCAGTTCTCCAGTTTCGCGAAGTTCCGCACCGGCGTTCCAAAGATGGTCGGAGAGTTCTGGACGGGCTGGTTCGACCACTGGGGCGAGACTCACCACCTGACCAATCCCGCTAAGGAGGCGGCGAACCTGGAATGGCTGCTCTCGCGCGGCATCGGCTTCAACCTCTACATGGTCCACGGCGGATCGAGTTGGGGACCCATGGCCGGGGCGAACTTCTCCGACCGTTATGAACCGGACATTTCGAGCTACGACTACGATGCGCCGATCGACGAAGCCGGCCGGCTGACCCCCAAATTTTTCGCCTTGCGCGAAGTGATTCGCAAGCATCTGAGCCCGGACGAGACGCTGCCCGAGCCCCCGACGCCGCTGCCCGTAGTCGAGACACCGCGCATCCAGTTTAGGGCCGGCTCGCCGCTCGCGCGATTGCTCGGCGCTCCGGTGCGCGGCGATGCGCCGCAGCCGATGGAGATGTTGGGCCAGGCCTACGGCATGCTGCTCTACCGGCACGCCGTGGACCAGGCCGTGAGTGGAAAGCTCGAGCTGAATGAGGCTCGCGACTACGCTCTGGTCTCTCAACGCGGGAAGCTCCTGGGGATCCTCGACCGGCGCAAGAAGGAGACCAGCCTCGACGTTTCACTCACGGCGGGCGCTCCGCTGGAGATCCTCGTCGACGCCATGGGGCGCGTCAATTTCGGCGCGCGCCTGGTGGATGACCGCAAGGGCATCGTCGGCAGCGTGAAGCTGAACGGCCAGGAGTTGAAAGGCTGGGAAATGTTCCCGCTGCCGCTCGAAAACCTCCACAAGCTCAAGTTCAAGACCGGCCGGGTGCAAACGGGCCCTGCCTTCTACCGCGCGCATTTCGACCTGAAGCCGATGGGCGACACCTTCTTCGATATGCGCGGCTGGGGCAAGGGATACGTCTGGGTGAACGGCCACAACCTCGGCCGCTACTGGGGTGTGGGTCCACAGCAGTCGCTGTATTGTCCGGCGGTCTGGCTGAAGATCGCGGGCAACGAGATCGTCGTGCTCGATCTGGACGCCAACGCTGCGCGGACGTTGCAGGGACACGTGAACCCGGTGTGGGCAACGCCCGGCAATTAGCCGCGTGCAAAGAGGAGGTGTTGAAATGACGCGCCGAGACGTGATGAAGACGCTCGCCGCAACGGCCGCGCTGCCGGCTGCGGCCGCCATGCAGACGGATGGGTTGAAGATCCGGCACGTGGATATCATCCACCACACGCACACCGATTTCGGCTACACGGATATGCCGTCCCTGGTCCGCGATCTCCAGGTGCGGTTCCTGGACGCCGCCCTCCAGACCTGTCTCAACGACCAGCACTTCCGTTGGACCGTCGAAGGCACGGTGGCCCTGGACGACTGGTGGCGCGGCGCGCCGCCCGCGCGCCGGAGCGACCTCTTGCGCATGGTCCAATCCGGGCAGATGGACGTCATGGCGATGGGCTTCAACCAGACGCCCTTCCTCAACGCGCTCGAGTGGCGGCAAGCGCTCGACTGGCTTCCGCCCGATCTGTTGCGCGCTGTGAATCCGCAGGCCGCCATGCAGAACGACGTCAACGGGTTCCCCCGCGCCGGAGCGATGCTGCTGCTCGACCGCGGCATCCGGCGTCTGCTGATGGGCATCAATCCCGACAGCGGCGGGCCGCCCTTCCAGCGCCCGTCGGCCTTCTGGTGGAAGATGCCGGACGGACGCCGCATGTTCGTCTGGCTCGGCGATCACTACGGCACGGCGTACAGTTACTTCGAAGCGAACTACTGGCAGCGCGGCCAGGCCAAGGCGGCCGACGCCACGCTCGGTCCACCGCGCGCGGGCGACGTTCTGCGCACGGACGCGGCTTCGCTGCGCGTCTGCCAGGCGCATCTCCACGAACGTTTGCGGAAGCTCGAAGCCGCCGGCTACGCGCACGACCGGCTCATCGTTTCGTACACCAATGCGTGGCGCTGGGACAACGATGTGCCGTTCCCGCCGCTGTCGGCCTTCGTCGCCGCCTGGAACGCGCTGGGGCTCACACCCGACCTGCGCCTCACCACCGCCACCCAAGCCGTGCTAGACATGGAGCGCGCCGCCGGCGGCGCCGTGCCCACGCTCGAAGGCGAGTGGACGGACTGGTGGGCCAACGGCGATGCCGGCGGTCCGCGCGAACTCGCGGCCAGCCGCGCCGCCAAGCGCAACATCGCCGCGGCGCTCGCGCCGGTCTGGGGCGCGCCGTCGGAGCAGGTCACTAAAAAAACGTCGCAGATGCTGAAGGATCTGTGCCTGTTCGACGAACACACGTTTGGCGCAAACATCTCCGTCTCCGAGCCGGACTCGCCCTTCACGCTCGCCCAGTACGCGGAGAAGAGCCTGACCGCATATCGCCCCATGGGCCACAGCGAATGGTTGTTGGGACAGCGGGCGCGCGTCCGGCTCGCCGCCGAGCCCGCCGGCCTCTACGTGGTCAACACCGCGCGCGAGCCGTACAGCGGATGGGCCACTCTGCAGGCCGCGGCCATCCGCGATGGCACGAAAATCCCGCAGATCGGCAACATGGCCCGATTCTGGGTCGAGGACCTGGGCCCGAACAGCATTCGCCATATGCGGCGCGAAGAGTTGGAAGCGCCGGGCGCCGGGTCGGCGGCCAAACCCGGCATGCAAACCGACTCCGCCGGCTGGCCCGTGTCGGCTGTCTGGCCGGGCATGCAGGAACCCCTGTTCACTGCCGGTTTGGGCGATTTCCTCGCCGTCACTGTCGTCCCGCCGGCGGATCGCGGAACCATCGAGCGCATGCACTCGACGCCCGATCCAGCCGCGCGGGAGAAGCTGCGCGCCGAAGCCTTCCGCCAGATTCCCGCGACCTACGGCGCCACCCAGGTCGAGGAAACGCCGCACACTCTGGTCTGCACGCAGCCGGTGAATCATCCGCGGCTGGAGAAAGCGACCCGCCGCCTGGAGCTATGGAAGCGCGAGCCGCGCGCCCGCCTGAGCCTGCGTTTCGACCGCATCTCCTCACCCACGCCCGAAGTCTTCTACCTCAACTTCGCCTTCCCCGTAGAGCGGGTTTTGCCCGTCTTTTCGAATGGTGGCGTGCCTTTCACGCCGTATGATGACCAGTTGAAGGGCACCTGCCGCGATTACTACGCCATCGACTCGTGGGCCCGCTACAAGAGTCCGCAAGGTGAATGGCTGTGGGTGACGCGAGACGCCGCGCTGGTCACCGTCGGCGGGCCGCACACGCTGCTGCGCCGCACCACCGCGCCACCGGACACCAACCGCATCATGGCCATGCTGTTCGACAACTTCTGGCACACCAACTTCGTCGCCAACAGCAGCGGAACGATGGAGTTTCAGTTTGAACTGCTGTGGAGGAAGCAGATCCCCGACCCGGATGCGGCAGCGGAGACGCTCGTGTCGACGCCCGTCGTCGTCATCAATCCCGCCAATCCGGCATCGCCCGAGCTGATGAAGAGCCTGTTCACGCCCTAGCGTCGGCACACGGGAGAATCACCTCCGTTTGCGCCGCGGCCGCTGGCGGCTGCTCCAGTCGCGTTCTTTCCTCAGTGGCTAAGTGTCGCCGTTGACCCGGGCGCGGCATCCTGGGCAGCCTGAGCGACGCCGGCCGGCTGGCCGGTGATGAGCCGCGCGCGGCGATTGAAAGTGAAGTACTGGAAAGCCCATTGGATGAAGACCAGCAGCCGGTTCTGGAAACCAACGAGGTACATCAGGTGGACGAACAGCCATGCCGCCCAGGCCAACCATCCACTCAGCTTCAGCCCCGCGATCAGGGCCACGGCGGACGCGCGCCCAATCGTGGCCATGCTCCCGTGATCGTGGTAGTGGAAGGGCCGCGTGGATCTTCCCTTCAGCCGTGCCTTGATCAGGCCCGCGACGTATTCGCCTTGTTGCATCGCCACCGGCGCTACGGCCGGCAGCGCGGCGGTCCCTGTCGTCGTGGCGCCCGCCAGGTCGCCGATGACGTACATCTCCCCGTGACCCGGAACCGCCAGGTAAGGCCCGACCGTGACGCGGCCGGCCCGGTCGAGCGCCGCTCCGGTCTTCGTGGCGAGAATCGCACCCAGTCCTGAAGCCTGCACCCCGGCCGCCCACAGGACGGTCCGCGATTCGATTCTGCGGTGCTGGCCGGCGACATCGAGGTCGACCCCCTGCGCATCGATCGCAACGACGTGTGCGCCCGTCAGCGGCAAGACCCCGAGCTTGGCCAGGGACGCCGCCGCCTTCTCCGACAAGTCCGCCGGATAGAAGCCCAGAACGCGCGGCGAGGCCTCGATCAGGAAGATGCGCGCCTCCTCCGGGCGAATCGTGCGGAACTCGCCCCGCAGCGTGTCGTTCGCAATCTCGCCCAGCGCGCCGGCCAGTTCGACGCCGGTCGGACCGCCTCCGACGATGACGAACGTGAGCCACGCGTGGCGCCTGTCCGGGTCCGCCTCCTGCTCGCCGGCTTCAAACGCGGACAGGATGCGCCGGCGGATCTCCTGGGCGTCTTCCAGGGTCTTAAGCCCCGGCGCGATCTGGCCCCATCGCTCGTGGCCGAAGTAGAAGTGCCGCGAACCAGTGGCCAGAATCAGCGAGTCGTAAGGAATCTCACGGATGGGCGGAAGCTCCCCGACGGAGGAGATCTCCAGGTCACCCAGGCGCACCACGCGCCGCTCCACATCGATGTCCACGACTTCGCCGAGCAGTGTATGGACGTTTTTCGCGTGCCGGAAAATCACCCTCAGCGGGTAGGCAATATCGACGGCCGACAATCCGCCCGTAGCAACCTGGTAGAGCAGCGGCTGAAAGAGATGGAAGTTGCGGCGGTCGATGAGTGTGACTTCAACCGGTTGGCGTCCGGAGGAACTCGAGGCCAACGCCCTGGCGGCATACAGCCCTCCGAACCCGCCCCCGACCACAACCACTCGATGAGACACGTGAGACTCCCTCGGATCGCCGCAAGCAGTCCTACTACACGATATTTGATGATTGGAACACGCGGTCCGCTTCGGTCCTGATCCGCGGACGGCGCCTCCCGTCGATTGGAGTTCTGGCGCCCAGGGTGGGCCCGGTCCACATGACCGCCCCACCGGCTCTGCCAGTTACAGATTCTGCATCCCCTGGAATTCGAGGGTTCTCACCAATGCCGTGGCGTACTGCCGGGCATGGCCCGCTGGACCCTCGTAGATTGTGGCCAGTCGCACGCGCAGGATCCCGGCTTCAGAGGCATCGGCGCATCCCTGCACGGAGGCTCCAGCGTTGGGTCATGCAACCAGCCGCCAGCTTGGGAACGACTAGCCTCGTACACATCCATAGCGTGAGCCGACCGAGCGGCGGCGGAGGCTCTAGTGTCGACGCCCGTCTTTATCATCAATGTCAATCCCGCCAATCCGGGCATGGCCCGAACTGATGAAGAGCCTGTTCACGCCCTAGACCATTTTCATCCCGCGTTATGAGGAAGACTCTTCCTAGAGCAGAACTGTGCCGCGTTTGGGATGGCGTGAAACTGGGGCAGAGCGGAATAGTTGAATTGCGATCCGATGCATCCCACCTGCATTCAGGGCGCGAGAAATCACAACACTATCATCTAGTCAGATCGCAATTTGCCGCCGGTCGAATGGCACAAAGCACTGAAAGGCAGTTGGCTATTGAGCAAGATGCGTGCAGGGAGGCGCTTGCCTAATCAAGTTGCGAAGTATAACGATTGCCGTAGTTTTCAATAAGTCGTTTTGATTCAGTCTATTAACAGCCAGTGGTAATAGTCGATGCGGCGCAAAAAAACGGGGACAGCCACCGCTTTTCGCACGAAGCCGCATTGATTCTAAAAGGTTTGCCACAGCGAAAAACGGTGACTGTCCCCGCTTTTTGCCTTCGACGCACTTTTAACACGGGCTGTTAACGGTGGCGCGGGCCCTATTTCTTTTCCGTCCTATTCCCCAGTTTTTGTATTCCCTATTTCTCTGTTTCAATTTTGTTATCGCTTGATAAGAAAAATGGATTTCGAATTTCTTATCTGATGATAACGACTATTTTTTTGTTTTATGTACTATCGCCATGTATGATGTTTTCACAGATCGGACATAGGGTGTCCGGTCGTCTCGCGGAGCAGTTCCCTAGGTGATGACTCTTTCAAGCACTGAGCCCGGCTTTCTAGCGAAGCCGGGCTCTACCCAGGCTCCGCCGTTGAAGCGGAGATCCAGGCTGTTTTAACTGAATTCAGAAAGGGGGTCGAACTTGAACGGGAGTGGAAAGGTCAGGCATTTGATGTTCAGGCTATTGGCAGGCCTCCTCGCGGCCTGCGCGGCACTGTGCGCGCAGAGCAATTCCGCCACCTTGAGCCGGCGAGTTCAGGAGCCTTCGCAGATGTTCGTCGCCGTTCCGCAAGTCAGTCTTGGACGTAATTCCGTCGATGGGCCTGGTATGCGAACGATATACCTGGCGCCGCTCCATTCCTTCGCGGTCGCGGAACGCGTGCGCCTGGAGCTTCGCGCCGAGTCCTTCAATGCGCTGAACTACTCGAACTGGGGCACGCCGAACCGCTTTGTCAACCCGCCGCAATTCGGCACTATCACGGACGCCGCTGCACCTGGCCGCGAAGCCCAGTTGAGTGCCAGGCGTTCTTTCTGAGGCTTCCCATGGAAGGGCAAGACAACACGATTCGCCGCCGCAGTCTTCTAAAGACAGCGGGATTCTTTGCCGCAGCAGGCGTGCCGCTGGCCGCTGCGGCGTTCATCGCGCGGCGCACCAAGGTCTCGGGCAGGATCTACAAGCGTGCGTGGTGGATCAAGAAAGTGAGGCGCCCAACGCTCAGCGAGAAAAATGCCGCATTCCAGCGCTTCTCGGGAGATAACATCTTCGAGATTTACAAACCCTTGAAGGCTGCTCGCGAGGGCGCCACGGCCTTCGAGTCTGAACAAGCGGAGAAGCGGACGCGGCTGGCCAAGTGGATGAACAAGGGGCAGCCCGGTTTCAGCCTGCGCGATCACCAGCTGAGTGAAGGCGCGTGGACTCTGATGCACTCGACCAAGCCCGGCGAGGGACTGTTGTCGTGGCGGCGCATCGCGGTCCGCACGCCGGCCGAATTGGGAGTCGCGCCGTACTCTGGGCCGCCCGCGGAAGCCGCGAAAACGGTGAAGGCGGCGGCGCGGCTCTATGGCGCGGGCGTGGCTGGCATTGCGGCGCTGAATGAGCAGTATGTCAACCTCCGCGAGAGCGGCAGGGACATCGTCTTTGAGGATGTCGACCTGCCTGAAGTCACGGACGAGAAGTTTGTGATTCCCCGGCGGATGAAGTGGGTGGTGGCGTTGGCGATTCCGATGGATCTCGACCTGCTCTCTCACGCGCCGACGGCCGTCGGCGATGCGGCCACCGGTCTCGGATACAGCCAATCCGCGTTCGCGGTGGCATCGCTCGCTGAGTTCATTCGCGGCCTGGGCTATCAGGCCATTCCGAGCGTGAACGATACGGCGCAGAGCGTCCCCTTCGCGATGGAAGCGGGACTGGGGGAGTTGAGCCGCTTGAACAAGCTCGTGACCCCGGAGTTTGGCCCGGCCGTGCGCCTGTGCAAGGTGTTCACCGACCTGCCCATGGCCTGCGACCAGCCGATCGATTTCGGCCTCGCCGCGTTCTGCCGTAAATGCCGGAGATGCGCCGAGGCCTGCCCGGCTGGGGCGCTGTCTTTCGAGGACGAGCCGAGCTTCAAGGTCGTCGGTCCGTGGAACAACCCCGGGCACAAAGCGTGGTTCGAAGATTCCTATAGCTGCTTTGCGCACTGGCAAGCGGTGGGCACCGGTTGCGCGGTCTGCCTCGCCAGTTGCCCGTTCACCAAAGCCGCCCAGTCCTGGGTCCACGAAGCCGCAAAAGCCGCGATCTCGATGACCCCCGCAACCGACGGCCTCTTCCGAAGGATAGACGACATTTTCGACTCAAACGGCAAAGACCAACCCGAGTTCTGGTGGAGGGACGCATGATCGACGTTGCGCGTGCGAGGCTAATGACCTCTCCCAGGGTGGCGACTGCGTTTGTCCCTGTGCTGGAAACGCGCTTCTCGCGCGGGGCAGGGCATGGCGTCATGAACTCGTGCCAATGTCAACGACACCGTTTGCGAGTCCGGGACGGACCAGACGCGCCCATCTGCAGCGCGAGCCGACTGAGCGGCGGCCAACGCCAGAGGGCGGCTCCTTTCTTTTGGTAGTTGTTTCGGATTAGTATTTTCAGCCAATTGTACTGTACTTTTCTTTCCGGTTACTATCGATGCCAACACTGGGTTCTAAAAAAATGAAAACACTGGGTTTTTTCTCTTTGCTTCTCGTGTGCCCTTGGGGCTACGCACAGGATCCAACCGGCGTTCTGGAAGGCCAGGTGTTCGATCCGGCGAATGCTGTCGTGATACATGCCGTCGTTACGGCGCAGAACGCCCAGACGGGTTTCTCTGCGACGCAGCAATCCGGAAAGGACGGATCGTTTCACTTCTCGTCCCTGCCGGTCGGGGACTACGAATTGCGGGTCGCCGCCGTGGGCTTCGCGCCGTTCACTGTGGCCGGCATTCACATTGACATCAACCGCACCGTGCGCTTCCCCGCCAATCTGGTGATCGCCGGCGGCCGGAGCGAGGTGAACGTGACGGCCAGCGGCGCTAGCGCCGATCTGAACACGGCGATCGGCAACGTGGTCACTTCGCAGGAGGCGACGGATTTGCCGCTCAATGGCCGCAACTTCACGCAGCTCGGTCTGCTGCAACCCGGAGTCGCACCGATGACCGCGGGGCTTTCCGAAGCGGGCGGCCTGCTGCGCAGTGGGCAGGCCTACGCGGTCAACGGCCAGCGGCCGGAATCCAACGGCTACGTTCTGGATGGAGCGGCGAATGTGAACAGCGTGGATGGCGGCTTCGCGATTCGCACGCCGGTCGATGCCATTGCCGAATTCCGGATTCTGACCTCGAATGCACCGGCGGAATATGGCGGCACCAGCGGTGCGACTACCAGCGTCGTTACGCGCTCCGGCGGCAACGCATTTCACGGTACCGTTTATGATTTCCTGCGCAACAATGCCTTCGATGCCCGCAATTTCTTCGCGTCTACCGTGGAGCCGCTGCATCAGAATCAATACGGCGCGACTCTCGGTGGTCCGATTCGGCGCGATCGCGACTTCTTCTTCGCCTACTTCGAAGGCCTGCGCGACCGGCAGGGCGAGACCGAAACCGCGACCGTCCCCACACCAGCGCAGCGGCAGGGCGATTTCAGTGGCCAACCTTCTCCATTGATCAACTACTTCACAGGAGCACCTGTGCCGGGCGGCGTGCTGCCGGCGTACATGTTGAATTCGATTTCGCTCAATGCGCTGAACTTCTACCCGCTCGGCAACACGTCGCCGTCGCTGTACACCTCGACGCAGCTACTAACCAATAACTACGACCAGGGCGGGGCGCGGCTCGACCACTACTTCGGCAATGGCGATTCGCTATTTCTCCGCTACGCAATTTCGAACGCGCATTATATTGATCCGCTACCGATTGACGGCGCCAACGTGCCCGGCTTTCCGACGGAGGACGATACGCTCACACACTCGGCCGTGATCTCGAGTACGCATCTCTTCTCGCCGCGCACCGTCCAGACCGCGCGGGTCGCTTTTTTCCGTAATAATTTCGAGTTCGATCAGCGCCTCAACCACGACCTGCCCAGCACGCTCGGCTTCACGTATCAGCCCACGCTCGGCATCGCTGCCGGGCCGCCCTATCTGATTGTCAGCGGATACGCCAGCGTCGGCGACCCAATTACCGGGCCGCGCAACACGCACCAGGACACCTACGAAGCGAACTACTCCCTCGCACACATCGCGGGCAAACACAGCTTCAAGGCCGGCGCCGAGTTCAGCCGCACCCAGATGAATCTGGTTTACGGAATTGCGACCAACGGGTTCTTCGTCTTCGCGCCGTTTCCTTTTAGCGACTCCTTCGCCAGCTTCCTGGCGGGCCAATCCGTCGAATTCTTCCAGGGCGGCGGGCAGTTCGATCGCGGGTTGAGGAATTATGTCGCGGCCGGATACGCGCAAGACGAGTGGCGGATCGCCCGGCGCTTCACGCTGAATTACGGCTTGCGTTATGAGATCAATTCCCCCTATACCGAGATCCGCAACCGGCTGAACGAGTGGGCCCCCGGCCAACAGTCGACTCTGTATCCCAATGCGCCTCCCGGACTGCTTTTCCCCGGTGATCCGGGGGTGGCCGCGGGGATCATACCCAACTATTACAAGGGCCTGATGCCGCGCGTAGGCGTCGCCTGGGATCCACGAGGCGACGGCAAAACCACGATTCGCGCCGCGTATGGCATTTTCTACGACTCCTTCACGAATGGCGTCGGCGGCCCGCTTCAGGCTCCGGTCAGCGCCCTCCCGTGGACGCAGGCCGTCCAGGTCGCGGGCCCCGGTTTCGATATCGCCAACCCTTGGGGCAGCCAACCGCCCCCGTTCGCGAACCTGGCCTTCGCCACACCGGCCACCGTTCTGACGGTCGACCAATCGTCGCGGCCTCCCTATGCCCAGGATTGGAACTTCTCCATTCAGCGCGTGCTCTCGCATGACTATTTGCTCGACGTGCGCTATGTCGGCAACAAGGGGACGCGGCTGCCGCGCATGGTCGAAGCGGATCCATCGGTCTACGCGCCCGGCGAGAACGCGGACAATGTCGATCAGTACCGCGTGTACGCCGGTTGCCCCGCATCGGGCGGACCCTGCAACTACGCCTCGGTCGGTCTGATCAGTAACGAGGCCAACTCGACTTATCACTCGTTGCAGGTGGCATTGTCGCGCCACTTCTCCAATGGCCTGGGCTTCCTCGCTTCGTATTGGTTTTCGAAGAGCCTCGACGACGTCTCTTCGTTCAACCTCTCGGGCTCCGCCACGTCCCTCGTCGCCGGCGAGAACGACCTGGCGCAGAATCCGTTCAACCTCGCCGCCGAACATGGGCCTTCGCTTTTCGACGCCCGCAACCGCTTGTCGATCAGCGCCAACTATCGCCTGCCCCAGTGGAAACAAGCGCCCCGCGCGGCCGCGCTGGTGCTGAATGGTTGGCAGTTGAACGGCATCGGCACTTTTTCCTCCGGAACGCCTTTCACGGTTTATGACAGCGCCAATGTCTCGCTACAAGGATCCGCTCCCGAGATCACAGGCTTCTATTCGAGCCGGCCGGATCTGATCAGCGATCCCAACGCCGGCCCGCATACTGTCAATCAGTGGGTCAGCCCGGCTGCATTCCAACGCCTCGACCCGGTTGCGCAGGCCGGTCAACTTGGCAATGAGGGACGCAACGTCGTGCGCGGTCCCGGGCTGGCCGATGTCGATCTTTCCCTTCTGAAGGATTTCAACTTAGGCGAATCGAAACGGCTGCAATTCCGCATCGAAAGCTTTAACGTCGCCAACCACGCGAACTTTTATCTGCCGGATGACGACCTTGCGTCGCCGACATTTGGCCGAATTCTGCAGGCGAGTTCACCGCGGCTCTTGCAATTGGCGCTGAAGCTGGTTTATTAGTGGCCAGTAGCGGAGAAAACATATGTTGTTTCCGAGCCGTTGTTTCTGAGCCGTTGTTTCCGAGCCGCGACCGTCAGGGAGCGGTTCTTCGTCGTGACTGAGCCGCACCTGTGAAGGAGTGGTTCTGCGTTGGTTCCGAACCGTGACTGAATAGAGCGATTCTTCCGCATAGTAACGTGTTCACAGCAACAAGCCATTAGGAGCAATCGAGAAGTTATGTCCAACGAAAATCCGCCACAGGACCAGCCCAAGATGGAGCCGATGTTTCTGCCGGGCGTCGAGCAGAACCCGAAGCCCGGCTCCTTCACCGACAGCATTCGCACGCTGCAGCGGCAGGGCGTGGAGTATCCGCAAATCTGGCACATGTTCGCCTATCTGCCCCAGGCGACCACCCATCTGGCGCAGTTCACGCACGAAATCCTGCGCGGCCCCGGCCCCTTCAGCCCGGGCATTCGGGAGCTGATCGCCGCCTACACGTCCTATCGCAACGATTGCCCGTTTTGACTGAAGTCCCACGCCGCAGTTGCGGCGGAACTGTTGGGTAGCGAGGAACTGGTCTGGTCCGTGTTGCGTGATCTGGAAACCTCGGGGTTGGACGAGAAGCACAAGGCCCTGTTCCGATTTGTCGACAAGGTGAATCGCGACTCGCCGAGAATTACAGCCGCAGATATGCAACCGCTCTACCAGGCCGGGTGGGATGACGATGCGATCTATTTCGCCATCACGGTCTGCGCGCTGTTCAATTTCTATAACCGCTGGATCGACTCGAGCGGCGTGCACGCTCTATCGGATGAAGCGCACCGTCAGGGAGGAAAGCGGACCGCATTGCACGGCTATGCTCGCGACTAGTGTCATGTCTCGCAGATTTTTTGATAATCACCGGCCATCCGCCGTGGCGCAGGCACTCGTGCCTGCCGCGTCGACACTCGTGTCGACGCTCGGCCGGCGTTGTAATTGCTTGACTGAGACAGTACACTAGCGCGCTTCCATTCGATCTGGCTGGCACACCGAATATGTACGCTGACAACACCCCGTATAGTCAACCAGGGCGGCGCTCTCAGTTCCTTTCCTACGCCGCCCTGGTCTTTTTGTGCCTCATCGCCTGCGCCACTATCGCCGTCCCGCTGTACGTGATCCGGCCCTTTCGCGCGCAGAGCGCGGCCGCCCTGGCGGTTGCTCTGAGCGTGCGCCGATGGGGGCCCTGGCTCGCCCCGCTGTGCGCCGCCGCAAGTATTCCCTTCATGCTCCGGACATGGCGCATCGCGCGTCGCTGGACCGCCCGGGCGCCGTCCGCCATCCTCTGCGCGTTGACCATCCTCTTTGCAGTGCTGGTTCAGATCAACATCTACGAGATCATGTTCCACCCGGTCGAGGGTCTGCGATTCGTCACCGCCAGTCGATCGAAGGTGCAGGACGACGACATGGTGCTCGCCATCGCTATCGGCGGCCAGTCCCGGGCGTACCCGATCCGCACCATCGGCTACCACCACATCGTCAACGACTGGGTTGGCGGCGTGCCCGTCGCAGCCACCTACTGCACGCTCTGCCACACGGGTCTGGTGTGGCGCCGCGACGTGAACGGGCGCGTATTGACCTTCCGCCTGGGCGGGATCAACAATCAGAATGCTCTCCTGCGCGACGTGGAGACCGGCTCGTTCTGGCAGCAATCCACCGGAATAGCGCTCAGCGGCCCGCTCGCTGGCACTCAATTGCAACTCGTTCCCGCCGACGAAGTGACGTTTGGCGCGTGGCGCAAGGAGTCTCCCCGCGGCACCATCAT
>Ga0187875_10002201_pt1 | contig 14554 bp, 17 predicted proteins | sample June2016WEW_17_1_2_FD_132978 | JGI IMG/M metagenome (GOLD analysis project Ga0187875, IMG submission 132978) | Peatland microbial communities from SPRUCE experiment site at the Marcell Experimental Forest, Minnesota, USA - June2016WEW_17_10 | ecosystem: Environmental > Terrestrial > Soil >... | reverse complement strand
TGCCGGAATCAACAGCAAAAGAAGCATGAGCGCCATCATGCGGCGCAGGGCCTGAGATCGGGAGCTTGTGCTTTTGGAGTTCATGGAATGCATCCTTTCGAAGTCTTAGGTTTTGGAGGGCGATTGTGTTCGGCCTCACTCCAATACGCGGAAGACGGAAGGAAAGGAGCTCAACTCGACGAAATTTTCTTGATTGGCTGGAGCGCCTCACGAACGTGGCCACTTCAGTTCGCTCCAAACACCGCTATTTTCAATGGATTTTCAATGGATTGACTTTCGCTCAGGGCGGAGTTATGGTGTCCGCCAAAACCGGCGACCGCCGCAGCCGGCCGAGGGAAACGTGAGTCCCGAGCCGTCCAAGGAAGTTACGAAGTTACTTGCCAGTTGGGGCCAGGGCAATGCCGAAGCTCTGCAAGAGCTCATGCCCCTCGTATATGGCGAACTCAGGCGTTTGGCTGCTTCTTATCTGAGGCGCGAGCGCAGCGACCACACACTTCAACCGACCGCTTTGGTTCATGAGGCCTATCTGCGTCTCGTCGAGCAGAAAGACGTCCAATGGCGGGACAGGAGTCATTTCTTCGCCATCACCGCGCAGCTCATGCGGCGGATACTGGTGGACCACGCGCGAACTCATCTAGCTGAGAAACGTGGCAGTGGAGCTCCTAAAGTTCCGTTGACAGAAGTGATTGTGATGTCGCAGCAACGGCCCGCGGAACTCCTTGCGCTGGACGAGAGTTTGACTCGTCTGGCTTCGCTCGATCCTCAGCAAAGCCGAGTAGTAGAGCTGCGAACCTTTGGCGGCCTGACGGTGGAGGAAACGGCTGAAGTGCTTGGGATTTCCCCGGCAACCGTGAAGCGGGATTGGAGCATGGCCAAGGCGTGGCTATCACAAGAGATCCAGAAAGCACAAGGCAGTCGTGAACCCTGAAAAATGGGATCGTATGAAAGGACTTTTCGCGTCCGCGCTTGAGCGGGAGCCAGCCGAACGGAGCGCATTTCTTCGCGACGCGTGCGGTGCTGATCAGGCATTGCTCGTAGAAATGGAGGGATTGCTCCTTTCTTACGAATCGGAGAAGAGCTTACCGGATGAAGAACGTCCGGGAGTCTCTGTTGCAGGCCAGAGAGTCGGTCCCTACAAGTTAATTCGTCGCATCGGCGTGGGCGGCATGGGTTCGGTGTACCTAGCGGTGCGAGCCGACGACACCTTCAACAAACGCGTCGCGATCAAACTTGTGCGCCAAGGAGTTGATACCGACGCCGTTCTGCGCCGCTTTCGTCTGGAGCGGCAGATACTGGCTCCGCTCGACCACCCGAACATCACGAAGCTCCTGGATGGTGGTTCCACCGAGGATGAACTGCCCTACTTCGTAATGGACTTCGTTGAGGGCACGCGGATTGACGAGTATTGCGACAGCCACAAGCTCTCTATCACGGAGCGCATCACGCTCTTCCGCGAGGTTTGTTCGGCCGTACAATATATCCATCAGAACCTGGTGGTGCACCGCGATTTGAAACCCACCAACATCATGGTTACCGCCGAGGGCGTACCGAAACTTTTGGATTTCGGTATTGCCAAGCTGCTCAAGCCTGAATTCTTCACTAGTTCGCTCGATGCTACTTTGGCGGAGTTCCGCCCCATGACGCCGGGATATGCCAGTCCCGAACAGGTGAGAGGAGAGCCGGTTACCACAGCCAGCGACGTCTATTCGCTGGGCGTGATTCTGTATGAATTGCTGACCTCATGCCGACCTTACCAGTTGAAGGGAAATACTCCGGATGAGATCCGTCATGCCGTTTGTGACCAGGAACCAGAAAAGCCGAGCACAACTTTGACGCTGTTCCAGGAGGGCCGCGAGGGCACGAGGAGGAAGTCCTTGACGGCCGAAGTTGTGGCCGAGATGCGGGCAACCGTGCCGGAAAAACTACAGCGGCAGTTGAGGGGAGACCTTGACACGATCGTGCTGAAGGCCCTGCGCAAGGAGCCGCAACGCAGGTACGCTTCGGTCGGGCTGTTCTCTGAAGATCTGCGCCGCCATCTGGAGGGTCTGCCGGTCACCGCGCACAGGGATACCTGGAGCTATCGAGCGGGAAAATTCGTTCGGCGCCACAAGGCGGGCGTGGCGGGCGCCGCACTGTTGATGGGTTCCCTCATTGCGGGGGTATTGGCGACCAGTTGGCAGGCAAGGGTTGCTCGCCATGAGCGAGCGAGGGCCGAACAGCAATTCAATGATGTCCGACACCTCACCACCTCATTCTTGTTTGAATTTCACGACGCCATAAAAAACCTTCCGGGAGCAACTCCGGCCCGCCAATTGCTGGTGCAGAGAGCCTTGGAGTATCTGGGCAAGTTGGCATCTGAAAGCCAGAGAGACGCGGGCTTGCAACGCGAACTGGCCGAGGCTTATCTCAAGGTCGGCGATGTGCAGGGCAATCCCTATGGACCCAATCTTGGAGACACTCAGGGTGCAGCTCGAAGCTATCAGGCAGCCCTCGACATCAGCCAAATGCTGGTGCGAGCAAATCCTAAGGATGGGGAAGCGCGCGACTGTTTGGCCCGCAGCTACAAGTCACTGGCTGAAGTTTTGGCTCATCTAGGTAAGCCTAGTGAAGCGGCCGCCGATCTTCGGCAAGCTGTTGCAATTCTCGAACCGCTGACCTCAGCTAACCCTGACGATGAGCTTCGCTTCCAGCTTGCCGGCAGCTATCAGACGCTGGCCGATCTATTAGGTCACCCCGGGCAAACGAATCTAGGCGATTCCGCCGGAGCCCTGGAGAACTATCGCAAAGCCCTAGCCGTCGATGAGTCAATCCTTGCTAAGGAGCCCGGCAATCAACGCGCTCTCCGCAACGCGACTCTTGTTCGAATGAGAATCGGTGATATGCGGCTGCAACAGGACGATTTGCAAGGAGCACAGGATAACTACCGTAGCGCGCTTGACGCCTTCGAAAGATTTTCCGCGCCCGCTGCAACCGATGTTGAGGTCCGCAGGCTCGTGGTATTCGGTCTTCGGAAACTGGGGGGAGTACAGCAAGAGCTTGGCGACAAGAAAGGTGCACTCAAGAACTACACCCAAGCAGGGGCCATCAGCGAGGATTTGTTGATCGCCGACCCGACTAATGCGCAGGCCAGCATGGGCGTTGTAATCAGTTCGCGCGAGATGGGTGACCTTCTCTGGGACATGGGCGACCGGCCGGGCGCGCTGCTCAAATACCAGAGGGCGACAGATATTCTAGGAAAGCTTTCTGCGGCGGAGCCAGAAAATACCCTGGTGCAGGGACGCGATGCAGAAATGCTGGTTATCTATGGCCAGGCGCTCGCGGAAGCTGGAAAGGTCTCCATGGCGCGTCCGATCACCGCTCATGGCCTAAGCCTTACGCGCGAATTGGCGGCACGCGATGATGTTACGGCGGATGAGATCAGCGAATATGCACTCCACTTCCTCGACTGCAAGCCTGAAGATCTGCGCGAACCTGCGACTGCCTTGAAATACGCAAAAGAATCGATCGCCAAAGGAGGCACTGGCGGCGATTACTTGGATATTCTGGCTCGCGCCTATTTTTCGTCTGGAAATGTCGCGAACGCTATTGAAACCGAGGAAAAGGCTCTAAAGTCACTGTCGTCGGCTAGTTCCAAACAGTCTATCTCCCCCCTTCGGCAAAACATCGAAGCCGATCTGGCGAAGTTCAAGGCCGCCCGACGCTGAAGCCCCCTAAGCAGCGACCTCGTGCATCTTCGCGGAACGGTTCATACATTCCGCTGTCTCAGTTCCGAAGTATCGTCAATCGCGCTGCGGAGATGGGATAAGCAACAATTATGGAGGCCGTTTCGTCCCCAATTCCAACGACGAGATCTTCTCGGACGAGTGGTACTGTGACGGGAAAGGTAATGTGAATCTCAATGGCGGTTACGGATGTTCATTTCTCGAGGATAACTGTAAATTGCCGACTCTCTCCTTGGCCATCGCACGCCCTAGTAAAGGAAAAGACGCGACCCGAACATCCCGTGCCTCCGCAACACCAAGCTGAAAACGCAATCAAAAGCGTGAGGTGGTGGACAACTTAGGTTCAGATCGGGGCTCGCTCTTAGCCGACTTAGCCGAATCGCGGAGGGCAAGCTTAGGAAAAGGTGCTAAAATGCCGGCCGATTGCTCGTTCCATTTCTGGATCAAAGGAGGCCGACATGCGGATTCGATTGGTCAGTTTATCAATCTTGGTGATGCTGTGGGGACAAACGCTAGCGCACGCAGCGGCACGATCAAACTACTATTTGGCACTCGGCGATTCGCTTGCGATAGGGGTTCAGCCGTCGGCGAGCGGAGAGGACGTCAGCACGAATCAAGGCTATGCGGATGACCTTTACGCCTTGTTCCGCACGCGTATGCCCAGGCTCGGCTTGGCCAAGCTCGGATGCTCTGGCGAGACCACGACCACCATGATCGAGGGCGGCATCTGCAGCAGCTACGCTGAGGGCAGTCAGTTAGCTGCGGCGGTCAGCTTCCTCGAAACGCATGAGGTCAGCCTGGTCACTCTCGACATTGGTGCGAATGACATCGATGGCTGCATCAGCTCAACGGGTATCAACGCAACCTGCGTCACAACGGGTCTCAACACGATCGGAACCAACCTCCCTCGGATCCTCGCCGAGCTGCGCAATGCAGCGGGCCCGAACACGCTGATCGTCGCCATGAACTATTACGATCCCTTCCTGGCGGCGTGGACGCTCGGAGCGAGCGGACAGACACTAGCCGTTGCATCACTTCAGGCGACAACCACCTTTAATGGCGTGCTAAAAACCGCGTATGAGGCGTTCTCCATTCCTGTGGCGGACGTCGCCACTGCTTACCGCATCAGCGACTTCACGCTCGTTCCCGTTATAAATCTTCCTGTGAACGTCTTTCTGACACTGACTTGGACCTGGATGGGTGCGCCAGCACCCATTGGGCCGAACATTCATCCGAACGCCGTCGGATACGCTGTCATCGCCGGCACGTTTGCGGAAAAAATCGCACCGCACTAGCATCAGCGCTACTTGAAGAATGCAAGGTAATTGTTGACAACGGGCCAGTTCCTGCTCCTGCGGGAACGCACATCAAACCTAGTCCCCACGCGGAGACGGGGCTTGATGGCCCGTGATCGTTCGGTCGGATGAGTCGTCAAGTCGTCAAGGGAAGCTCACCAGGGAGTGACCGGAACATCCGGGTTGGCAATGGTCGACGGCCCGCCTGTGTTATCGATCACGTTCAGGATGCCACCGAACCCGGGAGAGAAAGACCGTAAGCAGATCGTTGAGGCTTGACTTCGGGAGAGGACCGGGAACCTCAAACGCATTTGCGGCGTAGATGTTCACGCCCCGCTTGAAGAAACTGTAGCTGCCCATGCCATACCCACCGAAGCTGGTTACGTTGTTGGTAACCTTGAAGGCCGCCCAGCCAGCGACCCCGAGAGCCTCCATCCACGCCGCCTGGCTGGGCGGGTCGTAAGGCATCTCGTTTTGGAAGAAGATGTCCGTACCGCCATTGCCGCTCCAGATCACCTCGTACTGCTGGTGGTGCTCGACGAAAAGGCCGTACGCGGTCACGTTGTTACCGGTGACGATCAGGCCGGTGTCGACGGCGTTGTCCGTCCAGCCGACGCCGTTGCCTGTTTTTGTCAACCATCCATCCGGGGCTCGTAAAGCCAGTTGTCGTCCAAGGCGGATCACGAATGGGTTGCTTGTAATGCGCCTTCTTCCCCTCGTTACCCACGGATGAACAGCACGACAGCAATACCCAAGGTAAGCCCCTCGATGAGGAGCGCGTAAGAGGCCAGTTTTTTGCCCAATCAAATCGGGGCCACCAACCGATTAATGCCGATTCCCACAAGAATAAAAGGCGACAACAAGAGCCTGTACAAACGTTGTATAAAAGGCATCAAACCTTGCCGTGCCCCACACCAGAAAGACGGTTGGGACCATAAAGAGACAGGCGATGAAGATTTCGAGCAATGCGTCGCCGCCAGCATACATACCACCATAGGCCTCGACATCTGCGGGAGGATTGAGTTCCTGCAGGTGTCTCTCATAGAGTAAGCCCGCCGCAACCGCCACGACAGCGGCATACCCCAAGGCAATGAACCACAGCTGCACCCGCCAAGAGATAGGTTTCACAAGTGCATTCTACCGTGCGCGCAACGCTCAACCGATGAATCGATTGTGGGCGAGTGGAATCGCCTTGTTTTCAACCATCGTCCGCCTGCCGCTCACTGACTTCCGCGCCAAACGATTGCGTGTGGGTTACTCCAACCGTTCGCAGCTCCTCCATGAATGCAGTCGGATCGACCGCATCGACGAGGAAATGGACCCCCGGTTTGACTCCTCCACCCTCGGAGATCAAGCGCGCAACGGTTGCCACAACAATGGCATTCATCCAGTACTCACGACCCCTCTCGAAGGTAACTTGATGGCGATGCAACACGCCATGCGATCCGCCGCGGCCCTGAATCTCGACGACGTTGAATCCGCCAACGGGTAATGACTGCGCGCGAAGGGCCGGACGCAACATACGGACGGCGAGGTCAATCGGCATCGGCAGCAGCGCGATCAAAGATCCGACTACGGCGGTACGACGGCTTGGCAGGTACGAGTACGCACGCACATCGCAGCCCTTGAACCGGCTGATTGTTTCCGTCATTTCAGGAAGGCTCATCGTTGCGAAGAGGCAATGGCCCATCAGACCTCCGATGTCCTTCTCAACTAGAACCTCAGACACTCTTGCGCGAACCCATTCGCCATTGTGCATGTACCTCGGTCGGCGCCTACCGAAATTTTGGAGATACCAGGCAGCGTCGCGCAGCGCGTTATTCGACCATTCACCAGAATCGCCTACATGGATTGTCATGGACTGAACGGCATCCATATGGGTTTTCGCCAAAGCAAAGGAGTACGCGGGTAGCAGTTCCGACATGCCTGGTAGCCATCCGGCAGACACCACGCACGACAGTCCGCGATCGCCGATCTCCTGCTGGTGCGGCATCATGCCCTCCCGCACGAACGTCAGGCCGGCAACATCGACGTAATGGCTTCGCGTTCTCAGCGCGGCTTGGGCAACCAGATCCTGCAGCTGGCAAACTGGCCCCCCGCAGTTCACCACAATCGAACAGCGACCGCAGAAGTCCTCGAGCGACTGCGCATCGCGGATGTCGACTCGTATCGCGGACACGGTGACACCAAGGTTTGCCGCAACGGCTTCCGCATTGGCGAGGTTGCGGCCCCCGATAAGAATCTGCTTGTCAGTAGAGCGCCGTAGCTCTGTAGCCACGGCTTTCGCGGTACTACCGCAGCCGCCAATGACACCGAAAGTGGTCGGGAGATTCATCTGAGTGCGTGGAGTGTCCGAGCCAGTTTAGCCTTGCAACAGCCGCCCCGTCAGCGATGATTGTCGTTAAGTCGCCATTTCACGCAATACAAAAAGGCGCCCACTTGGAACGATTTTTTGGGGATTTCTTGGCATTTGGCTCGTCCCGATGTCTCTGCGCCTTTCAACAGCTCCGAATTGTGAGTTCTTCGGGTCGCCCCCGACGGGTCTTTATGGTGCGTTGCTTGAGGCCATGTCGAGTCCCGACCTGCTGACCAGCGTCGTTCAGTACGGGTTCGTTTTCCCGTTCCTCTTTCTTGTCGGGTTTGGGAATCCGGTATTGCTCGAGGCGCGAAAGCCTTTTCTTCCAAACCTTTTCCTGCCGGCAGTTCGCAGGAAGTTGGCTTATCTCGGATAATTCCGCACAGCGCACAAACAATAAATGCGTAGATATGCAAATGAGTCTACTTAACACAGGGTAATACACATAAAAGGAGAAGAGAACTTCCAGAACTACTCTGCCAGGAAGGACTTAGCGACGCTGCTCGGACTCTTACTCGAGCGCTCCCAGTAAACTCCCGCTAGCTGACGTAGTAAGCTGTCTTCATTGATGTTCCGAGGATAATCATGTCAACAAACTCCCTCCACGCCGCAACTATTTTCTGCTGGCTTGTCGGTTCAGCGATGGTGCTGCCTGCAACCGCACAAAAGTTAAAGCCGACCACGCCGCCAGTCGCTCAGACGTCCGAGTTTGACCGCCTCCAGCAGGAAGAATTGATTGAGCAGATTAAGAAGCTTAAGCTGGAGAGCCAAGCTCTGTCCCAAGCTCTGTCTCAACCTCCGCCTCCTCCGGCGGATCAATCGATCCCAATTTGGGCAGCTTGCATCGCTGCTTTTGTGGCACTGTTGGTACCGCAAATCACTTCGGCAAATCAGGCCGGCGCGGACCGCCGCAAGGAGATGCGACTTGCCCTGGCTCAATTCGGCGGTAACTGCGCCGCCGCGATTCACCATATCCAGTGGCTGACCTGGAAACCCGCTCATGATTTGGGTCTTACGACCGCGGATTTCGACGCCTACGATAATGCGATGAATCTGCTGTTTCCACAATTGATTGGGTCATTTCTCACGGCCTCGGCCCTAAACCCAAGCCTGTTTGCACAGATGAAAAAGGTGCACGACGAAATCGTCGATACCGATTCAACGATCGGTCAACTTGTCGCTAAGGCTCGAAGCACCAACAACGAAGATCGAGTCAAGCTGACGGAGTTTCATAAGGTCGTCAACAAACTCTGGGATGCTCTTCCGGTAGAGTTCCAGGCTTTCATGAAATGAAAACTCTTCCATGACAGCATTCTCCATGTCCTCCGCCATGAACTAAATCCTCACCTTCTTGTACTCGTCGAGGGCCGTCTCGTCGTTGCATCGGCGTAGAGCTTGGTGGTGCGCGGGGAGGAGTGGGCGGGCATCGTTTGCGCGTGCTCCAGCGTGCCGTCGCTCTAGAAGTGTAGGAAAGTCAAAATTTCGTGCTGGGAGTGAATGTCGGTTTTGGAGCTGGTCGGTGAGCGTTGTGCGTTGAAACAAGTAATGGCGAAGGTGGCTGCTTGGAGGCAGGCGCCGGCCGCACCTTCAGTAGTGGTATCTTTGTGTGGCGGAATCGCGGCAGTCAGAGATCACGTTTTCGGCTATGTTCGGAGTAGAGAGTAGCCTTCGCTCTTATTCGTCGCGCCCATGCGATTGATGACTGGACCCAAGTCATCGAACCTTCCTCGAGGGGCGTGCCAGGCCCACCAGGGGCACGCTCTCTAGAAAGGGCAGAAACCGAGATTGCGTGACTACGGTCACTGCAAACGGCACGCCCCGGCGTAAATTCATAGGCATGAACGTAATAATCAAGAAAGATCGCTCGGCATGGTTGCAAGGGCCTTCGGCAAAGTGCTCAGCCGTTCCAGGAGAACACAAGCACCCCTGGCGGCTGATCCTCTTGGGGGCGCCAGGGGTGGGCAAAGGTACTCAAGCCGAACTTCTGACGGGGCGTCTGGATGTTTGCCATCTCTCGACTGGAGACGTCTTTCGAGCTGCCGGGGAGCGGCTTGACCGTGATCAATCCCCGGCGATGAAGGAAGCACTGGAGTATATGCGCCGTGGCGAACTGGTGCCGGACTCCACCGTGTGGGAGATGGTGCGCGAGCGGAGCAGTTGCATCCTCGATTGCGGCGGCTTCATCCTCGACGGATTTCCGCGCACTCTGGGCCAAGCCGAGTCGCTGAAAGAACTGATGGAGCAGGAGAAGCTTTCGCTCAGTGCCGTGGTGAATTACGAACTGCCCCTGGACGAGATTGTCCGGCGACTGAGCGGACGACGCACTTGCGGAAAATGCAAGTCAGTTTTCCATGTTACGGAAAGGCGGCCGAAGGCCGAGGCCGTGTGCGATCACTGCGGCGGACGGCTCTATCAGCGCGAAGATGACCGGCCCGAGGCCATCACCGTGCGTTTGGAGGCATACGAACGAAGCACCGCACCACTAATCCAGTTCTACAAAGATCTCGGCCTGCTGCTGCCGATTGTCGCTACCGGATCTCCTGGCGAGATCGTAGCGCAAACGATGGATAAGCTGGACGAACTGGCGGCGCAGCGCGGCGACGGTGACGACAGGCGTACGACTCTCCACCTGGCACCCAAACTCTAATTTCCTCCAGGCGAGATCGGCCGGTGATGCAGTGGCATTGGCCGTCGGGTTTCAAAGTAGATTTGTGAGCGAATCGAGGTCTCGATCATGACAGTCAACTGGCTGCGGCAGGTCAAGACATTCCATGGTGAAGGCCAACTGGAAGATCCAGATGGACACTCAATCGGTGTGAGCTACAGTCTTGTCGAGCACGAAGGGAAAGTTGGCGGAGGCCGTGAGAATCTCAATTACACATTGCTCGGAAACAGGACTCTCGAGGGCACCGTCCACGCTGGAAGATTGCCGCTTGCACGCGAATGCGTTCTTCACCTTAAAGATGGTTTTCGAATTAAGGTTTTACTCACAGCTTCTGACGGTCACGTTGCCCACGTGGATTCGACCGGTTCTATCTTCTAGGGCGCCAGCAGATTTCATTCGAAACTCGCTTGAGAAATGCGATAGCGAGTTTACGACAGTAACTGGAGAGGATTGGGCAATTCTGCGGCGACAAAGGCAAGTGACGCAATCGCATTATAAAAGCGGCACTCCTCTTGAACTATAGAAAATCAAAATCTCGTATTCGGCCTGAACAAGGCATGGCGGTGGGTCGAAGCGGTGTCGTCTGTTGGGAGGAGGCAATGGCTATGTGGCGCCAGCGACTCCTACGAACATGGGTATTATCATTCCAACGGGAAACGACCGCCAACTCCTGACACAAACCGTATCGTTCCCAAGTTGTCCAGTGACCTGCTCAACAGCCCGGTCGGCGTTGCGGAGAGACCTCCTTGTGCGGGAAATCACGATCTCTTATTGGCGAAGCGCGCGTGCGCTTCGATGTGATGTTGGGAGTGTGCGCGTTACACAGTGACGAAACGGAAACGAAACCAGGCGACTCCGGGGACGACGGTTTTCGCACGGCAACAGATGGTGATGAGAATCAGCCGGACACACAATTCCGCGAAACGAACCCAACTGGTTCTGCGGACGACGGATTGGGCAAGGACCGTCAAAGCGTCGGACCGGCGGCCGGACCCGTGGACTTAGCCCCAGTCACACGACAGAAGGCGAAGGTCTCCCCTCCGATGGCGAGCGTATGCCAGAAGATGTCGCTGTGGGTGCTGGCATTCACGCCGAGGCCAGGATGGTCGACCCATCTCCGGGTAGCCCCGAAGCAGCCGATCCCCCTGAGGAGGGATGAACTGCAATTACGAAACGAACCCAAGACCGTCTTATTGTCGTGATCCAATAGCGGCTGTCGACCGGGTGGGAGGATGCTCTTTAGTCCTCCCATTTCCGAGGCGATCCCCGTGCCGGTGGGCTGCGAGGCTGCTCCGACGATCTTGCCTACGGTAATTGTTGTTCCGATCAGGATTCTTGAAGCTTACGACGGAACTCAGTGCAAGGATCGAAACCGCTTTGAGCACCCGGAAATCCGACACGTTGCGAGTCACCAGTGGCAGATGATGAACTTCTGCTGTCGCCGCGAGAATTGTGGCGCGCAGCGAGGCAACGGACCGAGCCGGCGCCGACGCGCTCCGATCGCCAATCGCTCCACGCCGTAAAGGAGCTCTCTGCCAGCGTGACGACAACACCTAAGAAATATTGCAGTAAATGGCGGGCCCGATTCTATACCTGGACCCTCAAGAAAAGAGCGTCCCAGACTCAACTTCAGTCGTGGGACGCGAGTTTGAAGCGGATTGAACAGCCCGTACGCCCTCTCCTGTTAACGGTGCTGTTCGATGACCAGCGTAGTTCTACGCGAAGGGATAGGGAAATGGCCCACGCTTGCGCGAGCGGCCACGTCCATGCCATGAGTACCGCACATCCAGTCGAAACGATCGGACGCAGCCAAGAAAGCATCGATCGTGTGAGCAAAATTCTATGAAGGAACCTCGACGCTTAAACCGATAGATGATTTGCCAGTCACAACGAGCTGGAACGTAGCAGGCTGCTGAAAAATTCCGCCTAATCACAGCCAAACATGATACGAGTAGGCATGCGAGGAGAAGATCGTCAGCAGAATCACATGTTTCGCTTATTGATCCCCCGAGATGTTGCGGGCGCAAGGATCATCCGCTGTGCACCATCCGGGACATGGTGGATGAGGTGCTGAGCCGCTTGTCGCGACGGTTCGACACCATGTATGCCAAGGTTGGCCGGCCGTCGATTGCGCCGGAGGAGGACTTGTTGCGGGCGCAGATGCTGTATTCGATCCGCAGCCAGCGGGAACGTTCCTGCCGGATCTGCGCCCTGACTCCGCGGGTAGTGGGGTCACACTAAAGCTCCACTACCCGATCGTGACCTCGAGGACGCGGTGGCTGGGATTCTGATATCCTCCCTCGCATGGAAAACCGCTCCCTCAGCGATGTGGGTGGGACGCCGGGCGGGCTGGGCCACTTCTTGATCGGCTTCGCCATGACTTGTGTTGGAGGCTACCTTCTCAGCAATCAAGTCAGTGTAGTCGGTTCCTACTGGAGCTTCTACGGAGGAAACACGTTCGGCGTCACGCTTTTGCCGATGCTGATCGGAGTGGGTGTACTCTTCTGGAATGGACGAAGCCTTGGCGGATGGCTTCTAACCGTCGCTGGCGCACTCTTTATTCTCGCTGGTGTCATTGCCAATATGCACATCTATTTTCGGCCCACAAGCTTATTCAATACACTCGTGATGCTGATTCTGTTTGTGGGTGGGCTTGGATTCATCGCGCGCGCACTCCGGTCGTATCGTGGCAGAACATCGAGTGAGCACATCGATTGAGAAGGAGCGTCTTCGCAAGACACTCCTGGCGCACAACCATTGCATACAATGGATTCGATAGAAATTCCGTTCGACGAACATTGCGCACGCGTCCAGAAATATCTGGAGGAGGTCTATGGAATCCGCATTGTGACTCGGGATATTCCGGATCCGTTGACCGGTGATCTCGACGGTGCGGAAATCGATATCGATTACGCGGTCAGTCCGGAACAGCGGCTGTTTCTGTTGGCGCACCTTTTCGGGCACACCGTGCAGTGGAATGTGAACCCCGCGTTGTTTGAAATCGGCCGGCGGTATCAACCTCCCGTGAATGAGGATTTGATTCCCGCCGTGATCGCGTACGAACGACAAGCGGCGTGTTACGGGCTGGCCATGCTCCATGAAATCGGCATAACCGACACTGATCAGTGGTTTTGTGACTACACCGCCTGCGATCAGGCATACTTGCTGCATTTCTATCGCACCGGCCAAAAGCGCGATTTTCGCAGCTGCTGGGTCAGCAATGCTCCGCTGATAAAACCGCAGCCGATTCCACACTTTACACCGACACGCCGGGTTTTCCGCATGGATGGAATTGTGATTTAAACGTATTCGGTAGAGCGACGGGCGGCTAGTCCGACGTCTTTCGCGACAACGCCATCAGGTTATTGCTCTGACGGATCAAATCACCGCGGTCCATGTCTCGGTATTTCTTTGGTAGCAGGCTCTTGCTCGTGCACTCCAACACTGCTACCAAATTCTGCAGATCGATTTCGGTCGGGTAGTAGGGTGGGATGAAATCCTCGAGGGCTGCCTTCAAGTCTTCCGTATCAACTGCGGACTTGTTCTGGAGGCTGCTCCTCATGTGGCTGCGCACTAGGACCGCCTCGATATCGGCTCCCGACAGGCCGTCTGCCCTCGCCAGGAAGAACGTCTCCACATCCTCCGGGAAAGGCCTCATCCCGACCTTCCGCTGCATGGCGCGCAAAAGCGCGAGACGCTCTTCTTGCGTGTCGGGATAAAACAGAGCAATATGCTCTTCGGCGCGACCCTGGCGCTTCAGGTCCACTGGTAACAGATCGGGACGGCAAGTTAGGAGAAACCAGATCACCTTGCCTCGCAGTTCTGTATTCCCCATAAACTGCGCGATCTGGGCGAACACTCGATTCCCCACACCGCTATCGCCGGAACTGGATCGGTCCCCGAGCTGAGCATCAGCCTCGTCCACAATAACCGCGATCGGGCTCATCGCTTTCAGTAGGGTCAAGACTCTTTCCAAATTGCCTTCCGTGACTCCTTGCCACATGCTGCGAAAATTCTTCAGGGTCACCGCCGGAATTCCAACTTCGCCGGCAAAGCAGGTGGTGATGAAAGTCTTGCCCGTCCCCACTGGCCCGCAGATTACGTAGCCCATGGGCAGGACATCGGTGTTGCCGGCGTGGATGGCTTTGGCGGCATCCTGCAGCTTCCGCTTAGCCTGGTCATTGCCCGCGACAAACGAGAGATCAAATCGACTCTGCACAAATTCCAGAAGGCCGCCGGACTCGGCTTCGATCAAGTCCTTCTTACGATCCGAGAGAAACTTCAGCGTGAGCGGTTGCCGATTCTGCACCGCATGGGAGATCAGACTCTGCAACTGAACTCGTTTCAAACCAGCACCCAGCTTCGCCAGGGACTCATCATTCACTTCGGAACCGGCGGGCAACTCCTGGTTCTTAAATTGCGAGCGGATAAATTCCAGGCGATCACCATAGTCCGGCAACGGAATTCCGATCGAAGAAACTCCTGGGTGCTGAACGATGCTCGGGTTCAGTTCGAT
>Ga0187875_10002198_pt1 | contig 14561 bp, 16 predicted proteins | sample June2016WEW_17_1_2_FD_132978 | JGI IMG/M metagenome (GOLD analysis project Ga0187875, IMG submission 132978) | Peatland microbial communities from SPRUCE experiment site at the Marcell Experimental Forest, Minnesota, USA - June2016WEW_17_10 | ecosystem: Environmental > Terrestrial > Soil >... | reverse complement strand
ACACTGCTTGGGGTGACTCAAAAGAATGTGAGACATAATAGCCGGGGCGAAGGTCAGGGCGATCGGTGCGGGTAACTTGAAATGAAGATAAGATCGATTGCGGTCAGCAAAACAAAGGGCACTCGGAAGGAACCTGTCGAGCAGGTGCTGCTGGTTACGGAACATGGTATCCAGGGCGATGCGCATGCGGGGGCATGGCACCGGCAGGTCAGTTTTCTGGCGATGGAGAGCATCGAGAAGGCTAAAGCCACCGGTCTCTCAGTGGGCTTCGGAGATTTTGCCGAAAACATTGCAACCGAAGGAATCGACTGGGTTAGTATTCCGGTGGGCGCCCGATTCAGGTTGGGCAAATCGGTCCTGGTGGAAATCACCCAGATCGGTAAGGAATGCCACAAAAAATGCGCGATCTACTACCTGGCCGGAGATTGCATCATGCCTCGCGAGGGCGTTTTTGCCAGGGTAATCCAAGGGGGTATCATTCGCTGCGGGGACAAGATCGCTCGGGTTGGCGCCCCTGGTGGTGCAGGATGAAGCAGGCGGACTGCACTCATTGTGGATAAAAATGCGCCCGCCAAATTCCATTTGCATGGGATGGGCGGGCGCCTATTTTACGGCTTTGATTCCCGGAAGCGAACTAAGAGGTTTGTAAGAAGCTCATGCAGACGAACAAAGCTCATTTAAACCACGCGGAAATAATCGAAAAAATCCGTGCCCTAAAACGAGAACTCGGCAAACAACTGATCATTCTGACCCACCATTACCAGCGAAAAGAAATCGTTGCGCTGGGCGATTTCGTTGGGGATTCGTTCGAGCTGTCCAGAAATGCGGCTGCAGATCGGGATTGCCGCTACATAGTCTTTTGCGGTGTGCACTTTATGGCGGAAAGCGCCGCGATTCTCGCGCAGCCTGGCCAGGTCGTTCAGATTCCCAACATGGAAGCTGGATGCTGGATGGCCGGAATGGCCGAAGCTGAAACGGTCAAATCCGCCTGGGAGCAGATCGAATCTACTGCCGGAGAGGGTTCGACCATTCCGGTGGTCTATATGAACTCGGACGCGGAACTGAAATCTTTTTGCGGCAATCGCGGCGGTATCGTCTGTACTTCGTCCAACGCGGCCAAAGCTGTCAGGTGGGCTTTCGGACGAAAAGAGAAGATACTGTTTTTCCCCGACCAGCATCTTGGCCGTAATGTTGGCCACGATCTTGGGATAGCCCCTGAAGAGATGGTTGTCTGGTCGTCCGGCAAGGCTTTGGGCGGCAACGATCCCGACGCGGTCAGGCGCGCCAGGATGATCCTCTGGGACGGCTATTGCCTGGTGCATACCCGGTTTACCGTTGAACAGATTGAGAAAATGCGGGCCGAGTTTCCCGAGGCCAGAATAGTTGTGCACCCCGAATGCACTCGAGAGGTGGTGGCGCAGGCCGATGCGTGCGGGTCAACCAGCTATATAGTGAAATATGTGAGGGAGGCGCCTCGAGGTTCGACAATCGTCATCGGTACGGAAATAAACCTGATCCATCGTTTGGCGTTTGAATACCCCGACAAGAAGGTGCTCGACCTGCATCATTCGCTCTGTCCCAATATGTTCAGGATAAACTTGGCAAATCTGCTGCAGACCCTTGAAAATATTGGCGATATGAATGTGGTCGGAGTACCCCTGCAGATAAAGGCGGGCGCCAGGTTAGCCTTGGACCGGATGCTGGCTCTGGCCTAATCCATGTTTAAGACGCTCCGGCCCCTTATCCTTGCCTCTGAGTCGCCGCGCAGAAAACGTTTGCTTCTCTCCGTCGGGGTTGAGTTCAAGGTGCATCCGAGCAGGATAGACGAATCGGTCTGGCCGGGCGAATCGGCTGAGCCGGGGAAAAGTCCTGCTGAAGTGGCCGAGAGATGGGCCTGTGTCAAGGCCAATTCGATTGCTCCTCTCCACCCCGATTCATGGATTTTTGGAGCTGACACCATAGTTGTCCTCGACGGCCGCATGTTTGGAAAACCCTCAGATTCCGCCGAGGCCGTCCGTATGCTCAATACCCTGAGCGGCAGGGTACACGAGGTAATTACGGGCATGTGCCTCATTCAGCCAGGAGGGAAACTCCTCAGGAGAGGATCTGTTACTACACGGGTTCGCTTTAAAAACCTCTCGATGGAAGAAATAGATGCATACGTCAGGACGGCCGAGCCGATGGACAAGGCCGGAGGCTACGGCATTCAGGGGATCGGGGCTTTTCTGGTAAGATCTATCGAAGGCTCCTATACGAATGTCGTCGGCCTTCCGCTTTGCCAGGCTCTTGAATGGCTGATGAATGAGAATATTATCGAGCCGGCGTAACCAGGGGGGCTTTGCCCTCATTTTTGCGCAGCAGGACGTAGAATGCGCCCCAGCCTCCGTCATAGGAACGGGCCGAAGCGAATGCCAGGACCACCCTTTTCAGGGGCGCGCGCATAAGCCAGGCGGGCAAATTGTTCTTTAGCACCGGTTCTTTGTCCTTGGAATTTAGACCTCTTCCCGCAATTATTAGTACGCACCTGCGCCGGGAGGTAAAGCACTCCATGATGAAGTCCCTGACTTCTTCGCGGGCCTGCTGCCTGTTCAGTCCGTGCAGGTCAAGATAGTCCAGGTAGCTGAAATAGCCCTCCCGCAGCTTCTTCAAAACCTCGGGCGAGATCCCCAAAACAGCGCCGTCGATGTATTCATCGGAACTCGAAAGCTCAAAGGGTCCCTCACCGGCTACCAGGTCCACCAGTTGAGTATAGGCCTCAGTTTCCTCCCTGGCGAGAAAACGCGGATATTTCTTCTCGGGACCCCGGAGCGGGACCTTTTTGCAAGGCCCGGCAGGCAGGGGGCTCACATCGGCCATTGCCGTCTGAAAAAGGGAGTCCTCATCGGCTTCGATTTTAATCCTGTGAGGATGGACCCCGTTTTTTTCCAGCAATGGGTCGAGGTCCGCTAAATGTTGTGGATGGGAGGAAAAAATTTGTCCATAGAGTTGATCTAACTCCTGAAACGGGGTATAGAAACCTTGGCGGGGCTTATGCCGTGTGGATCGGCGCATCGGTTTGAGGCTTTCTCCCTTGCGTTTGTTCATTCCGCCTCACTTTCTTGTCTTAAAATAACACAGGAGAAAAGGGCGGAAAACCTATATCATGAAATTGAACAGTGCAGCTCTGATTGAAAACCAGCATGATTTATCAAAACTTATAGATGACCTCGAAAAATCCGCTCATGTTGCCGTCGACACAGAGTCAAACAGTTTTTATGCCTACTTTAACCGAATTTGCCTCATTCAGGTATCTACCGAGCAACAGGACTATATCATCGACCCGTTTTCGGCCGGCGATATTGAAGCTTTTGGGAAAATCCTTTCCAGTCCCGACATAGAAAAAATTTTCCACGCTGCTCCCAATGATATCGCCGGGCTCAAACGCGATTTCAAATTCACGGTGCACAATATTTTCGATACGTCAATCGCCGCGAAGATGCTGGGATATAAGCAACTGGGGCTTGCACCGATTCTCCTGGAGCATTTCGGGATAAGCCTCAATAAAAAATGGCAGCGTTATGACTGGGGCAGACGCCCTCTTAGAGACGAGCAGATCGAATATGCCCGCTTCGACACCCATTTTCTTATTCCTCTGAGGCACAAGCTTGTTGCAGAACTCAAGGGAAAAGAGATCCTTGGGGCAGCCCGCGAAGCCTTTGAGAAGCTATGCCTGCAGCAAATCACGGAAAAACAATTCCGCCCCGGCGATTTTTTGCACATCTACGGGGCGCAGTCCCTGGATGTGGTTGGAAAGCGCATCCTTAAGGCGCTTTATCTGTTCCGCGAAAAAGAGGCTCGCCGTCGCGACCGTGCGCCCTTCAGGATTCTAACCAACGAGACGCTTCTCAGGCTCGCTCTCCAGCGGCCAAGGAGCCTGCATGATTTCACTAAAATAAAAGGCATTCCCCGTACCTACACCGCCTCCAGAATCGCCGTGCAGCTTCTTGAACTGATCCGCAGAAACGAAGAACAGGCAGAAGAGGTGGTTGTCAATTGAAATGACTTCTAATATTGAAATAAAGGACAGTTTCAAAAAGTACAGCCACGATCAGGATAAAACGAGGACTCCCGAACAGACGATCTCATGGGTGAGGGAACGTTTGGCCAGGCTGGATATGAATGTTCTCGCAAGGACTGTGCGAATCGATTCGGGCAGACTGGACATCCCCGTATATATTAGTCTTTGCGGGCAGGACGCTACCCGGTTCACCGGTACAAAAAAACAGATGGGCAAAGGCGCCACCCCGCAGCAATCCGAAGCCAGCGCCCTGATGGAGCTGATGGAGCGTTTCAGCTTCTTTGCATTTGTTCAACAGTTTCCCTTTCCCACTTTCCGGTACCGCGACCTCGATGATTTTGCGGTCTCGGCCGATGATTTGAAAAAATCGGTCTATGATACTCATACACCGGTGGAGTCTTGCCGGCAGTTTCTCGATGATCTGCCGCTCCGGTGGGTGAAGGCATGGAACCTTTCGCTCGCCAGGGAGCAGTGGACGCCAATCGACTGGTTCTACACCATCAACGAGTATAACGGACCGGCTGCCGGAAACTCTATCGAGGAAGCAATGCTTCAGTCCCTGTGCGAGGTGGTCGAAAGACACGTTGGCTCAATCATCAGCAATGACATGCTGGTTACCCCTGAAATTGATGTCGATTCCCTTCGCGACCCAGCCGCTATCGAACTCGTAAACAAGTTTCGGGCGAAAGGAATTGAGTTGTTTCTGCGAGACTTCTCTCTGGATACAGGAATTCCAACCGTGGGAGCGCTCGCCTACGACCCGTCCACCTTCCCGCAAAAGAGCGAGATCGTCTTTACGGCCGGCACCACCTCCAATCCCGAGAAATCTCTTTGCCGGGCGCTCACCGAAATAGCTCAGCTCGCCGGAGACTTCCAAAGCCATACTTCGTATCGGCCCACGCTTCCAAAGTATGCGAGCCTGGAAGAAGCCGCCTACTTGATGAAAAGCAACGGGAAAGTTTCCATCCGGGACCTTCCGAACCTCGACGACAACAACATCCGGGTTGAAATCGAAAGGTGCGCGGCTGCCCTGACAAAAATCGGCCTTCAAGTCCTGGTGATAAATGTCTCTCATCCACAACTGCAGGTCCCGGCGGTTTACACGATCATTCCGGGGGCGCACTTCCTGGATCACACCCGCAACACCGATTTTCCGCAACACGCGGCGCGAACCATACTGAGAGGGCTTGGCGGTGACCGGATGGTCCCGCAGATGGAGCGGCTCCTTTCCACCTTCGGACCGCGTTACGATCTCACGTTCTTTCTAGCCCACAGTCTCGAACTGAACGGAAACCCGGAGACTGCTTTGCCGCTTTTCCAGCGTGCCCTCGATCAGTCCCCGGATCCTCGTGAAATCGGCAGCATCTACGTGCACATCGCCTCCTGCCTCAAGGAATTGGAAAGATACGAAGAAGCTCTGGATGCGCTCGGTCTTGCCGAAAAGGCTAACCCCGAACTCAAAGAAATCTACAACCTCCAAGGGTTCTGCTATTTCAAACTGAAGAAACACAATGAATCGATCTCTTCTTTTGAACGGGTTATAGAGCTGGATCCAGGCTCTGCGATAGATTACGCCAATATCGGATCCAACCTCAGGGAACTGGGCCACAAGCAGGAAGCCATCCGGCTCTACCGCATCGCTCTGGAACTCGATCCGGACATCGATTTCGCAAGGACCGGCCTGGAAAAGCTGGAGGCTGAGATCGCCGGGCAATGAATCTTTGTCGTTATGCCCCACGGCCCGAATTGGGTGCTCCACATTGGCAAGCTATTGATAATGGAAATTGACCATTAAGCCGTCAGCGACAATTCAATAGTCAGCTTTTCGTAAGGGGCCAGGACATGCTTTTTGCTGTCGCGTACTATCAAGCCTGACTCCTCGAGGATTTTCACATCCTCGTAAACGTTCTTGTAGTCCCGCTTAAGGAGCGCCGCCAAGGCCCGGACCGTGAGAGGTCCATCGGCATGGAGCACCTTCAAAAGATTGTGTCGCTGCCGGGTTATGACCCTTGACAGAACTTCCGCCGACTCGAAAAATACCCGGTGAATCGGCTCCGGGGCTTTTTTCCCCTTGTCGATTGCCATCCAGTCCCGTTCAAGCTCTCCGAAAAACTCCCTCTTGCTTTTTATCCCGATTGTGCGATTCATATACTGCCTCCTGCCACTTCGATCTCGTAGAGAAAATCCTTTCGACTATTCATGAGGTGAGATAAAAAGGATAGTGGGCTAAATGGTTTGTAAAGTCAATCGGTTAAAAGGGGAATCAAAGAACCGGTCCAATGTGCCGATTTGCTGATTCGCTAAACGTCGTTTTGGCTGACGCACGAGGATGGTGAAAGAATGAATTTGCCAAACAACACATTTCGGGAGAATACCGCCCGGCCCTTTTCCGGCGCCGCTCAGCCTCTCGATACATGAGCCTGCAGGTTCAATCTTGTGGATGGATATGATTAGACACACATGTATCGCTATCGGGAGACTGGGACTTTATTGATGTTTTAAAGCGCGGACCAGGCGTGAAGGTAACGGGGGCGCTGGATTTCCGGAGTGGGTGGCGAAGCCTGCTTCCTACTCTGCCTCAGAGGTATCATTTTGGGGTCGAAAACGTGCTTTTAAACGCTAATAAGGCATGCGTTTTTAACATTTATCCTTAGAAACCGGGTTATTATCTTGGCCCGACCCGTTTGACAGAACCCGTTTGACAGATTAGCCGGAGTTGCTTTAGCCATGGCCAGAGCCAAATGACACCTCCTGTCCGGATACGCCTGGCGAGCCCCAGGCCCGCCCTAGGGCTATCATTTTAGGGCCAAAAGCGAGCTTTTAAGCGCTAATAGGGCATGTATTTTTAACAATTACCCATAGAGACCGGGTTATTATCTTGGCCCGACCCCGAAATCACGACAGGGTTTAGGAGAGTTCCAAATGTCGAATCTTTACATTCCAAACAGCATAGCCCTTCGCAATTTTGACTCGATTTTTAAAAATAATAACTACGATTTCTCAGATAGAGCCGTTAATATCACATTCCACCCAACATATGTAGCAATGCACCCCGTTGGGTTGGCCTTTTATGCTGCTCTAGGTGACTATTTTGTGGCTAATAAAATCAAAACAAAGGCTACTATAAGCTATCAGATTCGATCTCTTCCCTATTTACAGCGTATGGGTCTATTCGGAGCCCTTCATTATGGTGATCCTATACCAACAGTAAAACATGAAGAGTCTGGTAGATTTATACCACTAACGCGAATCATAACCAGCGATGATCTTACAACATTACTAAAGACTATTGATCCAATTCTTCATACATCAAGAGATACGTCGAGAGTAGTCAAGCATGTATTTAGTGAATTGCTAAGAAATGTAATTGAACATTCCTTTGCACAGAACGGTGGCCATGTCTGCGCAACCTACAATAGGAAAAGGCAAAAAATATCAGTTGGAATATCTGACAACGGTATAGGTATTTTGAAAGGTATGCAAGGATACCGCCGTTTTATTTCACACAAAGATGCCATTTTAAGTGCGTTGACACCAGGGATATCAGGGACCACGAAAAAATTAGGGGGCACACCAGAAAACGCTGGTGCCGGTCTCTTCTTCACCAAGTGCATAGCGCAATCAACGCGTAACCATTTCCTAATCTATTCTGGAGATTGTTATTTTAAGCTCAGAGCAACACCGATAAATGAAGACATCATTTTGAATGCTGATCCAACAAACGACTATGCCAGCATAAAAGAGGGGCTTCCCTATTTCCCTGGCACCGTAATTGGTATTGATGTTCACATTGCAGATACCGCAGCGTTCAACAAACTCATTGATCGAATCGGTGATGCCTACCGCCACAGCTTGAATAAAATGCAAAAAGACTACTATCGGAGGATAAAGTTCACATGATAATCAAAATATCTGAATGCTGTGGGACTTTTGCTGAAAACAAAGACCTAGCTAGAGACATCAGAGAGAAAGACATTAGACCTAAGTATGATGACTCTGACGAAAAGATTATCTTAGATTTCGCCGGTGTTGATTCGTCAACTCAGTCCTTTATTCACGCACTGATTAGCCACTTCTTTCAGACTACTGGTGAAAGTTCCTTAGATCGATTTGAATTTAAAGGCTGCAACAAAGCTATTAAAAGCCTTATTACTACAGTAATTAATTATTCCTTGGAGTAGGCGTAAAATTATACCAAAACGCCACGCTTTTTTAGAACCCATATATCTACACGAGACAATTGGAATTATTCTGTCCATAGGGTAGAGATTATTTTATGAGGGGTAGGACCCCCTACTAACTTTGATGTGCTGGAGGATAGGTGCGGATAAGAAATATCACGATTAATCAGTGGCGGAATTTCGAAAACATTGAGCTGAAGCTCGATGACGAAACAGGGCTCGTCTGTATAGTCGGTGCGAACGGGACCGGCAAGAGCCATTTGCTGGAGTTAATTGCGACGTGCGCCAACAAGCTGGGTTTGTCGCAAGGGATTGAGATCCCGCGCGGGGATCCGTTCTCCGATGAGCATGATTTTTCCTTGCAATTTTATCTGACGTCAGGTGCCAGTGACGCTGTTGACCAGGGGCTTGCCGGTGAAGCAGCATTTCCGGAATGGGACCGGACAGTCACCATCCAGAGCCGGAATCTTGCGGGCAATAGAACCCTCAGGATTGAAGCGGGAGGCATCGCGGATGTAACTCAAAAAACGCGCTTCGCCGCGCTCATTGTCGGCCTGTTACAGAAGTCTAAGGACGTGCAATTCCTCTCGCTCGACTCCGACCGTGCTTATCCGAAGAAACAATTCAACATTAATGAAGTCGCTCAAGCCTACGAAATTGACTGGGCCGGGCTTGAATATACGCGCGGCAGGTCGTTCAAGACGAGCACCACGCTCTACGATGAGTGGATAAAATATTTCCTCGCCTTGGAAAACCAGGCGGGTGCGCGCCTGATGCAGGACATGCGGCGGGCTAAGAAGCTCGGCGGGCAGCCGCCCGAATTCGATGATCATTTTGCAGGATATGCCGCGTCTCTCCAGAAGGTCTTGCCGCATCTTTTTTTCACAGGCGTTGATTCAAAGACACGCACTCTGCTCTTTGACACGAGCGGGCTTGCATTGTCTTTTAACCAGCTCAGTGGTGGTGAAAGAGAGATCGCGTTCCTTATCGGGCAGATCGACCGGTTCGGACTACGGCAGGGCTTGTTCCTGCTCGACGAACCGGAATTGCACCTAAACGCCGACTTGATCAGATCGTGGGTTGCGTATTTGACAAGTACAGTTAAGACAGGACAAATCTGGCTTGCGACGCATTCCCTTGAGGCAGTCGAAGCCGCAGGACTGCAGGCCACGTTTGTCCTGGAGAGGAATGAGCAGACCCGCAAGGTGGACAGTCTCGCTCGGCTCGACACGCGCCCTGTGCTTTCTGCGCTGTCCCGCGCGGTCGGGACGCCGGCGTTTTCGATCTCTCAACTCCGCTTTCTGTTCGTCGAAGGTGAGGAAGGCCTTGGAGAACGTGACCGGTTCCACAAACTCGCTGGCCTGCAGGAAAACGTACGGTTCATGGAATGCGGTTCGTGCAATGAAGTCGTGCGCCGTGTGGAGACGATCAGGGCGCTCGGAAACGAGGCTGAAGTCGGCATTCGCATCGGCGGCATTATCGACCGGGATTTTCGCAGCGACGACGAGACGGCCAAGCTGAACCTCTGCTATGGCGTGTTCGTCCTGCCAGTGCATGAGGTAGAAAATCTTTTCCTTGACCCGGTGACGCTTCGCCTTCTGCTGCAACAAAATGGTCGGACCAATCTTGCGTCGCAAGATCTCGTTCGCGCTGCGTCCGACGTTCGTGCGGGCAGCTGGATTTTTCAGTATGCGATGGCGACGCCCAACGCGAAGGAACTGCCCGACATCGCAGTGCCCGCCAAGGAAAGAGTGAAAAGGCTCACGTGGACTGAGTTCGAGGCCGACCGAACTGGTGCGCTCAACAACATCCTCGACGCATCCGGGTATAGTGACGACGATAAGCATAAGCTGCAAAACATTCTGGAGGTGGGAGTAAAATCTTATGCGCGCAAGCGGACCGAGGATGTTCTTTGGAAGACTTGTGAGGGGAAGCAGGTCCTGAACGACGTTGCAAGAAGCGTAGGCTTCGCGGGTATGCCCGCATTGGTTCAGGCGACGTTTGCGGCATGGGCGCGCGAAGGTGCCACAATCCCTCAGGAGCTGTTGGGATTGCGCGCATACGTGGCCGCTCTCTAGAACGGGTTGTTGTAAACCGCCCCTGCCCCGCGTCTGGCGTTGCGGGCTGGCCGATTTCCCAAACATGGGACAATTGGTACTATTTTGTCCCGTGTTGGGAGAGGCAGTGTGGGCAGGACAACGGTTTGCGGGCCTTCCTGGCCCCGAAACATGAGACAAAACGATACGGCCGGCCTTAAATCAGAATCCGCCCGATCTCATCAAGAAAGACCTGGTCGTTACGGCACGCCGGCGGATCATGCGGTATACGTCCTGTTGTGCCATGGACTTAGCCTACAAAGTGTGCGTCTTAACAGAATTCGCTGCATCCTTTTTTGAAGGCACGGGCGGGCGATTTTCTTCCTGCAATTCTCTCGTCTTTTCCAAGATTTTTTTCCAAATGCCTACAGCCTTCTGTTCAAGGTCGGAGCCGAGCGGTGCTTTAGCCGCGACCGTCAAGGCGGCAAAAAACGCATGAGGAATACATGTGGCGTCTTGTGCGAGGTAGGTTGCCATCTGCAGAAGACTATCAGCAAGATACATGTGTTTTGAAAGCATATTGTCGATCTGCTTTGCCGCCTTTGCAAGAGCAGGGTAGTCGATATTATTTTTGTCGGCGAGCGCCTTTTCCGCTTGGGCAACTGGATTCAAAATTGCTTCAGTCATAGTTCCTCACCGTCGAAAAATGACACCGGTTGATAGCGTAGATTAGGGCAACGGTTTTGTGAACCTGAATCTATGGTTAACGATTAGACTGGCGTTCCGGCCTCTAATCCGAAAGCGCGCGGCCACATCGAGGGAAAGCTGACCGTCGCGCCGCCCGTAAAGGCCCGGCGTGTGTGGGCAGATTGTTGACTTGGCCTTAACCCCATGCAACCAATGGGGTTATGATTTTGGAGTCTCTGGAAGAGGCCCAGGCCGTTTATTCAAGACACCTTGCCGAGCAAAAGGAAGCTGGCGAGAAGTCTCTCAACGCCTGGTTGACGGTCAAAAAAGATGTGCTGCGGATCGTTGTGCGTGACTATCGCGGGGAGCATCCAATGTCCACATGTTACGAATACGACCTTTGGTTTGATTGCGCCGGCATTCATGAAATCGAAGAGGGCGCCCGTAGGAAGCCATTCAAATATCCTCCGCTTCGGCAACTCAATATGTTTGCAAACGCTCAGCACGGATAAAATCTTCCGGGTCTCAAAGGGAGCAGCGTATTTGCCGACTCCCGATTAAAGAATTGACGCCGGGCCAGGCCACGCTCGTGGGCAATCACAGGAGCAAACTTCCACCAGCTCGACGAGAGACGGCATTATTTCGTTAAGAATTGAGCAAAAGCACGCTGCCACTCCGCGAGGGCGCGGCTTTGGTTGCGCCATGCAGCGGCGCAACCGCAACGGCGCTTCGGGCCTCGTGCCGCTTGCGTAGCACAATTGCCAGCGACGGAAGAACGGCGGAAAAACAAGTGAAACACGACACGGTTTGTTGTAAAATGTCTTGTTAAGCGAAAAACACCACCTGCAATAGTTGCATTTCTAACAGGGAAAACTGTTGCTCAGAACCAGTCAATTCAAGCGCCGCCGGCGCTTGAAAAGGAGAAAGCAAATGGCCAAGAACTATGAAGGCATTAAAGAAGTAATGCAACTTACATCAGAAAATATTACACGATGTGAACCATGTAATTACTTACCTAACGACTTTGCAGACGCTATGAATCATTATCTATCCAGTACTCATGGTTATACGCTTCTTCACGTTGGCACACAATCATCCCTTTCTGATAAGGGCGATGTATTCCACGACACCACCGCTGTGCTTGGTAAGGCAGGCGGGAAGAGCTTTTTTGAGGATCGAGACCTCGGATGAACACAAGGATGATCCTAAAGGCAAAACTAATTTCTATGAGAGGAGTTTAAGGGCCGATGATAAGTGAAAAGTGCTGCCTTTGCGGAACAGCTTGTAAGTATGAGTGGATAGTTCGTCAAAACCCCCGCGATCCCGCCCTTCTTAGCCATTATGAATGCGATAACTGCGGGGAGTTTGTCATCTCGATAAAGGTAAGAGTTGAAAGCTTCCCCGCAGAAAAAGAGAAAGTTGCTAAGTTTGCTTATCAAAGAAAGACCTCAACGGACAAGCCCAAGCCGTTTGTCCTCTATGCAGATCATGCGGAATTGCAGGAGCTCTCAAATAAAGATCGTTTCGACCTTTTCCAGTGGGGCGAATTGGTTTCGAGGCTAAACGAAAACGGAGAGGTGGTGAAAAGGCACATAGGTTTCTAAGGGACCGCCCGATCCATCAATCACGACCAGGAAGGAACTTTTTAAAATGAATCAATTCAAAACCGATGAAGTGGTCATGCCGAAATCATTTTTGGTTTTTCCATGTAATTTGCCACTTGTTCCGCTTGGTTCAGACTATGTACCTCGTGCTCTTGTTCCAGACGCTGTGCGAGATTTCGCTTCTTTAGAAGAAGCGCAAGCCTTCGCGAAGAGCGAGCAGAGTAAGTGGGATTATATTAGTATTTACTCTCGATGCTCTGGCGAGCCAGTTAAAACTCGTGATGGTGAGCGCTACTTTAAAAAAATTGAAAGCTACCGGAGAGACGGAAGTATTTACATCAGGTGTCCTGAATGCTCGTTTGAGTACAGCGCTGGCAAAAGAGATATCCTTGAGGCTCACTGGGCGGGTCACCACAAACATATAAATATCCCTGATTCCGGCGAATAACTGAAAACTGTCCCTATTCTGAAAACCGTCCCTTTAAACATGGGACAATTGGATTTAAATTATCCCGTGTTTAAAAGCGCCGTGCAGGCAGGCCGCAGCTTAGTTACTACACAGAAGGAGGCGCGGTTGAAGCGATGAAGTTAATCTCTTTCGATCAAGCGATTTCGAAGTCGGCAACATATCCCAAGCGTCATGCGCTGCTTGGTAATGGCTTTAGTATTGCCTGCCGACCGGACATTTTCGTTTACGGGAAACTCTTTGAAAGAGCAGACTTTTCTAAATTGTCTCCATCGGCTCGCAAGGCATTCGACGCGCTTGGAACCTCAGACTTCGAAAAAGTGATTAAGACCTTACGAGATGCCGAGAGGGTCTTATCTGTTTATGAAGGCGCTCCAGAGAAGATTAGGGAGGCCATGTTGAAGGATGCAAAAGGATTGCGAGAAGTTCTTGTCAAGACAATTGCCTCAAGCCACCCTGAACACCCCGGCGTCATTACTGACGACGAATATGCCGCCTGCCGGCGCTTTCTGAAAAACTTCGATCTTATTTACACGCTTAATTATGACTTGCTTCTGTATTGGGCGCTGATGCATACAGACGAAGGTGAACATCCTTCTTCCGACGACGGGTTTCGAAAACCGGACTACGATTATGAAGCAGACTATGTAACGTGGGAGTCTGGTCAAAGTCATGATCAGAATGTTTGGTACCTGCACGGAGCCCTCCACGTATTTGATACTGGGACAGAAATTCAAAAATACACTTGGGTCAATACAGGCATCAGACTGATCGATCAAACGCGAGATGCACTAAGCCGAGACTACTTTCCTTTGTTCGTCGCAGAAGGAACAAGTGACGAAAAGATAGAACGCATACGTCATAGCGACTATCTAGCCAAGGCTTACAGAAGCTTCCAGAGTATTGGTGGTGCGCTCTTCATTCTTGGCCACTCTCTTGCCTCAAACGACGAGCACTTTCTCAGGTTGATTGAGAAGGGCAGGGTAAAACACTTGTTCGTTGGAATATTCGGTGACCCTGATTCCTCTGCAAATTGTAAAATAATTCGTCGTGCCGAACGCATGGTTCAGGCACGGAAAAAATCTCCAGCTTTGACTGTTTCGTTCTTCGATTCATCGACGGCAAACGCGTGGGGATCTTAACCAGCCTGAGTCACATCGTCTTGAGCCACTGACCCTAAGTCCGGAATCCGGCCTCAAATCAGAATCCGCTCGACCTCATCGAGCGAGACCTGATCGTTTCGGCGGTCGTAGAGGCCGGTCGTTCGGGCGGATTCGTGGTTTGCCATTTGTCGCGCCACTTCTAGCTTGCCGCCGTTTCTCAAGTATTCCGTGATCCCGGTCGCGCGGAAGCTGTGACAGCCTATTTTCGCGCGCACGCCGGCATCTTCGGCGCGGCGGGTAGATGCTATCGGGGCCGGTGAGAAAGCGAGCCATTTTGATCGGCCAGAAGGCAGGCCAGCGTTTCCGGTTTAAAGTCAGGCCAATTTTCTTTCAGATCTTCTTCACTTCGCATGCGCGAAATCCTTTT
>Ga0187875_10002195_pt1 | contig 14571 bp, 15 predicted proteins | sample June2016WEW_17_1_2_FD_132978 | JGI IMG/M metagenome (GOLD analysis project Ga0187875, IMG submission 132978) | Peatland microbial communities from SPRUCE experiment site at the Marcell Experimental Forest, Minnesota, USA - June2016WEW_17_10 | ecosystem: Environmental > Terrestrial > Soil >... | reverse complement strand
CGGACGCTCTACCCCTTCCACGGAAGGTCGGGTTTCTTGCGCACAAATTTCCGAGGCGCATCCGAGAGATTGGAAGCCGCATCAGGTGGTGATTGCTTCAACACCGTTCAACGCGATTCGATCCGGCTGCGTTATACACTGTGCGTGCAACTGGCGGCGTGCGCCTGCGCCTCGATTGTATGGCTCGCTCCTGCTGTCAAGCTTGTCCGCCCCTTCCCCTGCGGCTCCAGCATTGACCGCAGTCACTCCGCCATGAAGAGGCGCTTAAGAGTCACGCCCGCATGCTCAGCCCCGCGGGAGATTTCCCTACACTGTTTGCTGTGTTTGCACAGACTTTCGTCAATTCATCCAGCGCGGATTCCTCTATCGGAGGACGGCGGCGGCCCTGAATTCCAAGAGAAATTGTCTGCGGGTGAAAACCCCGACAAAAAGTTCTTGACGCCGGGCCGCCTCCCCAAGTAGTGTCCCTTGCTGTTGGAGGAGCGCTGCAAATGTTCGGCCACAAGTCACACGGGCCAGCAGGGGAGAGTCCAGTAACTCGCAGAGAGTTTGTCGCAACCAGCATAGGCTTCCTCGGCTCCCTTTCGATCTTCGGTCTTCTTAGCCGCTCTTTCCTCAAGCTTAAACTCAAACCCGATTTCTACGACAAAGCCCTCCAGCGCCGCGATTTCTCCGGGCCCTCGGCCACTGTCTACAAAATGGTGCCCCTGCCGGGCCACAAGTACGACAAGGCCGAGCTCCGCCACATGGCCAACAAGATTTTCCCCAGCATCGAGGCCGCGCGCGCGCGCCGTCCGCATCGCGGCTTCCTCTATGGGCTCAGAGCCGTGCCGTTGCCGTGCTCGCTGGTCAACGGCATGGATCAGCACAAGCTATTTTGCCATCGCAAAGATTTTGATCAACGCGTTCGTCGCGACCTGCATCACTGGCAGGCGCTCGGTATTGACACTGCCGCCGTGTTTGGCGTCGTGCGCAACGCGTGAATAATTTTGGCTGTCCCAATGTATGTGAATACATTGGGGCGGTCACCCCCGGGGCGAAAGCCCCGGGCCAATTTCGTTCGTGGAGAGCAGTCTGGAGGTGAGGCGACCGATGATTGTCATTGCGAGCTTGTCGAGGAATCTCGTCGTTTGCAGCAAGACATGCCGCGTTAGTCTGGTCATGCTCTTTGCCGTTCTCTTCGTCGTTCCCCCCGCCTTCGCCCATCCCAAGCATAGAACCAGACTTGATACCAGCCTCGTTCCGTTGGACATGGCTCTCCAGAGCAACGATGTGGCCACCGCCCAGGCGCTCGCCTCCTCCCTTTACCAGCAGGCCGCGAATGTCCTCGTGCCCACGGACCCAACAATCATCATCGATCCGGCCGTCGTTACCACTCAAAGCATCGTGTTGGCCCGGTGCAAAACGGCCTATGCCATCGCCGCGTGTTTTTACCGGCACGCCGATTTGCCCGATGCGAAGCAATGGGCCACCACCGCCGCCGCTGCCGATACCCTCTGCGATGCCTACGCCCGTCGCGCCACGGTGTTGCTCGGCAATATCGCTTACGCCATGGACCAGGACGACATGGCCACGACCAATTTCCTCAGCGTCATCGTATTGCCCAACCTCTACCTCGAGCAGGCCTCAGCATACGCGGGCCTGCTCAATCTCTTGATGTCTCAAAAACAGGATGATCAGGTCGCGCAATGGGTGCAGAACGGTCAGGCCCAGTTCGCCGGCGCAGGCGATTTGCAATTGGCCTTTCTCCAAGACGCCGAGATGATGCTCAAGCGGCGCAATCACCCATTGTGGCGCGACCTTGACCAGCAGATCGTCGATCTATTCCCCGCCAACGCCGCGAGCCGGCTGCAAGCATTGCGCGAGCTCGCCAGCAATGCCCGCAAGTTCGAGCGCTGGGCCGAGGCGGAAACCAATTACACCGCCCTATGCGCCATGGCGTTGCCCACGCCGCGGGACACGGTGGACACCTGGTTCCTTCTGGCTGAGTGCCAGGCCCAGCAAGGCGAGGGCGTCACAACGACCCTGACCAATCTCACCGCCGTGTGCGCGGCGTTCGCCGATATCGAGGATTGCGACTACGGGACGTATCGACTGGGCAAATTCTACGAGGAACAGGGCAGCAACGATCTTGCCTCCGCCACCTACGAGGCATTGGCATCCGGTGGGTCCGTCTCGACCTGGGCCGGTGCCGCCCTCCACGAACTCGGCGCGCTGAAGGAAAAACAGGGTGACTTGCAGGGTGCCCTCCAACTGTACTTGCAGTACCCGCAGCGGTTCCCGCAGGACGAGCATTTTGTGATCCAGTCGTATGCCAACGCGCTAAATGTTGCCGATGCCCTGGGCGACACCAACTCGGCCAAACTGGTCTACGGCGCGATCGCCAACAATGCGGACGCCATCCAGGATTACAATGTAATGCTGAATTTGAGCCGTTACTTCCTATTACAAGGCAACCAACAACTGGCGCAGAGCTTCCTAAAAAATGGGCTGGCGCTGGCGCAGCAAACCCTTTCCAGCACCACTGACACCGGTCAACGCGCGTTGATCCAATTTCGGATGCTGAGGCGCATGACCGATTTCGGCCAGTATCAGCAGATGCTCAGCTACCTCGCTACGGATCCAGCGGAATTTCCCGGTCCGAGTGCCGATCCGAACTCTGATGGCAATCATCTTCAGTGCTACGCTTACCAAGCCATTGCTCTCCGCTGGACAGGCAAGGAGCCGGATGCCGCGACTCTATTGGGCGCGTTGCTGGACCGGGCGCAGGGAAATGCCCAATTGGAAGGCAAATTCGGCGAAGACTTGGCCGCCCTGTATCAAGCAACCAACAGTGCGGCGGCTTTCCAGCTATTTGCCTGGGTGGCCCAGAACTTCCCGTCTCACCAGTGGGCCAACGTTGGCCGCCTGGAACTCGCGATCCAGACGTTCAATGGCAAGGATTTCGCTGGTGCCATGAAATTGACCGACGACGTCACCAACGGCCTGCCGGAAAAATCCAGGATGCCGTGGATTCAACGGACGTATTGGGGTGCGGTTTATCTGCGTGGATCTTGCTTGCAGGCCCAGGGGCAGATACAGGAGGGCGCGGCACTGAAGCAACTGGCCATGAGCAAGTTTCCGGCCCTGACCATCCAGAAGAAATTGAATTTGTAACGGGAGCACTCAAATGACCAACGATACAAAGCAACGTAGGACGCTGAAGTCGCTGAGCGTTCCAATACTTGTATCGACTCTTGCTCTTGCGTTGTGCGTCATCGGCCACCTGACCATGTCGCACGCCCAATCCGGCTATGATGATAACGGCGGCGGCGGGGGCGGGGGACCGCCTCCGTGCACGCAGGTAGTATGCCTGCCGGCAGGGTGGGGGTGTGACGCCTATGACCATGCCTGTTGCCCTCTTCCTTGCTCTTGGTGCTCGGGATCAGGGACTGCATACAGTTGTCAAGGGACGACTAATTGTTCGAGTTGCAGCCCGCAGGATGGATCGTGTGGAACTTATATGATAGCGCCGTGTATAGGGTGCAGTGTCGGCGTCGGAATTTGTCAGAGTTGGAACGCGACGGTTACTAACCTCATGGGGTGCCGTTTGGCGGGCTGTTCCTGAAAGGACCACTTCTGTTGCCCAAGGAATGCTGGGTGTTACGAATCTCAAGCAGGAGACTAGCGTCTCTCCTGACGCCTGTTCTGCTCAGTTTTTGCTTTGCGCGCGCCATTGCCCAAGACGTTCACGTGGACGCGGCATTCATACGCGACGCCATCGGTGCCCAGTACACTTCGCTGCAAGACCTTGAGGCTGTCATCCATGTCGTCGCGTTCGATGCTCAAGGCAGGCCTGCCTACAAGCAGGAAATACTTTGGCTCAAGAAGGGCGGGAAGGAGTACCTGGAAATGACCACGAGTTCTCCGGAGCCGAACGGAGAGCGGTTGAGGGATATCCAAGCGTGGAATGGGGAGCGTGGCACTACATGGGTGACGAACCTGACGAGGACCAATGAGCCCGGCAGCGGTAGAATCATGCGCCAGCCGCCAAAACTTTTGGCGGCCAACATAGCTCAGCGGTATGTGCTGTCCATTCAAGGGATGAGTTGGCCGGAGTTCCTGAGGGATAACCCGGGCAATCTCGTTGTGGGACAAGCCGACTCCATAGACCTGTATTGTATGTTTGGTAGTATTCGGACAGACGGCCTTCCTCCCGATACAATTCGATACAACGCTTGCTTCGATCCAACGCACAATTTCTTGCCTAGAAAGTGGAAGGTAGAGCAGGTTAACACAAATGGCCAATTCCAACTTCTGGACGAATACGAAGTGACTAAGTTTCAGAAGGCGGGAGCACTATTCCTTCCCGAGAAACTTGTCCGCAGGACCTGGAACGGCGGTCATGAGAACGTCGATCTCGAAATCCAAACAAACACAGGGATCCCTGACGCCCAATTTGAGGTTCACTGGGCCGCTGGAACTGGGATTTGGGACGATATATCAGGCGTCGGATACTATCTCGAAGGGGGACCGAAACAGAAGGTGGCTACAAATGAGTACCAGAGGGAACCAGAAGAGAAACGCACTCCACCAAGGGTTCCCGATACTACAGACCGGAAGAGGGCGCTGCCAGAGGGTGGTTTCAAATGGTTTGCTATTGGATCGCTGACTCTGCTGCTGCTTGGGGTCGGCTGTGCTATCTATTGGCAGCGGCGCAGCTTTAGGTCACCCAAGTAAACCAGCATCAAGAGTTGGCACGACTATGGATCACCAACGGCCTGCCGGAAAAATCCAAGATGCCGTGGATTCAAAGGACGTATTGGAGCGCGGTGTATCTGCGCGGATGCTGTCTGCAGGCTCAGGGGCAGACGCAGGACGGCGCGGCGCTGAAACAACTGCCCATGAGCAAGTTCCCGGCCCTGACCATCCAGAAGAGATTGAATTTCTAACGGGGGCACTCAAATGACCAACGATACAAAGCAACGTGGGATACTGAAGTCACTGAGCGTTCCAATGCTCGTATCGACTCTTGCTCTTGCGATGTGCGTCATCGGCCACCTCACCATGTCGCACGCCCAATCCGGCTATGATGATAACGGCGGCGGCGGCGGGCCACCACCCCCCCCACCACCACAATGCGCTGCCCAAATGACCAGTGTCCAGCCGGTAACTGGCTGGAACTGCGGGTGTTACCCGACAGGCGCATGCGTTTCCGGGGGGTTCCTAGGCATAGTTAATTATACATGCGCTGGATCCTGTACTTGGCCCGAGACTTGTGGATCAACAAGCACGTCCTACACGAACGTAATTGTGGAAATCCAAGCCAATTGTGTCGCGCCCTGTAGCGCCCCGGCGAATGGACAGCCGTCGGACGCCGCCTGCCAGGTCGTCAACGTCCAACCCGCCCAATACGACAATATTATGGGTTGCGCTTGCCAACTGTGACTCCATCCCGCTTTCTTCGAGGGGTAACGTGCGGCTATAGCCGAGGTGGGGTTGCTTTGGCCCTTTGCATAGCGGCCGAGGCTGCGACCTGCTGCGTGTGTAGCGGGCAGACCGTTTCAGTCCCTTTGGAGTTCTCTGCTGTGCTGGAACGCAATGCGACAAACGGTGCGTCCATACAAACCGGACAATTAGTCTGCCGGTATGACTTCGATAGGGTCGCGTCCTTGGATACGAAGGCGAAGCTGCTGTCGAGCTTCGAGAGTATGGAGAAGGGCATCCTCCAGGATTCTACTCTAACGGATGCGCAACGGCTAGAAAGGCTGAGCCAAGTCGATCGGCAAATGAGGCGTGCGGAGTCCGGAGATTTCTCGGCCATTGAAAGGCACGAGTCGCTCAATCGGATCGTTACGTTCGACGTCAACAAGGGCATGTATAAGCAGGCGGACGAGCCACTTGACCCTACAATGCTTATTCGAAGCAAGCCGCCTATGGAGAGCCTCGATCGCCACGCGGCACCCGCGGACCGATTTCGGACGATCATACTCTCGAATGGTAGGACCTACGTTTACTATAATCCGGATATCGCCAGCGCAACCGTGAGCGGCAGCGCCGAGATTCACTTTTTCGTGCCCATGCTCGGTATTCTGGGCAGCGCCGCCCCCCTACAACTGAATTACCAGTCAGTACGCGCCCAACGGGGTACGATCGACGGAGCGAGCGTCGTGCTTTACGATCTGATTGATGGAGATCGTACAACGCGGGTCTTCGTCGATCCTCAGTTGGACTACCGGTATCGACGGATAGAACTGCGTGACAAGGATGTTTTGATCCGAGAAATTACAGCGAGGGACTATGTAGCATTCTGCGCGACATACTACCCGACGTTTCACGAAGACGTGACTTACAATCCCGACGACGCTCACTCCGTGGCAACGAAGGAGACATGGAGGGTCCTGACGGCGCAGTTCAATAGTCCGATTGACCCGTCCGCATTCGAGTTCCTTTTAGATCCCGCATCGAGTGTCCTCGACATGCGCCATATGAAGATGCACCAATTGCAGGGGGCTCGGAACAAACCAGTGTCGGTTCTTGATTTGCTCAATCAGTAGGGACACCGCTTCCCTAGGCTGTACCGAGGTGGTGAGGTTCTGGCGGTCGCCGATGTGTGACGAAACTATACGCAGATTGATGCTCGTTACCACCGGTGTAGCTGCCGCCTTGGCTCCGCCGCCATTCTCCTGCGCCGACACGGCAATCTTGGTCGCGCTGCCGGCCGAGCAAACCGCGCTTTCACGAGCGGTGCGCATGGTCGGCCAGTCCGTCGAACTGGCCCAGCACAGAGTCTCCATCGGCTATCACAAGGGCGAGAAGCTCTACATTGTCCGCACCGGCGCCGGCAACCTGAATTCCGCCATGGTGACGCAGGCGCTGTTGACCCGGCACAAGATCGATCGGGTCATCTCCATCGGCGTGGCCGGAAATCTCAAGGACGAATGGCACGTGGGTGACCTCTTTGTTGCGACGAATGTGGTGAATCATCAAGAGGGGAAAGAAACTCCTGCGGGTTTCGAACCAACGTTGGCTGAAGGGAAACGTGCCTCGACACAGTCGAGATGCGAGGCGCTGCAGAGCAACGCGCTGGCGGTTGCGAGGGAAGTTTTGCCGCGACCGCCAGATGACGGAAAGCCGAACGCGGCCCTTCACTCCGGCCGTCTCGTCAGCGGCGACAGCTTCATTGCCAGCACGGCCAAGCGGAACTGGCTGCGGGAGACGTTCCACGCCGATGCGGTGGACATGGTCTCCGCCGGCATCGCGCGCGCGTGCGAGGCCAATGGCGTGCCCTGCGTCATCATCCGCGTCCTCAGCGACAACGCCGACGAATCCGCTTCTGCCGCGTTCACTAGGTTCGTGCAATCCGGCAAGGAGAAGGAGCCGGTGACCGTGCCCATCGCCCTCCGCCTCATCGAGCAGGTCGCCCCATCTCATCCTTGAGCAAGCGGCGGATGTTTCAGTATTCTTGCTTGCCTTGCCCTGCATCGGACAATTTGAGCAACGTGTTTGGGAAGTTCGCCTTATGAGCCGCTGGACGTGGATGCTAATCGTAGTGTCGACGGGTGTTCTCACCGCGTCGGCCCAGGCCGCGCCCATGGCACTGGGCAGTTTCCCTGATAGCGCCAGCCCGAGCAGCTACTCCGTCGCCGCCGCCATTGCCAACGTGCCGACCAATGCCGGCGTCGTCTATGATGCCATCGGGCGGACAAATTACATTCAGGTCTACAATTTCGGCCAGCTCGTGTACAGCGGCCCAATCGATGTAACCCCGACCATCGAGCGGATCCGCGCCGGCTGCCGGATCCTCACGGAAAAGCATGACGGCGACTTTTTTCACCTCACGCACCTTGGCGAGTTGTCCAACATCCCCCGCAAGGGCAGCTACTACTACCGTGAGTTCGTAGTGTGGCCCGCCCTTGACATCACCAACGCCACCTACGACCCCGGCGAGAGAGCCTTCGGTGTTGTCCCCTTTCCCGGACCGATGCGACTGCTCGTCGGTCGCGGCGGCGAGGTGTATTTTACCGGTGATCACTATGGCGACGGCGCGCAAACGAACGCGTATTACGTAAATCCGAGTCCGCCCTCCGGCGCGTTTCACACCACCAGCGTGACCGCGCAAGGCCACGATTCGCTCGTCACATGGCAGACCGTTGGCGGTGCAGCCAACGTCGTCCAAGCCTCGGCGGGCCCCAGCAACTTTATCGACATCAGTCCGATCATCGTCGCCAGGGGGGGCGATCTCACCACCACCAATTATCTCGATGTCGGCGGCGCGACAAATTTCCCCCCGCGTTCCTACCGCGTCCGCCTCGTGCCATAGGAATGGATGCGGCCTGTCCGAGTTGAAAGGCGGCGAATGCGGCTAGTACCGCACCCGCTATCGAGGGGGTACAAATCTCGTGCTCTCGTCACCGGATGTGGCCGCGTACTTTCCCAACGAGCCAAACGTCAATACGGCCTTACGGACGTTGATCCCCGTGGTGAAGGAACCAGTTTGCGGCACGCAGTGAAAGTGGCAAACATCCGATGGTTTATGCGGTCAACAACGCAGCCGTTATCAAATCGGCGGCAAAGACCTCACGTAGCTTGTACCATTCGCGCAGCCAGTCGATTAAGGCGTCAAGGGTTCTAACTTGCTCACCCCGGGTGTACCAACTCAGGCGAAAGGCGACGGCTCTTCCGTCAGGCGGAATCAGGCGAAAAACCGGCGGGCGCCAGACCCCTCAATTGTTGTACGTGCTGGCAAACGGTGTGGGATCGTTTCGCCCGGCGTTGCGATGAAGTACGGCTTCGACTCGAGCGACCAATTCTTCGAGACGAAACGGTTTGCTGACATAGTCGTCGGCGCCAAGTTCAAACGCCTGCATTTTGTCGCGATGTTCGATGCGGCCCGACATCATGATAATAGGCGTCCATTGCACGGATCGGCTCTTGCGGACCATGCCACAAATTTCGAAGCCGTTCAGGCGGGGAAGCAAGAGATCCAACACGATGGCGTCGGGCCTCGATTCGAGGATGTAATTCAGCGCATCGATGCCATCCTTCACCCAGTGGGTCTTGAAGCCTGCGTCTCTGAGCGCCTCACAGACGAGTTCGCCCGCCGCTTCATCGTCCTCAACAACCAGGAGGATTTTACTTCGCACACCAGTCGCCTTGGATCTCATAGATGGCGTCTACAGAGCACTCGCAATGCCAGCGGAAGACCAAAGTTTCATCCCGAACCCTCGCCACCAGCGCGTGCTGCGCAAATGGTGGTTCAGCGAAGTGCTACACCGGTGAAATACCGCCGTTTTGTGCGGACAACACGCAGTTGGATCAAATCGAAGCGCAACGGCCAGCCCAAAACCACATCCCGACACGCCTACCCTACGACTATCAAAGTTGAAAAGCTAATGTCGTGACGTCCAAAAAAGTCCACAAGTCCGGGCATGTTTTTCCCACCACACAATCGCCCTTCCGCGTCTAGTCGAACACGACCGTCTTCTTGGAGTAGACCAGAATCCGACGCTCGATATGCCAGCGCACCGCCCGCGACAACACGACCTTCTCCAAATCGCGCCCTTTTTGCACCAGGTCCTCCAACTGGTCACGGTGCGAGATGCGGACGACGTCTTGCTCGATGATCGGCCCTTCATCCAGTGTCTCTGTCACATAATGGCTCGTGGCACCGATCAGCTTCACGCCACGCTCGAACGCGCGATGGTACGGTCGCGCTCCGCTGAATGCCGGCAGAAAGGAATGATGCACGTTGATGATCCGCTGGGGATACTGCGCCACAAACTCCGCCGACAGAATCTGCATGTACCGCGCCAGCACCACGAGGTCGATCGCATTGTCCTTCAGCAGCGTCAATTGCCGCCGCTCCGCCTCCGCCTTGCCAACCTCATCGACCGCTATCATGTGAAAAGGAATCCGATGAAACCCGGCCAGTCGTTCCGCCTCGTGATGGTTGCTGATGATGAGCGGGATCTCGCACGCCAATTCCCCACTCTCGTGCCGATACAACAAATCCGCCAAGCAATGGTCAACCTTGGACACGAAAATCGCTGCCCGCTGTCGCTTCGACGATAACTCCAGCCGCCATCGCATCTGAAATTTCTCCGCGACAGGGGCAAACGCCCTTCCGAAATCGGCAATCGGCAATCCAAATTCCTTCAGGTCCCATTCCACCCGGGTCAGGAACAGATTCTGGTCATCATCCTGGTGCTGGTCGGCGTGCAGGATGTTGGCTTGATAACGAAAGAGAAAATCCGACACCGCCGCCACAATCCCTTTTTGGTCGGGACAATCAATCAGCAAGATAGCCGTATTCTTCATAAAGCAGCCGGCGCTCAGTTTTCCACGGCAAACCGCTGCCCGCAAGAAAAACCTGCTTCTCACCATTCGCGGGCTGTGCCACACTCATCACCGTGAATCAAACTCAGCAAATCAGGCTTCGTGACGGCGGTAACGAATGAACAACGTGGTCGAAGTCAATCCTGAGGCGCCAGAGCAGGATGCGATTGAGCGCGCGGCCACGATTCTTCGTGGCGGCGGACTCGTCGCCTTCCCCACCGAGACCGTGTACGGGCTTGGCGCGCTGGCACTTCACCTGAAGGCGATCCACAAGATCTTCATCGCCAAGGAACGCCCCGACTGGGACCCGCTTATCGTCCATGTGCGCGACGCGGCCATGGCACGATCACTCATGAAAACGGTGCCGCCGTCATTCGAATTGCTCGCCAGCCGCTTCTGGCCGGGACCGTTGACGTTCGTCGTCGACAAGGCCGACCACGTTCCCGGCGAAGTGACTGCGCATCGACCGACCGTCGCCCTGCGCATGCCCGGGCATCCCGTAGCCACCGCCCTGTTGGCCGCGACCGGCGCGCCCATCGCCGCGCCCAGTGCCAACCGGTTCGGCCGGCCCAGCCCCACCCGCGCCCAGCACGTCCTCGAAGACCTCGCCAACCGCGTGGACCTGATTCTCGACGCGGGACCGACCCCGATGGGCGTGGAGTCCACTGTCCTCGACCTCACCCAATCCCCACCCGCCATCCTGCGTCCCGGCGGCATGCCTCGCGAAGAACTGGAGAAGGCCGTCGGCGAGGTGCAACTGGCATCGGCCGTTGAGGACAAAACCGCGCGCGCGGGTCTGGCCGGCCCCGGCATGTCGCTCAAGCACTATTCTCCACGCGCGCGAGTCGAATTGCTCGACGGCGCTGCCGACGAGACCCTGATCGCCCTGAAACGGCGCGTTGAGGAATTGAAGCGCGAGGGAAAGACATTTTATATTTTGTCCAACTACGGTGACGACCGGCACTATGCCCAGACGCTGTTCGATCAAATGCGCGAAGCCGACTCGCAACAGGCCGACGTGATCCTCGCCATTCTTCCGCCGTCGCGCGGACTTGGCCTGGCCGTGCGCGACCGGTTGCTGCGCGCCGCAGGTGCGTCTGCCGCCGCGGCGAAATGAGGGGTCCGGACATGAGCAAAGAACAAGCTGAGAAACGCGCGAAAGCACTCGATTGGTTGAACATCCTGCGCCGGGAACATCCCGCGATGAGCAAACTCGAAGCCATCGAGAAAACGGCGGTCCGGTTCAACCTCAGTCCGCTCGAAGAGGAATGGCTTCTGATGGAAAGCACGAAATCCGAATCTCGAAATCCGAAACCGGAAACCGGTTGAGACACGCGGGTTGGCTTTCCGTGTGCCCAATTCGGATTGGTTTCGCACTTCGAATCTCGGATTTTATCAACGGGGGGCTTGCAGGAAACGCTCCCCATCGGTAATCTGCCGTTGCTCGCGCGACTCACGGAGGGGTGGCAGAGTGGTCTAATGCGCACGCCTGGAGAGCGTGTGGGGTCGAAAGGCCCTCGCGAGTTCGAATCTCGCCCCCTCCGCCACTTCATTTTCTTAGGAAAACGGTAGTGTTTACTCCGCCAAGCGTGGAATTGACTACTTAGATGACTACCGTGTCAAGGTTGTCACCGCTCCGTTGTGCGCCCGTCTGTGTGGGGGTTCTCCCGCTCCGGTGATCGTGCCTGTAGCGGCCTCTGGCGAAGCGTGGCGGGTATCGTAGCGGCTCTCGTGGTGATCGTGGCAGCGGCGCATGATGGCAACCGCGATGGACAATCGGGCCGACAGCGGACGTGTTGCCGTTGACACTCTCCGCCGTAATTGGCCCGGCGTTTCACCCGGCGGGCAGTCGAGTATATCCCCCGGCACCAAGTCGGCAACCTTGCGGCGCGGCGTCGAGCAGCTTCCCTATCAGGGCGAGGCGGGGTTGGTGTCATGGCCGTTGCCCCGGCCTCTGACAGTGTTAAACTTCTGCCAAAAGGCTTCCCGCTTCTGGTCTGTTTCCGGGTCGTGGTATTCCTTGCGGCTCGACATGCCGTACAGTTCTACTAGCGGAGACCAGAATTCACTGACTACGCGGCCTTGTGCAGAATGCTCCATGTAGAAGGCTGCAAGATACCTGTAGTGGGTGATCTTCGATAGTTGAATGAAAATGTCCTTCAACTCTCGGTATCCCGTATTCCAACAGTCTTTGAGTTCCCTTTCGAGGTCCCTAGCCATGACGCTGCCGCTGCCGTGCAACTCTGCGCGGTATTTCTCCAGTATCGGTTTGGCCTTTTCGAGTCTGCGTTCGGTAAGCTTGTACATGCCACTCCTTTCAGATTCGCCCGCCATCGTACCGCTGGCTTGGATGCGTTGGCAAGGCAGCTAAGGCGGAACCGTGTCAACGGTCGTTGACACTTTTCCCGCCGTCATCTGACCGGCGAGGAAAATCTAGCGGCTCGCGCATGATGGCGAACGCCAGACACCGCTCGAAGTCCTTCAGCCAAGAAACATCATTGCTGGGCTGCCTCACGATGCCCGGCAGAATCACCTCGGCCAGCCATGGGATCCGGTCGGGCATCGTCGCCGCGTGCAACGGGGGGCTTGGCGTGTCAGCGGCCACGAGTTGCAAGTAAACCCCGTTGATCTCATTCCATGCTTGCTCAGCGTCTTGGTCGTCCCAGCACACCGCGCACGTCACCATGGCGTCGTGATCGCGATAGACCGTGAACACAACGCCTGCATCACGGCCCAGTCGAGGGATTTCGACTCGAAATGCCCCCAACGGTTTTGGGAGTCGGCCTCCGCCTCGTTTGACCAGCGGCGTCAGAGCAGAGATTGCATCGTCGCCCACGTCGCCGGGCGACTGCTCGACGCAAACGCCGGTGTTCATGGTCAGGTGAAGCAGAGGCTTCATGCCTCGGATGATAACGGCGCGCGCTCGCGCCTACAAGCCCCGCCGTGGCCTTGACGCGATGGCCGTCAACGGTGTGAGACTGGCAGAAAGTGCCGTTGACCGGCTTCACGGCCTGAATCGACGCGCTACGATGGCTCAGGACGCACGATCTCGACGCGCTGCCATAGGTAGGACGCTAGAAACTGAGAGCCGGTGCCGTGCACTTCCAAAGGCGTGAGTGATCTTCGGAAGCGGGAGCCGCGGACGGCCCGGTGGACGCCGATCCACCGCCGCCCGCAGCCGCTCCCACCGGCGTTGCAGGTCTTCGCCGAACCAACTCAGGACGGCTCGCTGCAAAGCCCCCGCTGGCCGAGTGTGGAGCAAAACACACCGGCAGCAGGTCGTGGCCCGCCGAAGGAAAATAAGCGGGCCATTTCCGTCAACTCCCCTTCAGGGCCGTGGTCAGCAACCGCGAGGCTGCTTCCAACTCCCCGGCCAGTGCGTAACTGGAGCACGCACCGTCAAGAAACTGGGGTCGCCAGCCAACGTAGCCGCTTGCGCCCCGCGAGAGATGCCGCACTATCGCAGTGTGGAGCGCGGGTTCGTCAGCCCGCAAGACCCCTATCGACTCCGCCTTGGAAGTGGCCTCCGCCTCTGCCGCGCGCAGCTTAGAAGCTTGCGCGTTGTACCATTCGGTATATGCCGAAGCCATGTAGCCCCGCAGAGAAATTTTTTCTCGAATCAGTTCGCACGCAACGGCTGGAATTCGACAGCTTTCATCGCGCAACCGTCGCCTGAGTTCAATCGCCTCAGCGGACGCAACATCGGCCCGGGCAACACGGTCATGGTCAGCCATGTAGCTATCGACGCCCTGATTATGAGAGCTGATTCGATCATTCAGGCCGTTGACTCGCTCCATAAGTTCGGGTGTGGCGAACGTCTCCAACCCCTGCGCCGTGGGGATTGGATTGACTTTGAGTTTCGCAAAAATATCGTTCATCGTTATTGTTCTCCTTTGGTTTGTGTGTTTCAGCCGTTCCATTTTGGGATTGTCGCCATGAGCGACCTGCCGAAGCTGCCACCGCAGTCGCTACAAACAGCTTGCCCGGTATCGGCATCAATTAGCCCAAAAGACCCGGCAGTTTCGTGCACCGCCCGCCCGCATGAGCATGACCGCACCGCCGTCGCCCCAGCCTTTTGGCAGCGCAATATCCGCGTCGCGCCCAGGCTGTAAAGTTGCGCCGATTCCGGCAACGTGCTTCGCATCGTGTGCGTCGTTGGCCCCCTCGACTTCTGGCGGCTCGCCGAATATCCCGGCCATGTGGACAGTTCTACCGAATTTTGACGCGGTTCAAAAATACCAAGCTCGGTGGTCG
>Ga0187875_10002193_pt1 | contig 14578 bp, 8 predicted proteins | sample June2016WEW_17_1_2_FD_132978 | JGI IMG/M metagenome (GOLD analysis project Ga0187875, IMG submission 132978) | Peatland microbial communities from SPRUCE experiment site at the Marcell Experimental Forest, Minnesota, USA - June2016WEW_17_10 | ecosystem: Environmental > Terrestrial > Soil >... | reverse complement strand
TGTCATTCCATTCATCCGGGGCGGGAAGCAGGTCTTGAGTCTCCAGCAAGTCGAGAGAATCGCTCGTTGTCTGGGCATGTTGAGTGCCCAGCCTGGCTCGCAGCGCCAGTCGGGGTAGACAAACACAAGGCCGGCATTGCGTAGATCGACGTCTTCGGCGCGATCCGCCGGCGGACCGCCACCCTGTCACCCGTCCCAGCCTACCGCCAGCAATTGCGATACCATTGACGAACGGGCGTACGACACCTCGGTCCATGCGCTCACGGCCATTTCCGGGAGCCGAGGACATGCCCGGCCTGGAACTAAGGAGAAGTCAAATGGCAACAGGCAAGAAGGCCGCGGCGGCCGCCTCCAAGGTCTTGAGCAACCCAAAGTCGAGCAAGGCCGAGAAGACCGTGGCGGCCAGTGACTTGGCTCAGCGTCCCGCACGCCCGGCTAAGAAGGGCAAGAAGTAAGAGGGGCCTCGGGATCATCGTGTAGAGGGCCCGCGCCGCTTCTCGCCCGCACCATTCGCGAGCAGATGACTGCCCTTCCCGGGGCGTGAGGTCGTTTCCACGGCCGCTGTTTAGTGGCCAGGAGCGCGTCGCGAATCCACAAGCGACGCGTCCCATTCCTTCCGCCGTGTCTCCCCCGGACGGGCGGGGTCGTTCCTTGGTCAGTCGGCACCACCCGTCGACGGCGCATCCACATCTCCAATCACGAACCGCGCGGGAAGCTGCCCCGCGGCTCGATCCTCAGAATCCGCATGTCTAGCGGCTTCCTCGAACGCCGCGCGAAGCGCGACAAGCAACTCATCTGGCACGCGTCGGACAACATTCCCGACGCCGACGCGAACAGGGGCGACGATGGCCTCAATCACAGAGAGCGCATCTGGTGCTCGGCGTTCGAACACTCCGCGATAGAGGTAGAGCGACCCGTTCCCGTTCAGGATCGCGAACCCTGTGCGGGCGCCCGGGGCAACAGGACTCATACGTGGGTGAGCCCCTCCGCGCGACCAGACGTCTCCCAAGAGCCGCGCCTGACTGAGCGATTTCACCCAGTCCAAGAACCGCCGCATCTCCGGGCGGAGAGTCAGATCCGCGGCGTCAATCGCCGCCGCGAACGCATCGACCCCCCGAATCCACGTATCCGCATTGGGACGCTGCTCATCCGAGGTCTCCGCGCCCTCCGCAGGTGCATCGACGCCCTGCTCCTCCCCGATTGGCGGAATGTAACCTTTCGGTCCCTCGCCCCAACGGCTCTCCACATAGCGGACCGCCTGTCTCAGTGGCAGCCCGTGTGTCTGATTGCTCAGTCGCAGGAAAAGGGTGTCATTCACATACACTGGATGATCTGACTCGGTTACTACGACCTGGCACACATCCTTGCCTTCAAGCGAGTGGCATGTCGCGGTGATAAAGGATAGCTCCGCTTCGCCAAACACTGAAACCAGCATGTTTGTGAGATGCAACAGGAACGTGTCGCGGAGTTCCCGCCCGTTCTTCTGCAATGATTGATAGTCGCCCTCGAGGCCGACCACCTTCCGCTGGTCATTCACCCCGATGAGGAGCGTTCCTCCGCCGGCAGCGTTCAGGAATCCTGCAACGGCCTTTACGACGACTCTCTCGAGTTCTTTGTTGACGCGCTGCTCAACTGCGTCCCAGCGGAGTGAACTCTTGAACTCCAAGTGTGAACCCTCTTCCTGCCTTACCAGGCTCGCCACCTCCACGACCCGACTCGCAGGGACGGTCCCGTGTGCCAGCCTCTTCAAGAACTGGTTCATAGCCTTTGCGAGAAGCTTGCGACGCTCGTGAAGGAAGAGATCGTAATTCGCCACTTTCCACAAATCCTGCTCGAGGGGGACGCACTGGGCTTCAAGTGCTCCCGGGAAACTCCGCTGGACCTTCGGCAGGTAACTGCTGGGATAGCGATTTGTGATGGCCAGATTGGCCCGTTTAGTCAAAAACGCCCGATTAGCCAATTCGTTGACCGCCCGGCGCGCTTCGGGTGTGCCGTAGCCGTTCTTGTGAAGGACGTCGCGAGGAAAGACATGGTGACTCTCTAGGCCATTTGACTTCCCAATAGCCTTCGCGTACAGCATTGTCCCGGAAAACCAGTCCTGTGCCTCCCTCCACCGAGCAACGATGTAGCCGAGCCGATAGATAGCGGTCTGCGCGCCTTTACCCTCCAAATCCTTGGCCTCGAGCTCGATCCGGCCTCGGTCGGCCAGGATCTCGGCCACGAGTCGCTCAGTGGGATCCGACCCGCCGAGGGCGTTGACGTCGCGCTGCAGCTTGCTGTCAGTCTGCCCTGCGTAGCGGCTCCAGATGTTAGCTAGGAGCATCCATCGAATGAAACGGTCGCGCTCGACAGCACTTTCGAATACGCAGTTACGGCGCGCCAGGTAAACCAGAACGGGTACCACAACGAGGGGCGTCGACAGATCGTCAATGGTGTCGATGAAGGCGTGGTGCCTGAGGGCATTCACGAGGTTCTCGTACGACTTCTTCACCTTCGGCCACGCGGCCTTCATGTCCGCTGCGGGAATTCTGTAGAACTGAGGCGTGAAGATCACCGTACCGCCGGCAGTGCCCGCAACCGCGCGAACGAGATTCTCAATGTCGAGAGCGAATCCGTAGCGCCCCATCTCCAGCGAGAAGTTTCGAAGTTCGGCGCGAGCCTCGGGCCAACTCGCGCAGAGGTGAGCGAGCGCCAAGTCAGAGCGCCGGAGGTCAGTGCCGGCATGGTTCACGCGGGTGAAGATATCGACAACATCATCGATCGTCAGTGACTCGTCTTTGAGCTCCTCACGGTTGTACTGGTAGTCTCGGATCTGTCCAAGCTGGCCAAGTCTGCCCGCGTGCCTCAGGATGGCGTCCTGTCGGTCCTTTGGCAGCTCCTCCAGGCGGCTGAGCAGGCCATCAGACCCATCCCGCAAGACTTCTGGCACGCTGATCCAGGTGGGATCATTCGACATCACGCTCTTCTGGAAGAAGCGGAACTCCTGTGTGGCGAGATTGAAGTAGAGGTCAAAGAAGAGGGCTTCCCCCTCGTAGAATGGGGGTGGTACACCCTTGATGAGGACGTAGAGGCTCGTCAGCCGCTGCTGCCCGTCGAGCAGGAGCATCGTCTTCTCCGACTTGGCTTCCGAGCCGCGGGTGGGGACATCACGGTAGGCGTGCCAGACGAGAAGCTGTCCAGTGGGCCGCTTCCGATATAGCGACTCCACAAGAGCTCGCACCTGGTCACGGCTCCACACGTAACCGCGCTGGAATTCTGGAAGTTGTAGCTGCCCCTTCGCAACCTCAGTGATCAGATCCCGTACAGACTCCACGGTCTCAGAACTCCAATTAGACAGAGGATAGGGGTGTTGTGCACAATCGAGAGTGTAAACGTCTCGCGGCCACCTCGTGCGGATGTCTGAAGGTGTTTCGGAGCAACCTCCCTCATGACGCAGGCGAACTCCGGCAACTGGGGTCCCTATCGCTCGAACACCCGCCGATGTCTGAGGGTCGCCGAAGTGACTGAAACCTTGAACCACCTGATCGCCCTGATTGGCGTGTTCGCGAACCCTGCACGGTTCGTCGCCGGTACCAAGACACTGCATCATCTTCTCCCCGATCTTGACTTCGGCTGGTCGACCCTCGACCCCAGGATCGCCAGCGAGAAATGCCGTCGCCTACGAGGAAATCCTTCGGCGCCCCCGAAGGGCAGGCACCCAAGCGGTTGCCCGCTACGCGCCGGGCAGAAAGGAGCGGCGTGGGCCGCCCATGAAACGCGTCAGCTCTCAGGCAGGGCTGCTGGCGGGCCCACAAACCCCCTTGGTGCGGAGCTACGCTATGTAGAACGTTCGCAGCGGCTTCGAGCCGCCCAGGTGATTCCGTGACAGCAAGTACCCATGACGCACCGCCCGGCGCGGCGATCCCCTATACCCCCGCCCAGCTCGAAGCCATCGGCTCCGTGGATGGCAACCTCCAGATCGTCGCCTGCGCCGGATCCGGCAAGACGCAGGTCATCTCTGAGCGGGTGGCGGAGATCCTCGAGCGAAAGCGAGCCGACGGCATCACGCCACGAAACATCGTAGCCTTCACCTTCACGGACCGGGCCGCGGCCGCCCTGAAGGACCGGATCTCCACCAGAATCCGCGCGCGCTTTGGCGAGGTCACAGGCCTAGCCGACATGTACGTCGGTACAATCCATGGCTACTGCCTCCAACTCCTGCAGGGCTATGTCCCAGAGTACTTCAAGTACCAGGTGCTGACGGAAGTTCAGACACGTCTGCTGGTCGACCGCAACTTCGACAAATGCGGGATGAAGGGGCTAGGCCTGAAGCGCTGGGTCGAGTCCAAGCTGTTCATCGACGTCGTCAACATGCTTCGTGAGGCCGACGTTGATCCACAGGCGCTGGCAGGGCATCCCACTGTCGATGCTCTCGCTAAGTACGAAGCGCTACTGAGCGACAAGCGCTTCCTCGACTACGCATCTATCATGGCTAACGCCGTCCGTATGGTCGAGAACGATCCGCAGATCCGCAACGAACTCGCCGCCCGAGTGAAGTATCTCGTTGTCGATGAGTACCAAGATGTCAATCCGCTTCAAGAGCGGCTAATCAGAGCACTCCACAACCTCGGAGCACAGGTCTGCGTCTGCGGAGACGACGATCAGACTCTGTACCAGTTCCGCGGATCCGAGATCCGCAACATCCTCGACTTCTCTAAGCGCTATCCGGGCGTCAGATCGGTCACGATCGATGACAACTTCCGCAGTTCGTCCGGCGTCGTGGATCTGGCTCGCTCGGTAATTGCGGCCAACGATCCAGACCGCCTGCTCAAGGTGATGCAGAGCGCCGGAAACCAGGACTTCGCCCGCGGTGACATTCTCTGCCAGCAATTCCCTGATGATGGCGCGGAGGCCCAGTGGATCGCAGCGCGGATCAAGGCGATGGTGGGCATGCCGTTCATCGATGAACCGGGGCATGCACCGCGGGGCCTCGCATTGTCGGACTTCGCCATCCTGCTGCGATCGGTGAAAGGAAACGGCGGCCCAATACTCGCTGCGCTAAAAGCTGCCGGCCTGGGCGCAGTAGTGGTCGGCTTCAATAACCTCTTCGAACGGCCTGAGATTCAGGCTGCCGTTGCACTCTTTGGCTACTTCTCGGGAGCGGTGACGGAGACAGACCTGGCGTCAGCTTGGAAGGCTGCGAGCGTCGGGTACAGCGACAACGACTGGGTTGCCGCCCTGACACTGATTCGCAAGCGCAAGACGTGGCCACAGGAGTCCCGCCGAGCCCTCTACACGCTCCAGCGCACTTTCCTCGACTTCCTGACCGCGCTCAGCCTCCGGGAGGAGCGCGTGCCCAGCACCGAGGGCGAGATCATCTACTACAACTTTGGCAAGTTCAGTCAGGTGATCTCAGACTACGAGCAAATCCACTTCCATAGCGAACCGGCCGCGAAGCATGACAGCTTCTACAGGTTCCTCATTTCTCAGGCACCTGGGTACTACCCCGAGGGTGCGCAGGACCAGGCTCTAGTGCGGCCGGACGCCGTTCAGGTAATGACCGTCCATCAGGCAAAGGGCTTGGAGTGGCCCGTGGTGTTCGTGCCGGCACTGTTACGGAACCGATTCCCGGCGGCCGGTGTCGGCGGCAAGAGCGTATGGCATGTTCTCCCGCAGGCGGCCGTGCGCAATGCCGCCGGCTACCGAGGTGGGCTCCCAGAGGAGCGCCGAGTCCTCTATGTGGCACTGACTCGTAGTCAGCGCTTTCTCTACTGCTCGTTCGGTCCAGTTCCCGGTAACCGGAGGTTCCAGCGTGCGTCCGACTTCGTCGCCGAGATCACGCGAACGCAACTGATCCTCACCCGGCCGCCGGCGGAACACCTTCCACCCCCGCTAAGACCCTCGCCGAAGCGCAGCGTCACGAACATGGGGATCACCTTCAGTCAGTTCAAGTACTTCAAGGAGTGCCCCTACCAGTTCAAGCTGCGTTTCCTCTACGGGTTCAATGCACCCCTTGAAGAAGCCTTGGGCTATGGGAAGTCGCTCCACGACACTCTGGCTGAGATCCACAAGCAAGCACTTGCTGGGACGATCCCAACGGACGACGACGTCCCGGACTTCGTTCGTCGACACCTACATGTGCCGTTCGCGTATCCCAAGCTGCGCGACGCTCTCGAGGCGGCGGCGATCCGTACCATCGGTCAGTATCTCGGACAGAACAGGGGTCATCTTAACAAGCTGGAACACGCCGAACAGGTCGTCGAGCTCGAACTCGGCGACGGCATCATCGTCAATGGAAGGATCGATCTGATTCGCCATACGGACACCGGCGAGATAGCCGTGGTGGATTTCAAGTCCAACGAGCGCTCCCAGGATGAGGACGTTAGCCGGACGCAGCTCCACATCTACACGGTCGGGTACCGGGCGCTCACAGGCCGTTCCGCAGATCTCATTGAAGTGCATGAACTCGAGAGAGGACGTGTCCAGCGGGAGATAGTCGACGAGGCGATGGAGCGGACCACGCTGGCCGAGATCGGACTGGCGGCCGCTTCTCTCCGCTCCAACCACCTACCCCGCCTGGCAAGTTGGAGCCCCAAGGCCTGCGGGCGATGCGACTTTCGGGGCATCTGCAGGGAGACGGCAGTTGGCTGAGGTCGCCATACCCAACCCAGTCATCAACTCACCCTACAACGAGCCGGCGTGGCACTTTGCCTTCGGCAGAAAGGGGATCACGGCCGAGAAGGTCAAGGGGCGCCGGGAAAGTGAGTTCTTCATCCCCGTAGCACCGCCAAAGACGAAGAGCCCCACCGAGCAGCTCCAGCTCGAGATCGAACTCAAGCGGGAGCGCAACCAGCTCATCAATGCCATCCGGGCCGAGGTGGCAGCCTGGCGCAGCGGAAGCCACCCCGGGATCACAACCACCACGCGGCACCTACTGGATCATTGGAGCAGCACGCTTCGCGAACCGACCCAACGCTTGTTCTTCTGCCAGATGGAGGCCATAGAGACTGCGATCTGGCTCGCTGAGGTGGCCAGTACGAGCTTGCGGCGGCGGGATCGTCGAGTAGGCGCGTTGTCCGTGGCCGAACTCCTTGACAACGCCAATGGCGAGTTCAATGACGGGCTCCCTCGGACCGCGATGAAGATCGCCACCGGCGGCGGCAAGACATTCGTGATGGCCATGCTTATCGCCTGGCAGGCGCTCAACCGAGCAGCGCGACCTGGAGACGAGCGGTTCTGCGCCAACTTCCTGCTGGTCACACCGGGTATCACCGTACGGGACCGCCTGCAGGTCCTACGACCAGAGTACGACGACAGCTACTATCGTACTTTCGATCTCGTTCCCCGCGAGATGCTCCGTGACCTCTTGTTGGCCAACGTCGAAATAGTCAACTACCACCAGTTCATGCTGCGCTCGCGGATGGGTGCGTCCAAGCTCACCAAGCATATCCTCGGCAGCGACGATCGGGAGAGCGATGAAGAGATGGTGCGCCGCGTCTGCCGTGGTTTCGATCAACTCGTCCGGCGCCGGGCGCGGCACAGCGAGCTCATCGTGATCAACGATGAAGCGCACCATTGCTACAACGCCAACCAGGCTGTAGGCGAGTGCGAGGAGGCCGAACTCACCGGAGACGACAAGGAGGAGGCCAGGCGCGGGCGGGTTGCGGCGCAGACGTGGTTCTCTGGACTCAAGGCGCTTCAGAAGACTATCGGCATCCGCGCCATCTACGACCTCTCTGCCACACCGTTCTTTCTCAAGGGCTCCGGCTACGGCGAGGGCAGGTTGTTCCCATGGGTCGCATCCGACTTCGCGCTCATCGACGCCATCGAATCTGGGATCGTCAAGGTGCCGCGCGTCCCAACCGCGGACGACTTGCCCAAGCATGCCACCACGGTAATGCTCAAGCTGTGGGACGGGGTCAAGGATCACCTCCCCAAGGGCAGGGCGCTCAAGGGCCGCGTACGCGACGATCTGACCATACCTAGCAACCTGGAGCAGGCGCTCAATCTCCTCTACGGCGGCTACGAGCGCACCCACGCGGTTTGGGAGGCTGCCCACATGCCTACCGACCCGACGTTCATAGTGGTGTGCAGTAATACCGCTGTCTCGAAGCTCGTCTATGACTGGATCTCCGGTTGGACGCAAACGGAGGCGGGAGGCGGTGAGGCGCATCGCGACGGCGCCCTCCCCCTCTTTCGGAATATCGAGAACGGTCGCCTGGTCGACCAGCCGCGCACACTCCTTATCGACAGCGCCGCACTCGAGTCCGGAGAGGGCCTCAGCGACGAATTCCGTAACGTGGCAGCGAATGAGATCGCAGAGTTCAAAGTCCAATACCAACGGAGGACTGGAAAGCCAGCCGACGACATCACCGATCCCGACCTACTGCGCGAGGCCCTCAACACGGTCGGCAAACCCGGCCGGCTCGGGGAGGGCATTCGCTGCGTGGTCTCGGTGGCCATGCTGTCGGAGGGTTGGGACGCTGACACTGTAACCCACATCCTTGGCGTTCGCGCCTTCCGGTCAGAGCTCCTGTGCGAGCAGGTCATCGGGCGCGGTCTGCGACGGACCAACTACAAGGTCAACGAGAACGGCTTACTCGAGGCGCAGTATGCCGATGTGTACGGGGTCCCGTTCCAGTTCATTCCCACGGGGAAGGTGCAGGCCTCTGTCGAACCGCCCACAGCGACGCACACCGTTCGCGCGCTCGACGAGAGACGCGAGTACGCGATTCAGTATCCGCGATTGAGCGGATATCGCTATCACATTCCTCTCGATCGCCTCGAACTGACGTTCGATGCGATGTCCGCGATGCGACTGGCGGCGGTGCCCACCAGGATCGACGTCGACCCGATCGTCGGTCAAAGCGAGATCAATGAGCACAACTGGCGAGATGTACGCGAGCAGACGGTAGCATTCCATCTCGCGCAGAAAGTCATGGCTAGCCACGCGTGGGATCAGGATGGGAGGCCCGTTTGGCTCTTCCCACAGCTCCTCGCGCTCACTCGGCGCTGGATGATCGAGCGCCTTCAGCTGGAGGCAGGAGCGACACCGCAGATGCTCCTACTCAGTGCGCCGATGGCAGAGGCGGCTGAGAAGATCCGCATGTCCCTCGTCCGCCAAAAGGCGGTAACGAGGGAGATTCTGCCCGAGTTCGAGGACGCCCTTGAGATTGGTGGAACGGAACGTACGGAGTTCACCACCGCACGCGAGATTGTCCTCACCGAACATAGCCACGTCGACTACGCCGCCCTGCCAGCGAAGGGCGGCTGGGAGGCGCAGATGGTGACTGCGCTCGACGCCAGCCCACACGTGCTCGCGTGGGTAAAGAATGAACATCTCGGCGCCGACGGCTTCGGCCTCCGGATTCCGTACGTTTGCCACGGTGCCAAACGCCATTACTTGCCAGACTTCATAGCGAAGGTCGCCCTCGCGGATGGGCGCGTCATAAACCTTGTGATCGAGGTCAGCGGCCAGATGTGGGACTGCAAGGCCGAGAAGGACGAGACGATGCACACCTTCTGGATACCGGCGGTCAATAACTGGGCTCGCCTGGGCCACTGGGAGCACAACGAGTTCGACAAGTCGTCGGCGGCGGGTGGGTTCGACCACGCGCTTCTGTCACATCTCGAGAAGCTGGGAGGCGCGTATGCCTAGAGCCAGGCGCACTGCGGGAGCGGCCCGTGTAACCCCGGTGGAGACCTTCGTACACGGCGAGGAGCAGCGCCCCAATATTCCCACGGCCGAGCTCGAGACTTTCCTGAAGGACGAGGATCGAGCGCCCAAGACGGCAACGTACTCAAGGCCGTCCGAACTGCTCTACCCGCGCGACCCCGCTGGGGACCCGCAACTGGTTTGGCGGGGAAAGGACGAACTGGACCGGCATCCGCTCGAGGTCATGGCGCCGCCCATCTACATCCAGGAGAAGATCCACCCGAAGGCGATCATCGAAGATCTCCGCCGGCAAGAGAGCGGCGAGGCGCCCGCACAGGCCGATCTGTTCAGTGACTTCAATGGCATCGAGTTCGAAGATCTTGTCGACTTCTACCAGCACGAGCAGCACTGGTCGAATCGGATGATCCTTGGTGATTCGCTCGAGGTGATGACGTCGCTGGCGGATCGCGAGAGGCTGAAGGGGCAAGTCCAGTGCGTCTATATGGATCCTCCTTACGGCGTCCATTTCAGCTCAAACTGGCAGGTTTCCACACGTAGCCGTGACGTACGCGACGGTAACGCAACCGACACCATCCGCCAACCCGAGCAGGTAAAGGCCTTTCGGGACACCTGGCTGGACGGCATTCACACTTATCTCAGTTACCTACGCGACCGGCTGGTGGTTGCGCGGAGTCTACTTACACCGTCTGGGTCATTCTTTCTCCAGATGGGCGATACGAACCTGCATCTGGCTCGTGCCGTGCTCGACGAGGTCTTCGGCGCTGCGAACTTCTGCTCCGTAATCACGGTTAAGAAGACTGGTGGCTTGGGGACGGACCTGCTCAAGAACGTGACTGACTACGTCCTTTGGTACGCGCGCGATCGCACGCTCGTTAAGTATCGCCAACTCTACTTCACGAAAGCTCAGGGGGTTGGCCAGTCGACTGGTGCCCGATATGATCAGGTACTTCTGCCCGACGGTGAGATTCGGCCACTCAGTCCCGATGAACGCGCGGAACCCTCTCTCATTCCGAATGGAGCGAGGACCTTTCAGCTCGACAATCTAGTCTCCTCGGGACACACGCCTTCCTGCATCTTCAGCTTCGAATTTGACGGCCAATCGTTCACACCGGGTGGCCAACGTAGCTGGAAGACGAATCGTGAAGGCATGGCAAAGCTAGCTACCGCTGGGCGCCTGGCTTCTACCGGCAGGACGCTTCGGTACGTGCGCTTTCTGGACGACTTCGCGGCGTACGAGCCAAACAATGTCTGGGACGACGTTTCCGTGGGCACGGACAAGGTGTACGTGGTTCAGACGCCCAGCACTGTGATCGCGCGAGCCCTGCTCATGACAACTGATCCAGGCGATCTCATCGTAGACCCGACTTGCGGGGGCGGGACGAGCGCTTGGGTAGCTGAGCAGTGGGGTCGCCGATGGATCACCATTGACACTAGTCGGGTAGCACTAGCCCTGGCCCGGCAACGGCTGATGGCGGCGCGCTTTCCGAAGTACGCTCTGCAAGACCCCAGCGGGAAGGATTTGAGGCGTGGCTTTGTCTGCAAGATGGTATCCCACGTCACTCTCAGGTCAATCGCTAACAATCCGGAGCTGCGGGAGGGAATGGGGCGTTCAGAGATAGACGCCACTATTGCTCGGCATGCTGATCAAGAAGTGCTACACGATCAACCTGAGGTCGAGAAGTCCGTCGTTCGAGTTGCGGGGCCCTTCACCGTCGAATCGCTTTCGCCACTGCTCGGAGCGTGGTCGGAGAAGGCTGAAGAATCCGCGTCCGAGCGGTCCGTGATGGTGGCTGCGGACGACTTCGAGCACGCTATTATCGAGAATCTCCGAGCTGCGGGGGTTCAGAATACCGTTCGCAAGGAGCGCCTGAAGTTCGATCGCCTCGAGGCCTGGCCCGGCAGGTACATCAACGCCGTCGGGGAGTACTCGGAAGAGGCGAGACCTCGACGTGCCGCTGTAACGATTGGCCCACAATACGGAACGGTCGATGCGGATCTGGTCCGCGCTGCTGCCAAGGAGGCGGCTGGTTTCTTTGACATACTCATCGTGTGCGGTTTCGCCTTCGATGCGTACATTGCTAATGAGTTCAAGCAACTCGGCAACTTGACCATCCTCAAGGCCAACATGAACCCGGATCTTTCGATGGGCGGGGATCTGCTCAAGAAGACGGGCACCGGGAACCTGTTTATGGTGTTTGGCGAGCCGGACATCGACATTAGGCACGAGGATGGCCAGGTCAAGGTGGAGATCAAGGGCCTGGACGTCTACGACCCCACCACCGGTCAGGTCCGGGCGCACACGACGGGCGACATTGCCTGCTGGTTCATCGATACCGCATACGACGGGAACAGCTTCTTCGTTCGGCACGCCTATTTCACAGGTGGCGGTGACCCCTACAAGTCGCTCAAGGCTGCCTTAAAGGCAGATATCGACGAGGAGGCCTGGGCTAGCCTCTACTCAACCGTGAGTCGTCCGTTTGACCTGCCGAGCACCGGGAGGATTGCCGTAAAGGTGATCAACCATTACGGCGACGAGGTGATGAAGGTCTACGACGTCCCGCATGCGAAGGTGATCGCGCTGCGGGAGGCGGCATATCCGGCCGTGGAGACAATGGGGTTCCTCAAGGTTGCCGACGAGGAAGTCAGCCCCGATTGAGCTGAGGGCGACATTCCGAGAGTCACCGCAGCCACGTCTCTCGACGGCGACGAACTTCCGGGCGCTCGCAAACCGTCCGGCTTCAGCCGCGGTCTCCCGGCAGCCTCCTCGGCGCAAGCCGTCAATCAAGAAGGGATGCTTATCGGCACTTGAGACACGGCCGTCGTCTCGTCGCCGCACGCTATGGCCCCGCCCTCGAGCACCGGCGACCGCTCCCCCGCCCTGGGCAGTCTTCGCTGCGGTGGTCGGCGACAGGTTTCTCGATCCCCCACACCGTCGTTCACCACTCGCTCGTGGGGGCCTGCGCCTTTGCCGGGCTCGGCAACCGATAGCTGAGTAGGCCGCCCGTCAAGACGACGGAGTGGGTTCAGTCGTCAAGCGAAGGGGCCTTCGGGCCCTGGTTGGAGCCCGCCAAAGCCCCACTGTCGCGGCTCTGATTGCCCATCACTCGAACTTCTCGACGTCGGATCGCCGCGGCGACGGCTTGACGATGATGTCCGTCACCAACTTCAGCTGGGGCTGAGTCAGTAAACCGGACGTTATGCGCATAAGGGTGCGCGTCGTGACAGGCTTGCCACCGAGGGCTCGGCTGATCGTGTTGGCGTCGAGGTTGGCCAAACGCGCCAGGTCCCGGCCAAGGAGGCCGCGCGCGGCCATCTCGTAGCGCAGCCGTTCGGCGTCGACTCTAGGCATCTTCTCATTCGACCTCGCAGATCAACCTGTCGGTCGCCCGTCTGGCCGTAACCTTGGCCGACACGGGACGGCCAAGGGTCCCCAAGCGCTGCGACACTCTCACGATCGGCGCGAGAGTATCGCTCAATGCAATTACCCCCCGATGGGACGCCACGCGAGCACACTCCTCGAAGGCTCCGGCGTCCGGGCCGAACGATCCATTCGGGACAATCTGAACCTGAGGCAGTAACTGATCCGAAACCCCGCATTGCCTTCTCTGAACCACCGTGAAGGCGTCGGTTAGGGCCGCCGACCGCTCCAGTGGGCCCAGAGCTCCCAAACTGCTTGGGCGAGAGGCGGGTAGCTCAGGGGGTTGTCGCCGGTCTTCCCCCCGGACTGCCGAACCACCGGCCGAAGTCCTGCTGGATGATCCTCTCGACGTCGTCCGGGCCTCGGGCTTCGTGAAGCCGCGGCAGGATCGTCCCGATCTCCGGCTCGTACTCATTGGCGGGGCACCCGGCAGCCCGGAGTCCGATGGGGTCGTGTCGGAAGATCAGGGTGTTCACTTCCGCGAAGAGCTCCGTGTACGCCTCCTAGAGGCGCCGCCTCTCCATGCGGCCCCGCCTGAAGCGCTCGGCAACGTCTGGGGGAATCTGGTCCACGGCCGGGAATCATAGAAGAACGCCCGCGCACGCACCGTGGCGGCCATCTCCTACGCCCGCCCGTGCCCGGCGGTGGTACCGGCACCGCCTCCTCGGGAAATGAACTCCGCAGCGCTCAGGTATCGTTCCGCGACATGACACCCTCCGACCCCCCAGGGGTAACCATCACCCTCTCCTCTGATGAAGCTCTCGTGCTCTATGACTGGTTGGAGCGCATCATCAAGAATGGCGACCTTGAGCGGCTAGTTCCGGATCCTCCAGAGTGGTTCGCCCTACTCGGGCTGAGCGGAGTGCTTGAGGAATCGCTGGTGGAGCCCTGGGACCGCAGGTACGGCGAGTTGGTCGACGCGGCGCTAGGCCGGCTGCGCAAGGCGGCTGTTCCCGAGGAGCCCGAGGAGTAAGGGTCGATCGATCCCTCCCAATCAGGTGTCCCGCTCGCGCGGTGAACCGGTCAGCGGAGAGGGGGTGCGGGGCGAGACGCCGTGCCTTGCCTGGCGCCGCCAGGTCCTGGAATGGATGGCGGCCTCCCTTCGTCGCCTAGCCGCGTCTTGAGCGTTTCGAACTCCGCCATTACGCACCAAACCATCCATTTGGTCCGATCTGAAAGCTGAAGGCATAAATCGGCCCGAAATCCCGCCTTACCTCCTGAAACCACTCCCCCAGGAGGACCCGCGGTGATCATCGACCTTCCAACCTGTGCCGCTCTGCCAGACGAGGACGCAGCGGCGCATAGTGCGCGGCTTGTGACGAGCCTGGAGCACGCGGCGGGATCGCCGAGATCGCTGGACCTTGTAGACCTCGTGGAGGCGGTGCGCCGCGGCGACCACGAGGCTTTCGCCGAAGTGCACCGCCGGCTGGCGCCCTCCATCTATGACTACCTACTTGGTCTGACCCGCGACCGAGCTGTTGCCGAAGACCTGCTCCAGGAAACCT
>Ga0187875_10002191_pt1 | contig 14582 bp, 11 predicted proteins | sample June2016WEW_17_1_2_FD_132978 | JGI IMG/M metagenome (GOLD analysis project Ga0187875, IMG submission 132978) | Peatland microbial communities from SPRUCE experiment site at the Marcell Experimental Forest, Minnesota, USA - June2016WEW_17_10 | ecosystem: Environmental > Terrestrial > Soil >... | reverse complement strand
CTCCGGCGTGCCCGTCTCCTCGCCAGGTTTCGCTGCGGCGTCGTTCCTCCACCGGACGAGCCGCGCCGAGGACCCGCACCTCCATACGGGGATAGGTGATAGTGGAAGCTAGAACGTCCGCTTGCCGCAGATTGAGCACGACGCAGAACGCCTCCCGGAGTGGACTTGGTCGGCTTCAAGCTTCACGACACAAGCCCGGCTACTTCGTTTCCTTCGATCCCGTGTCACCCAGGTTGTCGTACGGGCCTGGCGGTTGGCCTCCTCAGCCTCGGCAAACCGCTCCTGGCCGGCGTTGGCAGAGCTTGTCAGCGTCGAAGCCGACCTCCTCGGAAACGCGTAGCCTCCTACGGCTTGGGTTTCAACGAAGCCGCTATCTGAGCGAACTCGGCCAACGCTGCTTCTAGGTCCTCCACGATCTCAGCCGCGATCAGGTCCGGAGGCGGGAGATTGGCAGAGTCCTCTAGTGACTCGTCTCGCAGCCAGATTAGGTCGAGGCTTACTTTGTCCCGCTGGAGCAGTTCGTCGTAGCTGAACGAGTGGAAGCGTTCCGACTCCACACGCTCGTGACGGTTGTCGGCATGAAACGCCTTGATGAACTCCGCAAGGTCGTCGTACCGCAGCGAGTTCTGCTTCAAGGTGTGGTGCACGTTCGTGCGGTAGTCGTAGACCCAGAGCCGCTGAGTCCACGGCGTCTCCGAGGCGGGCTTCCGGTCGAAGAACAGCACGTTCGCCTTGACGCCCTGCGCATAGAAGATGCCCGTCGGCAACCGGAGGAGCGTGTGAACTTCGCATTCGTGCAGCAGCTTCCTTCTGACGGTCTCCCCGGCTCCGCCTTCGAAAAGCACGTTGTCGGGGACCACAATGGCGGCTCGCCCGTGCATGGCGAGGAGGGTCTTCACGTGCTGGACGAAGTTCAACTGCTTGTTCGAGGTCGACGCCCAGAAGTCGTCCCGGAGGATTACCAGGTCCTCACGCTCGGTGTCGCCCTCCGCGTTGACGACGGTCATTGACGACTTCTTGCCGAATGGCGGGTTGGTGAGCACCATCTCGAAGCGGTCACCCGGATCCGACTTCAGTGAGTCCTCGACACGGATCGGGCTGTCTGCGTCCTCTGAGCCGATGCCGTGCAACAGCATGTTCATCACGCAGAGACGGGCAGTGTTGTCCACGATTTCCCAACCGTGGAGGGCTTCAAAGCGAAGCTGGCGCTTTTGGTCAGGATCCAGCAGGTAGTTATTCGAGATGTAATCGTGGGCGGCGAGAAAGAACCCACCGGTCCCACAGGCAGGATCGCAGATCGTCAGGCTCGGCTCGGGCCGCATCACTTCGACGATTGCCTTGATAAGCGGACGGGGCGTGAAGTACTGACCCGCTCCTGTCTTCACGTCCTCGGCGTTCTTCTCTAACAGCCCCTCGTATGCATCGCCCTTTACGTCGGCGTCGAGTGTCATCCAGTTCTCGCGGTCAATCAGGTCAGAGATGAGGCGCTTCAACTTTGCCGGATCCTGTATCCGGTTCTGGCTCTTGCGGAAGACGACGCCGACCATCCCAGGCTTGCGGCCGAGCTCGGCGAGGACATGCCGGTAATGAACCTCCAGGTCATCACCATCACGGCGCAGGAGCGACTGCCAGTCGAGGTTAGAGGGGACGAGCGCTGGGCGATTGAACGGAGCCACGGTCTGCTCGTCGGCCATCTTCAGGAACAGTAGGTACGTCAACTGCTCGATGTAGTCGCCGTAGGAAAGGCCATCATCGCGAAGGACGTTGCAGTAATTCCAAAGCTTTTGGACGAGCGCGTTGGTGTCGGTCATGACGCCCTTGCCGTCCCCTCTTTTGCCATCGAACCCGTTGCCGCCCGGTCCAACAGCCGTGACCCTGCTCCTTGGTCCTGGTCTCGAAGGATGAGCCGACCCGAGAGTGCAGCAGCGAGAACCGAACGACGGAGAATCGCAGATCGCCTCCGACCAGCCGCGACCTCAGCTCGAAGCCGTGCACAGCCCTCCAACCGAAGCCGAGCGTCGGCGACACGGGCCTGCTGCTCGTCTAGTGGGGGGATTGGAAACTCAACGGTCTTGAACCGTCCGGCGGACAGATGGGCGATGTTGGTGGTGATTTGCGACTCGCGCATGAATCGCCGATTGTGCAAATGGGACCTGAACACCAGTAGCGCCCACTCAGGGTCAATGTCTTCGTTTGCCCGGAAGCGAATCAGGCTGTTGGTGAAGGCGGTGTCTGGCGGCCTTCCTCGGTAGATCGCGGGTCGACCGAGAAACTCGGGACTCTGACCCTCGTTGAGCAGGACATCGCCATCTCGGAGTCGGTACCTTTCCCACTCAGCATCCGTCATGTCCATTGACATCACATCATTGTCGTCGAGTCGGTCCTCGAACACGTTGGCCACTCTAAGGTAGGGCCGCATGTTGGGTCCGCTGTGGCGTTTCGGCGATCGTTGCAGGCCCAGACTGACAGTTCCAGCATCGGCCACCGTGGCGTTCTTCCAGTGCTGGGGCGGAGTCAGCGTCGAGGATGCGTCCGTGATGATCGACTTCTCAAGCGCCCTGATACGTCGCTCCGCTGACCACAGGGCGACTTCGGCTGCGTCCAAGTGGGAAAAGTGTTCCTCGATGGCAGCGACGATCCGGTCCTGCTCAGCGATCGGTGGGAGAGGTATCGAAAGCTTCCGAACCTTTCCAAGATTCATGCGCGGTCGCCCAACCCCAGCGATTTGCGATCTGGCGGCGGAACGAACTTGTGGACTGTTGAGAACCGCTGCGACGAAGTGAGGATTGACGTCGTCACGAAGACGAAAGCGGAAGCAGTCTGCCTTGACTATCGCTGGACCTAGCCACGGTGGCGCCACGCAGGCTCTAGGGAGCACCTCTCCCAACGCGGCTACCAGCACGTCGCCGGGCTTTACGTCATGTGCACGCAGGCGTAAATACCGTTCGTCAGAGATGTGGGATTGGTCGTCGCGGAATGTGCCGTCGCCGATATTTTGAAGTCGAACCACCCTCGGACCCTCGGTGGTGTAGTGCTCGGTCTTGAGGTTCGACCCGAACGGTCCATCGGTGATCGAGCGCGGAGAGGTTGCAGCGATGTCTTCGAGCGAAACCTCAGCCCAGCCGGGTGGGAGTTTGGTCACGCGACGAGCGCCTCGTTCAACTCGTCGAGCAGCGGACTTAGCTTGTCACCAAACACCTCGAAAGCCTTGCCGATCCCACCTCGCTCAACGAACGGCGTGTAGTCAAAGTCATCGCTGGAGATGTCCATCGACGCGGCGACGTGATCCCGAATTTCCTCAAGCCAGCGCCGCTGCTCGTCGGTGAACTCTCGTCCGGCGTTCTCCTGTTGCAGCAGCCACGATGCGAACCGCTCGTTGACCTTCTCGGGGAACGAAACCAACACGTCCTCCTTGCCGAGCGTGAACCGCACGAGCGAGACGAGGTCCGTCGCAACCCGCTGACCTGAGCCGTGCACCTTTGACTTGTCGAGTGCTTCGTAAGCGGCCCAAAGACCCTCCGGAGTCCATTGATGCGGCGGTCGCGCGATGGCATTCGCAAGGTCTCGGACGTCCCTGAAGCTCAGACGCCGACCGTACGGGTGGCTGTAAAGGATCTGGAGGGCTGTGATCTCGTCCTTGTTGTCCTCGATGAACTGCCGGAAGTCATCGACGGTTCGCCGGGCCCGCTCGATCGAGTACCCAGCCTGTAGCACCTTGTCCATGCTCGTCTCATCGATGATCTGCTCGTAGGCGCGGCGAAAGTCGACGATCTTGAGCCTCAGCTCCGGGTTCGACGCCAATGGGTAGACGGCGGCTTCGATCAGGTCGGCTGCTGCCTTCTTCACGTCCTTGGCGGTTGGCTCGCCGGCTTCGATGCCAGCCTCAGCGGCTGCGTACTGGTGGTCGGGATCGAGGGCGTCAATCAGCCCCTCCGTGATTTCCTTGATGCTCGTCCCATTGGCGATCTCCCGAAGGGTCACTCGGTCAGCCTGGCTGAGTCGCAAGTCGAGCCTGGCCAGCCGGTCGGCGATGGAGGAGACAAGATCGAGGTCACGGTTGCCGAACGCCAAGTCCCTGAATAGCCGGTCCAACGGAACGTTCGGCTTGCGATCAAGGGGCTTGGTCTCCATGAGCGGGGTCTCGGTCACGCCAACGGCGTCCACGATGACAAAGTGATCCTTGATCGTGGCGTCGGGGGTCACATGTTGCAGGTCGGTCGGGTTGATGACTCGCACGCCGCGACCCTTCATCTGCTCGAAGTACGTCCGAGACTTCACTCCACGCATGAAGAAGACGCACTCCAGCGGCTTCACATCGGTACCGGTCGCGATCATGTCCACGGTGACAGCGATGCGGGGGTTGTAAGAGTTGCGGAACTCGGCGAGGAGGTCCTCCGGTTTCTTGCCAGTCGTCCGGTAGGTGATCTTGGCTGCGAAATCGTTACCCTTGCCGAACTCCTCCCGGACGATGTCGACGATGTCCTCGGCGTGCGAGTCATCCTTCGCGAAGATCAAGGTCTTCGGGACCTCGGTCCGGCCGGGGAAGATCTCGGTGAAGAGCCGATCCTTGAAGGTCCTGATCACCGTACGGATCTGGTCGGGCGCCACAACGGCGCGGTCGAGCTGGCTCGCCTCGTACTCAAGCTCCTCGTCGGCTTCTTCCCAGCGGACCTTCCGGGTGGCACGTTCGCGATGCCCCACGTAGACGCCAGCCTCGACCTTGCCGCCCATCTCGGTCAGCTCGGTCTTTATCCGGTACACGTCGAAGCCGACGTTCACATGGTCAGCAACGGCCTGCTCGTGCGTGTACTCCATGACGAGGTTCTTGTGGAAGAACCCGAACGCCTGCTTGTTGGGGGTGGCGGTCAGCCCAATGATGAAGGCGTCGAAGTAGTCGAGTACTTGGCGCCAGAGTCCGTAGATCGAGCGATGGCACTCGTCCACGATGACGAAGTCGAAGAATTCGATCGGCAGGACCGGGTTGTAGACGACCGGGGCGGCATCTGGTCCAGACAGCTCGTAGGAGGAATGCTCGTCGATCTCCTCGTCCAGTTCTGGCTCGCCTCTCATGATCGAGTACAGACGCTGGATGGTCGTGATGGTGACCCGGTTCACGGGATCGATGACGTTCGTGGAAAGGCGCTGCACGTTGTAGAGCTCGGTGAACTTCCGACCGTCGTCAGGAGTCGTGAATCCCTGGAACTCTTTCAGCGTCTGGCGGCCGAGGTTGGCCCGGTCCACCAGGAACAGGACCCTTCTGGCGCCGGCGAACTTCACGAGACGGTAAGCCGCGAAGGCTGCGAGCAGGGTCTTGCCGGAACCGGTCGCCATCTGGATCAAGGCTCGGGGTCGGTTCTCCGCGAGCGAACGTTCGAGGTTGGTGATCGCCGCGTCCTTTGGCGGCCAGAGCAGCCCCATCTCGAGCGGTGGCATCTGGCGAAGGCGCGAGCGGAGTGTCGCCTCGTCGGGTGAACGCTGCCATTCGTCCAACCATCCAGCGAGCGTCTCCGGGCGGTGGAAGGTGAACACCTCGCGTCCGCGGGGCTCGGGATCGAGCCAGTTCGTAAAACGCGTCTGGGAGCCTGTCGACTCGTAGGAGAACGGGAGTGAGTCACTCCAGGCGGGAAGGTCCTTCGGCAAGCCACCAACGTACTGAGCGGTCTGCGGCTCAACAGATATGAGCGGGTAGCCCTCGGGCTTGGCCTCGATCGTGCCGGCCGCCTTACCGTCGACGTAGCACAGATAGTCGACCCGTCCATGGGGTGGCTCCAAGATGAACTCTCTTATGACGACCCCGCGACTTGCCGACAGGTTGGCTCTTGCAGCGTCCTGAACTGCCCACCCGGAAGCAGCGAGCAGGCGGTCGATCATGACTCTCGCTCGTTCCTCCGGCGGCAGTCGCGAAAGCAGATCGTCGTCCTTCAACCCTGGCAACCTCCAGGAAAGGATTCTTTCAGGTTCGCCAGGCCCAGGCGCCTACGCTGCACACATGGCTGCGGCACCGGCCGGGGGTTTCTTCACGAACCGACACATGCACGCCTGGGGAGGGATAACCCTGGGCGCGACCTTGGTGATCGGAGCTGTGCCGCTGGGGCGCACCGTTTCGCCTCACGCCACGCCCTGGTGGGTACCCCCCGGGCTCGTGCTCGGTGCTGTATTCCTCATCTGTGGTGTCCTGCTTTTCGCACTGCCGGGCATCATCGGTTCACTCTCGCCTGAGTACCTTGCTCCGAGTCCTGCATCTGCCCCAGAGTTCAAGGACGGCGACACGAAGGCCGACCGCCGTGAAAGGCGACAGCAAAGAACCTTGCCAGCCAAAGTTAGGGACGTGCTCGCCGAGGAACTTCTCGCGGGAGACGAGAGATACGCGGCCATCGAAGACGTTCGTCCTGGGGGGGTTGAGAAGTATCACGATGATCTCAGCTACGCCGACGAGTGGATCGAGAGCCTAGAGAGCCGAGTGCGCGAATTACTCGGCGTCCAGATCCTGGCGGAAATGCGAATCTATCGCCGTCCCGAGAAGCATTACTTCACCTGGCTTCAGGAACACTCCGAACCCTGGGCGTACAAAGTCATAATCGACTGTCGCCGGTATCTCGACTGGTTAGAGGACACCCTGGAGGCGTCAAAACCTCACGACGCTGACCCCGTCCGGTTCGTCTTCGGGCGACGCGGCGGCTGACCTACTCGGCCTCGTGCGTCTCTTCAATCCGAGGAGTCTGATCGAGCGGCGGCGAGTTGAGCAGCACCCGCAGGGCCTCTTTGGGTTCCGCGTCGATGTTAACGGGATCCTCGTAGCCCGGGAAGGCGTCGCGTGACATGCCCCTAACTTATGGCCACGAGCCTTCTAGCGGTTCTTCTAGCGAACAGCGGTGTCTATAAGGGTCTGCGTCAGTTCGATCCGCTCATCGGTTTCGTCCCAAAGCTCTCGCGCATAGGTCGCCTTGCCGTCGATCCTCGAGCGGACAGGGCCATGAATCAGCCAAACGCATACGCCTTCCTGTTTCGCCGCGGTGACTGCCGGAATGAGATCGCTATCCCCCGACAGAATCGCGGCATGCTGGATCTGATGCTTGCCAGCAAGCAGGGCGAAGTCGAGTCCTAGCAGCAGGTCTACGCGCTTTTGTTGAAAGATTGGTTTTCCACCAGCGTCTTGTCCTCGATACGCCAACCGTCCAAGCCTGACCTCATAGCGGGGCAATCGTCCGATTGCCTGGTAGAACCTCTGAGCCTTCCCGTAGCGGTCCGCTTCTTCAGGAGTCGGTTTCTGACCTTGGTATGGCAAGCAGTGGTAAAGAAACGTGCGAAGCAGCTCCACTGGCTCAACCGTACGCGTGTCAATCTCTGACGCAATGATGCTGCTCAGCTTGCCAAAATCAGGACGGATCGCGAATTCGTCCTTGGCAATTCGATCGATGTAGCCACCGTCGACGAAGATCGCCAAGCGCCCCATGAGTCCTCCCGACGAGTGAAGCCGGGACCCTGGGCCCCGGCTTCACGAAGGATACTGACCCTGGATGTACCACTTAGGAACACCAGGGGCTATCTAGCGATCATGATAGCGACGCCACAGTGACAGGTCAACGGTGCCACCGGCTATCAGTATCTCCTGGCAGTGCGCTTGTAGCTAAGCGTGCGTCCCTCGGCTGGGTCCACCAACAGACCCATGCTTTGCGCGTCAGTCATGGCACTTGTCGTATAGCAAAGGCACAAGGAGGCAGCGCCCGAGCGCGCGCCCCTTTCGGGGCGGCCGTCACCGTAAACCGTGCGCTCGCGGAGTGTTCCGGCTCCACCGTCATGAACATCTGATCACCTACTTGCCGCTGAGCCGCGACCCTGCGAATGGCACGCTCGCGGCGAAGAATTCCATCGCCCGGCGGAAAGTCTCGCTCTCCATCACGGCCAGCTCACGAGAGCTCTTGTTGGTGCGCAGGGCACCTTCACCTTGGCGGCTTCGGCCTCCGCGCTGAACACCTGCGGCTGCAAGCCAGGCGACCCGGTCGCACCCAAGCAGCCACGAGAGCGACGAACGGAGCGACGATCAGCACGACCCAGGACTTGAAGACGAATCCGTAGCCCCCGCCGCACGAAAGGCTTCCCAGTGCCTCGTGTGCGGCACGTACTTGCCGGCTCGCACATCTAGGCAGTAGCTCCGTGACAGGCCCGTGGCCCTTGACAGCAGCCGTGTCGACAGGGGCTGGATGAGCGGGAGGATCTCCTTTATGAAGACGGACGGGTCCTGTGCCTCGCCACCAGCCTGTTCCCACTCCTGCTCCTCACGCCTCCTTCGTTGCATCGCTCGGCGCTGCTTCGCAAGGGCCTCTTCGCTCCGCGAGGGGTCCTGGCCCTCCCTCGTTCGCGTGTTCTCGGCAACCCGCCTAGCTTCCTGCAGCGCGGAAAGGGCCGCGGCTCTCCGCTCCGGGCGACACCGATCGCAGTAGAGGTAGCCCTGCCTAGGCGTCGGCGCTCCACAGGACCGGCAGGTCGGGGCGACCTTCCTGGTGGTCCGTGCCGGCTTGGGAATCTCGACTCCGAACGACTGCCTCACAGCGGCTGCCCGGCTCCGTTGGGTGATCGGCGTTGAGACCCGCCTGACCTTGCCCTCGCTCATCTTGGCGAGATCAGCTGCCACCTCCTCAGCGACTGCCCCTACGGACCTGCTCCAGCGACTGGCCGATTCGGCCAGCTCGTGGGTCAGCGGCGCCAGCACCCGGCAGACTCCCGACCTCGTCTCGGCGAAGTCGGAGGCCCGGAAGGTGTGCTGGTCAAACAGCTCGAGGAGGAAGGCGTCGACCTCCGGCCTTACCGGCTCCATCAGGTCGGCGACAAGGGAGTCCCGGTTGGCCTTGTCCGCATGGAGGATGCCAAGGCCGGGGTCGAGCCCCATCGTCAGGCAGGCGATGCGCACGTCGGCGGCTAAGAGGGCGTAGCAGTAGTTCAAGATGGCATGCGCCGGGGCAACAGCCGATCTGGCCGATTCTGAGAGCGGAGACCTGCGCTGCCCGACTGTGACCCAGCGGGAGGGGATGGAGGCTAGGTCAGCCCTGGCAAAGCGAACCGGGACATCAACCCACGCAGGCCAGTAAGCCGAGGCTGCGATGGCCTCTGCCGAAAGGATCTCGCTCAGCGACCGAGCTTCTCCGAGGTCCTCGAGGGCTGCCTCGATGACTGCCGTGGCCTTGGCGTCACCGAGCAGGTCACTTGCGACACGGAGTTGGCCCTGGAGCTTGCCCGCAATGAGGCCCCGAGCTATCTCGAGACCCTCGGGTCGCTCCATGGCCAGGGCCTGTGCCCTTCGCAGGGCTGGGCTGTCCGCTCCTTCTGCACCGGATACGGCCAGCACACGACCCTCGAGGTCGAGGTGCACGAGGGGCACCTTGACGTCGGCCAGCCATCGGAGGGCACCGAGGCTGAGAGTCCCTGAGTTGCCGATCACGACGACTCTCCGGAGGGACCTGTCGCCTCGGGCGAAGCGTCGGACCCTGCGGGCACGGCCGATGCCGTCGGCGATCACGAGGTGGCGGCGTTCGACGGCGACCCTCAGGCCGTAGCCGTCGACGACGCAGATGCCCTCCCGGACAGCGCTCGAGGTGAACATCTCGCTAGCTTGTTGGTGCATTCGAAAGCACTCCTTTCGGTGCCAGCCCCGGGGGTGTTCACGCGCCGCCCGGGGCACCTTCTTCTTAGGGTTCGACTTCGACTGGTTTTGCGACTACCTGCGCAAGATCTGGACGCTGGGCAGCGAAGGCTCGAAATGACTCTGCGAATTCCTCCTGAGTGGTTTTCCTGGCCCTCTTCAACCGCCCGGATCCTTCCGGACCAAGGAAGCGTTGCAGGTGCTTGGGAAAATGCGGAAGCATCTCCTCCACCGCTGCGACACGGCGCGCAGCGGCCTCGATCACCGGAAAGCCTTCCTCGATCACTCGTTTGTGCGGCGTCGAGATCACAGCGAACTGAACTGCCAGGAAGGCGATCGCTTTGTCATTCATTGGAAGCTTCGAGGCGAAGCGTGTGCCGAAGGCATCTTGGGGAGATCCAGCTGCCTTCGTGATGGTGTTGACGTGTTCGACAAGACCGAAGATCATCCCTACCCGGTCTCGAGCAGCTGCGAGTTCTGCCGGGGGTAGCTCCTGGCTCGCTCGCTCGAGGGCTTCAATGGAGCTTGCCTCGAAGAGCGAAAGGAATTCATCGTGCACTTCTTCCAGGCTTCCCATGATCGGAGGCGCAGCGCCCACAGGCTTGGCCAACCCTTCGGCACCCGTGGCCCCGAGCAGCTCGTTGAGAGCGTCCGTCGAGTCTGCATCGGACGTCGCGAACTGCGAGACATCACCACCGAGCAGCGCGGTCGCGAGGACAGTGAGAGCGCTTTGTACAACAGCTTCGGGGCTCTCCCGAAACTGAGCCGCCCGGCTCAGGAGAAACCGCCCCATCGGCCTCCGCCTCATCGTGGGGAGCAACAGACGAACGATCTTTTCGGCAGCATCTAGGGGGTCCTCAGCGCCGTCCGTGGCCTTCGCAAACTCGCGCCCCATCTCGGCGAAGTACGCCTTGTATGCAGCCCGCAGTTGTTCTTCTGGGACGGAACGACCACGGGCGAACATGGTCAAGACGATCCACGCCGGGCTCGTCCTCCTTCCACCTCGAGCCTTTGCGACGGTTAGAGCCTGGCCGAAGGCTTCCTCCGTGTTGGCGGCCGCTTTGCCCTGACATCGCCCGAGCGTCCTGATCTCAGCCTTATCGACCCAGCCGTTGGACCGCCAGGTGCGGACCTGCCGAGGAGTCGTCGGCCAACCAGCCTCCGAGACCAGCCCTGCGAGTTCGACATCTGCCCTGCTCGGAGTCCGTACCGGGGCCATCACCCTTCATTTTAGACGCGCCAGTAAGTCCTGTCATTCTCGAGAAGACCTTTACGGATACTGGGTCCATGACATCCAACCCACGCTCCAAGGTCACGCTCTCGCTCTCGCTCCCGCCGAGCTTCAGGGCAGCGATCTACGCCGAGTCCAACCGGACGGGCTCGACTCCATCCAGGGTCGTCGAGGCAGTCCTTGTCCGGTATCTGCCGACGTTCGTCTCTGAAGAGATCGCATCGGACCTTGGCCGACAGCACATCTCGGAGTCACGAGGAGAAGAGTCGTGAGCACCGCCGCGCGAGTGAGGATCGACCAACTTCAGATCAGCCAGGACGCCTGGCCCAGGTTCGCGAGAAGTGAAGAGCGCGTCGACCTTTTTGCCCAGCTCATTCAGAGCGGGGAAGAGCTGCCGGCGATCGAGGTCATCGCTCGTGAGAACGGGAAGTACCTGATCGCCGACGGCGTCCACCGAGCCCACGCGGCGCTCCGTGCCGGCAGGTCGGAGGTCGAGGCGGTGGTCATCGAGCCGGACCTGGGCGAGTCCGATTTCGCCTGTGCCTTCCGCCGGGCGCTCGAGACAGCGACCAAGACTGCTCTCCCTCTGACGACAGCCGAGAGGCGCCGCGCCGCCGTACGCCTAGCCCGTGATCGACCAGGTATCTCGCACCGGGAGATCGCCAGGCGCGTCGGCGTCTCGCATGACTCCGTCGACCGATGGCTGCGGCCGCAACAGACGGAGGACAGCGGTGGCAACGAGCCCGATCTTCCTGGTCCGCCTTTGCCCACCGCCGACAAGGCTGCTCGCCAACTCGTGACTGGCCTTGCCCGGCTCTCCGAGTCCCGCGGCATCGCAGACCTGTTCATGCCTGCCCGCATGGGCAAGCACCTCGCTGAGGCCTTCGAGCAGCGCTTCGGGGACGAGGCGCTGAAGGAGGCCACGCGCTTCGCCACCTGGGCCACGCAAGCCGTCGCGGTCCTCAAGGCCTCGGGAGACGGGGCCTAGTCCGATGGCCCGCACCCGTGACTTCTCAGCCGAGTATCGCCAGCGCACGATGTCCCGCAAGGTGCGGGGCCGCAGCGACTACGAGCGGCTCAGACCGGCTGAGCGCGAGGCAAGGCACAAGGCCTTCGAGGCGCTCAGCGAGATGCGAACCGAGAGGGTCTCGCTCCGCGCTGCGGCGAAGAGGCACGGCACAACGCCAGAGACCGTGCGCCGCTACGCAGGCGATTCGCTCGTCCGCGAGGGGCAACGCTATGTGCCCACTCCTTCGGACCGCAGCTACCAGCGCATGAGCGTGCTCTCGAGCGAAGGGGTCGTCGACGTCGACGTCAGAGGGTCTCAGGCCCGTTCGGCAATCGGCCGACACTGGAACGCCATCCAGCGTTTTGCCGCTACGGGTGACGTTGGAGTGCTCACGCCCTTTGCGGGCAAACGCGTCGGCGGGGCCGTGTTGGCGACAAATCCGGACCAGATCGAGGAGTTCCTCCGGCGTGGCGAGATCGACATCGACGACATCTACGTCACGGGACCATGAAAGGAACGAAATGATTCCAGATCCAGATCCAATACAGAACGAGGTTCGCCGAAAGCGGAGAGCCCGACGGCTACCCCCCGATGCGGCATGCGTCCTCTGCGGCGAGTCCGATCCAGCCGTGCTTCGCATGGAATCAGTCCCACGATCGACTCTCAAGCTCCTGCAGGTGCACCATCCCCTCGGTGAGGCGAACGACCAAGAAGTAGAAGCCGTGCTCTGCTGCAACTGCCACGCCAAGGCGACAGCCGCCCAGCAAGACGTGGGTGCGCTCCCCGCCGGCCGTGCCCCCACCTGCCTGGAGCGACTGGTCCTCGCCATGCGTTCCCTCGCGGCCTTCTTCCGCCAGCTTGCGGACTCCTTCCAACGCTGGGCCGACCAGGTCTTGGCCGTGGTGCGATCCCTAGACGAGCACCTTCCCACCTGGCGGAGCCTTCCCGGGATCGCATGACCGATCGAACGCTTCCTATCGCGCACCGCGTGTGGGCAGAGCGGAGCGACACCAAGCGACGCTCGCGTCCCGACCATCGGCACACCGTCCCGCCAGGTGTCCTCGTTTTCGACACGGAGACCACGACGGACCGCGCCCAGGCGCTCAAGTTCGGCGCCTGGCGCTACTACCGTCTCGATTCCGATGGGCCGATGCTCCTCGATGAGGGGCTCTTCTATGCCGACGACCTACCGGAGCGAGATCCCGGAGGCTATGCGGAGCTGCAGCGCTATGTGGCCAAGCGCTCCACCTTCCTCGGCACGGGCAGGGAACGGCGAATCCGCTTGTTGTCGCAGTCCGAGTTCGTGGAGAAGGTGTTCTTCGCTGCTGCCTACCGGCTTCGCGCCCGGGTGGTTGGGTTCAACCTCCCGTTCGATCTGTCGAGGCTGGCGATCAGGGCCAGCGAGGGACGCGATGCGAACCGTGGCGGGTTCTCCCTGGTCCTCGCTCCGGGCAAGGTGGGTACGCCTCACAAGGAGCGCCGCCACCGGCCCAGGGTCGACATCAAGCACGCCAACTCGAAGTTCGCCTTCATGTCCTTCACCAAGCCAGCAGATCCCGATCTTGTCGACCTGATCCCCGACGGCTCCACGGACCACGAGCCCGACCCCGGCTACGCCTGGCGGGGGCGTTTCCTCGACCTGAGAACGCTCGCCTTCGCCCTCACGGGAATCGCCTACAGCCTCCAGGGCGCGTGTGACGCCTTCGGCGTCCAAGGCAAGGACGACCCCGGAAGCCACGGGAAGATCACCGAGCAGTACATCGACTACTGCCGCCAGGACACCGCCGCGACTTTTGACCTTTATGTAGCGCTCAGCGCCGAGTTCGAGCGTCACCCGGTCACGATCGCGCCCGAGCGTGCCTACTCACCTGCCTCAATGGCAAAGGCCTACCTCGACGCCATGGGCCTGCGACCGATCCTCGACCGCCAGTCGGACTTTTCGCCAGAGGTCCTCGGCTACGCGATGTCCACGTTCTTCGGCGGCCGGGCCGAGTGCCGGATCCGCCGCGTCCCAGTCCCCGTGAAGCTCCTCGACTTCACCTCGATGTACCCCACCGTCGGGACGCTCATGGACCTCCACCGCTTCCGCATCGCGGCGCGGGTCGAAGTTGTCGACGCGACCTCGGAGGTCCAGGAGCTGCTCGAGCGCGTGACACTCGAGGACGCCTTCGACCAGGACCTCTGGCCCCAGCTCGTCGGGCTCGTGCTAATCAAGCCTGATGGCGACATCCTCCCTGTCCGCGCCGCCTACGACGGCCAGACCTGGGGGATCGGCGTCAACCCGCTGACCTCGAGCGAGCCCCTCTGGTACTCGATACCGGACTGCGTGGCCTCGAAGCTGCTCACCGGTCGCCCGCCAAGGGTCGTGCGGGCCCTCCGTCTGGTCCCCGTGGGCCGGGCAAGGGGGCTTCGCGCGGTCAAGCTGCGGGGCGTCGTGCCGCTCGATCCGGCAGCCGACGACCCGTTCCGGACCATGGTCGAGGAGCGCCAGCGCATCCGGCGCAGGACCGACCTCCCCGAGGGAGAGAAGCAGCGCCTTGCCAGAGCTCTCAAGAACGTCGCCAACGCGGGCTCCTTCGGGATCTTGGCTGAGTTCAACCGGGATGAGCTCCCGAAGGGCAAGCAGGCCCGCGTGCTTGTCCACGGCCGATGCGAGGCCCCCTTCGAGGACCGGGTCGGCGGCCCGGAAGACCCCGGGCGGTACT
>Ga0187875_10002190_pt1 | contig 14584 bp, 11 predicted proteins | sample June2016WEW_17_1_2_FD_132978 | JGI IMG/M metagenome (GOLD analysis project Ga0187875, IMG submission 132978) | Peatland microbial communities from SPRUCE experiment site at the Marcell Experimental Forest, Minnesota, USA - June2016WEW_17_10 | ecosystem: Environmental > Terrestrial > Soil >... | reverse complement strand
CTCCGCGCGCGACGCGCCTCTCCCACACCCTCTGAATGAACCATGACTGAATAGTCGGTCGCGCCCCCGAGGTTATGCCAGAGGGGAACTCAGGACGCTTACCATTACTGCCTTCCTGGGTGTAGAGATCGAGCGTCGTCTGAATCTTCGAGTGGCGCAAGAGACCCTGCACGGTTCTTGGGTTCCACCTTGCCGTTGTTCACCAGCCAATTGCTCAGGCTGTGACGCTGATTATGGAGTGCCGTTGCTGCGCATGTGAGAGTCAGCGCGTAATGCAGAGCGTCGACAAGTTTCCCAAGGATCGCGAAGGTCTGGGCAGGGGTTATGACGATGGCGCGTTAATTGGACTTCGAGCGGGGCTCAACCAATGCCACCGGGTTCTTTGAGACCAGTTCGTGCAGCAGGCAGACTTTATAAACCCGGTGCATAATGCCCCGGATCTTGGCAACCGTCGTCCATGCAAGTCCGTTGTAGGTGTGCAGCGACTTCATCCAGCGTTGAATTTCAAGAGGCCGGATAATCGTCCGCAATCTCGCTGCCCCAGCGGGCAGAGAGGTAGTCCCTGCCATCCGCAGAAGCCCGTTTAAGCCAGCGCTTAGGCGCAACTCAATGGTTGCGAAACGCCGACGGATTGCTGTTCTGAACCGACCAATGGCAGCATGTACTCCCTCAATGTCACCACTCAGCTTCTGATCTTAATTGTCGAGAGCGCTAGGCCAAATCTATTCCTTGCAGGACTTCTCGCGGATGCGGTTCGCCTCCCGAGAGGCGTGCGTGTAACCAATTGATTGCACAGTGCTTATAGAGCAATGTTTATTAAGTGCTAAATATCCAAAGGTTGCGGACGATCATTTGCCAACCATCGTTGACGCCAAAGTTTCACAGTTCATCGCTTGCACAATCGACGGCATTGGCTTACGATCAAATCAACTAGAAACCAAGATTTGCCAACCCCGCATGAAGATGGCCCAGTTTGTATGGTGGTGTTGCTGACGGGTTCAGGCAAGAATGTTCTTCAAAGGTGGATGGTTCCGCAACGAGCATCGGTTGCCCTTGTTGGGAGGGCGGATGGTCTGGCGATGATTGGATGAAGGGCTTAGCATAAAAGTTCATTTGCTAAGTCAGAATAGCGGAGCTATGCGCATCTTCTTGCATCGCAAGGAAGAATGTATCTCGCGCTTCGCCCTTTGCGCACACCCGGATCGCTGCTCCATGTCGATTGTGCGGCGCGCCGGTCAAACCGGAGGTTCCGCGCAAGGTCACGGCAGTCCCGGTGGACGCTGAAGATCTGGAGCCGATAGTCGACTGATTGCAAGTTGTATTTGACGCCAAGCCCTGGACGGGCCAGGCGCATCCGAGCAGGCGCCTCTGGCAGCGTCTCAATTGATCCAAGAGATTGTATAACCTAGTTTGTTTCAGGAGTGCGCCTCCTCCATCGTTTCTGACTGCGCCCATCCAGATTCCATGTGCGCAAGGAAATGAGCCGAAAGGAGTCCGGCGCGTAGGACCGACCTGCCCGCGCCGGTTGTGACGTCAATTCGCGGCCCCTTGGTGCGGCATAACGTCGCAGCGATTTTACGGCAAGTGAACGGTGTTGCGAGCAGGCTGCCGGCGCTCTGCAATTGCCGCGTCGAAGGGGGTAAGATGCCCGTTGTATCCAAAGGCGCAGTGAGGACGGACCAGATTGTGCAGGCGGCTGGCAAGCTGTTTGCGAGCCAGGGATATCACGCAACGAGCACTCGGGAGATAGCCCGCCTTGCCGACGTGAGTGAGAACACGCCTTTTCGGCATTTCGACAATAAGGAAGAACTTTTCTGGTCGTCCCTCCGCTCTTGTTCCGCGGGGTTGAAGTTTCGCCGGGACGTGCTGGAGGGGCTGACGAAATGCGGCCCTCCAGAGGTGGTCTTGCCAAAGATTCTCGAAATGCTCGCAGATACCGTGAACTACCGGCCGGAGCTGCTTCGTCTGGTTGCGGTAGCATTCATCGAATTGCACGCGAAGGCGGACGGATTCTGCCTGGAGTGCCTTTCGCCTGCCTTCTCTGCAATCAATCGCTATTTGGATCTGAACATTCGGAGTGGGAGAATTCGCGATCTGGATTCCACCATGCTGACATCGGCATTGATAATGACAGTGTTGACTCATCCCGGGATTTGCAACCTGATCGATGGCATCAAGCCCGCATATTCGAACAGCCTGGAAGCACACCGCGCATACACCAGGTTCTGGCTGGATTTGATTGTTCCAAGGATGCCGGCCTATCCATCGCCTATTACCGAAATCAAAGGGGAGCTTTCAGGCTGAACTGCATTTGGCGAAATTGAGAGAGAGCATCGTCCTCACCCTTCGCAAGGTCGGCCGGAATTCGCTCGTTCGATAATCTCCCTTTGGGGCAAGTTTTCGACCGATTGGCGTGGGCCAGATGTTATCTCACCTTCCGGAAAGCGCTTAAGGCCTTGCCTGCTAACAATGAGCGGTCTGCCAGCCACTGGCTGTGCGGGAGCGTCTGCTGCATGACTCCATCAGCTGTTTGCCAAGGTTCGGAAGCTGCAAGCGAGACAAGGCGTCGGGAATCCGTGTGGGAGGAATGTCTCTGGTATCAAAGCTTGCCCGACGGCATGAAGCGGAACCTAATCTGGCGTCGATTCGCTTCATCCGAGGCTGGAGAAGACATGCTGGAGTGGAAAGTCTTCTTGCTTGCGCAGTACAGAGTGCACACGCAGTAAACACATGAATCGGACGAGATCCTTCTTATGAAATCAAAGACATCGCTGCTCTTCTTGCTTTCCTGCACGCTTTGTGCCGGCCAATCCGTGCTCACCACACCGACTGAATCGACCCAGTCCATCTCAGGTTCCTCGGCGGGGCAGGAATCCTCGGCAGGCGCCACACAGCCTTCAAGCCAAGCGCGCCGCCAAGTTGGCGAGAAGACCTACATAGATACGTTTGCCCCTGGTTCAGGTACTCCTACGGTGCCCACGCCAGCGCAGATACAAGCTCCATTGTGGGTCGTCGGGCCGCTCACCACAAAGTCCGAGTTTGAGGAGTTCGCCGAGGATGCGACCGGACATCCGCTTCCGGTGTACGGCCGTCAACTGTTCGACGAAGCTCCAACGACCTTTGCTCCGGTGGAGAATGTGCCGGTGCCGGCCGATTATGTATTGGGGCCGGGAGATCAATTGCTGATCCGGGCCTGGGGGAAGATCGATCTCGATTCCCGCGTAACGGTGGACAGAAACGGGCAGATAAATCTGCCCAAGGTGGGAACCTTGACCGTGGCCGGCCTGCGCTATGCGCAAGTCGAAGGGTATCTGCGTTCGGCCATTAGCGATCTATTCAAGGACTTTGAACTGAATGTTGCTTTGGGCCAGCTTCGCTCCATCCAGATCTTTGTCTTGGGGGACGCTCGGCAGCCGGGCGCTTACACGGTCAGTTCGCTGAGCACCCTGGTAGATGCACTCTTCACCTCGGGAGGACCATCGGCAACCGGAACCATGCGCCACATTCAACTGCGGCGCGAAGGCCGGACCACAACCGAATTCGATATCTACGATCTGATCGAAAAGGGTGACAAATCCCGCGACGTCCGGCTACTGCCGGGCGATGTAATCTTCATCCCTCCGATTGGACCGCAGATCGCCATCAGCGGCGATGTGAACCAGCCCGGCATCTACGAGCTGAATGGGGAAACCACGGTAGGAGCCGCTCTTGAGGACGCGGGAGGAATGACCAGCCTGGCCGACGCCGAGCGGGCGGTGCTGGAGCGGATCGAAAACCACAGCAGCCGCGAGGTTGAAGAATTTGCTCTCGACGCACAGGGACAGGCCCGGTTGCTCAAGGACGGAGACCTGCTGCGGGTATTTCCGCTTTCGCCGAAGTTTACAAATGCAGTGACCCTGCGAGGCAGTGTTTCCGAGCCCGGCCTCTATTTCTGGAAGAATGGGATGCGCGTGTCGGACCTGATTCCCTCCCGCGCCTTTCTGATTACTCGCGAATATTGGAACGAGCAGAACCACCTAAATCAGCCCGGACCCGATAATCCTTTCGCCAGCCGACTCTCGGATGCACTGGGCAACCCGCGAACGGATGCACTGGGCAACCCGCGAACGGATGCACTGGGCAACCCGCGAACGGATGCACTGGGCAACCCGCGAACGGATGCACTGGGCAACCCGAGCACCGGTCAGTCACAAAACGCAGGCTCCAGGACAGTCGACGCTATCGGTAAGAACAGCGCGGAGATCAACTGGGAATATGCTCTGATCGAGCGACTCGACGACCGCGATCTGAGTACCCATCTAATCCCATTTAACCTCGGCAATGCGCTTGATCGCCCCGCATCCGCCGACAACCAAGCATTGCAACCTGGTGACGTGATTACCATTTTCTCGCGTGCTGATCTGGAATTGCCGATGGAAAAGCACGCAATTTTTGTCCGGGTGGGAGGAGAGGTTAACGCGCCGGGTATTTACCGCGTCAATCCCGGCGATACCTTGAGAGACGTTGTCGAAAGGGCCGGCGGTCTCACGCAACATTCATACCTCTACGCTTCGGTATTCACCCGTGTCTCCACCCGCATTGCCCAGGAAGCTCAGCTACGCCAGTCTTCCGAACAAATGCAAAGAGAACTGGTCACCAAATATGCGAATGCGACACCGCAAGCCGGTCAATCCGGAGCGGACCAACAGGCACAGCTCGCCTTCCAGCAAGCCGCATTGGCCAGGCTCACTTCGATCAGGCCCACGGGCCGGGTGGTTCTGGAGATGAAGCCTGAAGCCGCAACCGTTGCGGACGTTCCGGGTTTTCCTCTCGAAGATGGCGATACCTTCTATGTCCCGCCGCGGCTGAGCACGATCGAGGTGGCTGGCGCTGTGTACAATGCTAATGCCTTGCGCTATGAGCCCGGAAAGCGGCTCATAGCCTATCTGAACAATGCCGGCGGTGCCACTCGTGATGCGGATCAAAAGCGCATCTTCGTGATACGCGCAGACGGAACGGTCGTTAGCCGCCAATCTCGCAATAATCACTCTCACGGCAGCTTTGACAACCTCAGATTGCTCCCTGGAGACGCCATTGTTGTCCCGGAGAAGCTCCGGGTCTCGTCTCCGATGAATAATTTCCTGCAAGCAACCCAGTTTGCTTCTCAACTCGCCCTGACCGCAGCCGCGCTCAGCGTAGTTAAGTAAAGGCTCTACCGATGACAGAGCAGGACTTTTCCATCGAAGAAACGGCAGAGGCCCTGGACAGTGCCTCCTTATCGGACGCGCCCAGCGATGGCTATGAAGTCAGCCTGATCGACGTTCTTACGCAGCTTGCCTATCGGAAATGGCTGATCGCGAAGGTGACGGGCATTGCCGTGCTTGCCGGCGTGGTTCTCGCCTTAGTACAACCCGTCCGGTATACGGCAACCACCAAAATCATGCCGCCGCAACAGACCCAGTCCGCAGCCTCAATGATGATAGGCCAACTGACAAGTGTGGGTGGAGGCTCCCTTGCCGCACTCGCCGGCGGGGGACTGGGTCTGAAGAATCCCAACGACATTTACATTGGCCTACTGAATTCCCGGCCCATAGCCGACGCGATTATCCAGAAGTTCAGTTTGGCAAAGGTCTATCGTGCCAAAGATATGACGAAAGCCCGCGAGAAACTTGCGAAGTTCACCCAGATAACCTCTGAAAAGAACGGATTCATCGTCGTGTCTGTCACGGATACAGACAAGAAGCGCGTCGCCGAGATGGCCAACGCCTACACCGACGAACTCCGCATTCTGACCAAAGCCCTTGCGGTAACGGAAGCCTCGCAGCGACGACTTTTCTATGAAGAGCAGTTGAAGCAGGCTAAGGAGGCGCTGGTCGCGGCCGAACTTGCCTTCCAACAGGTTCAGCAGCAGAAGGGCCTGGTCCAGTTGGACGCGCAGGCGAAGGCGATGATCGAAGGCATTGCCGCCCTTCGCGCGCAGGTCACAGCCAAGCAGGTAGAGGTTCAGGCGCTGCGCTCCTATTCGACGGAGCAAAACCCCGAGGTGCAATTGGCGGAGAGGGAGCTGACCTCTCTACAGGCCGAGGAAACGCGCCTGGAGCAGAGCAATCACTCGTCGGGAATTGCCGGGCTTGGGCTTGGGAATGTTCCTGCCGCGGGGCTGGAATATCTTCGCGCAGCACATGAACTCGCCTACCGGCAGGCCCTGTTCGATATGCTGATGAAGCAATACGACGCTGCCAGACTGGACGAGGCTAAGGAGGCGGCTATCATTCAGGTTGTGGAACCGGCTATCGAGCCGGACCACAAGTCATCTCCGAAGCGCGCCCTGATTGTCGTGCTCTTCACTTTTGTGGGGCTCTTCGCCGGATGTCTCATGGCGAGGCTTCTGTGGTGGATAGAGTTTAAGCAATCCGATTTAGACTTCGCCAGAGCGCTTCAGAATCTGAAATGCACCCTTACTACAAGTAGCCGCAAAAGCATGAAAGCATAATTCTAGGTCACTTCTGTACAAATATGCGCGCGTCCGCTGAGACCGAAGGGCCAGTTCGTGTACAAGAATTACGAATGGGTCGTTGAATAGCAGAGCGAGAGTATGTCGCTGGTCACTGCGGTATGATTGACTCCAGCGGGGAGGTATGGGAACAGCACTGAGATGCATGCACAGATTCGCGTCGAATATTCGTCTCGCAGCTTTTGATACCTCAACGCCGGAAGGGCGTTCCAAAGAGCGGTATAGGCGGGTTGCTCTGACTGCGCTGGCCTCTGGACTTTCTAAGGTAATTAGCATCTCCACCGGACTTATCTCCATACCACTAACGCTCCGATATTTAGGCACAGAGCGTTACGGCCTTTGGATGACGATTAGTGCGGTCATTGCAGTTCTCGGGTTTTCGGACTTGGGGATCAACAACGGCCTGCTGAATGGGATTGCCAAGGCGCATGGTAGGGGCGATCGGCAGTTGGCAAGGCAATATGTTTCAAGCGCGTTCTTCCTCTTGGCTGCGGTCGCACTTGTTCTTGCGGTGGTCTTTGCAATCGCATACCCGTGGATTCCCTGGGCCTCCTTTTTCCGGGTCCATTCCGCGGAAGCAATGTCTGAAGCTGGGCCTGCGGTGGCTGTCTTTGCCGGATGCTTTCTGCTTAACATTCCAGCGGGCATTGTGAGTCGAGTTCAGTCGGGTTACCAGGAGGGCTTCGTAGCAAACGTCTGGGCCTCGATGGGAAGCATTTTCTGCCTGCTCTCCTTGCTGCTCGTGATTCATTTCCATGGGTCTCTTGCGCTCCTCGTTTTCGCCATGGCTGGAGCGCCCATTCTGGCCCTCACGCTGAATGGCGCGATACAGTTTGGAGTTCAACGCCCGTGGCTGAGGCCTTCCTGGCAGTACGTCAAGTTTGGGGTTTCAAAAAATCTTCTGCATCTGGGATTCTTATTCTTTGTTCTACAGCTCGGCGGAGCGATCGCCTTCTCCTCGGACAATATTGTATTGGCCAGGATCATGGGGCCGGAAGCAGTGGCACAATATGCGGTGCCGTGCAGGCTGTTCAGTTTGGTATCTATGGCTAGCTCATTTCTAATTATGCCTCTGTGGCCAGCGTATGGAGAGGCGCTCGAAAGGCGGGACTACCACTGGATCAGGAGAACGCTGTATCGCTCCATTCTGCTTGCGATAGGGGTTTCTGTTCCGTTGTGTGCGGTCCTCGCAATGTTTGGAGCCAGGATCATTCATCTGTGGGTTGGTCCAAGCATACACCCGTCGCCCTTGCTTCTGGCATGTCTTGGAATCTGGGGCGTGTTGTTGGCGGTAGGCTCCTCAATCTCTATCTTCCTAAATGGCCTCTCTGTGGTGCGTTTTCAGGTAGTCATTGCTTTTTTTGGGGCCTTCGCAAATATTGCCCTCTCCATCTACTTCACTCATCGAATTGGGATTCCTGGTGTTGTGGTCGGTTCCATCATAAGTCAGATCTTTATTGCACTTATTCCGTATTACTGGTACGTGAACCGTTATCTGAAGAACAATTCGTTTGAGGAAAGCCAGGCTATTGGTGAATGAGGCGCGTTCCAAGGGATGGAAAGTGACTTTGTCTCTCAATCTGCTTGCTCAATGCGTTAAGGCGGATGATGCGGAGCTTTGACTTTTATGACACGCTCGCAGTCCGCCTGGTTGCGAACCCTGCAGACATATTCTCGCTGGTCGGCGAGAGGCTGAATATTCCAGAATTTCGATCTATAAGAATTGCCGCTGAAGTCAACGCTCGTAGCGCAATGGGTGGTGAGGTTACATATGAGCAGATTTACAACCATATCTCTCTCCCGCTGGATTTGAAGGAGAGAGCGCGCTTACTCGAGTTGGAGTTTGAACACTCTTTGGTCGCGCCCGTGACAGCCGTAATTTCACAACTTCAGGACGGAGACTTGGTTATTTCTGACATGTACCATGACGAGAGTTTGTATCGAGACGTGTTGCACCGGCTAGCGCCCGGTGTCGTCCCAAAAGCCGTCTTGATTTCAGGCACGACGGGCGTGAGTAAAGCAACCGGAGGGCTTTGGAAGAAGGTATCATCAGGCTATCCAACGCTTCAGTCGCACATAGGTGACAATATGTTCGCCGACATCTACCAAGCACGCCGCAATGGGTTGGTCGCCACTCATTTCGAAGGGGCAAAGCTAAGTCGGTACGAGATGGCGATGGCGAAGCAAGGCGGCGACGGTTCAATCATCGCTGGCGTGAGCCGTGCGGTTCGCCTGTCCTTGATTCGTGAAGACACTCCTCCAACTGAAGCTGCCAGTATTGAAGCATTTTCATCGGTGTTTGGCCCGCTCTTCCTGGCCTTTGCACAGTGGATCATGCGAACGTGTGACGAGGAGGGAATAGAGGACGTTTATTTTCTTGCTCGAGACGGCCAACTACCTTATAGGATATGTTCTAGGCTAATAGCTGAAAGCCGCCAGAGCGTGCGCTGTCACTATATTTATGCGTCTCGTCAGGCTCTACACCTTCCCGGGTGTAAAACAATTGAGGATGCTGAAAGCTGGTTACTCGATAACACCCCACTCCTAACATTGAGAATCCTTGCTGAGCGAGCCTCTGTACCTTTGGATGTAGTCGTGGCTGCTGCGGCTCCTCATTTTGCGATTGGGCCAGAGGATAACATTCCGCAGAGGGATCGCGGGCTTCTCAGTTGTGTCATTCGTGATCCTTCGTTCGTCGCCGCGCTTATGGCAAGTGTCGACCGCGCATTTGCTCCAGCGGCGACCTACTATCTTAGGCAGGGCTTGGCAGCTCAAAACAGTGTTGCGCTGGTGGATATCGGCTGGCATGGTCGTTTGCAACGATCCCTTGGAGGTTTACTGGAGAAAGCGGGGCACCGACCGGCTCGGATTTTGGGGCTTTATCTTTGTCTCTCTCGTCGTCTTAGTGAGGCGCCCGGGGACGACCTACGAGGTTTCGTCGCCGATCCGGAGCGTCCAAGGCAGGCATTCTTCTATGATGGGTACCGCCCCGTCTTGGAGGCAGCACTTAGCGCGGACCATCCGACCACAGTTGGCTTTGGATTTGCAAATGGTGATGCGCACCCGCTTTTTGGGGTGCGGGACTCGCCTGATGTCCAAAAAAAGATTGCACTCCAGCATGCCACGATTGATGCGTTTGTTGAAAACGTGATTGCAATTGGTCGCGCGGTTGGCCGGCCGATTCTATGTCCGGCTGCAATAGTCGCCGGCAATCTCATAAGGTTTCTTAGTAATCCCACCCGAAATGACGGGCTGGCCTTCGAGGGCTTTTTGCTTCACGGTGGTCAAACTGGAACTGAGACGAGGCCAATTACCAGAACCCTTAGAGCAACTGATTTGCTAAAGCGCAGAAACGACCTTGGTTTTTGGCGAGAAGGGACCCTCAGTGTGAGTAGTCTTAGCGCGGTTGCCTGGGTCCTCAGAGCTAGGCGGCTCATGCGTGGAATCGGTCCTCCTCTCTGAGACGGTATTGAATTATTGTCGGCGATACGCAAAAGTACATGACGTATTTGACCAAAACATCGCATTACATGTGACACAATTAGATAAGAAAGAGACAATGCCGATCAAGGTCCTTTGGTTCACAAACATCCTTATGCCTGACGCATGCAAATGCGTCGGCCGTCCTGAGCCAAAGGGAAGCGGTTACTGGATGAGTGTTCTGCTTGATCGGCTGAAGAAGCGGAGTGATCTGAAACTGGCAGTCGTGGCGAGTGCTGGACGACGCGACTGCCAGTTTCAGGTGGATGGAGTCAAGTATTTTGTTGTCAAGACTCCGGTAAGTAGGGGGATCTGGAACCGTTTGGGTAGTTATCGAGATTCACTTCCTATAAGGTCCCAGGTTAGAAAATATGCTTCCATTGTGAATGATTGGAACCCAGATGTTGTGCATGTGCATGGAACAGAGTATGAATTTGGATTGACTAAAGCTTGGGGGTATACGGACAAACCGGTTGCCGTTTCGATACAGGGCTTGATGACGCCTTGCGCAGCCAAGACTTATGGGGATCTATTACCGGATCAACTACATGGGGTGGTTCGCAGCATGATCGGGCTGAGAGCGCGCTCTTTTCAGAGCTGGAAGGGATTTCGGAAAAGAATTCCGTATGAAGAGGCTATTATACGGTCCTGCGAAATGGTTTTGGGAAGAACTGAGTGGGACCATGCGTGGGCTTGTGCGTATCGCCCTGACGTATGTTATAGGCATGTGGATGAGTTGATGAGGCCAGAGTTCAGCGAGGCGCCCAATTGGGCGCTTGAAAAGTGCAACCGGCACCAGATATTTTGCACCAGCGGAAGCCAGCCGCTGAAGGGACTGCACGTTCTCGTTGACGCTGTTTATAGACTTCGCGATGTATTCCCAGACGTTAGACTCAAAGTGGCAAGCTCAGGCTTTGTGCCGCATCCACAGGATGACTATGCTCGCTTCGTTCTGCGACAAATTGGTGAGAAGGGTCTGGGGCAAACTGTCACATTTCTTGGACATCTGGATGCCTACGAAATGGTGAACCAAGTGCAAATGGCTAACTGTTATGTGATGCCCTCGTTCATAGAGAATAGCTGCAATGCGTTGCAGGAGGCGATGCTTATTGGCGCTCCCTGCGTTGCAGCGAACGCTGGCGGTACACCAAGTATCGTTGAAGCGGGGGAATCGGGTCTGATGTTCCCAGCAGGCGATGCTGCGCTGCTCGCTTGGCAGATTGGCCGGATTTTTCGGGATGACAGTCTCGCATCCCGCCTCGGTTCGAACGCGAGATGCACGGCCATTGAAAGACACGATCCGGCGCGAGTCGAGGCGGAATTGCTTAACGCGTACAAAGAATTATCCCGCATGCGAACGGCGGTTGCACCAAAACTGGGCCGCTATGCTTAGCTCATCGGCGATTCGCCTTAGGAGATGGAGAAGACAGAAGATTGATGCTCGGACCGACCGTCTTCCGGGTATGCAAGCGATTGTTCTAAGCCTCTATCTCTTCGGGTTTGAAAATTGCCGATATGCCCTTTACCACTGGGGAATCCCACTCTCGTTGCGCCTTACTTCCGAGATCGGGAGCTCGATTGCGTTCTTGTTGTTCATGCACGGAACAGCTGTCTACTTGAAGAGATACCCTCCTCGCGTTACCAGCTCGGCATCGCAATATACGAGAGTAGTCTTATGGCTCTACCTAATTGGTGGATTGGCCTTTTACGGTCTCGCCCGTGGCAATCCATTGAACTCGGTCGGTCATGAGGCCATCGTGCTTTCGATTATGGGGGTGACGTTATTTCTCGGAACAGACGATAGGGCCTGGTATGCGGTAGACAAGCATCTGACGATTCTCTTTTGGTTGGGCGTAGTACTATTGATTACGCCCAATCTATATGTAGCGTTGCCTGAAGTGAAAGGTGCGGAGTTCGTTGACGTGTCCGATCGCTTTTCTGGCACCATAGCCAGCTTACTTGGCCCTCTAACTGCTTCAGGGTTGTTCCTGGGAGTGTGGGGTTTGGTTTCTAACAGGTGCGGGATATGGAAGGTGCTTCAAGTATTGGCGCCAGTTGCTTCTGTTGGCATTTATGCAGGCGTATTCCTGTTTCGATCGGCCGCAGCGTACTTTCTTATAACACTCGTGAGTTGCCTGGTGCTGCGCCCTCTTCTGGAACGTAAGGTTAGGCTGGTCGCTTCTGTGTTGATCATACTGGCAATTGTCCCTGCGGTGGCATTCTATTCTCTGACGGAGTCGGCGGACCGGTTGATGCAGCGTGTAAACGGCGAAATTAGTGGTGAGAATGGTCTCTTCGGAGAGCGCGTTGCGGAGGTGAAAGCATGCGTGTCCGACTTGGGGTGGGAAACGGTGATCGGGCGCGGTCTCGGGGGAACATTTGATGCTTCGGGCATCTACATATACGAGAGCGCAAAGCAGTGGGGCACGATGCACTTTGGCGTATTAGTGTTTGGGCTGAAGGGCGGCATTCTGTTGATGTGGACTTTCATAGGATTTGTTGTCCCTGGCATGCGCATTCGCAAAAGAGTGTGGTACCAGAATCCGTGCAATATGACAGCCACGCTGCTGTTTCCAGTATCTTTTTTGGGGATTGCGACAGGCCCATTCAGCCTCATTCCCGAGGCGGCAATCGCGTATTTGCCTCTTATGCTGATGTTGGCGCGCTTCGGGCGCAAAGAGCAACCTGAATCCGGCAAGGTCATGGTAGGAAAGCGGCAGACTAGCCTTAAAGTGAGGCCTACGAATAGTTGCGATCCTGGCGAAGAAGCAATCAGCGTAAGAGCAAGCTGAGATTCGTCCGTCAATGGCAGAGCAGACGGGCTAAAGTCAGGAATAACGTACACGATGAAACGCATCGGCGCACGTCCGCTGATATACTGAACATTTTGCCGACTATAGTAGGCGGTGGTTCGGCTTCAGGCAACAGAAATCGAAAAGGAACGGCGAGTGAATATTCTTATTGTTTCGTTTTCCTATGCGCCGATGCTGTCTCCTCAGGCATTTCGGTGGGCAGCGATCTCTCGGGAGTTGGCTCGTCGAGGCCACGCGGTTACCGTGGTGGCGGGATGGGAGCCGGGGTGCGAACGGCAGGAGAGCGATGGGGCTGTCATTGTCCATAGGGTAGGTGGCAGATTCATCGAGAGGGTGCGCATGTTACGCACTCGCAGTCAGCGGCAGGATTACACCAGCCCGCACAGCACAGAAGTCAGCAAAGAGGCTTTACGTGTGTCTCTGAGTTGTTTGAAACGTATTCACGATGTAACGTGGAAGAAACTCTATTGGCCCGATGCGCATTGCACATGGCTGTTTCCCGCGCTGCATCGGGCCAGGAAGCTTGTTAAAGCTTCGCAAATTGACGCAGTCGTGACCGTGGACTTTCCCTTCACTTGTCACATTGTCGGTGTCGCCCTGAAGAATGAGTTTCCGCAGCTTCGTTGGCTTTGCGACATGAGTGATCCATTTTCCTATCTGGAGCCTTCTCCTCCCAATAATCGGGCGCTGTACGGGTGGCTTAATCGTCGGCTCGAGAGACACGTCTTTGAGCGCACGGACTGGATGGTGGTCAGATACGGGCAAATGGAAAATCGGTACTCTGAGTTGTATCCGCACTGTCGGGCGAAGATCGTTGTTGTGCCTGACCTGCACACCACGTCATCGAACGAGGCACCCCCCGTAATGTCTTCTCATGCACAGCCGGGCAAGCCGCGGCGCAGGATGCTGGCGTTCGTGGGTACGCTAGATGGGAGGTCTCGGGACCCTCGATCATTCCTAGAAGGCTGTAGGAGAATCATCGAGCGCGGCGCGGGGTCAGGTTTCGAGGTTCATTTTTACGGGAAAATTGGGAATTGTGACGCGGTATTCGACGAATACCAGGCGTTTTACAACCACTGGCTCTTTGTGCATGGGCCTGTCGTCCAGAGAGTGGCGCTCAAGGTTATCCAGGAGGCTGACGTTCTGGTTAACATAGGCAATAGGTACCAATGCCAAACGCCTAGTAAACTTATCGACTACGCTAGCACTGGCAATCCAATATTGAATATTGTGGGGTGTTCATCTGACCTGTCCATCGGTGCACTGAGCGGCTACAAAGCTGCGCTGCACTTGGTGTCGAATAATGGAGCGTTATCTGAAGCTCAAATCAGCAAGATGGAAGACTTCCTGCACACGCAGCAGGGTATGCCATCCGGCGAAGTAAGAGCTTGGATGGAAAAGTTCGCATTATCACCAATCGTTTCAAGCTACGAAAGCTATTTAACTAAAGGCCGTTGAACTTTGGAGAGGAAGATTGTGGCAGTATTATGCAGCAGCGCGGATGTGCAACTATCCGTCATCATCCCGACGAAAAATAGACTCGACTTTGTTCAACGTGCGATCATCGCATTCACCTCCTTTTCCGAAATTGAGACGATTTTCGTCGACGATGGTTCAGTGGAACAGTGCGTATCAAACGTGAAGTCCCTTTTTAGTGGGCAGTCGAATTGCAGGTACGTTAGAACCCATCTCATAAACATTTTGGGCTGTGGTTTCTGCGAAACTGGAATTGCTCAAGGCGTCTCTGCGCAGATGAATGGCTGGCCGTTGGGAACTGACAGACGAGCAGTGGGAATTG
>Ga0187875_10002184_pt1 | contig 14600 bp, 9 predicted proteins | sample June2016WEW_17_1_2_FD_132978 | JGI IMG/M metagenome (GOLD analysis project Ga0187875, IMG submission 132978) | Peatland microbial communities from SPRUCE experiment site at the Marcell Experimental Forest, Minnesota, USA - June2016WEW_17_10 | ecosystem: Environmental > Terrestrial > Soil >... | reverse complement strand
TCCATCTACGCGTCCTTCTACGGCTTCGGAACCTTGTTCGGCCTCCCGGCCAACCTCGACTGGAATCCCCTCCAACTCCCTCTGTATGTCCTCCTGGGCCTCCTGTGCGCGGGCGTTGGGGTCGTGTTTGTGCGGATCTTCTGGGGGACTCAGGGGTGGTTTTCCGCGCTTCCCTGGCCTCTCTCGATCCGGGCCGCTGCCGGGGCGGGACTTTCCGGGCTCGCGATCCTGGTCGTCTATCTCCTCGTGCCGTGGCAAGGGCACTTTGCCGCCCTGTCCGCCGTGAACGTCGGGTATGGATTCGTGCAAGCGGCGGTGCTCGGGCAAGTGGGGCTCACGACCCTCGTGCCTCTCGCCCTGGCCGCACTGGCGGTGGCGGTCGTCCTTCGGATGCTCACGACCTCGTTCACCGTCGGTAGCGGGGGCGCCGCGGGCCTCTTCGGCACTTCGGTGGTCATCGGCGCCCTGATCGGCGCGAGCGTGGGGGCCGTGTTCCACTCGTTCCTACCGAACCTCGTGGATGAGGGTGCCATCTCCGCGTTTGCCATCGTCGGAATGATGACGTTCTTCGGTGGGATATCGAAGGCCCCGCTGGCGGTCCTGGTCATGGCCGTAGAGATGACCGGGAGCTACGAGATACTCGCCCCGGCCATGATCGCCATCTTCATTGCCTACGTTGCGACGGGGAAGAACCACATCTACCGAGCGCAGGTCCATACCCGTCTCGACAGTCCCGCACACCGGGATGAGTACTCGAACTATCTACGAAGGGAAGAGAGCGAAGGGTGAACGACGGAAGTTGGGGCCGATCCTCCGGCCCCACCTCTCCAGCGTTCGACACGGAGCTTGCGTCGAATCCCGAGGGATCGTGGGTGCTCGAGCGGATGAGGCGATACGGTCGACGGGCCCGCCGAGGGGCTGGACCCGAACTCCATTCCCGCGTTTCACCAGCTTAGCGCTGTCCTCTATCCATGGAACTCGAGCAACCGTCCCTCGGCCCGGTCGCCTCTTCATTGCGCGAGCTGCTTACGCACCGATCGCAACGCCTTCCGACGAGCGTCGGTCGTCGTGGGGTAGTCCAACTTGAGACCTTCCAAGGTGTCGAGGACGATCTGGGAGACGATCAGTCGAGCATTGTCCTTGTCGTCGGCCGGAACGACATACCACGGGGATTCCTTCGTGGTGGTGGCACTGAGGCACTCCCCGAAGGCCCTCATGTACTGCTTCCAAAATTTCCGCTCTTCGATGTCGGCCGGGCTGACCTTCCAGTTCTTGGAAGGATCGTCGATCCGCTCGAGAAAACGCTTCCGTTGTTCTTCTTTCGAGAGGTGGAGGTAGAACTTGAGAATGCGTGTGCCATTCTCGTAGAGGTGCCGCTCCAAGTTCACGATCGAACGGTACCTCTCCTTCCAGACGGGCGCGCCGTCCGGGAGTGCATCCGGGACTCCCTCGCGGTGGAGGTCTTCGGGATGCACACGGACGACCAGCACGTCCTCGTAGTAGGAACGGTTGAAGATGCCGATCTGACCGCGTTCGGGTAGGTCACGCGACGTACGCCAAAGGAAGTCGTGCCGTAACTCCGGGGGAGTAGGCTGTTTGAAGCTGTACACCCGACAACCTGCCGGGTTGACCCCCGACATCACGTGCTTGATGACGCCATCCTTTCCGGCGGCGTCCATACCCTGGAATACCAACAGAACGGCGTACCGGCCGGAGGCGTAGAGTCGCTCCTGCAACGAGCTCAGTTTCTGAATATGCCGGTTCAACAGCTTTTGATAGTGTTCCTTCGAATCGGTGACCGGTTCAACGGTGGTCGGCCACCTCGCCAGGCTGACCTTAGCCCCCTCGCGTACTCGGAAATCCTTTGAACGGATCTTCATTTTCTGACCCTCGGTCTCTCGAATCGGTGGTGCCACATCACCTCATCCGGGCAGATTCTCTTTCCGGACCTCTCGCTCTGCCTCCAACCAGTCTTGACTCGCGTGGCCATTCTTGCGTCCGTTGCGCTCGTAGAGCTCAAACGCTCGAGAAGCGACCTGGGGGGTCAGATCCGGCCCAGGCTTGACCTTGGGGGGCTCGGGCTTGCCCCTGGGCGAATCGATGAAGCGATACGCGAGCAACTTTAGCCGGTCGGTCACGAGGAACCAACCCATGGCGTACCCCCAAACGAACAACGCCAGTCCCCACCCCAGCGGTGCCATGAGCACCCCGTAGACGGCCAACAGGATCGCGAGCGCTTGCGCACCGAACACGGCCACCACGAGGATCGGCGCGGGCCGAATGGACCAGAACGGACCGTGCGTACGGGTCAGGAAGATCGTCATGTGGCCGGCCACGCACAGCATGAGGAACATCAGGGTCTCGATCTGCAGGTGGCTCAGGAGGAAAATGCGGTCACCGATGTAGAACAGGCCGAACGCCGCCAGGGGGCCGACGACGCCCAGCACGGTGGCGATCCGGAGGACCTGGCGCATGTTCCAGCCCTCGGGCCGGTCCGCGGGGAGAACGCTGTCGTAGGCAATGGAGAGCATGGCGGTGTCGTTGAGCAACGCCAGGACCACGATCATGACGGCGGTCACGGGGAAGAAATTGAAGATCAGGATCGCCAGCGAGATGAACAGCAGGACCCGCAAGGTCTCGGCGATGCGGTAGATCGCGTAACTTCTCATCCGCTGGATGATCTTTCGGCTTTCCTTGATCGCGTCGATGATCACCGAGAGGCCGGGCGCCATCAGCACGATGGCCGCTGCCGCGCGCGCGGCGTCAGTAGCGTTTGAAACGGCGATGCCGCAGTCGGCCTTCTTGAGCGCCGGCGCGTCGTTCACTCCGTCGCCCGTCATGCCCACAATATGGCCGCGCTGCTGCAGGACATCGACAATGTGGAACTTGTGCTCCGGAAACACCTGGGCGAATCCGTCCGCCGTCTCGATGGACGCCGCGAGCTCCGGCGAGGCCGGTTGCGTCAGGTCGCCGAAGCCGCTCGCATCGAGAATGTTGGTTCCCATGCCCAGTTTCCGAGCGGTTTCCCGAGCGATCGCCAGCTGGTCCCCGGTGACCATCTTGACCGGCACGCCCATCTCACGCGCGGTCGCGATGGTCGCCACCGCATCGTCCCGTGGTGGGTCGAACAGAGGTAGCACGCCCAGAAACTGCCATGGGCCACCCCCTTCGGCCCGCGCCACGCCCAACGAACGAAAGCCACGGGCTGCGAATTCGTCGACCGCCTGGTCGACAGCGCCCTTCACTTGCCCGGCATTAACGGCCAATCCCAAGATGACTTGCGGCGCGCCCTTTGTCGTCCTGAATTCCTTGCCGTCCGGCCCCTTGACGGTGGCCTCGGTGCGCTTGTGCACTGGGTCGAATGGCTGGAAATGAACCACCTGGTAGCCGTTCAGGGCCCGGTCATTCTTCAGACCGCCCAGAACGGCCAGGTCGATGGTATCGTTGTTCTCCGCGCGCGACGCCAGCGCGGCCGCAAGGATCAGCTGCTCGGCGGGGAGATTGTTCACGGTGAACGGAGAGCCGAGCGTCAGCTTGTTCTGGGTCAAGGTGCCGGTCTTGTCCGCGCACAGCACATCCGCGCCCGCCAACTCCTCGGTAGCCGCCAAGTGGGTCACGATCGCCTGCTTCTTGCCCAGCGAGCGAGCGCCGATCGCCATCGTCACCGACAACACCGTGGGCATCGCTACGGGGATCGCTGCGACGGTAAGCACCAAGGCGAACTGCGTTGTGGTAAGGATCGGGTTGCCACGGAAGACTGAGATGACGGTGACGGCCGAAACCAGAACCACCGCGAGGATGATCAGGTAATTGCCAATCTTGAGCACCGCACGCTGGAAGTGGCTGACGGTGTGCGCCTCTTGGACCAATTTCGCGGTCTTGCCGAAGTACGTATTCGTGCCGGTCGCGTAGACCAGGGCGTCGATCTCTCCCTGACGAACGATCGAGCCGGAAAACACCGCCTCGCCGGGCTTGCGAGTGACCGGCAACGACTCTCCCGTCAGCGCGGACTGGTCCACCTCTATCGGGTCACCCGTCAGCAGGCGTGCATCGGCCGGCACGATGTCGCCAAGGCGGACGCGGATGACATCCCCCGGCACCAACTCCCGGGCCGCCGGTCCGATCCACTTCCCGTCGCGCTTTGCTCGGGTTTTGACCGCTAACGTGGCCTTCAGGGCCGCAATGATGTCGCCCGCTTGGTGTTCTTCCCAGAATCCGACGCTCGCGTTGGCCAGCAGAAGCAGGAGAATGATACCGAAGTCTAGCCAATTCCCGGCAACCGCCGACAGGATCACCGCCGCTTCGATCATCCACGGGATCGGTCCCCAGAAGTAGGCGCCGAATTTCCGTAGCGGATTGACCTTCTCCTCTTCGATCTCGTTCGGTCCGTATTGGGTCAACCGGGTTGTCGCCTCGGCTTGGCTCAGGCCGGCCGAGGAAGACCCCAATCTTTTCTCCACCTCCGGCAGGGGGAGGGATTCCAAACCGTGCTGAGCATCGGACGTCGGTCCTAGCCTCGATTCGACGGTCTTGGATGGACCGGTTCGGAGTTTCATCTTAGGAATACCTCGGCGGTTGGTATCGGTGAGGTTTCGCGTTCAAGGCCCACTCGATGCGGCCCTTAGACGATTTCCACGGGGATTGCGCACATCCCGAAATGCCGCTTGGCTCCCGACACCAGGGAATTCCGGGGGGCATCAGGCCGCCATGGTGGGTACCGCGGCCGCTCATCTGAGGTCGCCGCGTTCTCCGCCGCCACAATCGACGCCAGATCAGGAGGACCCTCGGGATTCCAGTACCATCATGGCTCGTCCAGAAGTGGCCCCGGCTCAGCGGCGGTACCGCCCTCCTCAATCAGTACTAGTCCGTTCCCCCATGCGGTTCAAGTATACTGCGACTCACATCTCCGGGAGGAGTGGACTGGTCGGCGTCCACACCCCCCAGGGGTTCGAATCCTTCGTGGGCCCCCGGCTCGTCTATCTGAGAAACTCCAGCTCGCTCCTATCTGGATCTGGCGTTCATCCCGAATTCTTCGACCTGCCCCTCTGGGGCGCGGGGGCCGGAGGACCCCGACCGAAGTCCCGACCAACGCACAATGTGGGTCATATAGCCTCATATAGGTGGTGAAACTATCGACTCATCATGGCCATCACAACCATTCAACTAGACCCATCCACTAGGGATCAACTGAAGGCGGTGGGTCGAAAGGGGGAGACCTACGACCATATCGTCCGACGCCTCTTGGCGACCTCCGAGTATGCGGACTTCATGGAGGAGCAGTACGACCTTCTGAAGAATGAGAAACATTGGGTTCCGCTGCGGGACCCGTTGTGACCCGACAAGTCCTCCTGTCGGGATCGGCCAATCGTACCTTTTCCGATCTGCCTGACCGAGCCCGACAGCGGATTCACTCGGCCCTCACGCAACTAGCGTCATCCGGACGCGGGGACGTGAAGCGATTGCGAGGGACCCGCGGGCGCGAGGACCTCTTCCGGCTCCGAGTGGGAGACTATCGCGTGATCTTCGCACTCGCGAGTACTGAAATCCGGGTCATCCGGATTCTACATCGGAGCGAGGGGTATGATTGGCTCTAAAGTCGGAGCCCAGTTGGGCTTCGAATCGTAAGATCCCCCTTTGCTCTTCCCGAGCCGGCGAGGATCCAACCGCGTCCACACCCTCCGGGGGTTCAAATCCAGGCGCGGTACGGCGGGCGGGATAATGGACTGGTCGGGATTTGAACCCGAGACCTCCGGTTTGCAAAACCGGCGATCTTCCAACTGATCTACCAGCCCGCGCCGGCACGAGCACCGCCTCGGGGTCTTAGAGTTTCGGTGGGGGCGCAAGAGAGCGACGGGGCCCGGGGCCGGGCGAAACGACTTCTACCCCGCCCCGGTCGGCCTTCCGTGAAGCTCTCCGCGTTCACGATCGTCGACCAGTTCCCCGAACCGGAGGGGCGTGGCCGAGATCGGTACGCCGAGGTCCTCCGGCTCGCCGAGGCGGCCGAAGCGTCGGGCTTCTCGGGTCTCTGGGTGGCGGAACACCACTTCCAGCCGGGGGGACTCTGCCCGTCCCCGCCCGTCCTGCTCGCGGCGTGCGGCGCGCGGACGCAGCGGCTCCGGCTGGGGGCGATGGTGAGCGTCCTCCCTTTTCACCGCCCGGTCGACCTTGCCGAGGAGTATGCGCTCCTCGACCGGTTGACGCACGGTCGCGTCAACCTCGGGATCGGCAGCGGATACATCCCCGCCGAGTTCGAGGGGTACGGCGTCGACCCGACGACGAAGCACGGGCGGTTCGACTCCTCCCTCGCCGAGATACTGGACGCGTTCGCGGGGCGGGAGATCCGTGCCTCGGAGGGGGCGGCCCACCCGGTCCAGTTGAACGTGCGACCGGTGCAGACCCCGCACCCGCCACTGTGGATCGCCGTGCAGCGCCGGGAAGCGATCCCGTTCGTCGCTCGGCGCAACGTCTCGCTCGCCCTCATCCCGTACGCCACCGTCTCGGGCCTCCCCGAGCTGGCGGACGAGATCCGGGAGTTTCGCGCCGCACTTCCGACCGGCAGCCGGGCCGAGGTCGCGGTGGGGCTCCACCTGTACGCCGGGCCGCATCCGGACCGGGCACGCGCCGCCCTGGACCGCTTCCTTGCGAGCCGACTCAAGACCCAGAGCACGTTCTACCAGGCCAAGGCCGCCCACGACCCCCACCATGCGAGCCGCGCGGGCCTCGAGGAGAGCGGGCTCGCGCTGATCGGTCCCCCCGCCGAGGTCGCCGAGCGGCTGGACGCGTTCCGCCGGATCGGGGTGGACGAGGTCCTCGGGATGCTCGACTTCGGGGCGATGCCGGCAGAGGACGTCGCCGACTCGATCCGGGCCCTCGGGGCCGCCGTCCGCCCCTAGCGCGGAGCGGAACTCGCGGGACCCCCGCGAGAGGGGCCTGGAAGAAAGAGAAGGAAAGGGTTCGCCCGGAGATCCGGTGGGCGCCTACGTGGCGCCGGGGGGCGGTGACGGCATCGGGGGCTGGCCGTCACTGGCCGGGGGCGGAGAGGTCGGCTCCTGCCACGCCGCCGCTCCCGGTCCCGAGGGGGCCGGTGCGGGCGGGTTCATCGGGGTCGTCACGGGGGGCGAGCCGCCCGAGGACGGGGGGAGCTTGGACTTCCGGCGGATCAGGAGCACGAGGACGATCAGGACCACCAGGATGAGGATCAGCAGGATCAACCAGCCAACCGTCAGCCCGCTGCCCGCGCCGATCTCCATGCTGAGTGCCGAGGGGTGCGCGTTGATGGTGATGGCGGACATTCCCTCGCAGGCCCCGCCGTAGCAGGAGTTTCCGTAGAGGTACGTCCCTACCAGCTTCATCTGGAGGATCGCGACGCCCGTCTGCCAGCCCGAGGGGATCGTGAGCTGGAAGGTGCCCGAGGTGCTCGTCGTCGACATCACGCCCGAGATCTGGGTCCCCACAAGTCCCACCATGAAGGTGTAGACCACGGGGAGCGGGGCGTTGCCGTACGGGGAGATCGAGTAGGCGACCGTCACGGTCTGGCCGGGTTGGTAGCTCCCGTCGGAGTAGCTCGAGAGGGTCGAGACACCGATGAAGACGTTGTACCCCCACGACTGGTTCAGCACGATGTAGTTGGTCGCGACCGTGCCGCTCGATGCCGAGCTGAGGTAGGCGTAGACCCAGTACTGGCTCGGAGCGCCCGCCGACGGGACTACGATGCTGATCGAGCTGCCGTTGGTGACCGTGCCCGAACTGACGATCCCGCCCTCTCCGTAGGTGGTCCAGTCGTTCCCGAACTCCGCATACACCTGGTAGGTGATCACGGGCGAGCTGAGCGACCCGTCGCCCCAGGCCTGAGCCTGGATCGTTACGGTCGAGCCGGGAGTGAACGTGGTCGAGCTCGGGTTCAGGCTCAGGACGGGGGAGGTGACGTAACCCAGGACCTCGCCGTAGAATGAGTTCGTGGCGTTCGCCGCCGCGACCTCGAGGTAGAACTCACCGGTGAACCCCGAAGGGAGGGTGACCGTCAACGTGCCCGTGTTGGAGGTGCTGGAGATTGCGCCCTGGCCGAGGTAGCCGGAGGTGTAGCTCTCCAGGTACCACTGGGTCGCGGTGACCGGTCCCGTTGCCGCGGAGTTGGTCGAGTCGATCGTCCACGTCGCGGTGATCGTCTGCCCCGGGAAGTACGACAGCTGGTTGAGGGCCACCGTCACCCCGACGGACGCGCCGGACGGGTAGACGTAGAACGACTCGTTATCCCACAGCTCACTGTCGGGCGGAGCGATCTTGGCGGCGCCCGGGTTCGTGACCGTCAGGTTGACCGTGTTGTAGAACGGCGCCTGGTAGTAGGAACTGAACTGGCTGTCGTTCGCCTCGAACGAGAAGGCGATCTCCCCCGAGGCATTGCTGACCAGGTTGGGCGAGGTGAACCCGGTGGGCGTGACCACGGAGTTCCCGTTCCAGAAGTTGACGGCGACCGAGAGACCCGCGACGGGGGTGAACTGGTCCTCCCCGCCGAACGCGCCGACGATGGCGCAGACTTGGACGAGCGAGCCCGAGTCGTAGTAGGAATCGTAGTAGCTCGGGCAGACGTTGCCCGAGTTCGAGGCCATTCGGAACGAGTCGAGGTAGACGGCTCCGATCCAGTACTCCACTCCGTAGGACTCGTTCTCGGCCTGGTGGCCGCCGACGTAGATCGAGACCCATACGGATAGGTCGATCGTCGTGTCATAGCTCGCGTTCGCGGGCACCTTCCACGTGTAGCTTCCCAGTCCGCTTGCGGGTTGGGTGACGATCCCGTTCGCCGGGCTGGAGAACAGGTTGAGGGTGGTACCGGTGGAGTTGACGTACGTGCCGTAGTAGGAGACGTTCGTGATGGTTGAAACGGGCGCCCCGTTCACTTCCGAGTAGGCACCGTAGGCGGTCGTGACCGACTCGCCCGGGAGGACGACGCCGCCCGGATAGGGCGAACCGTAGATGTCCTCGTAGTAGGTTCCGACGAAGATCGGGTAGCTCGCGTTGCCGCCGAGCGCTCCCGAGACTGAGACGTTCCAGCCGCCACCGATCTTGAGGTCGGCGGGGAAGGTGAAGGACACTCCGGTTTCGGTGGAGTAGTAGAGTCCGGTCGTGTTGTTGATGGGGACCGTCGTCTGGAAGGCGGGGTTGCCGACACCGTCCCGACTGGCGTTGGGGTCGGTGATGGTGAACGTGACCTTGGAATCGGCGGTGGGGTCGTAGACTGCGAAGTAGAGGACGTTCGACCCGTAATCATCGTAGTTGCCGCTGTTGAAATAGGTGATATTGTAGCCGAAGTTCGGATATTCCCCACTCGCCGTTTCCAACTCGATGCTGGACACCGACGGGTGGACGGGGGCAGCCCTCGACACGCTCGGGGTCGGAGCCGTCGCGCCCCGGGCCGCAGAGGTCCCGAGGACGACCATCGACGAGGCGATCAGCAATACGACTACAGCCAGGATCAACGCACGGCGCGACATCCCCTGTGCGTCGGTGTTCGCCTATAAGAGAACTTTGGTGGAATTGTGTCGGTCCCTGAGACGGGCTGACACGGCACGGAATCACCGTCCGACAGGAGCATTCGGGCCCCGAATGGAATTTATGGCCCAGTCCCGTGCCGATGCCGAGCAACCATGGCGGAGATACTACCGGGGGTTCACCTGATCGACGGGATCGACCCGAGCCCGGACTTTTCGACCCACGTATATCTGGTCAAAGACAAGGGAGCCAGCTGGACGCTCATCGACACGGGCCTCCCGGGGGCGCACGAGAAGGTGGAAACGTACCTCTCGAAGATCCATGTCGAACCGCATGCGGTGAAGAAGATCCTCCTGACCCACCTGCACCGGGACCACACGGGGTCGTTGAAACACATGGCCAAGGTGACCGGGGCGCGGACATTCGCCCATTGGATCGAGGCGGCCTACATCGCCGAGAAGCCGAAGTACGATGGCCCCGGCTCACCCCCGGCCGAACCGTTCCGGGTCGACGAGGTCCTCAAGGACGGCGACACGGTCGACGCGGCCGGCGGTCTCATCGCCTACCACACGCCGGGGCACACTCCCGGACACACCGCCTACTACCAGGCCGAGCGCAAGGTCCTCTTCTCCGGCGACCTGTTCTTCGGAGGCGGGGACGGGGTCGACTTGACCCCGCCCGAGTACTCGCACCACCCCCCCACCGCCCAGATCTCCGCCCGACGGATGAGCCAGCTCTCGGTCGATTCCCTCATGACCTACCACGGTGGCCCGCTCCTGACGGGCGGGGGAGCCGCGGTGCGGAAGCTTGTCGAGAGACTCTAGCGCGGGGGGAGCGCGCCCGTCCGGCCGGTCCGGCCGGGCCGCGCATGGCAGTGGGACTGGCCAGATTTGAACTGGCGTCTCGGAGTCCCGAACCCCGAAGGATGGACCAAGCTACCCCACAGTCCCGCCTTTGTCCATCATGTCGGTCGCTATATGAGGGTAGTGAGACGGAGTGGTCTGACGCCCGGCTTCCCGACCAGAGCTTGCCCCTGCAGCAGGGGATCCGACCTGTCGTGTCGAACGCTGGAGTCGCCCGAGGATAAGCGAGTTAACGAAAACGCGATGGAACGCCGGTGCCGAACGAGCTGGTGGTCACTTGCCTACGGTCGATAACCCACTCCGAAAAATCCGTCCACCATCCTCTTTCTCTTCCTCACCGCCAGAACTATTGGGTTCAAGATGCGTGCTTCTGCACATGAGGGGGCCGGGGTTCCGGCGGGACGCACTCCCGGCAGTGCTAATCGGAATCGCATCGGTTCTGTTGCTTTCGACGTTTGCCATGAGCTGGTACTCCACTTCGATCGTGACCGGGAAGGAAGTTGTTGCCGGAGAGAGCTTCTACCTAACCGGTGTCCGACTTGCCGGAAACTACGGCACGGCCCAGTATGCGAATTGGTCGTCCTACTCCGCAACATGGCTGCCAGAGACCGGCGCGATGTACCTTGTCGTGGGGGGCCTCGTCGCGACGGCGGCCCTGATGGGAATCCTGACGACGATACTGTTGTTGAAGGGCGCCGGCCGAACCCATCGGAAGCTCCTTTCTTGGGTAGCTATTGTGGCGGTGTTACTGGCGGCAGGTGGACCTGTCTTCGTCGCGCTGGCCCAGCCGTCAATCGTCTGTGCGGACGCCCATTACCTCCCCGCCGTGCCCGGGGGGCCAATCGGCGGGGGGTCTGATCAGACCCCGGGCTGCGGGTGGGCGATCCAAGTTTTTGCGAACCCTGACGGAGCGATGGAGCTGTATACGGGGCAATCGGCTGGCCCTCAATCGTCGTTTTACGGGTCGGAAGCCGGCTTCTTGGGGACTGGAGAAAGCCACAATTGGGGCCCGTCCCTCGGATGGTACGTTGCCTTAGCGGGGTTTGCCCTTCTTTGGGCTGGCTGTTTACTCTACGCAATCAGCCGACCTCCGTCGGCGGCGGCGACCGGGGACTCGGAAGTTGGTTCGTCCTCCGCGAGCGCCACACGGGCGGTTGACAACAAACCAGCACTTCCGGAATAGCGGGAGTTCGGGTCCCAAGAATGCTCTTTGAGGCTACTTGGTCCCCCTATTTTGGGACTAAGCTACCCCACAGTCCCAGACGGCGCTCGACCACGCTTCTCGCTATATGAGCCTGTGGAGCCGAGGCCGTCGTCGGGTCCGGACCTACCGCCGTTCCCTATCGGCGACACCGAAAACCTTTAGGTGGCGGTACGGGAGCGGGCACCGTGGACGAGGAGCTCGACCCGATCCTGATCCAGGTCTGCATCCCGCTCCCGATCCCGATGATCTACTCCGGGTTCACCGACCCGACTCACGTGAGAGGATGGCTCGCCGACTCCGCGACGATCGAACCGAAGAAGGGCGGCACGTACCGGCTCGGGTGGACCGAGCCCGTGACGTTCGAAAGTGACGGAGAGGTCCTCCAGCTCACCCCGGACCTGGACATCGACTTCACCTGGCAGGGTCCGCCCGAGTTTGCGTCATTGATGAACGAGCCGTTGCCGAAGACGCACGTCTACGTCCGGCTTCAGGAGTCCCCCGAGGGGATCGACGTGACGCTCGAGCACGTCGGGTGGGAGAGCGGGGAGGCCTGGCAGGACGCCCGTTCCTGGCACTTCCACTTCTGGGACGACCGGCTCCACCGGCTCAAGGACTACCTGATCAAGACGGCGTACGGCTAGGGCCGCCGCGCGTCAGGGCTCACCGGGCGAGAACTTCCGGCATACCCCCTCACCGCAGAGGGCGCACGGGCCGGACGGGTCCAGGTGGAAGTTGCCGGAGGTCCCGATTGGGACGACCACCATATGGTGCGTAGGCAGGTGGCCGCACCGACAGCGGGCCCGCAGCGGGAGGGCCGAGCTCTCGACGGTGACGTGTCCGCGCATCGCCCCCCCGGGGACCCGATGGCCCAAAAGGCTTTGCCGGGGGCTGTGGTCGCAGGGATCAGCGAAGCGGTTTCGCCATGAGCGGACCGGCCCGGTCGTACCCCCGGGCGCGGTAGTACTCCCGGGTGCCCACCGCACTCGTCACGTAGATCCGCGTGTGGCCCGCCGAACGGACCTTCTCCTCGGCCGACTCGAGCAGGGCGCGACCGAACCCGCGGTGTTGGTACTGACCCGCATCGCCGCCGGCGCCTCCCACTGGGACCTCCCGCCCCAGGACCTTCAACTCGCGGATCACGGGGGCGTCGAGACCCCCCTCGGTCGTCTCCGAAGGGAACCGGAGCCGCAGAAAGGCCACGACCGTGTCCGTCTCCGGCTCCTCCCAGGAAAGAAAGACCTCCCTTCCGCCGGAGGCGTCGTAGCTCTGCTCGAAGGGGCGGAAGGCGCCGGGGTCGGGGGAGGCCCCCCGTCCGGCCTCCCGGCATCGGAGGCAACGGCAGTGTCCGCCTTCCGCCCGCAGTCGGGCCATCGCAAGCTCGCGGACGTTGCTCGTCCGGACCCCCTCCGCGATGAGGCGGGATGGGATGTCCCGCTGGATGCGCTGGATCCGGACCCAGGGAGGCAGCGCGCGCTTCATCGCCGCCAGCACCTGGACGGCGGTCTCGGTATCATACGGCACGTACCGGCCCGCGCGCCAGTCGTCGTACAGGGCGGTGCCCGGCAGGACCAGGGTGGGGTAGATCTTGAGAAAATCCGGCCGAAAATCCGGGCTATTGAAGATGCGCCCGAAGTCGGCGAGGTCCCGGGCCGGGTCCATTCCCGGCAGGCCGAGCATGAGGTGGTAGCCGACCTTGAGGCCCCGGTCGCGGGTCTCCCGACTCGCGCGGGCCACGTCCCCGACCCCGTGGGCGCGTCCCACCGCCGCGAGGACCTCCTCGCGAAGGCACTCGACCCCGATCTCGACGCGGGTCACCCCCGCGTCCAACAGGAAGGGAAGGACCCGGCCGTCGCACCAGTCCGGCCGGGTCTCGACCGTGAGACCGACCATCCGGTGGGGAGCGGTCTCGTTCCTCCGAACGGCCTCTTCGAGCGACCCGGACCGGGCCTCGTTCAGGCCGTCGTAGATCCCGCGGAGGACCCCCTCCTGGAACGGTCGGGGGCGTGCGGGGAACGTGCCACCCATCACGATCACCTCGACCTTGCTCGTCGGGTGACCCGCCGCCTCCAGGGTGGTGAGCCGGTTCGTCGTGATCGCCTCCGAGTCCCAGTGGAACTGCGCCCCCCGCAGCGCGCTCGGCTCCTCACCGGTGTAGCTCTGGGGACTTGCGTTCTCGACGCCGCCCGGACAATAGGTGCAGCGCCCGTGGGGGCACCGGGCCGGCGAGGTCATGACCGCAACGACCGCGACCCCGGAGAGGCTTCGGGACGGCTTCCGAAGCACCGAACCCTCGAACTCGGTCCGTTCGTCGGCCGGGAGCGAGTGGACCCAGTCCACGTTCGACGGGAGCCGGCCACCCGAGCCCTCGCGAACCCGGGCGAGCTTGGTCCGGTGGATCTCCTCGGGAGAGGGCGGGCGGGAGTTCACCGCTGGAGCCACTGGCGACTCTCCCCGGTGACCACGTAGGGCGCGTGCTGGAGCTCCGCGACCGTTCGCGAACCGGTCAGGAACATCGCGACCTTGAGCTCGTGGACGAGGTGGTCGAGCTCCCGACGGGTCTCGGCGTACCCCGTCGCGGCTGCGCGGAGCACTCCACCGGCCGTCCCGGCCGCCGAAGCGCCGAGCGCGAGCGCCCGGGCGACGTCGAGGCCGGAGCGTACCCCTCCGCTGGCCACCACCGGGAGGCCGAGCGGGACGAGGTCGATCACCGAGACGGGCGAGGGGATGCCCCAGTCCCAGAACGTCTTTCCGACCCGGGCTTCCCGCTCGGCCCCCTGCTCCACCGCCCGGTAATGCTCGACCGCGGCGAACGACGTGCCGCCGGTTCCGCTCACGTCGAACGCTCGGACCTTACGGTCGCGCAGCTGCTCCGCGACATGACGGGAGATGCCGGCCCCGGTTTCCTTCACGAGGACGGGGAACTCTTCGGCGAGGGCCCCGATCCGCTCGAGGACCCCTTTCGCCTTTCGGTCGCCCCCCGGTTGGACCATCTCCTGGAGGAAGTTGAGGTGGATCGCGAGCACGTCGGCGTGGATGAGCTCCATCGC
>Ga0187875_10002183_pt1 | contig 14603 bp, 19 predicted proteins | sample June2016WEW_17_1_2_FD_132978 | JGI IMG/M metagenome (GOLD analysis project Ga0187875, IMG submission 132978) | Peatland microbial communities from SPRUCE experiment site at the Marcell Experimental Forest, Minnesota, USA - June2016WEW_17_10 | ecosystem: Environmental > Terrestrial > Soil >... | reverse complement strand
TTGCGTTCAAGTTGATGTAGCATAGGGCCTTGTGCCCGTCCGCACTTCCAAGCGCCCACAAGGGGCTATACTACTTTCGTATGCTCGCTTCTAGCACGTTCTTGAACGCAACTTGGTATGAGACCACCGGGGAGGGGTCAGGCTGGGTGCGGATCTGGAAGATCAGGAGATTTCTCCAGGGTACTCCATGATTGATACCATCGGGGAGGTTTCAGGGGGATATCCACACCGGAAACTGGGTTGATTGCTCAGATGAAAGTAACTTTCAAAGATAAACTCACGCCGGAAATACGATTCAAGATCCAGATATAGTGTGGTCTTACAATGCCACCTGCGGCATGCCTAATCCCCTTCGTAAGCGCCTGGTTTCGGACCGGGAGCTTGCTGAGCGTTGTCAGCGTATCAGGAGCAGGCTAATAACCGGTCAAACGGAGACTTGACCCCTTCCCTGAAATCGCAAAAACCAGTACAACGCCCGTTTGAATTGCGTATTCCGACCGGAAATTGTATAGTTTTTCCAGTCTCAGGCGCGCAACTGAAGTTTTTTCGCGCAAAAACCCGGCCCGAAAATGCGGTTGGGATGCTTGGCACTGAAATCGGTGCATTATTCAGGCTTGAAAAACACCCGGAATTCGAGGATCAGGATGAAGGGAGGGAAGAGAGCATGGAAATCAGTGACCAAATACGATATAGGGACAGACCCATAAGAAACTATGTTCTAGCGGCAAGTAGAACAATGATAGGTCATACACCTTGGATGCGGCTTCCTATCTTCTTGGAAAAAGTAGTTGTCAGCATCAAAGGGCAAGGACGCGACTACCTGCTCGGCGATGAAATTCTGCGCATACCGCCGAAATCCGACGACTACGTCAGAATCAGCTGCCAATTAGGTCTAATTGAGACTGAAACGAACGAAGAGCAGGACCAGAGCCTGAAACGCTATCGTCCGACCAACTTTGCAGCGCGGATCGCACAGACCAGGGATATCGCTCAGATCAGAGAAATCATCCTTGAAAGCATTCTGGATATAGTTCGTTCGCGCAAAGAGGTGAATCCCGACGAGAAGCATGCGGTTTTGCTCCTGTGGCTATTGCTAAACATCAAAAACTCTGGTGCGCAGCCTCATGAACACCATTTCACGAAGGCCACTGATAAACCGGACAGTTTCTATCCGCGCATACGGTTAAATTTCGCGCAAAGCCTGTGCAGTTTTCTTTTCACAGGGAATTCCGACCAGGAGTGGGAATTTCTGACCAAATGGCGGCAGTGCATGTGAACTGGTGTGGCTGTATCTCTCCTCCTTATCGATCGGAGAAGTAACGCCTGAGGTATTGTCATATCCAGATCACATGTGAGCAGCAGCCCATCTTGGGGGTTTCCTGATTCCTACCGACAGAAAGCTCCTTCTGGTGAAATCGAACCTTTTTGCCGAAAACCTGTCAACCCGAAAGCCGCGGCACTGTCGATGTCGCAAATTCTCGCGCGGCATCCCTGCAAAATCGCGCTTCACGTTCGATGCTACCCGCGAAGAAATTCTAAGAGCAGTCGTGTCACTTCCTCCGGTTTCTCCTGTTACACCCAATGTCCGGCGCCCTCGACGAGATGTGTGCCGCGCCACTGAGTAGAGACGCGGCTCTCCATAGTCTCAATCGCACCGGGGACCTGATAGGTCCCCCAATCGCTCTTGCCGGAGATGAAGCAGGTCGGCACGTCAATTGTGCGACCTGACCAGGTTTGAAGCTCGGCGGGGTACTTGCCGTCCAGGCACCGATACCATTGCAAGCCACCCTGGAATCCGGTCCTGGCAAATTCGGCTGCATATATGGCGAGTTCGGTGTCGGGAAGCCACCGGCAATTGGCGATCTCGGTCTTAGACGGCATTTCCAGCGACACGGTTTCCGCCATGCCCTTGTCGAGATCCATAATGTAATAGGTCGGCATCCTGGCTAGCTCGCCGGCGGAGAAGGAGGCGAGCTTATACGGTTTGTTCTGTTTCCAATCGGCGCTCTTGACATGAAAGTAAGCGCGCAAGAACGCGTGGATGCCATGCGGGGCCTTCCGCATATTGTCGTCTGCCTCGCGTGTTTGGTAATATCTTTGGTAGTGCTTCCGGGGCCGCTCCAGCTTTTCGAGGTCATCAAATACTTTCGCGCGCGATGGGGCGGCGGCAACCTGCACCCCTTGTTCCGCGGTATTAAAGGGCAACGGCGGCGGTCCTCCAAATGGGGCGCTCATCAGCACCACCGAGCGGAACACGTCTGGCCGTATTAATGGGCAATAGGGAGCGACGATCGAACCGAAGTCGTGCCCGACAACCGCCGCAACGGAACGATAACCGAGCGCCGAGACTAGCCCCAATGCATCTCTGACCAGGTTCGGAATACGAAAAGAATCGAGGTCGCCGTCATAGGCGTCGTCCCAGCCCGTAGTACGACCGTATCCTCTTTGATCAGGAGCAACAACGTAAAATCCCGCATTCGCAAGCGGCAGCATTACCTTGCGCCAGCTATAGGCAAGCTCTGGGAAGCCGTGGAGCAGGAGGACGGCGGGCCTGCCCCTGGTCTCGAAACCCGCCTCCAACAAGTGCATCGCGAGTCCGTTGATATTGTTGACGACGTGGGAACGGATGCCCGGAGGAAGAGTCCCATTTGCGTACGGTGGAAGGTTAGAGGCAATTTTGCGGACAATTGCCGCACTCATTTCGCCCTCCTTTGTTGATAGCTCTTCGGCTCAATGCAGGATCAAGTTCCCATGGCAATTCTTGATCTTCGATGAGTGAATTTAAGGTGAAGAGGTGAATTGGGCAATGGTTGGAGGGAAAAACGAAAGGTTTTTAACGGGATCTGCATGCTACTTCCGACGGGAGTTCAAGGCACAGCCGCAGACATCACGAAGAAGGCGCTGGCATTACTCCCCCAGAGATTGGCGGATACCGGAGCGAAGATCATTGGAACGGTGCATGACGAAATTATTCTCGAAGCTCCAGAGAAGATGGCAGATGATGCCGCCGCCATTTTACGAGAGACCATGATCGAAGCGGGGAAAGCTTATCTGTCCAGAGTTCCGGTTGAGGTGGAGGTTACGATTGGGGAGACATGGGCAGAGAAGTAGACAACGCCGGCCTCAGCTTCATGAAGGCGTCGGTTGTAAGATGTGGTCGCTTCAATATGATCTCGTGCTTCACACCCCAGTTTCCGATCTCATCGCGCATGTTGCCGGTTCAGGGGAATTCAGATATTAAGATCATAAGGCGTTATGCGTCAGTCTGTTCTGTAGATGGAATGCATTGGCAAGGAGTTTGAACTTCACCGGTACTCTCTCCGCTACGGGCCAGGACCCGATTCCTATAACATTTCGAGGCCATGTTCATAAAGAGGCGCCGGGATGTATTCTTCGCGGCGCAGGATTACGCTTCCGGCTCCGCTTTGTATCTGCGGTACCCCTTACATGCCTCGTTGATTCTTAAGGAAGTTAATGTACGCCGCTGCCGTTTCCGCCGGTTTTTCCATCATGGGGACATGCCCTGTCTCTTTCATGATGACTGTTTGGTGGTTTTTGAGGCCCTTATCCAAAACCGATGCACCGGACACATCGAGAATCCTGTCATGGTCCCCCCAGATAATGAGTACCGGCGCCTGGATCATGGGAAGGAAAGGTTCCAGGGCAAATGCTTCATTGAAGAGGTCCCATCCTATTTTTTCGTTGAACTTCCAACCGGCCATGGCCTGGGCCACCTCCGCCTTCTTGATGTGGTCGGGCATCGGCGGGGTCTTGACGAAAAGAAGAGGGAGCATTTTTTCGAAGTCATCAGGGTTGCTGATCAGGAAGGGATTGTCCCCATAATTCTCCAACTTGAACATGACTTCGGACTTTTTCGCCGTCTGGAGCTGAGCGGGGGCAAGGAGGGCCAAAGTCGATATTTTCTGAGGGACCCTTGCACTATAGACGGCCGCAATCGTTCCCCCCATAGAGTTTCCTACCAGATGGAACCTTTTCAGTTGTAAGACCTCGGCGAACCGGTCGAGACGCTTCACTTGGCTGTCTATGTTGTAACTTGCGTCCCACCGTTTCGTGCTCTCGCCGAAACCGGCCAGATCGGGGATGACAACATGATAATCCGGGGTCAACTGTTCCGCGAAAAAGGTCCAGTGATTCTTGTTGGCGGTGTATCCGTGCAAGAGCAGCACCGTTTCCCCTTGACCGCCTTCCAGGTATACGATTCGGTCGCTGTCGACCTGGATCTCCTTTTTTACGAGACCGGCGGAACGCCAGGCATCATGCTTGGCCTCCTCTGCCTGCCTTCTGGCTTCATTCTGAACTCCCGGCACTTGCTCTTGCGCCGTAGGCTGTTGAGCTGTGGGCGGCCCGGTTGAGCAGGAAGACAGGATAAACGCAGCAAAAATCACTAAGATTAGGAACGATCCAGATAATGATAATGACTTTTTCATTGTTGTCTCTTTTTTCGGTCAATTAGTAACAATGTATTAGCCTGAATAACGCATCAACTTCTGCGCTATGCATCCGAACCGCATTTAAAGATCGGATTCTACTCCGAAAAACTTCTGGAACAACCCCAAAGCCCGCAAAACCATACGATTCTCCAATCGAACATGCAAGTGATATGTCAACGGCTGGCCTCGGGAGTTTCATGGAACACCACCATCCCCGCAGTTGATGGTCTCGTTTGCGCCAGCGGCTGCCACCAGGGAGAAATTTTGTGTTGACGCTGATCTGGGCTGCTGAAAAAATGGGAGTACCTGATGCTTGGGTCGCTCAAGCATGACGAGATCATAGTTGAGACAAAAAGCGGCTTGGGGGATATGGGGACCTGGCCGCCGTTCAATGGTGCAAAATCTGCTTCGGCAATCAGTCCTGCGACGGAGAGCGTTTCACAGAAAGAATCCTCACCGTTATCAGGAGTTGCCAGATGACACACTCCGGTGAACGATTACAATTTTTTTGCCGGGAAGTCCCGCTCTCCGGTTTTGAGTGACGTTAACGAAAGGCAAGCTTTCAAATACCTTGCGTGCAGCCAGTTCTCAGACGCCGCGGGGATTGCTGGACTCAACCAAGTCTCCCCCTGATCTCCTTACTGATTCTCACATGCCGGGTTGCATGACGAATGGTTTCATGCCCGTGGCTCCAAAAGTCCCAGTGAAAAGGGCTGTGCAGTCGAAAGCACCCCCGTAGGTATTACAAGCTTTTGATGCCCATTGCGCTCCAACATAGTCGAAACCAGCCCCGGCCACCGTACCTGTGACCGACATAGAAGTAGTTATTCCTGTCGCTACGTCCTTAACAAATGTTCCTTTATAAGTCATGTATCCTTGACCATACGACTCACCCCCATTACAAAGACCGGTGAGCACCCCGCCGCTGGAAGCGAAACCATCAGGACAGACATAGCAAGTCGCCACACCTTCAACGGATCCGTTTGCTGTAGCCGGAGGTTTTTTAATGGACAACTGTGGCTTAGTTGAGATCGCTCCATCCAGAGTCCCTGGCAAGTCTGGGATTGGAGCAAACTGGTTTCCTCCCGCACAGCTTACAGTCTCGATCGTCTCACCGGTATTGGAGGGATTCTGCCAAGAAATGAGTATCTGATATAGATTTCCATTCGTGTCAAAAAAAAGTTGGAGTTGGGGGTCGTATCTCTGTTTTATTCCCGATGCTACTGTAACAAGCTCTCTACCTTCCAAAAGGGTAGAGGTTGCGGGCAATTCTTCTTCGTAAGTCACGCTAAGATTAAGAGTAGTAAGGGGGCCTCCGAAACCGCCTCCAAGTATTTTGGCACTTGCATACTTAAAACCAACTAGTGAAAATAGAACTGCAATTGCTATAACCAATATCTTCTTCATTGTCTTTTCTCCTTTCTTATTTTGCTGATGAAACATTTCATGTGAGGCAATCCAAACGCATTTCCCCCAGAATAATGCAGCAACATGGCTGTCAACAGATGCCAAACCGGATTCTCGAATCGGATTCTGCCCGAAAGCACTCCTGGAACAGCCGTAAAGTCCACAAAACTATACGATGCCCCAATCGAACATGCAAGTGATATGTCGGCAGGGTGGTCTGGGCAGTTTCAGAACACACCACTATCCCCGCTGTCATTCTTTCTGAGCTCAGTGCAGGCTTGAATTCCGAGGGCAACTCTTTCAATTGATGAGCATTACGATAAAGAGGTGAATCGGGCAAGGGTTGGAAGCCGGAATAAAGAGGCTTGGGTCAGTCTTTCCAAAGTTCCGGTTAAAGTGGAAGTTACGATTGGAGAAACATGCACAGAAAAGTAGACAAAAGGAGTCAACACAAAGATCGGCGGACTCATTCACATCCCATATGATGCGAGCGACCGTTCTTTATTCAATCTCACTGGGTGATTTAACCGCTTCGCGTCTCCGTTTCTCCAGATTGGGTTTCTTTCCCGCAGGAACAATATCCGATAGCACGAAACGTTTGTCCTTGCTGAGGTCTCCAGTAGAGGAGTAAGTGAGCAGGGCCTTCTTATTTCGTAACTGATTGGCCACTCTTTTCAATGTTTCTATTTTTATTTTATCCATTTGTGTATCAAAATAGAAAACCAGATTGGGTACATAGACGGCCCATTCGTCGACTTGGATCACCACGGCCTCAATCTGGCCCGTTTTTCCGGCTGGCTCCGAACCGGCTGCAAAGCAAAAACCGCCCTGGCAGAGAAATCCCCCCAAGAGAAACAGGGCGATAAAGATTGTTTTGAGTTCTCCGATTGATAGCTTCCGTTCCATTCTCACCCTTTATGATTCTGGACACCACCGCACCGTTAAAAGAGTTCTTGCACAGGGTTGTCTCTTTTTAGATTCGCCTGACATCATACATCCCCAAAGCGGTGATGATCAAGACCCCACATGAAATCTCGCCCTTCTCATTAACATACGGCTTGCACCGATTGACTCTTTTGCTTTTCACTTACAGGCTGTCGTCCTTGAAAAAATGAAGGGCTTCAATCCTTTTGATTTCTGGAACATTATCCTCACAAGTTCAAGGTGGACTGGATACCATCGAAATGTTCCTGTCCAAGCGACAGGCACCGATGGGTTTAAATTGGCTCTGGTCAATATTTCCGAGAAACTGAACGGGCTCGACGCCCGTATTGTTCATACCCAGCATGACGAGATAATAGTGGAGGCCAGAGACACCATACCGGATCAGGTGAGGGCGACTGTGAAGGAGTCGATGGAAGAAGCATTCAAGCAGATGATTCCAGAAGTCCCTTTTGTGGCGGAGATCAGAGTGGCTGAGGCTTGGGGATGAACTGAGGCTGAACAAGCACCCTGACAGGACGGCGATGGGAAGGACGGAGAAGGGATTTGATTTTCTAGGATATCACTTCAACCCTGATGGGCTTTCAGTGGCTGAAAAGACGATAGAGAAGTTTCTTGCACGTGCAAGCCGGCTTTATGAGCAAGAGCCGGAGGAGCCTTACGACTCCTCCCAGCTTGGGTTGTACGCTAAACGTTGGCTTCGGCAGCTATGGACGGGTCTAAGAGATTTGAAGTGCTTCCCAAGTTTCCGAGGCGATGTGACCAGATCAAACACATAAAAGATGACCCCTCTAACCCTAACGCTACGCTGTCATGGAGCACAACATGCTGGCGGCAATATGATACCGCACATATGCTGGCTTAGCATCGCACCGCTGGGGATCGTTCCACTCACCACCCAGCCAGCATTAGACGCATCGTTTGATGTCCATGGGATCAAAGTACCAAGGAACTCAGAGGAACACGACTGGCTCAACGTCGACTCAGGGAGCCGACCCACCTCCTCGGACCGGCATGACACTGCCCCCCCGGACGTCTCCACCAAACAGTCGTGCAGACTTGGCCGCACCCACATGGGCTGTAATGTCAGAATGCCTATTTTCACCGCCGCCGATTGGAAAAACTCATCCGCACTGCATATATGGGCGGTGGGACCAAACGTAGTCTGGCATAACGCGTTCATACCAACGGTCCCATGCGAGTTCCCATCAGTCGTAGCCTTTGAGGGACCGACAAAATGCGCCGCCGCCACGGCCCCCGTGCTCCAGGTCGGCTCAGCAGCCTCTGCTCTCATACCGCAATAAGAAATCAAACAAACAAACGCTGCCAGCAATGCGAGCTTTCTCATTTTCGCTCCTCCTCTGTGATAATTAAAGTTGACGGTGCTGATGCAGGAAATTTCGGTGGACACCTTACCCGGAATAATGCACCAACTTCTGTGCCAAGCATCCCAACCACGTTTTCGGATCGGGTCTTTGCCCGAAAAAACTTCACTTGCGCGCCTGAGAATGGAAAAAACATACAATCTCCGGCTGGAATACGGAAGTTATTCCAGATAATGCAACGGATACTTCACTATTCAATCTTGCCGTCCAAGCAAATGGCGCCGATGGTTTCAAACTTGCCCACTGCCTCATTTCTAGTGGGCTGGAGGGGGTAGACGCACGTATTGTTCACACCCAGCACGACGAGATAATTGTCGAAGCCAGAGACAATATAACGGATCAGGTGCAGGCGATCGTGGAGGAGTCGATGGAAGAAGCATTGGAGCGACATGGGCGGAGGAGCATCTTGCCGCAATCAGACTAACCATCCCCTTAATTCCCGGGGAGACGACACGGCCCTAATACATTGATCAGTCCAAACCGTCATCATCAATCCCCTCTGCGTGCGGAGGCAGTGAGCAACCGAAGATGCTACCCATGAAAGGATTCATAACAACATTTACGAGAACGGATACTGAGAACTTACTCCGTCACTGTCCCTCAAAATGAATACGTTGCCGACCGGATACGGTGTGCCTAATTAACCCCGGTCACAGTGAATGACCACGTAATGTCCTGCTGAAGCCCATTTCCGAAAGAATCCACAACGGCATTACTCGGTAGATGTACAGTCCAGACAGTCCCACCCAGCTCGGCGTCAAATGGCGTTTCCGCCAGCATTGACAAGGTCTTCCCGGAGATCGAGTTCAGCAGGTATTTTTGCTCACCAGGCGAACTAACGGTAATACTTGAAAATCCGGGGCCCGGCTTGATGTCAGCATCAAAGACGGCAGTCACCATGGAAAGACCCAGGTAGTTGATGAGCTCTCCGTTGTCCGGAGATTTTGAGACGAGGTTAATATAGCTTTTGAAAAGATTGGCTATTATCCAAGGCTCAAGCCATGTGGCTTTGACAATGTGGAGATCGGTGTAGTCGGCATTATAGGAAGCCAGAATCGCCAGGTCCGAGACCGGTTGTGAATAGACTTGCATGGATGAGTCGGGTGGGACATTGAGCCATCCTCCTTTTATCATTACCTTCTTCCCTTGATTATCAAAAAAGTGGTCTGCCAGGACCTGGGTCCCAAATTGGACGAGGCCGGACTTCCCCTGCTTAAAGAGCAGGGCTACCGGTTTGATGGATGCGCTCGTTTCACCATCATTTACCAGGTCCCAGATAAGCAGCTTCTGAATTGTGGAGTGGTAAAAATTCGAGATCGACACGGAACCGATCTTTGGAGCGGTAGTGTAGGCTTTGATACATAGATGCGTGTAAGGCACGGCGTATTCTGCTCCAAAAGCTACGTCAAACCATCCTTCATTATAATTGAACAACCAATAGCTCTCTCCAGGGTTTGCAGTGTAGTCGTTTGAGTACGGTGGAAATGGCTCGCATATGCCCACAACCACCGAATTTTGGTCAGGAAGACCTCCTGGTGTCAGAACAACAGAAAATCTCTCGCCAGCAGTCAGGTGAACCTTATTAGGCAGCTTTACGGTGAAATACCCCGTTATCGGCAAGGTCACATTGAATGCAGCAGCCGGCTGTGCGTCGGGTGCGCAAGGAGCAGAAGCCGGCGGGTTCAGGTATATTTTGATCTTATAACTCCCAGGCGCCGTAATGCTGTAAAACCCCACTGCAGCAAGGTCGTCGTCACCTGCTGCAGTAAATACGTTTCCGACGGCGGCGGGAGTGTAGGATCCGGTAAGCCCGAGGGTATCGTACTGGTAGATTCGATTGTAGTTAGTAGCGGGCTCGCCTGTAAACACGGCACAGTCGGTTCCTACAGTGTGGTCATAATATGAAATATAAAAATAGCCATTATCTCCCCATGTTGGGCCTTCATTATTCTTCGCTATAAAGGCTCCGTTTTCTGGAGGCGAGGAATTGTCATAAGAGGAAATGAATTTGGATTTATCGAAATTATCGTCCCAACCCACCAGAGTCACCGCATGGACGCAGTTATTTACAGTCTCATAATAGGTGTTATAAGTTGGGTTGGCGCCTCTCCAACTGATAGAGGCGTAAACGCCTCCGAAGTTCATAATGGAGTACTTGATCCAATTCAGCCAGTCGGTATCGTTGTGTGTAGGCGAGCCGTTGAGTATTTTCGGCGGCAGGAAATATACATTCTGAACATGCTTTAAGACCGCCGGGTTGCTCTTCGGGTTGGAATAGTTGAAGTCAGATTCCCCTACCGGCCCAAACCAGCCGACAAGATAAGCTGTGGCCCATTGGTCATTGCCTCCACCCCCACATACGCCGTGGGAAAATAACTGCATATGGTTCTCTGAAAAATCCCATGTTTCGGTCGGTTCGAAGAAAGACTCCAGGGAGCCCATAGTCGCAGTGGTCCAGCATGTTCCGCATAAGTTGACCGGCCTGACGGGGGTTACACGCCCCAGGGCTCTAAGGTCGTATGCAGCCGGATACGGTCCGGTGGGGACCTGAAGAGGAACGCCCACTTGGTTGAATTGGACTGGGGGCTGGAACAATACTCCTGGTAACCATTTTATTTGTTTGGCCTGAACGCTTGAATAGGAAATTGTCAGCATAGCACAGATTAGAATGAGCCCCAAAAGACCTAAAGTGACTCTTGCTCTCATAGCATCATCTCCTTAATGTGAGTTGAATGCGCTGCAGTTTGAGCCGAAGAGTAGGGCTCTTTTTGAACAAATGGTACAAAACGAAGCCCAATACTGCATCAACCTGTCCTCCAAGGATTCTGACGTACATCAATACGAGCGATGATAACAGAAATGTAAAGATGTGTAAAGTGGAGTTTTAGAGGGTAGGAATTGAGTGGCAGCCTACTCAGATACCCACTTATTACTTGTGTTTCATGGTATTGACAGCAATCAGATAACTAATCCTAAATGCATAACTGCAGAGCGAGAAGCCTTTGAGATGTCAGTGCTGACAAACAGACGATTTGAGTATGGATTTAGCCGAGATCGTCGAGCATGCGGTATTCTCGCTGTGTGGGGTCAATATTTAAGAGAGCTACTTGGATTTTTTTATGACGAAAATAGTCTACTTGCACCAGCTTGGATACTTATGAGCGAATTATATTATGATCAATCTGGTATCACTTTCCGCGGGACCGAGTAGTGATAGTCTGAATCCCTGCCTCCTTGTAAAGTGTCTTAAAGACCGAATCGAACCTTTTCACAGAGGTATTGGACACAGAGACTCCGTGAGATTTGCCTGATGCCGTTACCGACATATAAGTAGAGAAGCCACCCATAATGCGCGGATTACTATAATGCTCGTTAAGATCAAAAAAACCGCAGCCAACCACTTTTGCATAGATTCTTTTGACATTTTCCTGTGAGATTTCAAGTTGCTCTAATGGAAGTTGCACTGATCCGCCTCTCCATCTGCCGGTAAAGTACTTGAGTATCCCGTTTGCGTGGACTTCAATATAGGTGCGTGGCCCCGGCCGATTGCCATGACTGTCGCCACTTTTGTAAACGAGCAGGAAATCGGGGGGCACGGTTAATTCTGTTATATCCATCTCAGTGCAGGGCGCATTCCCAGAATTGAGAGCGGGTGGTTTGCCGGAAAGTTCGTCTTGGGCAGGAAACCCTGCCGTCGCTAAGCACATTAGAATCGTCAGAATCACAACTAAAATACCCGGTTTCATACACTCCCCCTTCATTGGAAAGGCTCGCATCGGGCTTTTAAAAACCCTTCGTTTGCTGAGTTGGAAAAAATCAGGTTTATAACCTCGGGTCCCTTCCGCAAAGCACTTACACGGAAACGGAAATGCGACTTCACCGTCATGCAATATGCGAGCTCTAAAGTACTATCATGACACGTTACAGGTCCTCCCGGTCATGGATAGAATTTCACCCCATCATAGCGGCATTCTATTTTCAGGTTGGGATTCTGCTTCACATAGACCCTGCACTTGTCTTCCGCTTGCTGGCGCGTTATGATGAAGAGTGAGAGGTGGGCGCCAATGGCGGATGACCCACAAACCGGCAATCCTCGCCTAGTCCCAGCCATTTATCTCGGATTCTGGAAAATTGTGGAAGGACGCCTCCCTGGAGAGGGGCAGATGCTCGGTTTCTTGTATACTGCCTTCGACAACACCTTTGAAACAAACTGGGAGATTGTCCAGGGATAGTGGCCGATTCCTGTAGGTTTTGGCTCAGGCATGAGCCAAAGCTGATGCTCGTTCCGCTGTTTTTCTCACCCATCGCTTCCGGCTGCCGATTCAATAGCCGAGAAACGCCGCCGAGTTTTATGCCAAGCTCCGGAGGACATCGGCAAATCCTTCAATGAAGTGCAAAGCCGCTGCCGATGAGCGGGTTACCTGCTTGAATTGGAAGTGAACGGCTGTCGCCGTCTCATACCCATACTCCACACACTTCTTCTCAAAAATCTTAACCGTCGGGACTCCAAGAATCCTGCCTACCCATGCGGCGGTGGATGAGTTGGGTAAGAGGAACTGCTCTCGAAAACGCCCCTCACGGGTAGAACATGGAATGCAGTTTACGGATCATACTCACTGGACGCACAGAAAACTTACGAAGCCTGTGTTCAGGCATGCGAAATCGCAACTTTGGTCCGCACCGATGCTGACGGTAATTGTGTTTGATCCCGTGGGGGACAGACCAAAGTTCTTCTCGAGTTCGCCCGGAGTGTTCGGACCACTCCCGCCCGGGGCGCAAGTATCCCCCTCGCCAGCCGAGACAACGGGGGCATACAGCTTGGGTGAGGTGAAACTGGCGTTATATAACGTGGCGACGCAAGAGGGCGTGCCCGTGAACGGCGTTGATTGAAAATAAACCGCGAAGGGCCACACGACCTGATCGCCCCAATCGCGTGGGGCGCAAGCGACCACGAGGGAGTTGGCAGAATGGGTGATTTCACTGAGGTGCCAGGAGAAGGATCCATAGAGGGCGGAGGCGACACCGCTCGCGACGCCGGATTTCCCTTGCAGACCCTGTATGCCTTGCATACCTTGAGAACCCTGAGGACCTTGCGGCCCTGCTGGTCCTTGCGGTCCTGCTGGCCCCTGTGGTCCCGCCGGGCCTTGGATGCCCTGGGGGCCTGCCTCATATGATAAGTCAAAAGCAGCCGTACCGTTTGACTTCGTGGTTACCGCTAGCAAATAACTACCGGGACTCACACTTGACGGTAACGACGCCACGATTTTTCCTGGTTGCAACTCTGCACTGCTAGCTTAGTGCCGCCAATCGTCACGGTCCCCGTTTTCGATCCAAAGTTGTTGCCATAGACATAACATAGCATGTGACTGTAATCGACTGTAGCCCATGTTATCGTCGGCGCAGCGCCGAAGACAATCGTCGGGGTGACCGTCAATGCCGTCAACACGATTGTTAAAGTCATCCACTTATTGATGGTTCCCATGATAGTTTTCCTCCTCCCTTGTGATAAATCCCAAGAAGTCTTTGAGAGTTATTATCCGGAAATGCCCACTCTAATTTAGACAAAAGTTCTACGGAGCAAAAAAACGAGAACTCCCCCAAAGGGATACCTGAAATTCCCCTTGGAGGTCTCACGCTGGCAGTTTACGGAGAGTCAACTTCATGGATTCCTCCAGACAGAACCCTTTTAGAAATAGCTATGAAGGTAAGACTGGACAGAATACTAAACCTCAGTATTGCTGACCATTTTTGGGGACGGACCACAGGGCGAAGGGGCAGCCACACTACCCCCACGTGTTGTCAACAGCCACAGCAAGCGTCAGATGTCAAGGAGATTTTGAGGGTCGGAATTGGATAATCGTCTACTAAGATACCATTTTATTGCATACTTTTCAGAGTGTTGACAACAATCCGACAGCTTATACTAAAGAGATTTTTATATTCAAAGGAGTGCGTGGCAATCAAAGCTCGTCTGGATAACCCGCCACATGTTTTCCTCACATTGGAATTGTTGTTTGAGCAGGACCTGCAGGCTGCTTCCGCCGACTGTTCAGTGAAGGTCCACCTGGTATCACTGCCTGAGTCACATACACCAGGGACACAGCTTGAATTTCCAAGCAATCACATCGCCAATGCTGGTCATTCCGGTTAGGATCATAATGGCCAGACCGAGAAAACTGATTAAGCCCCCAATGTAGAAAATCTTAGTCAGTGTGCTGAGTTGTCTCCATTCGAGTGTCATAGCCACCCTCATTTCCGAAAAACCTGAAACTCCTTGCCACACGCCACACACCTTTTTTGGGTCTTCCGGCAAACGCGTACCCGGATAATTGAAAACAAGAAATGGACATGGCAGACTCCGTGTTGTTTGAGACCAATCGAACAATACGGAGGAGATTCCAGCCATGTCCACATCGAT
>Ga0187875_10002178_pt1 | contig 14620 bp, 11 predicted proteins | sample June2016WEW_17_1_2_FD_132978 | JGI IMG/M metagenome (GOLD analysis project Ga0187875, IMG submission 132978) | Peatland microbial communities from SPRUCE experiment site at the Marcell Experimental Forest, Minnesota, USA - June2016WEW_17_10 | ecosystem: Environmental > Terrestrial > Soil >... | reverse complement strand
TCGCTGGCTGCCTTTGCCTTTTGTCTGTCATCCCTATCCTTTGCGCCGCATGGGCGTTATTACCTAAGGCAAGAGCCGGATGCGGGAAAACCGCTCGTCCGGATCCGTGGAGGGGGTCATGAGTAATCGTGATCCCTACTCCGACTTTATGGAAGAAGAAGAGGATGGCAAATCATATTACGCCGGGTCGCCGAAGCATATGAAGCGTATGCTGTTTTGCGGCCTTCCGGTTTTGATCTATTGTCTGCGCCGCGTTGGCGCAGCAGACGGATGTTAACCGTTACACCTTGTTCATCGGCTTCGACTACATGATCAGCCCAACGCGTAACCTCACTGAGCGCGGCTTCGAAACCGATTTCGGCTACCGTGAAACGATGGCTTGGATTGGGCGGCGACTTCAGCGCGATTGGCACCCAAGTCCTGAGCGGTGCCGGGACCATCAATGGAAGCGAAACTGTGTTCACGCCCTTGCTGATCGCAAATGAGGAGTTGGCCGCTCCGCCGCCTGGCTTAGCAAATGTGCCGTTCACATCGACCAGTTATACGTTTGCCCTGGGCCCTCAGTTTTACCTGCGCAAGTGGGAAAGGGTTACCCTCTTTGCCCGCCCCGGCTTCGACGAGATCCATGAGAACGCAAATATCGACCTGCCGCCTCAGTTAGGAGGGCTATTGACTCTGCTGGGGCCCCTCTGCCTCGTGCTCACCAGACTGATACTCAACTGTTCTTTGGATTGGGCGGTGGCTTCGACCTCTACGTATCTCGGCTGGTCGGCCTGTGCTTCGCCACCGACTGGGTGAACACCCACCTTTTTTCTAACTTGCTCACGAACCGGCAAAACTATGTCCGGTTCTCCGTCGGCCCCACTTTCGCTGGGGCCATTGGAAGTAGCCCAGCGGTATAGAGCCAGAGTTTGTGAGGTCGGCTCCGGCTCTTTGTTCATCCTGATTCAAGCCCGCCCTCATTATCATGCCGCCGTGACCAAATCAGGCACACTTGGAGGAAACTTTTCCTCTTTATCCCTCTTATCCGTCTCCATGTCATTGACCCTTTCCTTCCACCATGTTATAAATGCCCGTTTTGCGGTACTCCGTCAAGATTGAAGGGATACCTTCTCTGGATGGCGTAAGCAAACTCCGACGCGGCCAAACTCCAACACTGCCTTTAGGTTTTGCGGTGGAAGCGTGTTCGGAATTCCGGCGACGGTCCCGAATTGCACTGGCGTGCTCGGACGGGAATGTCTCTCTGGAAGGTGTTATCTAAACACGTTCGTATTCCTGAAACCCGATTCATTTTTTGGAGGACTCATTATGCGCACCTGGCTCGCCATTTCTGCGTTCCAACGCCGCCGCGTGGTTACCGGTTTCCTGAGCAATTTCCTGACAAAAACTCTTGCTATGGCGACGCTGCTTACCGTCTGCGCCGCCTCGGCGCTGGCTCAACCTGCTGGCGAAACCGCTGGCGGCGAAGCCTCACTCAAACTTCCCGACCTTTCTTCGGTGAGCTTCCTCAATGGCGCCATCGATGGCCATCGCCTGCTTCTGGTCGGCATCCTTTTCTGCATCTTCGGACTCACCTTCGGCATGGTCATCTTCATGCGCCTCAAGAATCTGCCGGTGCACCGCGTCATGCGCGAAATCTCCGAGCTCATCTACGAGACTTGCAAAACTTATCTGGTCACCCAGGGGCGTTTCATCCTGTTACTCTGGGTTTTTATTGCCGTCATCATCCTTCTCTACTTCGGCGTACTCGAACACATGGAAGCCATGCGAGTCGCCATCATCCTGGTGTTCAGTCTGGTCGGCATCGGCGGCAGCTACGGCGTGGCCTGGTTTGGTATTCGCGTGAACACTTTCGCCAACTCCCGCACCGCCTTCGCGTCTCTGCCAGGGAAGCCTTTCCCCGTTTACCAGATTCCTTTGGAAGCCGGCATGAGCATCGGGATGATGCTGATCAGCGTCGAGCTCCTCATCATGTTGATCATTCTCCTCTTTATCCCCGGCGACTATGCCGGCCCTTGCTTCATTGGATTCGCCATCGGCGAATCCCTTGGCGCGGCCGCCTTGCGAATCGCCGGCGGCATCTTCACCAAGATCGCCGACATCGGGTCCGACTTGATGAAGATCGTCTTCAAGATTAAAGAAGACGACGCCCGCAACCCCGGCGTCATTGCCGATTGCACCGGCGACAATGCTGGCGATTCCGTCGGCCCCTCCGCCGATGGCTTCGAAACCTACGGCGTCACCGGCGTCGCACTGATCACCTTTATTCTCCTCGGCGTGAAGAATCCCACCGTCCAGGTCCAGTTGCTGGTGTGGATCTTTGTCATGCGCGTCATGATGCTGGTGGCCAGTGCGGTCTCTTACTTCCTCAATGCCGTCATCGCCAAAGGCCGCTTCGGAAGCGCCGATGCAATGAATTTCGAAACGCCTCTGACGACTCTGGTCTGGCTCACTTCGATCGTCTCCATCGCTCTGACCTTCTTGGTTTCCTTCTTTATCATTCCAGACCTTGGCGGCGACGCCACTCAGTGGTGGAAGCTTGCCGTAATCATCTCCTGCGGAACTCTTGCGGGAGCCTTGATTCCAGAGTTAGTAAAGGTATTCACCTCTACCGAGTCGCGCCACGTAAGAGAAGTTGTTACCTCCGCGGAAGAAGGCGGCGCCTCACTCGGCATCCTTTCCGGATTCGTCGCTGGAAACTTCTCCGGCTACTATCTCGGCCTCTCGATGGTTCTGCTGATGTCCATCGCTTATTACTTCAGCACGATGGGTCTTGCGGCGGCCGCAACAATGCTGGCTCCCGCTGTCTTCGCCTTTGGATTAGTCGCCTTTGGTTTCCTTGGCATGGGTCCGGTCACCATCGCCGTGGATTCTTACGGCCCCGTCACCGACAATGCTCAATCGGTTTATGAGTTGTCCCTGATCGAGCAGGTTCCAAACGTCGAGGCCGACATCAGAAAAGAATTCAATATGCCCGTCAACTTCGAGCGCGCCAAGCACCTGCTCGAAGCCAATGACGGTGCAGGCAACACCTTCAAAGCCACAGCCAAGCCGGTGCTCATCGGTACCGCCGTCGTCGGCGCCACCACGATGATCTTCTCCATCATCATGGCGCTCACCAGCGGCCTCACCGAAAACGTCGACAAACTGTCGCTGCTGCACGCACCATTTTTCCTCGGACTGATCACCGGAGGCGCCATGATTTATTGGTTCACTGGCGCATCGACGCAGGCCGTCACTACCGGCGCATACCGCGCCGTCGAATTCATCAAAGCCAACATCAAACTCGAAGGGGTGGAGAAAGCTTCCGTTGCAGACAGCAAGGCCGTGGTTGCGATCTGCACCAAGTACGCGCAGAAAGGCATGCTGAACATCTTCATCGCCGTTTTCTTCGGCACGCTGGCCTTCGCCTTCGTCGAACCATTCTTCTTCGTGGGCTATCTCATCTCCATCGCCGTCTTCGGCCTGTACCAGGCAATCTTCATGGCCAACGCCGGCGCCGCCTGGGACAACGCAAAGAAAATTGTCGAAGTCGAAATGAAGCAGAAGGGAACTCCGCTGCACGATGCCACCGTGATCGGCGACACAGTCGGCGACCCGTTCAAGGACACTTCCTCCGTGGCCCTGAACCCGGTCATCAAATTCACCACGCTCTTCGGCCTGCTGGCAGTGGAGTTGGCCGTTACCTTAACGCGTGATCAAGGTGCGACGATCACAAACGTGCTGGCCTTGGCGTTCTTCGTCGTTTCCTTTTTCTTCGTATACCGCTCCTTCTACGGCATGCGAATCCGAACCGGAAAGTAAGACTGCCCATGTGAGGACCGCCGCCCCCGGCTGCCCGTCCGGGCGCCGCGCACAGCTCGATGCAGCCAAAAGCAAACGCCTCCGGCCCACCCCGGATGGCGTTTAATATTCGCGAGAAATCATGCAGGCTTTAGCCTCTGAGGTAAGCGGTCGCCACGCCCTATCGCCGATCCCCATACAAATCTCTTCGGTCGCGACTCAGATCGCGATACTCTCGCCTGAGTTCTCTGCGCTCACGCCGCGCCGCACCATAATTTCCATAATACAAATCGCGGCGAAGTTCCCGCCCGTCATGAGCAATCCTAACCTCGTCATGACGTATGTCTCGCCGCTCGCGCCCCCCATCGTCCGCAAACGTCGTCCCAGCGCCCATTCCGATCAACAACAGTACTCCCGCAATCGTCCGCTTCATATCCTTGTCCTCCTCCGCATCCAGCGGATTCTATGGAATGCAAACCCCGTAATCCGACCGGAGTTGCGCTGAATTTCTGATGGGGGGCGATCTTCTAACGTGCCGTCTCTCTTCGGTTCTTGGCGAACCTTCACGATCGGTCAGGGGTTTGACTGCGCATGGACCTGATCAGCACCGCGATTCGATTAGTTCGGTCCCTTCATTTTGTCCTTCACGCTGTGCGCCAGTTTCTCGATCTCTTCGGCTTTCTTGAGCACTTCAACCGAGAGCATGTTCTCATTCGTCCTGTCCACATACTGTTTCAGTTCGCCCGCAAGCTTCAACAGTTTGTCAGTATCAGCCTTGACCGCGGCGTGCCTCTCCTGGTTGGCTTTTTTGGCCATGTCGCTGGCGAGGCGTTCCCGGCTCTGGTCGTCCTCACGGGGAGCCGCAGTACCGTCAATCGACTGCGTGTGCGGCGCCCTTAGGCTCTGGCCATAGCCAGGAATCGTGAACAGGAAGAAAAGAAAGAGACCCCAAACCATCTGCTTCGTTCGCACATGATCCTCGGAAAAGGCGCGGACGTTCTGCCGGGGTAAGTATGGACACTTTCACCGCCGACGGCAACAGAAATGCGCAATTTAATACGCCAGGAATGGCCCCAAAAACTGCAAGCCTCCAGCGGACCGGAGGCTTGCCATCTTCCCCAAAAACCATCGACGCCTACAGCGAACTCATGTTCGACAAGAACTCGCCATTCGACTTCGTCTTGCTGAGCTTGTCGATCAGCAACTCCATCGCTTCCACCGGAGACAGCGGATTCAGCACCTTGCGCAGCACCCAGATCCGCGACAGATCTTCGCGCGGAATCAGCAACTCTTCCTTACGCGTGCCCGAACGCTGAATGTCGATGGCCGGGAACACTCGCTTATCCACCAATTTACGCTCGAGAATAATTTCCGAGTTGCCCGTGCCCTTGAATTCTTCAAAGATCACGTCATCCATGCGCGATCCGGTATCGATCAGCGCCGTAGCGATAATCGTCAGCGATCCACCTTCTTCAATATTTCGCGCCGACCCAAAAAACCGCTTCGGCCGCTGCAATGCATTCGAGTCCACGCCACCTGACAGTACTTTGCCCGAGGGCGGAACGATCGTGTTATAAGCTCGCGCCAACCGCGTGATCGAATCCAGCAGGATTACCACATCGCGCTTGTGCTCGACCAAACGCTTCGCCTTCTCGATCACCATCTCGGCGACCTGCACGTGCCGCGCCGCGGGCTCGTCGAAGGTCGAAGAAATCACCTCGCCCTTGACCGACCGCTGCATGTCCGTCACTTCTTCCGGACGCTCGTCGATGAGCAGGACCATCAACACGACCTCCGGATGGTTTGTGGTAATCGAGTTCGCCACATTCTGCAGCAGCATGGTCTTGCCGGCGCGCGGCGGAGAAACAATCAACCCGCGCTGGCCCTTGCCGAGCGGCGTCAGCAAATCCATTACGCGCGCGCTGGAATTTTCCCGCGTTGTCTCCAGCTTCAGCCGCTCCTGCGGATATAGCGGCGTCAGGTTGTCGAATAGAATTTTGTTGCGCGCCTCGTCCGGCGACTCAAAGTTCACTGCCTCAATCTTCACGAGAGCAAAATATTTCTCGCCTTCGTGCGGAGGCCGCACCTGTCCGCTGATCGTGTCACCGGTTTTCAAGTCAAACTTGCGGATCTGCGACGGCGACACATAAATATCGTCGGGCCCCGGCAAATAGTTGTAGTCTGGCGACCGCAGGAAGCCGTAGCCGTCAGGCAAGATTTCCAGCACGCCTTCGGCAAAAATGTGTCCTTCTTTTTCGCTCTGCGCTTGCAGAATTTTGAAGATGAGGTCCTGCTTGCGCAGTCCGCTGGCGCCGGGCAGTTCCAAGGTCCTTGCGATCTTGGTCAGCTCGGTAATGTTTTTTTCTTTCAGTTCGGCGATGGTCATGATTCACCTAAACCCGGTCCACTCAAACGTGTAAGTTTCAGCGTCTTCGGGAGATTTTCAAAGGAGGGTATTCAGGAGAGACAAAACACCACGAGGCAGGGCGGGCAGGCTGTTTTAAGCAGCCCGCCGTTGTGCCTCAGCAAAATTCTCCGGCTCCGACAGGATCTCCTGTCGCTCCGCGCCTGCGATCCGGTCCAAAACTCCATTCATCGTTTCCTGGATTCTGGTGCTGGGCCGGTGGAACTTCCGCGTGGCCTTGGAGGCGAGCTGGCATAACATATAACGATTTCGTAATGTTTGTAAAGCGTCAAACACACGATCAGAGCGCATGTGTGTCTTTCCCCTTCCTTAATAATATGGGCATCCCGCTTCGCCCTTTTTTCCGCAGAATCGCAACAATTCCACAAGTCGTCGCAAGCTACTGATTCTACTGAGTTTTGTCAGGAGTTAGCGCAATTCCTACCCAGAATAGATGCGTCACTGGACCCCAAAGATGCTCTCTTTTCCTGATTTGGGATGACAGGCCTAGGTACATTCGCAACCGACCCAGAGGCTCTGGATGTCCGTGGAACAAGATACTGTACCCGGAATCCGTAAACAGGTCAATACCTTTTACTTATCTTTACTGGTACGTTCACTACTGGTACGTTCAGTAATCCGCTTCGAGCAACAGGCCTGTTGTGGAAGAAGTCCTGTCTGCTGTCCCTCTTACTCACGCTTGTCATTCCGACCGGAGTCAGAGCGCCATCGACGGCGCAGAGAGGAATCTGCTTTTGTCAGTGACACCCGAATGGCCACTGCCTGAAGACTTCTCACTGATAAGGGAAAGTCAAATTGTCCAGATACACATTATAGGAAATCTCGTTTCGATTGCCGTCCATCTGGTAATTGATGGTCAACCCATACCGTCCATTTGCTGAGCCGTGACCGAAAGTCCAGTTCAGATTGCTGGTCACTCCATTGAAAGTGATGGACTGATATACCAATTCATTGTTCGGAGTCCGCTGCACCTTGATCGTAAGATGGTTCCAGGAATTGCTGTTCGGATAGCAAGGGATGCCCTTCGAGGTCCAGCGAGCGTTCTGATTGTCCCAAACATCCCATTCATTCCCGCTCGCAATGCGGCACTCATGCCCGAAGACGAAACCCATGTCGTCTGCTTCCTATCGAACACGCCTTGCGAGGAGAGCGGGCCGATCCAGTGGTTGTTCCACAAGGCGTCGGAGTATGGCGTGCTTTCGCCGACATTGAATTCCGTGGCTTGTCCGCCCAAAGATGGAGACCCTGGTTCATCCAGAACGAAATTCCATCGCAGGGCGACGGAGAACAGGCCACAAAGTTTGGCGGTCTCTGTCCGAATTGACCCCACCCGCTGCTGCAGACTGGGGGTCGAGCTTCCTGCGTTCTGCCCGTTGGTGGGTGTTGCAAGTGGGGCGGGTGTTGGAGAGGTTGGTGTCGGAGGTGCCGGCGCCGAAGCCTTGGCCACCGTCATCTGCAGCGGCTGCTGTTTGGACATTTCCTTCGAATCAAAAACCGAGACAGTAAAACTGAAACGGCCACTTGCCGCAGGCGTTCCGGAGATCGTTCCCGTATTGTTGCCGAGGAGCGCGCCTCCGGGCAGCCGACCGGATATGACTCCGAATTGGTGGTTGGAGCAGTATTTGCGCTGCCAGGCACAGATGCGCATGAACATGCGCTAAACAACAGCAGCGCGCAAAGTATGGCGATCAAACCGGCGCGTTGCTAAATAGTCCGAACAAGAACACGACTCGCTTTTTTCCCCATGCGGGAAATAAGCAACAAAACATTTCCACCTCTCAAGTGGGGGATAAAGGGACGCTCGGTAGAACAGTCCTTGAAATTAATCTAGATTTGGGACTTGCCCACCAGATAATCGATGGCCAGAAGACGTGCTGGATTTCCGAACACCCCGTGATTTGCGGAGGTTCAACGTGCGGCGCTCAGGAACCCTACAACAACATAACTTCCAACAACGCAGATCGAGATCGGCGCCGGGGCCTGCCAGGATTCAATGCGGGCAATACAGTAACAAGAGTATAGCTGAAAGCCCATCGCCCGAAAGGTTAAAAGGGCATCCTATTCGATTGGATCGTCCATTGCCTTCGGTTATTGTGTATTCGAAGGGCACGCAGAACCGCAGGACAACTGCGCAGGGGATTCCATGGTGAAGCTTCGCCAAGGCTGGGCAATTCTGGTTCTTATTGCAATCCTGACTGGAATCTCCTCGTGCGGGCGGCAACCGCCCAAGCTAACAACTGAAGACCGGCGATCGCGCTTGAATGCCAGCCCTCCGGCCGCCACCGCCAGCGACAAACCACAGCCATCTGCCGGCGACAAACCTTCGGCTGGAATTCCGCAAGCGCCCCCAGCGCAGCCGACGCCCAGCGCAACCTCGTCTCCGCTCGCTCATACCCCCGCAACTGCAAAACCCGCGCCGGCAGAAGGGCTCAAGAACGCGCCCAAACCTGAGGCACCTGAGCCGGCTAGTCTCTCGGGAAATTGGCACGGAATGTTCACCCATCAAGCCGCGAACCAGATCGCCAACGTGACCCTTCATATCGAAGACCACGACGATCTGCTGACTGGCACTCTTACATTCGATCCAGGAGGAGAAAACTCTGCCGCCTGCTCGCTGAGAGGCAGTTACAATCTGCTGAGAAAATTCATGGTGCTACTGATCGGCACCTGTCGGGGACGTCCGCCTAACTACCTGCAAGGTCGGATCGGCTTCACATCCGTCAATCTCAGCGATCGTCGAATTGTTGGTGTGGAGCCGCGGCAAAATGGCGTGCTGGATATCAGCCGGTAACGGGAAGGTGCCGCTCCCCGGGGGGCTCGCTTCCCGTTTCTCGCAAAATATTTGTGGGATCATGATCTTACAGAATTCAGCTTGTCTGAGCTTGTCTATAATCCCGTCTTCGAAAGGACTTACAGCAAAATCTTTGTTTCAGTCGCTTTAGACCGGCCTCGACCCATGATTGCCAAGCGAGGCTGTAGTAGAACGCAAGTTTGGATGTCACACGCGAGTTCCACAGCAGATTCCTCGCCGCTCTAGCCGCTGATCGCGGCTGCGAAAGGCTCGGAATGACAAGCCCGGCTAGGCGTTAACCTTGGGATGAAGAGAAGAACCGACGCACCCTTGCGCTCCGCCGGGGGTGAGGAACGCAACGAAAATCCCCACTTCTCGCAAAGGACGCGAAAAATGGGGCACCGGGTTCAACTTGGGAAGCGGGCTGCCGTGGCCGATTCTACCCTCTTGCTTCTCTGCTGTCCTTGACGGGACTCGGCTCGTCCTTTTGCTGCTCACCCCGGACTTCCGCTGTTTGGCTTGGGCAGCATTCAGCGCTGCGTAAAAGTTAAGAGTTAAGAGATGATCCGGGCGTAGCCCTATGGTAGCCAGGCCCGGTAGGGGCGATAGATAATAGCTCCGGACGTAAGTTGCCGCGTGGACGAACTCCTACTCCTTCACCCCTAACTGCCAAAACAAAAACGAATACGCATCCGTGAACTCCTCGATCTGCTTGGTCACCGGCTTCCCCGCGCCATGCCCCGCCTTCGTTTCAATCCGTAGCAATATCGGATGCGTCTTGCTTGCGCCGTTCTTCGCCTCGGCCTGCATCTCAGCTGCCATCTTCTTGGCGTGCATGGGATCGACGCGCGTATCCGTATCCGCCGTCATGAACAAGATTGCCGGATATTCCGTCCCCGCCTTCACGTGGTGATATGGCGAATACGCATAGAGCCACTTGAACTGCTCGGGATTGTCCGCACTCCCGTACTCCGGAATCCACAGTTTGGCAATCTGAAAATTCTGATAGCGCAGCATGTCGAGCAGTGGAACCTGGCACACCACCGCCCGAAACAAATCCGGACGCTGCGTGATCATCGCTCCCATCAGCAGCCCGCCATTCGAACCACCCTGGATGGCCAGATGATCCTTGTCCGTATATTTTTCCGCAATCAGATGTTCGGCGGCGGCGATCATGTCGTCGAAAACATTCTGCTTGTTGCCGAGCATTCCGGCGCGATGCCAGTCTTCTCCAAACTCCGCGCCGCCGCGCAGATTCGCCACGGCGTAAACCCCACCATGCTCCATCCACAAATAAGCGGTGCGGCTGAACGAGGGAGTAAGGCTCACATTGAATCCGCCATAAGCCGTGAGCAGCGTGGGATTGTGCCCATCCTTTTTCAAACCTTTCTTGTTGACGACGAACATGGGCACCCGCGTGCCATCCTTCGAGTGGTACCACTCCTGATTCACCTCATAGGCGGCGGGATCGATCGACGGCGCGTCCACCTTCGCCCACAGCGATGTCGCTCTGCTCTTCAGATCGTAACGGTAAACCGCAGGCGGAACCGTAAAGGACATGAAACCGTAAAAAATCTCGTCGCGATTCCATTTGCCGTCCGACCCGAAAACCGTGCCCAGCGCGGGAAGCGTGAGGTCGCTGAGCTTGTCTCCAGTGAGATCGAAAATCTTTAGCTGGGAAGTTGCATTCTGCTCGTACTGCGCAAAAATCTTCCCACCCCACACCGCAACACCCTGCAGAACTGCATCCGTCTGCGGAATGATTTCTTTCCAATCGTCGCGTTCGTAGTCGCCCGCTTCGGTTACGAACACGCGGTAACGCGGAGCATCTTCGTTGGTAACGATGTAGACCCTGCCGTTGTATGCCGACCCGGTGTACAGACAATTCTTGCCGGTTGTGATGCGCGTGGGTGGCGTGCGCGCTTTCAGATCCATTAAGAAGAGTTCGCTCTTGGTCCAGCCTTGCTCGACCGTGATCAACAGCAAGCGGCCATCGTTGTCGAGACTCACGCTTGGCCAATCCTCAGGATCGCGCCCCTCGCCAAAAATTTTCGGGTCCGTCTCAGGATCCGTTCCCAGTTCGTGGTAAAAGATATGCCGGTTGTACATCTCCTGACCTTCGGGAACGTCGCCCTTCTTCGGATAACGCGTGTAATAAAATCCAGCGTTGTCGGGCGTCCACGCAATGCTCGCTGCGCGCGTGCGCTCGATAACGTCGGGCAGCGCGTTGCCGGTCTTGGTTTCAATGATGTGCAGCGTGCTCATCTCCGACCCGCTCGGCGACGTGCCGTAAACCAAATATTTTCCATTCTCCGCGGGCTGGAGCCAATCGAGAGCGATCGTGCCGTCCGCCGCAAGCTGGTTGACGTCCAGCAGCACGCGATCTTTTCCGTCTACCCCCTCGCGCACATAAACGATGGGCTGGTTCTGCATTCCCTCGCGGCGCGTGTAGAAATAATATCTGCCGCCAATCTGCGGCGCGCTGATGCTGCCGATGCCCAGCAGCTTCGTCAGCCGCTGATGAATCGAATCGCGTCCCGGCAGCGGATCAAGCACCGAGCGGGTGTACGCCATCTCCTCTTCGACCCACTTCTGCGTCTCCGGACTTTTTCCATCCTCCAGCCAGCGGTAGTTGTCGACGATCTTCACTCCATGCATTGTCTCTTCCAGCGGGCGCTTCTCCGCCTTCGGCACGGTCGAAGACGCAGGAGCCTTCACGTCATCCCCCGCAAACGCCGCTCCCGCTAAAAGAAAAATCGAAGCACCAATCAAACCCACAGCACTCATCACTCACCTCGCAACCCGATAGCGTACCAAATCCTCGAAGGACGCCGTGCGGGTTTTCACCCGCCCCTCAAAATGTTATGATTGAAGCGTCCAAGGAGAGCGCGTTCCGCGCGCGCTTCACTACACTCCTCAGTAGCTCAATGGCAGAGCATTCGGCTGTTAACCGAAGGGTTGTAGGTTCGAGTCCTACCTGAGGAGCCATTTCTTGCCCTGCGTTTCCAACCGCTTACGTAAAATGCAAGACTTTTGTACTGCATTTGTACCGCCGAACTCTTGAACGCCGGAGTTCTCGGGAATCTTCGGTATAAAGGGCATAGGGAAAAAACGTATGACGGTTACGGTTTACGCAAGACACTTCTCGACCCCAAATGCAAGGAGAAAGGAGCCGGCAAACCCAGCGGTGAAAATGCCCGCTGTGGCTACGGTGGGGCAAAGATGGCAAGAAGTCGGCGAAGACTCGGTCTTGGGACATCGCTACAAAGGCGGCACGCAAACTCGAAGAAGAACTCGAACTGGCGGCCAATGGTATTAAGCTTCCAAAGAAGGAAGATCACATCACCATCGAATCGGCTTCCGAATTGTATTTGGGTGACATGGCTCAGCGAGGAATCAATGACCCCTCGAAGGCGCGACGAATGCTCGCCCGCCTTCGCGACTACGCCAACGCCCGTCAGGTCATTCTGCTGAAGGATGTCAGTGCCCGTCTGCTGACCGAGTGGTGCAGCAAATGGACTTTCAAGATTAAGTCCGGTAGCCCGGCTGCCCACTGGTCGGTCGTGAAGACTTTCTTCAGGTGGGGATTCGCTATTGATCTTATCTCGGCTGATCCCAGCGCCAAGCTGAAAAGCAAGTAACGCTCGTGAGTTATCAGCTTGAAGCCCAAGCTGCGGCGCAGCGAAAGATAGTCTCCAACCGCTTGTCGCAACGTCTTCCTCGGGCACCTCCCGGCCAGGGAAGTGCCAACGGGCGCAGAGCTGGAAGGTCAACCTTGGCATAGATCGCCGTTGTGTTGGGACTCTGATGACGGAGCAACTCGCCGATCTCATCCAGAGACGCACCTTGCCGAATCATGTCCGTTGCCAGACTGTGACGGAACAGATGGGCCCCCTTGCGTGCAGAGTCCACTCCCGCCCTCTCGAGTGCACGCATAACCAGACTGGAAACTGCGATGGAGTTAGCAAACCCTATCCGCGGAGCCCGGTCTCGGGTAGGAACAAGACGGACGCCCGTGGCGCAGGTAGAGGGCGAGAGCTTCACCGACATCGGTGGGGAGTGGCAACTGAGCCCAGCGCCCACCTTTCGAGCGGATGGTTAGCCCCGCTCCTTGATAAGTTTGGTATAGGCGTTGAGATGCCCGGCCCAAGGGCCGAGCTGCGTATCGAGCGAAACGCGAGATTGTTTTTCCATCCTGCAAGGATGGCCTCTCGGATGTTCTCTCGACTATGCCGAATCACGAATCTGCGGGCAGGCTCAGGCTGCTGCCGTAGCGGACACATTCGGCATAGGCGCCACACCTTTGCGGTCGAGATGCTCTTGGCTGGCGTGCCCATCGAACGGGTTAGCATCCTGCTCGGTCACCGGACTGTTCGGACGACGGAGCGGTACTACAGCAAGTGGGTAAAGGAGCGCCAGATTCGCTTGGAAGCAGAAGTTAAGGATGCATGGAAGAAGATGAAGCTTCCAGAGTCCATGTTCGCGGTTCAAGGAAGTGTTCAATGAAGTGTTCGGCTCGCGCCCGTGCCACACTCCCTTTCGGCTGTGCTACGTGTTCCAGGCATACGGACGACCACCATGATCACTGCACTCGTTTCTTGAATACCGACTGGGGAATCCTGAGTACGCGGTACCGCCGCTTGTGCGACTCTTCGGGCGAGCCCAAATCCACCACCCTCGGCTCGTCCTCCAACAACCTTGTGATTTTGTCGGTTCTTGCCCGGCGACCAGCCCCGGCGCTTCAACTCCTGAAGCAATTTGGATTTCTCGTCCATGAGGTTATAACGCGCCTTGTGATCGGAGCCAAAAGTCTCGAACATAAGGATCGTTTCCACGCCCTCCAGTTCGCTGAGGATTTGTTCCGTAGTTTTGTTCGGCAGGGTCAGGTCTTCAGTATTAGTTCTCATAAATAATTGATTGCCTCCGAATAGGCCCCGTTTTCAGGACGGGGCTTTTTCTTTTCTTTAGAGCGACAGAATTGGCCAACTCTACCAAACACGCAGGGTTGCCGAGTCCTCGGGGACAGCGGATTCTGCCTCCCTATGTATGGCCCCCGTAGTTAAAAACTTCCGAACTTCCGGAATTGGAAGTATGCACAGCAAAGAAACCCGAATTGAGTTTCACCGCTTGGCGGTCAGCGGAACGCGGTATGAAGAGATCGCAACGCGGCTAGAGATCGGCCTGACAGCCATCTATAGATGGCGTAGAGAGCTTCGGATCAAATCCCGGAAGCGCGGTCGCAAGAAGGTACAGAATAACGCGGCCTTTTGGTATGAGCCAGAGTGAGCAAGCCGCTAGGGCATGTGCGCCCTTTCCGACGATCCCTCAAATTCATTCGTTTTGGATCGCGAACCCGCTCAAGAGAAAAGCCTCAACGACTTCGACCCGCGCATTCGATGGCCGCTTTGCGGGTGGTCGCCCAGCAAAGACGACCGCTGGTCTTGGTGTGACGAGCATGTTTGACAGCTTGGAGGTGCAAGTCCCCTTCACAACGTGATGTGAAGGGATAGCGAAGCGCAACGGTGAAATCACACTCGCCGCGAGGGGGGGCCGGAAAGAAGCGCGGAGCAAAGACGCGAGCCGATGAACAAGAACCGGATCGGAGGCCTACGGTGGCGGGC
>Ga0187875_10002166_pt1 | contig 14663 bp, 15 predicted proteins | sample June2016WEW_17_1_2_FD_132978 | JGI IMG/M metagenome (GOLD analysis project Ga0187875, IMG submission 132978) | Peatland microbial communities from SPRUCE experiment site at the Marcell Experimental Forest, Minnesota, USA - June2016WEW_17_10 | ecosystem: Environmental > Terrestrial > Soil >... | reverse complement strand
CGGCCTGGGCATCGCCCTGTGCGCCGGGGTGGCCCTGTTCGCCCGCTCCTTCGCCGTGGGCGCGAGGACCGGCGTGTTCGCGGTTCCGTTTCTGCAATTGATTTTCACCCCCGCCCTCGAAGTCGCGGCCACGGGTGCGCTGATGTCGCTCATCGGGGTCCGCTTCGTGACGGCGGCGCTGGCCTCCAGGCACCAGAAGGGCCGCCGCCCCGGCCCGGACGCGCCCCGGCCACCCCAGCCGATGACTCAGCGGGCGTCTCCGCAAACCCCGGGCCCCGGCGCTGCCACCGCCCCGCGGACGGAGCCGGGGACACCGGGTAGCGGCGGCCCCGCCAGGACCGCACCGGCCGAATCGTCCCGCCCGTCATCCGGATGAGCGCGACCACGTCGGCCAGCGGCGAGCAGTACAGCCCCGGACCCGGCGACGCGTAACTGCGGCGCAGCGGGCCGAGCAGGGACACCCGCAGCGCGAGCAGCCCGAGATCCAGCGCCGTCGGGCGGCCGGCCGCCAGCCGGGCCAGCGGCAGCGCCGTGGTGAGCCCGAGCACGGCCAGGTCGGCGGCCTGGCTCGCGGGGCTGGTCACGTCCGTCATGGGCAGCGACCGGCCCCATTCCCGCCACACCTCGGCCACGGACGCGTGCATGTCAACATCCAGCAGGTCACGCCCGTCGAGGAAGCCGATCCGCCAGCCCCGCCGGGCCAGCCCCCGGGCCAGCGCGATGTCGTCGGTGAGGTACTCGCGGACCGGCCCGAAGCCGCCCGCGGCGGCCAGCCCGGCCCGGCGGGTCAGCAGGCACTGCCCGTTGACCACCACGCGGCCCGGGCGTGGCTGCCGGCCCGGCCCGATCGGGCCGAACCGGTAGACCAGGGTGGCCAGCATGGCCGCGTGCAGGCCCTGTTCGGCGGCGCTGTCGCAGACGAACCGGGGACCCGCGCTCACCAGGTCGAAGGGCCCCGCGGCGGCCGCTATGACCAGGGCCGCGGCCAGCCCGGGCCGGGGCCGCGCGTCGGCGTCCAGGGTGAGCAGGTACTCACCGGTCGCCACCTCGAGGCCCTGCTGCAGCGCCCACTGCTTGCCGACCCAGCCGGGCGGCAGCCGGCGGCCCGGGATCACCCGGGCTCCGGCCCTGGCAGCCACCGCGGCGGTGCCGTCCGTGGACTCGTCGTCCACCACGATCACCTCGCTGACCCCCGGGTCGGCGCGGGCCGCGACCACGCAGGGGCCGATCCGCGCCGCCTCGTCCCGGGCCGGGATGACGGCCGACACGGTGGTCCCGGGGGGCAGCACCCCGGCTTGCAGGGGCGGCCGCATCTCGCGGCCCCGGGCGAGCCGGGCCGCCACCACGGCGGCGGCGGCCGCCTGGGCGGCCGTCTGGAGCTTCATCGTCAGATCCTTCCCGTGGCGAGGTCCTCGGTGATCAGATCCGCCACGATGCGCGACCCGATGACGACCAGCGGCAGCCCGCCGCCCGGATGGACCGACCCGCCGACCAGGTACAGCCCGGCCAGCGGGCCGCGGTTGCCCGGACGGCGGAACGGGGCGAGCCGCCCGTTGTGCGAGGTGCCGTAGATCGAGCCCAGCCAGCCGTCGTACCGGCGCTCGAAGTCAGCCGGGGTCAGCGTCTCGGTGAACAGCACGCGGCCCCGCACGCCGACGCCCGCGGCCGCCAGCTTGTCCAGCAGCAGTTCCCGGTAGTCCGCCGCGGACCGGCCCCAGCCGCGCGGGCTCGCGGCCGGGACGTTGACCAGCAGCGTCAGGCTCTCGTGCCCGGGCGGGGCGGTGCCCGCGTCCTCGGCCGCCGGGCAGCCCACGTAGATCGTCGGGTCCGCGGGCGGCCGGCGGCGGTCGAAGATGTCCGCGAATTCGCCGCGGTAATCCGGAGAGAAGATGACGTTGTGGTGCGCGAGCCCGGAGGTGCGCCCGCGGACCCCGGCCAGCACCAGGAACCCCGAGGACGACGGCCCGATCCGGGCGATCCGGCGGCGCATCGGGCGGGACGGGGAAAGGTCCCGGTAGAGCCGGGCCGAGTCCGCTCCGCAGACCACGACGTCGGCAGGCACCCGCTCCCCGGCGACCAGCACGCCGCCCGCGCGGCCCCGGCCTGGCCAGCCCCGGCCTGGCCAGCCGCTGCCCGGCCGGCCCGCGGCCCGTCCCGGGGCCAGATGGCCGTCGGTGGTCAGGACCTGCGACACCGTGGCCCCCGTGTGCACCACCACGCCTGTCTCGGCCAGCAGCCGGGCCAGCGCGTCCCGAAGCCGGGCCAGGCCGCCTTCCACGTACCAGGCTCCCCGGGCATGCTCCAGGTACGGGATGCAGCCGACCGCCGCAGGCGCCCGGTAGGGGGAGGACCCGGAGTAGGTCGCGTACCGGCACACGTACTGGATCAGCCGCGGGTCGGTGAAGAACCGGCGCGCCAGCCCGGCCAGCGTCTGCCCGGGCGCGCTGGCGAACAGGTCGGGCAGGCTGGCCTGGCGGCGGGCCAGCCCGGGCAGGTCCAGCGGGCCGGCCAGGAAGGCCCGCTCGCTCGCGGCCCAGCACCGTTCCCCCCACTCGAAATACCGCTGCCAGGCCCGGCCCTGCCCGGGCGAGAACCGCTCCACCTCCGCGGCCATCGCGCCCGGATCGCTGCGCGCGTCCAGGACGCTGCCGTCCGGGAAGTGATACCGGCACACCGGATCGACCTCGGTCAGGGTCACCAGCTCGTCCAGCTTGCGGCCGGCCTCGGCGGCGAGCGCGCCGAACAGGTCCGGGAGGGTCAGCAGGGACGGGCCGAGCCCGAACGTGAAGCCGGCCCGGCGCAGCTCGGTCAGCTTGCCGCCCAGCTCATGGCGGCGCTCGAACAGCTGGACCCGGTGCCCCCGGGCGGCCAGCCGGATCGCGGTGGCCATGCTGCCCACCCCGCCGCCGATCACCACGACATCACTCATGGACGCTGCAATCCTCCGGTTCGGTTGCGGGTACGACGGCGGGCCCAGGCCAGCGCGGCCGGGATGCCCATGCCGAGCGCGCCGGCCACCGCGACCGCCCGGCCGTGCGGGAAGATCACCGCGAACCCCACTGCTTCCATAACGGCCATCACGGTGTAGGTGGCGACCAGGCCCGGATGGTTTTCCGTTATCTGACCTGGTTGAGGGTGCCTGTCCCGCTGGTCCGGGCCAGCCGCGCGGGGTGCGGTCCGGCGCGGCGCGGCGCCTAGGATGACGTCGAACACGGCCATCAGCACGGCGGACACCAGCAGCCAGCCCGCGAAATTGCTGAGCGGCACGCCCTGGTACGGGCCGGTGTGAGCCCACCGCCAGAACCCGTTGCGGATCATCTGCGGATCTAGGAACAGGTCCCAGGCGGTCAGCGCGACCGCGCCCGCGACGATCCGGCCGGCGCGGCTGCGGGCGATGGCGGCGCCGACCGCGTAGCCGGGCAGCCCCATCGCGGCCCAGGCCAGCGGGACTACCAGCGGCACGGTCCCCGCGGCCGGGCGCAGCAGCCCGGTGTAGCGGTAGGCCCCGAACGGGAACCCGGTCCTGGTCCCGGCCCACTCCGCGGCCAGCCCCAGCGCGAACGCGGCGGCCGCCGCGATGACGGCGCGCGGCCAGCCTGACCCGATGGCGGTGAACGACACGCTGGCCACGGCCAGCGCCGCGACGATCAGCGTGACGAAGAACTCCAGATGCCCGGCCCGGGAGGAGACCACCTGGGCCACGGCCATGCCGCCGAGCGCGACCCAGCCGGCCACCGCGGCCGCACGGTGCGGGTTGACCGGCCTGGGCCCGGTTTGTCCGGCAGTGCGTGGTCGGAGTTGAATAGCGGTTCTGGTCCCAGGGCCGGGCCCGGGATTACCGGCGGCGGTCGGTGGCATAAGTCACTTCAGGAAGGTCATGACGGACACAGTTGGTTTCAGCGTGGGAGCGGTGGCCCGCCGTCTCGGGGTGGCGCCATCGACGCTGCGCACCTGGAACCGGCGGTACGGGATCGGTGCCTGCGAACTCAGCCCCGGGAAGCACCGGCGTTACACGGCGGAGGACATCACCCGCCTCGAGCACATGCAGAAACTCATCCTGCGCGGCGCGGCCCCGGCCGATGCGGCCCGCGCCGCCCTGGCCGTTCCGGTGGCGCTGGCCCCGGCCCAGGCCGGGGCGGCTGGCGCTGGCGCAGGGCCGGTGGACGGGACGGATGGGGAGCCCGGCGGGCGGCCGCTCACGGTGCTCGTGGCTGGGGGAGTGGGGGCGGGGCCCGGTGCGGACCGGGGGGATGCAGACGGGCGCGACGCGGACGGGTCTCCCGGCGAGAGACTCCCCGCCTCCCGGCCGGGACCCGGGCACGGGTCCGGCGGCCAGCGACTGGCACTGCCCGGCGCGTCGGCCGCGGCCCGCGGCCTGGCCCGCGCCGTGCTGGCCCTGGACGAGAAATGGATCAGCGAGGCCATCCGGGCCACGCTGGCCCGGGACGGCAGCGTCCGTACCTGGGAGGAACTGCTGCTTCCGGTGCTGTCCGGCCTGGGCAGCCGCTTCGAGCAGACCGGGTCGTGTATCGAGGCTGAGCACCTGCTGTCGGTCGCGATCATGGCCGCGTTCTCCCGGCGCGCCGCTGACCTGCCCGGCTGGGTGGAGCACCGGGCGGTCCTGCTCGCCTCGGCCGAGCGCGATCGGCACAGCCTGCCGCTCTACGCGCTGGCGGCGGCGCTGGCCGAGCGGGGGATCGAGAGCCGGCTGCTCGGCTCTGACCTCCCGTACGCCGCGCTGGCGGCTGCCGTCCGGCGCACCGGTCCGGCAGTGGTCTTCCTGTGGTCGCAGGTTCCGGCCACCGGTGATCCTGCGGTCCTGCCTGACCTGTTCCCGCGCCGCCCGGGCGCACGGCTGATCCTGGGTGGCCCGGGCTGGGACCGGGACCGGATTCCGGCCGCGGCCTGGCTCGCCGGTACCCTGCCCGAGGCGCTGTCCGAAGTCGTGGCGGCCCTCGGCTGCTGATTCCTCCGTACGGCGGGTAGCGGCGGCCTGACCGGGCCGCCTCGTCGAATCCCGCAGCACCGGTCACTCCTCCTGCGCCACCCCGGCCCGGGTCTTCCCGGGCGTGTCCGGCTTCCCTGACCCGACTGCCCCTGTCTGGGCTGGTCCGTCTGCACCCTGCGCCGGGGTTGTTCTGCTTTCCGGTTCACCTGTTTTCGGCGGCGGCGCCGCGCTCGGTTGCGCACAGCCTCAATCTCGACTATGAATAACTTTTGAAGCGATTTTTGCGACGGCGGGGCGGGGTCCGGATCGGGAGCCGGCCGGGAAGGACGGTGGCACGGGTGGGCACGGACAGGATGAGAGAACTCGGCCATCGCCTGGCCGGGGCCAACGAGGACGCGTTCGACGATTGCTACGCCGAACTCGGGCCCATCCTGCGGCGCTACCTGCGCGGCAGGGTCCCGGACGCTGACATCGATGACGTCGTCCAGGTGGTATTCGTTGAGGTGTGGCGGTTCCGCAGCCGCTTCGACCCGTCGCGGAGCCTGGAGGCCTGGGTGCTCACCATCGCGCGCAGGCGGGCGATCGACCACCTGCGTGCCCGGCACAAGGAGACGGTGCCCCTCGAGGACGCCGCCTCGATGGCCGGCCCGGACGGGCGCGAGATTGCCAGCCAGGTTGAGCGGACGCGGGACATGCAAGTGGCGCTGGCCCGGCTCCCCGACCTGCAACGCGAGGCGATCGAGATGGCCTATTACGCGGACCTGACCCAGCGGGAGATCGCCGAGCGGCTGGACGTACCGCTGGGCACCATCAAGGCCCGTACCGCACGGGGGCTGCGCCGGCTGAGCGTCCTGATCGCCTCGCCCGCCGCGCTCTAACCGGACCGGGCGGGCTCTGCCGGGCCGGGCTCAGCCGGGCAGTGAGCCTGTCAGCGGGGCGGGATCAGCGAGCCGTTGCGCACGGCTTCCGCGGCCAGGACGCCGAACAGGTAGAAATAGGCCGCTTCCTCGTCATCGAAGGAGCGCATCTCATGCCGGGCGCCATCGGCCGCGCTGAAGACCTCGAACCCTTCCTCGGTTCTCAGCAGGCACATCGCACCGTCCGATTCCTGCTCCAGCGCATAGGCCCACCGTGGGATCGCCGCCAGGTCGGCCAGCTCCGAGAAGATCGCCCGGGTGGGAACCCGCTGCTTGCGGGCGGATCGCCGGCCCGTCTTCGGTGCCTGCCGCCTGCGTCCAGGGCCAGGTGCCGCGGGGACGTCGAGCGTCCCATCGGGGCCAGCCATGCCATTCCAGCTGGCCATGCCATGCCCGTTCGCCCCTGCCACCGTCCCCGGCGCGTCGTTGCGGTTCCAGTTCCCGGTGCCGGCGGGGGTCTCGTTGCGGTTCCAGTCCCCGGTGTCAGCGTGCGTCCCGTTGCGGTTCCAGTCCCCGGTGCCGGCGTGCGTCCCGTTGCGGTTCCAGTCCCCCGTGCCGGCGTGCGTCCCGTTACGGTTCCATCTGCCCGTTCCGGCGGGGGAACCGCCGCCGTTCCAGTTCCCGGCGCTGGCTGGGGTGCCGTTGCCATTCCACGCGCCGGCCGGTGCCATGGCCGGCTCGCCCACGTAGCCGGCCCCGCCATCCCTTCCGCGCGCGTCCGGCGGGCCTGCGGGGGCAGCGGGCGCCTCCGGCCGCTGCAGCGAGCCGTACGGATGGGACGGCATTGGCTGCGCCCCGCTCGCCAGCGCCCGGCGGGGGAGGTTCTTCTCCGCCTTCTCCTCGGTCAGGCCGGTCACTTCGTCGCGGGGGGTCAGCAGTTCGTACACACCCCGGTCGACTTGCCAGTACCCGAGTTCGCGGGCCCGCCGGCCGTCCTTGCCGAGGTAGCCGATGTGCAGCCGGTCGCCCAGGTCATCGAGCACCAGGCAGGGATCCCCATGGAAGGTGCCAACCGGCCGCGACTCCCACAGCACGTCGACCTCCGCCCTCATGACGCGCTTGCGCCAGTGCCCGGGAGCGGGATCGAAGCCCAGTTCCTCGGGGGGCGGGCACGCCGCGAACAAGACCACATCGGAACTGGAGGGGCCGACTCCTACTTCATACGGCACCCCGCGATAGGTCGCCATCAGCCTGAAGCGCATGGCTCACAGCCCCCTGGACGGCCGCAGCCAGGACTGCCCGTCATAGCGGGCGATGAACTCCTCCCCGCCTAGGACGATCCGGTGGATCTCCGCTCCCACCGGAACCGGTATAGGCAGCGTGTAGAACTCGGGGATGGAAGGCAGGCTGTTCTGGCCGTCCGCAGGGGGAGGCGCCAGGGAGGATTCCATCTCCAGGGCGAGCCAGCGCATGACATAGATCTCCGCAAGTTCGGCGGTGAAGTCTGAGCCCTCATAGCCGAGGTCGAGCGAATCATAGAAATTCGCGGGGCCGTGGAAGGCACAGTCCCTGGCCCGGTACACATACCCAGCAATCACCGAGCGCCGCCCGGTCAGATAGGGCTCGACCAGGCGGGGCGGAATGACCTTTTGCATCGGCGTTCCCGGTTCGATGATCCTGACCATGTGCTCAGCCTCTGCCACACGCTCCCCTCCGGTCGGCCTTCTGTGCAGTTCAAAAGACTCTCATACGGCGATTTCCGCCTCAACTGCTTCGCCTGCAGTGGGCATTCTGGCCCGGTAATGGCCGGTTCGCCGCATGCCTGCTGAGCTGTCCGGGGCACCGTCGGGCGTGACGCTGGCGGCTGGCCCGGGACACCGCGGTGCGCATCCGGGCCCGGCGCGACTGCGCCACGGCGGGGCCGTCCGGCTAGAGCTTACGGCGGGATAGCGCTAGCCGTCCGTGCGTCGCCGGAGATGGCCTAGGGTTGGGGCGTGCAAGGGCTGACCGTGGCAGAGCCTGAATTCCCAGGAGACGACGGCGCCGCCGACGCGGCGGTGCAGGCCGCGCTGGCCGCATACGCCGCGGGTCAGGGTAGCGAGCACGCCGCACTGACCGCCCTGGCCCAGTCGCGCCTGCTGGTGCCCGTGGTGGCCGTGCTGGCTGAGGCGGACGACAAGGGCGGCGAGAAGTCCACGGAGATGGCCCTGCCCACCATGGTCGCCCAGGACGGCAGCCGGGCCATACTCGCCTTCACCTGCCTCGATGCACTCAAGCGGTGGCGCAGCGACGCACGCCCGGTGCCGGTCCCCGCGGCCAGTGCCTGGCTGGCCGGCACCCAGGACGCCAGCGCGGTGGTCATCGACGTGGCCGGCCCCGTCCCGCTCGCCGTGGACGGCGCCCGGCTCGCGGCGCTCGCGGCGGGCCGGCCGGTCCCGCTCCCGCACCAGGATCCCGAGGTGCTGGCCGCGCTGCGGGCAGCGCTGGCGCGCGAGCCCCTGATCGTGGCGGCCGCCGTGACCTCACCCGATCAGCTTGTCACCGCCACCGGCGGCGCGGGCCCCGGACCTGCGGCCGGCAGGGTCCCGGGCCGGCCTGCGACGGCGGACGGCGATCACGGCCCGCCGGGGGCTGATCCGGGGGAGCTGGACGCGCTGGAAGCGGGACTGGCGGACGCCGGTCTGGGCAGTCCGGCCCAGGAAGAGAATGCCGACGCCACCTCCGACTCTCCAGGGGCTGACCTTGCGCTCCAGGTGACACTCGCCGCCGGGTGTGACCCGGCCGACGCCGGGGCGGCCGTCCGCCGGGCCGCGGATGCTCTGCTGGCCGCCACGGGCGACCGGTTGCGGCGCGGCGTCGAAGTATCAGTGGCGCAAGCCGGCCGGACGGCTGAGTCCGCATGACCGGCCTGCACCGCATGGCTGGCCTGCACTGGGCCGCCTGTAGGAGGATCGGGACATGTTTCGCTGGCTGACCGCGGGAGAGTCGCACGGGCGTGCCCTGGTGGCCATCTGCGAGGGAGTGCCCGCAGGCGTGGAGATCAGCACGGCGGACATCGCCGCGGCGCTGGCCCGCAGGCGGGCCGGGTACGGGCGCGGCGCGCGGATGAAGTTCGAGCAGGACGAGGTGGAGATCACCGGGGGGACCCGGCACGGGCGCACGCTCGGCGGGCCGGTGGCGATCCGGGTCGCCAACACCGAGTGGCCGAAATGGGAAACGGTGATGTCACCTGACCCGGTCCCAGCCGGGGAACTCGAGAACCTGGCCCGCAACGCGCCGCTGACCCGGCCCCGGCCCGGCCACGCCGATCTGGCCGGCATGCAGAAGTACGGTCACGACGATGCCCGCCCAGTACTGGAGCGGGCCAGCGCCCGCGAGACCGCCGCCCGGGTCGCCCTGGGCGAGGTCGCGAGGCAGTACCTGAGCCAGGCGTACGGCATCGAGGTGCTCAGCCACGTGGTCGCGATCGGGCCGGTGAACGCGCCGCAGGACACCCTGCCGGAGCCTGCCGACCGGGACCGGATCGACGAGGACCCGGTGCGCTGCCTGGATCTGGCGGCCAGCGCGGCGATGGTGGCGGAAATCGATGCGGCCCGCAAAGACGGCGATACCCTCGGTGGGGTCGTCGAGGTGGTGGCCCACGGCCTGCCGCCCGGCCTCGGCAGTCATGTGCACTGGGACCGGCGGCTCGACGGGCGGCTCGCGGCGGCGCTCATGAGCATTCAGGCCATCAAGGGTGTCGAGGTGGGCGACGGGTTCACCACGGCCCGGCGCCGTGGTTCAGAGGCGCACGACGAGATCGAACTGGTCGAGGGCGGGATCCGGCGGCGGACTAACCGGGCCGGCGGGATCGAGGGGGGCATGAGCACGGGAGAAGTACTGCGGGTGCGGGCGGCGATGAAGCCCATCTCCACTGTGCCGCGCGCACTGGCCACGGTCGATGTGCGCACCGGTGAGCCGGCCCGGGCCATCAACCAGCGCAGCGACGTGACGGCGGTCGCGGCCGCGGGCGTGGTGGCCGAGGCCATGGTCGCCCTGGTGCTGGCGGGGGCCGCGGCGGAGAAGTTCGGGGGCGACTCGGTGGCCGAGGCCCACCGCAACTGGTCCGGCTACCTGAACTCGCTGGTGATGAAGTGACCGCGCAAGAGCCAAGCACGCCAGATCACGGGCAGCCAGATCACGGGCAGCAAGATCACGGGCAGCCGGCCGCGATCATGATCGGCCCGCCCGGCGCGGGAAAGACCACGGTCGGCGTGCAGGTCGCCGGCCTTCTCGGGCTGGATTTCGTGGACACGGACACGGTCATCGAGGAGGCAGCTGGCAAGCCGGTCAGCGACATCTTCGTCCAGGACGGCGAGGGCGCGTTCCGTGCGCTCGAGCGCACGACCGCGGCCCGGCTGATCGCCAGCCACCCCGGCGTGCTCGCGCTGGGCGGCGGCGCCATCCTCGATCCAGGCACCCGCGACCTGCTGGCCGGCCGCCGGGTGGTCTACCTGGAGACCGGCTTCGTCTCGGCGGTGCACCGGACCGGGCTTGACGGTGGGCGCCCGCTGCTTCTCGGCAACCCGCGGGCCAGGATGAAGGCGCTCCTGGAGCAACGGATCCCGGTGTACACCGCGCTGGCCTGGATCACCGTGACCACCGACGACCGTGAGCCCAAGGACATCGCCGAGGAGGTCGCCGCGCGGCTGGCCTCCGGCGATGAGAACGGCCACGGCCTGGCGGCCCCGCAGCCGTGAGCGTGACCCGGATCCTGGTCGGCGGCGAGCATCCCTACGAGGTCGTCGTCGGCACCGGCGTCCTCGGCGAACTGCCCTCACTCGTCGGGAAGCGCGCGTCGTCGGTGATGGTCATCGCGCCCGAGGGCCTGGATGACATCGCGTGGCCGGTCTGCCGGGCGCTCCGGGACGCCGGGTATGACGTGCACACGGCGCAGGTGCCGGCGGGCGAGGCGGCGAAGGACATTAACGTCGCCGCCGCGCTCTGGTCGAAGCTCGCCAGTAGCCGGATCACCCGCAGCGACGCCATCGTCGGCGTCGGCGGCGGGGCGGCCACGGACCTGGCGGGCTTCGTGGCAGCTACCTGGCTGCGCGGGGTGCGGGTGGTACTGGTGCCGACCACGCTGCTGGCGATGACCGACGCCGCGGTCGGCGGCAAGACCGCGGTGGACATCCCGGAGGGGAAGAACCTGGTCGGGGCGTTCCACCCGCCCGCCGGGGTCCTCGCCGACCTGACCGTGCTGGAAACGCTGCCGCGCGCCGAGTACGTGAGCGGCCTGGCCGAGGTGATCAAGGCTGGGTTCATCGCCGATCCGGTGATCCTCGAGCTCATCGAGGAGGACCCCGCGGAAGCTGTCGTCCCGCACGGGCGTCCGGCCCGGGAGCTGGTCGAGCGGGCCGTCCGGTTGAAGGCGGACGTCGTCTCCGGGGACCTGCGCGAGGCGGGGCGCCGGGAGATCCTGAACTACGGCCACACGCTCGGCCACGCGATCGAGCGCGTGGAGGGCTACCAGATCCGGCACGGCGAGGCGGTGGCCATCGGCATGGTGTTCGCCGCGGAAGTCGCCCGGCTGGAGGGCCGCCTGGACGCGGGAACCGCCGCGCGGCACCGCAGGGTGCTCAAGGCGGTCGGGCTGCCCACGGTGTACCGCGCCGATGTGTGGCCTGACCTGCGTGAAGCCATGGCAGTGGACAAGAAGGCCCGCGGCGCCCGGCTCAGGCTGGTCGTCCTGGACGGGCTCGCCCAGCCTGGCACGCTGGACGCGCCATCCGAGGACCTGCTGTGCCGGGCCTATCAGGAGGTGTGTGAACGGTGAAGCAGGTCCTCGTGCTCAACGGACCCAACCTCGCCCAGCTGGGCTCGAGGGAGCCGGACGTGTACGGCACCCAGACGTTTGACGACCTGGTGGAGACCTGCCGGCTCACCGGGCGCACGCTGGACCTGCACGTCGAGGTCCGCCAGACCGACGACGAGGCCGAGATGATCGCCTGGGTACAGGAGGCGGCCGCGGCCCGGATGCCCGTGGTCCTCAACCCCGCCGCGTTCACTCATTACTCCTACGCGCTGCGCGACGCGCTCGCCATGCGCACCGCCCCGCTGGTCGAAGTGCACATGACCAACCCGGCCCGGCGAGAGGAGTTCCGGCACACGTCCGTGGTGGCCGCGGTAGCGGACGGGACGGTGACCGGCTTCGGCCTGATGTCCTACCAGCTCGCGCTCCAGGCGATCGCCGAGCTCACTGCGGTTCAGGCGGCTGCCGGGCAGGACACGGTGTCCGCGGAAGCGGGCGCAGACGCCGGCTGATGGTTGACGCTGCCCGGGCGGTGGCCGTTACTCTCGACATCACCTGAGCCGAACGGCATTCGGCTCGGCTGCCTCGCGAAAGGCCGGATCATGCGCATCGGGATGCATCTCAACTACGCTGGCGGTTTCGCCGAGACGGTGACTGAGCTCGCTGACTACGAGAAGGCCGGGCTGGACATCGTGTTCGTGCCCGAGGCCTACAGCTTTGACGCGGTGAGCCAGCTGGGGTTCATCGCGGCCAAGACCGAGCGGCTCGAGATCGGCTCAGGGATCTTCCAGCTGTACTCCCGGACCCCAGCGCTCACCGCGATGACCGCGGCCGGGCTCGACTACGTCTCCGGTGGCCGGTTCACCCTGGGGCTCGGAGCGTCCGGCCCGCAGGTGATCGAGGGGTGGCACGGTGTGCCCTACGACGCCCCGATCGGCCGCACCCGCGAATTGATCGAGATCTGCCGGAAGGTCTGGCGCCGTGAGCGGCTGGAGTACGCCGGGAAGCATTACACCATCCCGCTCCCGCCTGAGCAGGGCACCGGGCTCGGCAAGCCGCTCAAGCTGATCAACCATCCGGTCCGGGAACGGATCCCGATCATGGTCGCGGCGCTGGGGCCGAAGAACGTGGCGCTGGCGGCCGAGCTGGCCGAGGGCTGGCAGCCGATCTTCTACTACCCGGAGAAGGCGGCTATCGCCTGGGCCGAGCCGCTCGCCGCCGGCCAGGCCCGCCGTGACCCGTCGCTCGGCCCGCTGGACGTGGTGGCGGCCGCCCCGCTGGCCATCGGCGCGGACGTGTCCGGGTACCTGGACCTGGCCCGCCCGATGTTCGCGCTGTACATCGGCGGGATGGGCCCGCACCGGGACAAGGGCCACAACTTCTACTACGAGCTCGCGGTGAGGTTCGGGTTCGAGGAGGCGGCCGACCGGATCCAGGACGAGTACCTGGCGGGACGCAAGCAGGAGGCCGCCGCCCTGGTGCCCGCCGAACTGCTCGAGGGCACCTCGCTGATCGGGCCGGAAGGCCTGGTCGCGGACCGGCTCGCCGCCATGAGGGAAGCCGGCGTGACCACGCTCAACGTCACCCCGCTGGCCGGCACCCACTCCGAGCGGGTCCGGCTCATCGAGCAAGTCCGCGACCTCACCACTTGATCATCCGGGCCGCATCCGGCCGGCCCGTGTCCCACCCGCCCGGCCTGCGTCCCACCCGCCCGGCGTCCCACCCGCCCGGCCCGTACGCCCACCGGCGCTGCACCCCCACCCCGCCGGCGCGCCCCACCCGCCCCACCCGCCCCGTCCGCCCCGCCCCGCCCGACATCTCCTTCGTGATCAGACGATTGGTGTCGCTATCGCGACACCAATCGTCTGATCATCAACGCGGAGCCGTGTTCTGTGGGGCCGATGGGTCTAGTGGGGCAGGCCGGACCCGTGGGGTTAGACGCTCTGGTAGGCGCGGAAGGTCAGCACCGACAGGGCGGTGACCGCGACCGCGAGGGCCAGCACGGCCGCGGCCTGGCTGCACACGTCCAGGCCGGGCACGCTGGCCGACCCGGAATCGGCCTGCGCCAGGGTGGTGAGGATTTTGACGGTGGCGGACTTGCCGGCCCCGTTGGGTCCGAGCAGGCCGAAGATCGTGCCCTCCTGAACCGCGAAGCACAGCCCGTCGAGGGCGCGGATTCCCTTGGGGTATGTCTTGACGAGCTCACGGGCGTCGATGGCTACGGCTCGGATCGGATCTCGTTTCCCGCGGGATCGGTTCGAGGATCGGCCCCTGGTCAGGTGTTCCCGCACCTAGCCGGGGGCCGGCTCGCGTCCTGGGTCAATTCAGCGGCCCCTTTCCCCGCGGGAGCTGCCGCCGGAGGCGGAGCCGGACTCTTGATCAGGCCCGGCCGTGGTCCCGGACAGGCTCCCCTCCGCGGGAGGGGTCACGCCGGCCGCCTCATAGAGTTCGGCCGCCAGGCCGGCCGTCCTTCATCAGGGGGAATGACCCGTCCTGGAGTTCCCGCACCGGGCCGCGCACCCAGGCCAGCTCGGCCTCCTGGATGGTCAGGTGGTACCCGGCCTCGAGCAGGAACAGGCGCGGCAGCCAGGGCAGCTGGGCGATCTCGGCCCGTTCCTGGCCGACCGCCTTCTCCAGGGCCTCCACCCGGTGCTCGAGCACGTCGCGCACCTGGCCCGGGTTGAGCACCGCGATCTCCGCGAGTGCCGCCTCGAACTGCGGATATTCCTTGACCGGGGTGCCGAGCAGCTCAGTGAGCCAGTCCTCCAGCTCCGCGCGGCCCTCATCGGTGAGGCGGTACACGGTGCGCTCGGGGCGCCGGCCCTCGCGGCTGGCCTCTATGGCCTGGATGAGGCCGTGCTTGGCCAGGTTGTCGACCACGGTGTACAGGGAGCCGTAGTTGAGCTTGATGCTGCGCTCCTTACCTTGGGAACGCATGGTCGCCGCCATCTCGTACAGATGCATCAGGCGCTCACGGAGGGATGACAGCACGGCGAGCGCCGGGGGGTTGGACACCCTCCGCCGCCGGCCCGCCATGGCGACCACCTACTTCCCCGTCTCCGCATAT
>Ga0187875_10002162_pt1 | contig 14677 bp, 9 predicted proteins | sample June2016WEW_17_1_2_FD_132978 | JGI IMG/M metagenome (GOLD analysis project Ga0187875, IMG submission 132978) | Peatland microbial communities from SPRUCE experiment site at the Marcell Experimental Forest, Minnesota, USA - June2016WEW_17_10 | ecosystem: Environmental > Terrestrial > Soil >... | reverse complement strand
CTCGAGGCGATCGCCGTCCTCGCCTCACCGGGCGTCTGCTACGCGGTGCTGCGCCTGCGGGGGATGGCACCGGTCCAACTTCCCGACCCGAGCATGCACACGACCTTCATCGTCGACCCCCGGGACATGTTCACCCGCTACGCGGCGGTGTTCGCCTCGACGGCCCGGTTGCGCGAGGGGGCCCGGGTCGGCTTCCTCGTCCCGGCCCGGGTCGCCTACCTCGCCTTCGGGGCGGTCGGAGGCTTCTTTGCCTTCCGCTACGTCCTCGCCCTCGTCGCCGTCGTGCCGCTCTACCTCCTTCTTTCCCGCACCCACGGCCGCTGGGCGGGCGCCGCCGCCATCGCCGTCGTGATGAGCAACCCGGTCTTCGTCACGGCCTGGGGGACCGACTACCCGGACTCGGCGGCGATCTCGTACCTCACCGCGGGGCTCTGCGCCCTCGTCATGCCGGCCGCCGCCCGCCGCCGGCCCTGGTGGCTCGCTGCGGCGGCGGCGGCGTTCAGCCTCGCGGTCTGGGCCCACGGGGCGGCGGTCCCACTCGTCGCCGCCGCAATAGTCGCCTACGCCGTCGTGCGCCTGGCCCGGGAGCGGTCGCACCTCGTCCGGGACACGGCCGTGCTCGGCGCCGCGGCCCTCGCCACGACGGGGCTCCTCGTCGTGGCCTCGGGGTTGCTCCTCGGCGAATACAACTTCATCAGCCTGACCTGGGAAGCGGCGCGGTTTCTTGCGACCCCGGCCCAGGTGGCGCTCTGGCACTCGGCGAACTGGCGCTGGGTCCTCTACGACACCTACCTCCTCGTCCCGCCCGCCGCCCTCGCCGCCTGCGCCGTCGTTCTCGTGCGCCACGGCCGCCGCCTCGGCACCCCGCAGGCCTTCGCCGGGCTCGCCGCGCTCCTCGCTTTCGGCACGGCGGCCTGGCTGCAGTTCGTGGGCAACGTACAGATGGTCGAGATGTTCTACTTCTCCTCGCTGCTCTGGTCGTTCGTCGCCCTGCTCGTCGCGTTCACGCTCGCCGAGCTGGCCGCCCCCTTCGTCGCCGGCGCCGGGGCCCGGGGCCGGCACGCGACGTCGGCCTCGCTGACACCGGCGGGGGTCGTGCGGGCCGTGCGCGCCGTCCTCCCGGCGCTCCTCGTCCTCGGCGTGGCGCTCGCCTACGAGGCCGATCCCCACGTTCCGGTCATGAAGCCCGGTACGTGGGGCTGGCGCGTCGCCCTGATCGCCGTCGCCGCGGCGCTCGTCTGGTCCCTCGGCACCCGGGTGACGGCTTGGTCCCGGGAGGCCCCGCGGATGGTGGGGGTGCTGCGCGACGCCGTCCCCCTCGCGGCCCTCGTCGTCGTCGCCGGCGCGCTGCTCATCCTCACGGTGGCGCACGAGGCGGGGCATCCGCAGCTCCCGAACACGTCGAAAGGCGACATCGTGCCGGCCTACGTCGCCGCGCTCGGCGGGAGCGACACCGCCTACGTCGACGAGTACGAGGTCACCACGGAGCTCCCGGGCTTCGTCGGCCACCCCACCTATGTCGGTGAGCAGTTGCTCACCTGGTGGCCCGAGAAGGACACTCGCGCCCTGATCGAGCCGATCGGTATGTTCCACGCCGCGTTCGACGCAGTGACCGGGCCCTTCCCGAATCTCGTCGTGATGTCCGAGGCAAAGATCGAGTCGCGGCGTCCCGCGGAGGTGTTGCTCATGAGCTGGACCGGAGAGGACTTCTCTAAGGCGGTGACATGGCTCGCGCCGTTCGGGTCCGACGTCGTCCGGAAGGGGGTCCTCTCCGACGGGGGCTTCCACCTCCACGTCTGGCTCGTCGATCTCCGGTGCTATCTTCACCGGCCGCCAGGTGGACGACCCGCGATCTGCGGGACTTCGCCTGGCTGAGCGGTGACGACGTTGCCGAGTTCCGGTGAGGTGAGTCGCCTGGCGCCCCGTCCCCGACGAGGTTGGTGGATCACCCTCGCGAGTGTCCTGACTGTCTCTGTGGCGCTGGCGGTGTCGGGGCCATTTTCGCCCGCGTTCGCCAGCCGAGGGATGTCTGGCTCAGCCAACAGGGGAGGATCCGCCACCGGCGCGGTTGTGCAGCGAAGGGCGTCCTCCGTCGACTCGGTGGGCGGTCGTTCGGCACGTGCCTCGGGAGGCACGGCGAGCCGGTCGGGCTCCGCTACACCGATCGTGCTCGTGCCGAACGCCGCGCCCCCGTTTCGTGAGACGTTCAGTCTCGACACGCCCAGCACGAAAACGCACTGCCTGGTGCGAATGCGGTCGGTGATCGTCGAGCCGAACCTGTGGAACGTCGTCCCCCCGGTTCCCGGCGGTGCGTGCGCGCAAACGGCGGGGACGGCGGAGTCCGGCCCGCCTGCGGACGGGAGCGTCTCGTGGAGTTACCGGGACCGGGTCCTTTCGATGCGGCTCGACGTGACGAGGAGCTCACGGGGAAACGGCGGCGCCGGCCCGGTCGGCTACCCGGAGATCTACTACGGCTACTCGCCGTACTCGGGGGTCGCGAGCAGTCCGATGCCAGCGGACTTCGAACTGCCGTCGACGATCGGCGGGCTGCCCGACGTCGTCCTGCGAACCGGCTACATGACGTCGGGATACGCCTCGACCGACAGCAACCTCGCCTATGACATGTTCGTCTCGAGAAATGACCTCGACCCGTCGACGACGGACTCCCCGAACTCGTGGTGCGGCACCGGCATCGAGAATCCGCCGGGCACGGTCGCCGGGCGAACGGCCCGGTGCCTGACCGCACCCTCGGACGTCGTCGAGATCATGATCTGGTTGGCCCACAGCCCGGTCAATTCCAGCTACACACCGGCGACCGGGACGGATGCCCCGGTAGGCGAGTTCTCGCCGACGATCGGCCTCGGGGCGCGAGCCACGTCATCGCAGTTCGAGGTCTGGTCCTGCATCTACGGCTCCATCGACTGCGACGGCCCGGGAAATCACAGTGTCGTGTCGTTCGTCCTCGTCGGGGCATCGGGCAGAGCCCTGCCGACCGGCCTCGAGGATGGGACCATTGCGATCCCGTTGCGGGCGTTCCTCAACCGGGCGATCACCGTCGCGACCGGCGAAGGGGCACCGGACCTGTCGGCGAAGAGCCACCTGAACGCGATCGAGCTCGGCGACGAGGTGTCTCCGCTCCCGGGGGAAGCGACGGGCCCGGTGACATTCCAGCTGCAGCTCTCGAGCTACTGCGTGCTCTTCCGGTCGATGTCCCTGGGATCACCGGTCGGCAGCTGCCGCTCCTGAGCCCGGCACCCGGCGGCGCCAGAGCCAGGGACCGAATCCGAGCGCGAGGAGCGCGGCGAGCGCCAGGCCGAAGAGCTCGGGATAGTCCGGATACGCCTGGTAACGGAAGACGAGGACGTGGCGGCCGGCACCGACCCGCACGCCCACATAGGCGGGGGCGATCATCTCGGTCGGCTCCGGCCGGCCGTCGACCGCCACTGTCCAGCCCGGATCGAACGACTCCTTGAGCAGGACGACCGAGGTGCGATTCGCCACGACGCGCGCGGTGACCGTCCCCTCGACGAGGTCGTCGGACTCGTGGACGACGGTTCCGGCCGGACCTTTTGGCCGGGTCGACGACTCGAGCGTCGGAGCCGCGGCCTTGCGGCCCCCGAAGGCGACGACTGGGTAAAGGCCTTCGCCCGCGAGGTCCGAGCGCACGAACGACGCCGAGTCCACGCCCATGTGCGCCTTGTCCTCGACGAGCGCCGGACCGTAGGTGTCGACCACCTCGACGTAGCCGTCGTGCGGGAGGAACCAGAGCTGGTAGCGGCCCGCCTGTTTGACGAAGCGCGCCCCCGCCGGCGGGGCGTGACCCGCCGGCACGATGACGAACCGGACGCCGAACAGGGCGAAGTCGGCCGGGTCCAGGTCGTCGAAGTACCCCTCCGGGTCGCTCATCAGCGATGCCGTGCGGTTCGTGAAGCCGATGGCGTCGACGTCGTCGTTCGACAGGTACTCGGCGACGGGCACGTAGCCGACGCGGAAGCTCGGTCCCCAGCCGGTGAACGCCATGCCGGCGTAGACGCGTCCCCCGCCCATCCGCTTCATGGCCGCGACGAGCTCGTTCACCTGGGCCGCCTCGGCCGAGTTCGACCGTTGGGTCGCGATGAGGCTTGCGTCCGCGCTGTCGAGGCTCGCGATCTCGGTCCACATCGGCGCCGCCGCCCCGACGACAAGCCCAGCGACGACGACCCGGGCCGCGGCGAGACGCCAACCCCGGCCGAGCGACGTGTCGAGATCCTTCCGTGCCAGACGACGCGCGGTGGCCACGGAGAGCCTCCCGACCACGACCACGCCCACACCGGCGAGGAGGACCCCGCTCAGCTGCACGCCGATGATGAAGCGCCGGAAGAAGATGTCCCGGCTCCCCGGGAGGAGGTCGACGAGGAATCCGAGTGACGCCTTTCCGATGAAAAGCACGAGGCTCGTGGCGAACACCGCGACGAGCGCCCGCGATCTCGGGTCGCGGCGCCATCGCACGGCGCAGGCGACGAGGCCGATCCCGGCGAGGATCGTGATCACCGGGATCCGGCCACTGTCGAGGATCCGGCCGGTGACGAGCCAGCCCAGCACCCGTCCGGCGCCGTAGGACCGGACGTCCCGGCCGTGCTGGAGGAACTCGTTGATCGATGCCCAGCCGCGGTAGACGACGAGCGGGACGATCGCCCACGCCGCGACGAGGAACCCGCCGACGCCGACGATGACGGCCCGGCGCGCCCGTTCGAGGAACCGCGAGGGCCGGACGGCGAGCCACAGAACGAGCGGGATGAAAGCGAGGTAGCCCGTCTCGAAATGGAACGCCGCGGTCAAGGCGATGAGCAGGGCCGCCGGCAGGTAACGGCGGCCCTCGTTCACGGCCTGCCAGGAGAAGCCCCAGGCGAGCGGCAACGTCCACATGCCCCACTCCTGGGTCCAGACCCCGAATCCGCTCCAGAGATAGGCGCCCTGCTCGTACCCGACCCCGGTGGCGCTGACGATGAAGGGCGCGGCGAGCGCGGCGAACGCAGACTCCCAGCGCGACCAGCCAAAAAGCCGCCCCGCGCAGTAGACGCTGATCGGCCACGTGACGAGCAACAGGTAGAGCGTGAGGCTGAAGGCCTGGTTCGCCCCGATGCCGAGCCCGATCAGCCCGGTCAGCATCACGCCGAGGCTCTGGTAGTGGAGAAGGACCGGAGACCCGAGCCCGAGGTACGGGAACCACCCGTCGAGCGGGAAATGGCCGGCCCTGAACTGGGCGACGGCGTAGCGCACCATCTCCGCATGGACGGCGGAATCGTTGAGGTGTGGCACGTAGGTGAGCTCCGCCCGCAGCTCGACGGCGCTGAACACCATCGGGGCGAGGACGAGGAGAGCCGGCCCGAGAAGCCCGAACCATGCGCCGCGACCGTCGACTGGATCGTCGCCTCCGGCGAACTCCTGGTGGTGCCGCGACGGGACCGTCGACCGGCGGGACAGTCGAGGCAGACCCGGCCCTGTCACCGGATCAGCCGCGTCCGTCAGTTGATCTCCGAGATCTCGCCATCGGCGCCGCGTCGGAACAGCGGCAGCGACCCGAGGGGACGGACGAGGTCCGCGTCGGGCCCGAGGGTCTCGCGCCACGCCGTGCCCTCGGTCGCGAGGACGCCGACCGCGATGGGGTTCGCCCCGGCGCGCCGGAGCAGTGCCAGCGCGGCGTGGACGGACGCACCCGTCGAGATGACGTCGTCGACGAGCGCGACGTTCCGGCCGGCGGCGACGTCGAGACGGTTCCGGTCGAAAAGGAGTTGCTGGGTGCCGCCGGTCGTGATCGACCGGACCGGTTCGGCGAGCGCGTCGACGAGATGGATCTTCGGCGTCTTCTGGAGCACCAGGTAATCGTCGATGCCGAGCGCGCGGGACACCTCGATGGCGACCGGTATGCCCATCGTCGCGACCGAGGCGATGACCTGGACACCGAGCGGTCTGAGTTGGTCGGCGAGCTCGCGTCCGGCCCGCTCCGCGAAGCGCACCCCCTGGTCGACGGTGATCAACAAGGCGATCGCGAGGTCGTCGGAGACGGCCATGAGCGGCAGTTCCAGTTTCTGAGAACCGATCTGCGTGCGATGGACACCGAGGGGTTCGGTCACATCGAGATCGTGCCCCGCGGGTGCCCGCGATGCAACCTTTAGCGAACCAACCGTCCTTCGGCCGTCCTGCGCGCGTTGCCAGCGGCGAGGATCGATCGTGCCGTGGTCACGTCTTCGGCCCGCGGACCGTCACCCGCCCCCGGGACCTCCAGTACGGCCGGCACACCTCCGAGCTCGGGATGGCTGACGAGCCAACCGAGCGCCTCGGCGCCGATTTCGCCGTCTCCGAGGTTTTCGTGTCGGTCGCGATTCGCCCCGAGTGGCACCTTCGAGTCGTTGAGGTGGATGCAGGCGAGCCGTCCCCGCCCGATCGCGCGGTCGAGCGCGACGATGACGGCGTCCGCCTCCGTCGCGTCCCGGTACGGGACGCCCGAGGCGAACAGGTGTTGCGTGTCGAGACACATCCCGAGTCTGTGGTCGTCTCCCGTTGCCGCGATGAGGGCGGCGATCTCGTCGAAGGTCCGCCCGACCGTGCCGCCCGCCCCGGCCGCGTTCTCGATCAACAGCGGACACGGCGAGTCGCCGAGGGTCGCCGCCGCCTCGTCGAGTGCCGAGACGAGTCGCGCCGAGACGGCGTCGACCGCCTGCTCGAAGCCGCCGCCCAGGTGGCTGCCGACGTGGACGATCACCCCGGCGGCGCCGAGGGCCGACGCGGCGACGAGGTTCGCGACGAGACAGGCCCGCGACCGCTCGGCGAGTGCGTCATCGGGCGACGCCAGGTTGATGAGGTAGGTCGCGTGGCAGAACGTCGCCCGGACGGACGGGTCGGATTGCTGAGCGACGCGGTACGCCTCGAGCTCGGCGGGAGTGTGCGACGGGCTGCGCCACATCCGCGGGCTCTGCGTGAAGATCTGGATGACGTCGGCCCCGAGTTCGTGCCCGCGCTCGAGCGCCTTGGTGAGGCCGCCGGACGAGCTGACGTGGGCGCCGATGAGCACGCAAGGACGGTATCGGATCGCGCTCGCGTAGCCTTGCGGTGTGGCCCGCAAGTTCCTCGTCCGCACGTTCGGCTGTCAGATGAACGAGCACGACTCCGAGCGCATCGCCGCCGAGCTCGTCGCTGACGGCCTCGAGCGGACCGACGACCCAGAACAAGCGGACGTCGTCGTCCTGAACACCTGCTGTATTAGGGAGAACGCCGACACGAAGCTCTACGGGCACCTCGGTCAGCTGAAGTCGCTCGCCGACCGCAGGCCCGGCATGCAGATCGCGGTCGGGGGGTGTCTCGCGCAAAAAGAGCGCGAGGGGATTCTCGCCCGGGCGCCCCATGTCGCGGCCGTCTTCGGCACCCACAACGTCGGCCGGGTGGCCGAGCTGCTCAAAGAGGCGCGATCGGCCGACCATCCGGTGATCGAGATCCTCGAGGCGCCTGTCGACGACGCCGACGCCTTCCCCCCGGCGCAGCTCGTCCGCCCCGACCTGCCGTACGCGGCGTGGGTCACGATCCAGATCGGCTGCGACAACTCCTGTGCGTTCTGCGTCGTCCCCTCGGTGCGCGGCCGCGAACAGAGCCGCCCGTTCGGCGTTCTCGTCGACGAGGTACGCGCGCTCGCGGCGCGCGGCACGACGGAGGTGACCCTCCTCGGCCAGAACGTGAACTCCTACGGACGTGACCTCGCCCTCCGGCTGAAGGAGGCGCCGGAATCGCGCGGTGACGAGGTGCGCCTCGCCGGGGCGGCGTGGGTCGACGAGGCGAGGCGCGGCCCGCGGCCGCTTTTCGCCGACTTGTTGCGCGCGGTCGGGTCCGTCGAGGGGATCCGCCGGGTCCGGTTCACGAGCCCGCATCCCAAGGACCTCCGCCCGGAGACGATCGACGCGATGGCCGGGACCGCGGCCGTCTGCGAGCAGCTCCACCTCCCGTTGCAGTCCGGGAGCGACCGGGTGCTCGCGGCGATGCGCCGCGGCTACACCGTGCGGCGCTACCTCGACCGGCTCGCCCGGGCCCGTGCCGCGATCCCCGACCTCGCCGTGACGACCGACGTCATTGTCGGCTTTCCGGGGGAGACCGACAACGAGTTCGACGAGACGCTCGCCGTCGTCGCCGAGGCCGGCTACGACGGCGCCTTCACGTTCATCTTCTCCCCGAGATCGGGCACGCGCGCCGCCGAGATGGTCGAGGACTTCGTCACCCCGGACGTCATCGCCGAGCGGTTCGCCCGGCTGAAGGCGGTCGTCGACCGTTCGGCGCTGCAACGGAACCGGGCCCGGGTGGGGCGCGTCGAGGAAGTCGTCGTCGAGGGTCCCTCGCGCAAAGATGCCCGGGTCCTCGCCGGGAGGACCCGCCAGGGCAAGCTCGTCCATTTCGACCCGGGGGCCGAGCCGATGGCGCGTGGCTCCTACGGGACGGTCCGCATCACCTCGGCCGGCCCGCACCACCTCGCCGGCGACCTTGAATCGCGCGAGGGCCCGGACGCGTCCCGACGCCGCCGGCCGTCGATCCCGGTGGCGGCGAGCTAGGCGCGAAGAGGGCCGTTGCGACCCTGCAACCGTGTTCGTGCCGGTTCTCGACGGTCGGGAAGCGCGCGGACCCGGACGTAGACTGCCCTGCCATGAGCGTGTTCGCGAAGGTGCTGCGCGCCGGCGAGGGCCGTAAGGTCCGCAGCCTCGCCGATGTCGTCCCGCTCATCAACGCGCTCGAGGACGAGGTCGTGGCGATGAGCGACGAGGAGCTCGCGCACATGACCGTCGAGTTCCGCGAGCGACTCGACGCCGGTGAGGAGCTCAACGACCTGCTCGTCGAGGCGTTTGCCGTGGTGCGGGAGACCGCGCGGCGCACGATCGGCCAACGCCACTTCGACGTCCAGCTGATGGGCGGTATGGCGCTGCATTTCGGCTGGATCGCCGAGATGAAGACCGGTGAGGGCAAGACGCTCGTCTCGACGCTGGCGGTCTACCTGAACGCCCTCGAGCGTAAGGGCGTTCACATCGTCACCGTGAACGAGTACCTCGCCCGACGCGACGCCGAGTGGATGGGCCAGATCTACCGCTTCCTCGGCCTCACCGTCGGGCTCGTCGTGCCGGAGATCGACTCGTTCGAGGACAAGCGCGCCGCCTACGAGGCCGACATCACCTACGGCACGAACACCGAGTTCGGCTTCGACTACCTGCGTGACAACATGGCGCCGAGTCGGGCCGAGATGGTCCAGCGCGGGCACCACTACGCGATCGTCGACGAGGTCGACTCGATCCTCATCGACGAGGCGCGGACCCCGCTCATCATCTCCGGGCCGTCCGACGACGCGACGAAGCTCTACTACCAGTTCGCGAGCGTCGCCCGGACGCTCGAGCGCGACGCCGACTACGAGGTCGACGAGGAGAAGAACCTGGTCGTCCCGACCGAGGAGGGGATCGCCAAGGTCGAGCGCCAGCTCGCCGTCGAGAACCTCTACGACGCGGTCGCCGTGAACTACGTCCACCAGCTCGGCAAGGCGCTCGAGGCCAAGGAGCTCTACCACCGGGACAAGGACTACATCGTCGCCGACGGCGAGGTGAAGATCGTCGACGAGTTCACGGGCCGGACCCTCGAGGGTCGCCGCTGGTCCGACGGGCTCCACCAAGCGGTGGAGGCGAAAGAGCGCGTCCGAATCAAGGACGAGAACCACACCTGGGCGACCGTCACGCTGCAGAACTACTTCCGCATGTACGAGAAGCTCGCCGGGATGACCGGGACCGCCGAGACCGAGGCGGCGGAGTTCGCCTCCACCTACATGCTCGAGGTGGTGCCCATCCCGACGAACGAGCCGATGATCCGGGAGGACCACCCCGATCTCATCTTCAAAACCGAGGACGCCAAGTTCCGCGCCGTCGTGGAGGACCTCGTCGAGCGCTACGACACCGGCCAGCCGGTCCTCGTCGGCACGGCGTCGGTCGAGCGCTCCGAGCACCTGTCGCGCCTGCTCGACAAGCAGGGGATCCCGCATTCCGTCCTCAATGCGAAGCACCACGCGCGGGAGGCCGGGATCGTCGCCCAGGCCGGCCGGCTCCACGCCATCACCGTGGCGACCAACATGGCCGGTCGAGGGGTCGACATCGTCCTCGGCGGCAATCCGGAGGGCCTCGCCCGGGAGGCGACGATCGCCGAGGGCCTCGACCCGGCCTCCGAGGAGGGCCGCGCCCGGTCCCAGGCGCTGCTCGCCACGTTCGCCGCCTCGTGCGCCGAGGAGGCGAAGCAGGTGCTCGAGCTCGGCGGGTTATACGTGCTCGGCAGCGAGCGCCACGAGAGCCGGCGCATCGACAACCAGCTGCGTGGCCGCTCCGGCCGGCAGGGCGACCCGGGGGAGAGCCGGTTCTACCTCTCGCTCGAGGACGAGCTGATGCGAATCTTCGCCTCCGGGGCGATGAGCTGGGTGATGGACAAGGCGCTGCCGGAGGACATCCCGATCGAAGCGCGCATGGTGACCCGGGCGATCGAGAAGGCCCAGGCGACCGTCGAACAGCGCAACGCCGAGATCCGCAAAGACGTTCTCAAATACGACGAGGTGATGAACGAGCAGCGCAAGGTGATCTACGGGCGGCGCATGCAGGTGATCGACGGCGACGACCTGCGTGAGCGCACCCTCGAGCTCCTCGAGGAAAAGGTCATGAGCCTCGTCGCGACGTGCTGTCCGTCCGAGTTCCCCGAGGAATGGGATCTCGAGCGCCTCGTCGCCGAGTGCGCCCAGTACTACCCGACCCGGTTCAGCGTCGCCGACCTCGCCCAGGCGACGAGCACCGAGCAGCTCGTCGACAGCATCTGGGCCGAGGCGCTCGAGTGCTACGAGGCCCGCGAGCTCGCCATCCCCGGCGGCCCGGACGCCGCCCGCGATCTCGAGCGTCAGATCATGCTGCAGATCATCGACCAGCGCTGGCGCTACCACCTCGCCGAGATGGACTTTCTGCGCGAGGGGATCCACCTGCGCAGCCTCGCCCAGACCGACCCGCTCGTCGCCTGGCAACGCGAGGGATTCGAAATGTTCGGCCTGCTCATCGCGGCGATCGACGACGACTATCTGCGCTACGTCATGCACGTCGAGGTCCTTACCGGCGAGGAGGCGGCGCCGGACTTCCGCCAGGCGACCTACGAGGCGGCGTCCGACCCGGCGACGCCGTTCGCGACCTCGGTCGAGTCAGGCGGCACCGACCCGGAATCGGTCGGACCCGCCGCGGCTCCGGCCCGGGCGGCGGGGCCGGCCGTGGGCGTGGCGCTGGCCGGCGTGCCGCGGCCGCCGAAGACGAAGCTCGGCCGCAACGAGCCGTGCTGGTGCGGGAGCGGGCGCAAGTTCAAGCTCTGCCACGGCGCGTCCTAGCCGCGATGGCGCCCGCTGACGACGGCGCGCCCCGCCCGACGGGGACCGAACCGGCCACGATCGCCGAGGACCTCGCGGCGCTCCGGGTCCGTCTCGACGCGGCGCGCAAGTACCTGCGGCTCGACGAGCTCGTCGCCGAGGTGGCGCGGCTCGAGCCAGAGATCGAGGCCCCCGATCTCTGGACCGACCCGGAGCACGCCCGGGCCGTGACGACGGCGTACGGGCGGGTGCGTGCCGACGTCGAGATGCTCCAGGGCCTGACAGCGCAGCTCGATGACGCCTCCGCCCTCTACGAGATCGCCGAGGCCGAAGGTCCCGAATCCCTCGTCTCGGTCGAGGGCGACCTCGCCGGGTCGGTCGCCGCGCTCGGCCGCGCCCTCGACGAGCTCGAGCTGCACAGCCTGTTCGCCGGCGAGCACGACGACCGCGACGCGGTCTGCGAGATCCACGCCGGCGCGGGCGGCACGGACGCCCAGGACTGGGCGGAGATGATGCTCCGGATGTACCTGCGCTGGGCGGAGCGGAGGAACTTCGCGTTCGAGCTCGAGGAGGTGACGCCCGGGCAGGAGGCGGGGATCCTTTCGGCGACGTTCCTCGTCCGCGGGCGTCACGCCTACGGGATGCTGAACGGGGAACGCGGGGTGCACCGCCTCGTGCGGATGTCGCCTTTCGACTCCCAGCACCGGCGCCACACGAGCTTCGCGTCGCTCGAGGTGACGCCGTTCCTCGACGACCTGACGGGCGAGGTCGAGATCGACGAGAAGGAGCTGCGCGTCGACACGTACCGCTCGTCGGGGGCCGGTGGGCAGCACGTCAACGTCACCGACTCGGCGGTGCGGCTCACCCACCTGCCGACGGGGATCGTCGTCGCCGTGCAGAACGAGCGGAGCCAGCACCAGAACAAGGCGAAGGCGATGCAGATCCTCGCCGCCAAGATCGCCGAGCGCCAGCGCGAGGAGCGCCGCCGGAAGCTCGCCCAGCTCGCCGGGCCGCAGACCGAGATCGAGTGGGGCAACCAGATCCGTTCCTACGTGCTGGCGCCCTACCAGCTCGTGAAGGACCTGCGCACCGAGCACGAGACCGGGAACGTCGAGGCTGTGCTCGACGGTGACCTCGACGCCTTCATGCTCGCCTGCCTGCGGTGGCGCCGGGGCACGACGGCGTAAGGGATCTGACGTGTTGTTTCACGGGTCCGGCACGGGTCGACTGGTAGGGTGAAGCGCGCCTGTGGCGCGGCCCTACCTGGTGCGAGAGATCTCCCTGGCGCGCCCGACGGGTGGATAGGACGAGCATCCGCGAGATGGCGAGACTGACGGCTCGGTGCGGTCGTCGACGGACGAGCCGCACGAACCGGCATCGGCAGCAACCACGAGGAAGAGGCTGATGATCCGTTTCGAAGGCGTCACGAAGACGTACAAGGGAGACGTCACCGCACTCCGGGACATCTCGCTCGACATCGACAAGGGCGAGTTCGTGTTCCTCGTCGGGTCCTCGGGATCGGGCAAGACGACGTTCCTCCGGCTGCTGCTCCGCGAGGAGATGCCGGACACGGGCAAGATCTGGGTCGCCGGGCGGGAGATCGGCGAGCTGTCGCCCTGGCAGGTCCCGTACCTGAGGCGCAATCTCGGCTGCGTCTTCCAGGACTTCCGCCTGCTGCCGAACAAGACCGTCTTCGAGAACGTCGCCTTCGCGCTCGAGGTGATCGGGCGCAACAAGTCGATCGTGAAGACCCAGGTCGGGATCGTCCTCGATCTCGTCGGGCTCGGCGAGAAGGCGGACCGCCTGCCCGACGAGCTGTCGGGCGGCGAGCAGCAGCGGGTCGCGATCGGCCGCGCCTTCGTCAACCGGCCGCTCGTCTTGATGGCCGACGAGCCGACGGGGAATCTCGACCCGGCGACGAGCCAGGGGATCATGAAGCTGCTCGACCGGATCAACCGGACCGGGACAACGGTCGTCATGGCGACGCACGACGTGTCAATGGTCAACCTGATGCGCCGCCGGGTCGTCGAGCTCGACCACGGCAGGATCGTCCGCGACCAGGCCCGGGGCGTCTACGGCTACGCGAGCGAACTGTCGAATACGACGTCGCGCGGCGTGCCCGCGGTGCCGGTCCTCGACGAGCCCGAATCGGACGAGAGCCTCGAGGTCGAGTCGGTCACCTCCCGTTTTACGGCGGAGCGCACCCGCCGGGGCGACCGGTAGGCGCCCCGCATGGCCGTTTCACTCGACTACGTCGCCCGGGAGACGGCGACGAACCTGTGGCGCAACCGCGTCATGGCCGTCGCCGCGGTCCTCACGGTCGCCGTCTCGCTCTCGCTCGTCGGGACGGCGCTTTTGCTCCGTCAGGCGGTGAAGAGCCAGTTCGTCCAGTGGTCGAACAACGTCAGCCTGGAGGTGTTCGTCGACGCCAACGCGTCGACGGCCCAGCTGGCGTCGGTCCGCTCGCTCATCGAGCGCACCCCCCAGATCACGAAGTTCACCTACCTCGACCACCAGCAGTCCTACGACTGGGCGAAGAAGCTCCTCGCCAAGGCGCCGACGGCGATCGCGGCGATCACGCCCGCGATCACTCCGACGGTCTTCCGCTGCCAGCTCCAGGACCCGAGTGACGCCTTGGCGCTCTCGAAGACCTTCAAGGTCGTCCCCGGCGTCTACGCCGTGGACTACGCGGCGCAGAGCATCCGGACGATGCAGCACCTGGAGGGCGCGGTCCAGGTCATCCTCGTCGTCATCGCGCTCGTGCTGCTGCTCTCGTCGCTCGTGCTGATCCTCAACGCGATCCGCATGGCGATCTACGCGCGACGACGAGAGGTAGGGGTGATGAAGCTCGTCGGCGCGACGAACTGGTTCATCCGGATCCCGTTCATGCTCGAGGGGCTCGTCCAGGGCCTGCTCGGCGCCGTCGTCGCGGTCTTCGTCGTCCTGCTCGCCAACTTCGGGGTGAGCTACCTCCACAGCCACTACAACGTGCAGCTTTTCGCGCAGGCGGTGTTGAACGCCCGCGAGCTCGTCTTCACCGATCTCATCGTCGTGCTGCTCGGAGCGGTGATCGGCATCGTCGGATCGTTCGTCGCCATCCGGCGATTCCTCGACGTCTGAGTCTCCCGGCCTACCCCGGTAGTCGCCAACCGTGTCGGCGATCGATGCCGTCGCGACCCGGGGCGCCGAACATTTCGCCGCCGTGCTGACGGGCGGCGGCTGAACCCCGCCGCATCGCCCCACTACGCTTCCGGCGATGACGTGTCCCGGCGGTCGCAGGCCTTGAAGGGCGTCCTGCTG
>Ga0187875_10002161_pt1 | contig 14680 bp, 7 predicted proteins | sample June2016WEW_17_1_2_FD_132978 | JGI IMG/M metagenome (GOLD analysis project Ga0187875, IMG submission 132978) | Peatland microbial communities from SPRUCE experiment site at the Marcell Experimental Forest, Minnesota, USA - June2016WEW_17_10 | ecosystem: Environmental > Terrestrial > Soil >... | reverse complement strand
AGGTGGGCAGCGGGCCGGTCTGTGCATCCGATCCGGTTGTTATCGTTGAAACCGGCAGGCCGAAGCCATCGCCGTATAGCAGGATGATCTCACCCGGTTTGGCCGGCGTGAAGGTAGATCCTGGCCCTGACAGGGACGCCGGCCCCAGCAGGCTGTAATCGGCGTGCTCCGCGGCAATGTGGATGCCGTCGTTAAAGCGGAGGAATCCCGGCGACACCGGTTGCACGTTCGCAGTAAGCGCGGGACTGGTGGTGGTGCCGTTATTTATCGTCACAGCGACCGCGCCGGTCGTCGAATCGAGCGGCGTCAGCACATTCACCTGCGTGGCACTGATGAAGGAAACGTACGCCGGCTTGCCATTCACCGTGACGCTGACGCCCTGCAACTGGGTCGGCATTTGGCCGGATGCGAAAGAGGGCGCGCTGCTCCAGAGGAGGCCGTCCGCGCCCACGCTGGGCGGCGCCAGGCTGGCGCCGTAGATTTCTACCCAGGCATTGGGCGCCATGTTGAAGCCTCCGCCCGACACGATGAGGCCGGTGATGGCGGGCTGCGGCGAAGTAAACACGTACGCGACCCCCTGGTCGTTATTCCTGGTATTGGCACCGATCACCGCCGTGTTCCCGCTCACCGATGCGAAGCCGCCAAAATAGTCCCCCGCCACGCCATCGGACGCCGTCAGCTCCTGCTGCTGGCTCCACAATCCGCCGCCCTGCGCGAACACGTACGCGACTCCCTGGTGGGCATTCGAATTGACGGTCTTCCCGAGAGCCCCGATCAGCGACATGCCTCCGCTCAGCGACACGAAGTAGCCGAATTGGTTGCTCGCCGAGCCATCGGAAGCAGTCAACTCCTGCTGCTGGCTCCAAACCGTGCCGCTCCGCATAAACACGTACGCGGCTCCCTGAGCGCTATTCTTGTTCATAGCCCCGACCAGCGCCGTGTCCCCGCTCACCGACACGGAGTAGCCGAGGAAGTCGCCAGACGCGCCATCGGACGCGGTCAGTTCCTGCTGCAGGCTCCATACCCCGCCGGTCTCGGTGAACACGTACGCGGCCCCTTGGAGGTAGACATAAGGGTTCGAAGCGACGGTTTTGAAGGGAGCCCCGATCAGCAAAGTGTTCCCGCTCACCGAGACGGAAACGCCGAACTGGTCGTTCGCCGCGCCATCGGCAGCAGTCAACTTCTGCTGTTGGCTCCATGTTCCGCCGCTTTGCGCGAACACGTACGCCGCCCCCTGGAAGGCATTCTTGCCCGGAGCCGCGATCACCGCCGTGCTCCCGCTGACCGACACGAAGTAGCCGAGATTGTCGCCCGGCGCGCCGTCGGAAGCGGTCAACTCCTGCTGCTGCTTCCACACTCCGCCGCTGCGCACAAACACATACACGGCGCCCTGGCCGCCGTTCTTGCCCATAGCCGCGATCAGAGCGGTGTCCCCGCTCACGGACGGGATGGCGCCGAACTGGTCGTTAGGCGCGCCATCGGAAGCGGTCAACTCCTGCTGTAGGCTCCATACTCCGCCGCTCTGGACAAACACGTACGCGGCGCCCTGGAAGCCATTCTTGCCGGGAGCCCCGATCACCGCCGTATCGCCACTCACCGATATGCAGCCGCCGAAGTAGTCCCCCGCCGCGCCATCGGAAGCGGTCATAGTGATTGTCCTCACCAGCTCTAAGGTCCTCTGTATCTTCTTTCCCATTCCGAGCCACGCCGGCGCGACGCGGGCCGGGTTCGACGGCGCGAAGAGAGTCTCCTACCTCGTCCGCAGCAAGGGTTCCACGCGAGCGCTAACCGGTGTTATCGGCAGGCATTCGGCCTTCGGGAAGGTTGCCACCTGGCACCCCTTAGCCCACCGCCAACTCAGGCAAAGCAATGGGTCCAGTTTGACGTGAGCGGGCTCCACCGGACTGATGTTTCAACACAACACCAGCATCGCGTTTAAGGCGATACCCTGCCGGAGAGGGATGCTGGACTTCAGAACTCCAGTCGAGCCTGAAACGCGATCATCCGAGGCGAACTGTCCCCGCCCAACCCGACGCCCAATAGCCCGGTCGGCGGCGCGGTTGGGTAGCTGAGCGCTCCGAATCCAGTCTGAGTCGACGGCTTGCCCGGAATACCCGCATATCCCAAGACCGGCAGGCCGAAATTCGGGTGGTTGAAGAGGTTGAAGAATTGGCCATCGATGCGCAGTTTCAGCCGCTCGCTCAACTGGAACCACTTCGTCAGGTACAGGTCGCTCCAGATGAAATCGGGTCCGCGCAACGCGTTCCGGCCGAGATTGCCGAATTGGCAGTTCGCCGGGCTGCTCCCACCTGCACAGGCGCCGGTGCTCGGATCGACGGTCGAAATGAAGGCATCCGGATTCAGCCACTGAATCGTACCGGGCTGAGTGACGTCGGGAATCGGGTTGTGTTCATACAGAGGTACGCCGGGAACCACGCTGGCATACTGCGGGCCGCTGCCCTGCACAATGCCGTTGCCGCTGGCGGAATAGGCCGCGCTCAATACCGAGAAGGGCAAGCCACTATGCCAAAACGCGGTTCCCGAGACCTGCCATCCGTTTAGCGCTCGGCCCAGTACGTGATTCCGGAACTTCATCGGCAACTGATAAACGTATTGCACCGTGAGGTTCTGGCGGACGTCGTAATCGCAGGGGCCGTATTGCCGGCCCAGTTCACCCGGCAGAGGTGAGAGAATGGCTCCGGCGGCAAATGGAAGGAATCCCCCGTTCGAGTCCGTGTCCATGCAACGGCTCCATGTGTAGTTGGCCTGGATCTGAATGCCGTGCGCCAGCCGCTTGTCGGCCGTTAGCTGGAGACCATCGTAATGGCTGTTTGCGCCTGTGCTCAGTTGCGTCACGGGCCCGAAGCGGGGATCGGTGGGCTTGTCGTAAGGAAACGGCGCGAAACAGCCCTCGCAGACGGTCTGATACCCATTCACCTGCGTTTCGTACGGCTGGTTCACCGCGCGCGTACCCACGTACTGAGCCCGCAGGTTGAGTTCGTTGCCGACCTGGTGCTCCAGGGCAAAACTCCACTGCATGAAGTAAGGAGCGTGGAGCTTGCCGTCCGGAACCGCGGTGATGGAAACCGGAGGAACGCAGGAACTCGGATTCGCCAGAGCCGAGGCGCAGGAAAGCTCGCCCTGAGCGAAGCCGGAGTTGAATTGCTGATTCGCCGCCGAAGTCGCATCGATAGCGCTGTTCGGTACGCCCGGCGCAATGGCCGCTCCACCCACCGTGCCCAGCAGTCCGCCCTGGAATGTCTTCGAGTATGGAGGATTCGTTCCCACGGTGTCGACGACGCTGCCCGGTAAGATGTCGCTGAACAGACCGAACCCGGTGCGCATCACCGTCTTCGGCTCAATCTGCCACGCTATAGCAGTTCTGGGCTGGAGGATCGCGGCGGGTGTGGCGGCGAAAATCGTCCCCTGCCGCGTCTGAATGACCTGGTTCAGTGGCTGATTCACATCGTGGGAAATGGAGTCGAACGATCCGGCGAGGCGCGCCACGGCGTCATGTGGATTCAGCGGATTTGAATTGTACGTATCGCGTACGCCGAAAGTCCAGGTCAACTTTCGCGTGACCTTCCAGGTGTCCTGCGCATAGAAGTCCGCATTGAAGAAGTTGTACGGCTGCGAATCGGCCAACGGGAAGGTTTCCACGGCCGTCGACGCCACGCCATATATGAATTGCGGCAGGGTCGTGTAAGTGACGAGCGGCACCGAACCTTCACCGAAATCGTAATCGTTCAGGTGGAGGATCCGGATGTTGGTTCCGAACCGGAATTCGTGCGCGCCCATCGTCCAGGCCAGGTTGTCATTGATGAAGAAGCGACTGGCGCGGCGCCCCTGCACCCAGGTATTGTCGAGCCCTCCCAGCGTGGTGAACGGTGCATTCGCGCCGTTACCCTGGAGGACGATTGGAAACCCCGCCAGCGTCTTCTCGAAGTCGGCGGGTCCGAACAGGCTTTCGTACCACGAGAACGCCGGATTGAAGTAGTTCGCCAGACGCCCGGAGAACACATGCGTGTAGCCCGCTGCGAATGAGTAAAGGGGCTGCGGAGAGATGGCGTCGAACAGTGAATTGATGGGATCGGTGTAAGCGGCCTGAAGTCCGGTGTCGGATTGCAACCGCACCCAGGCGATGTTCTGCGGATCGACGTTGTAATCGATGCGGGCCGTTTGCACCTGCTCGTGATCGTCGCTGGAATGGGAAACGCTCTGGCGGTTCGCGCAACCGTTTCCGTTGGGCGGATTGCCACCCGCGGCGCTGCCATCGCTGTTGAACGGACAGCCGAGAACCGCGAGCGGTGTCCCCGCCGTATTGCCGTACAGGGGAAAAAGCCTCTGATAGAATGGCGCCAGTTGCGGCGCCGGCTGATAAGCCGATCCGGTTACGGAGTCCACACCGCCGCGCGGCAATTGCTGCAGGACATAGTCCTGAAACGCCGGCGTTGGCACGGTAGTGGCAGTAACGATCGGGAGCGCAATCCGCACCCATTCGGAATCGAAGAAGAAGAACAGCTTGTCGCGCCGGATCGGGCCTCCGAGACTGCCTCCGAAGTGGTTCACCGTGGAGCGCGGTTTGTGGTTGTCCGGCGTCGAGTTCGTAAAGAAGTCAGCCGCGCTGAACCGCGAGCCGTCCCAGAGTTCGTACAGATTTCCGTGCATCTGATTCGTTCCGGACTTGGTGACGTAATTGACTTGCGAAGCTCCATAGCGCCCTTGGTCCACCGCATAGGAGACCGTGTTCACGGTCACCTCCGCGATCGAATTCAAGCCCAGCACCAGGTTGGTCGAAAGGCCGCTGTTCAGGTTCGTCAACGGGTCGTTCGTCTCCAGGCCATCAACGATATAGCCGTTTGACAGAGACGGCAGGCCATTGAACTCCACGTTTCCATAACCGTTCGTACCGCCGACGAAATCGTTGCCGCTGCCCGCGGTATTGATCAGAGCGCCAGCGGCGAACTGCAGCGGATACGTCATATCGCCGCCGGGGTTCGGAAGATCCTCGATGGATCGGGCAGTCAGAGTCGTCGAGGTATTCGGGTTCTCCGGGTTGACTAGCGGCGCTCGCTCCGTGACGAGAATCGTTTCTCTTGAGGATGCGATGCCGAGCTTGAAATCGACCGTTTGCTTCTGTCCAAGCCCGGCGGCGACCGAGCTGTTCTGCCGTATCTCAAAGCCGTCCGCTTGCGCTTTCACTGAGTATGTACCAGGCTTAAGCTGCGGAAAGCTAAACCGTCCGGATTGGTCCGTTTTCACGGATCGTTTGAGGCCGTTTTCCGCGCTCGTGACGGTGACGGTGGCGCCGGCGATCGCCGCACCGGACTGATCGGTGACCGACCCGACGATCGCGCTCGTCGTCTCCCCCTGTGCCAGCGCCGGAACCTGCATTCCCAGAGCGGAGATCAGGAACGCCAGGGGCGGCCCCAGGCGGATCGAATTGCGCATCCAGGATTTAGTCATGACTAAATAATAACGCTTCGCTTGTCCTACGGTCAAGCGCTCATGGCCGGAGCCATCGATCCGGACCGATTGCATATGCGCAGTGACGAGAGTAATCTAAGATTTAGTGCCACCTAGAGTTCACGGACCGCGCACCACGGAATCGGTGGACGATTATCTGAAAGCGATACTGGAACTGGGCGGCCCCCAACAGGAACGGGTGACCAGCAACGCCCTTGCTCAGCGTCTTGGTGTCCGTGCCGCTTCCGTAACCGGAATGCTCCAAAAGCTCGCGGCACAGAAGCCACCGTTTGTGAAATACGAGAAGCACCACGGCGCGCGTCTGACTGCACCGGGGGAAGTGCGCGCTCTGGAGGTTCTTCGCCGTCACCGTTTGCTGGAGCGTTTCCTCCGTGATTTCCTCGACTATTCGTGGGATGAGGTTCACGATGAGGCAGAACGGCTGGAGCACTTCATTTCGGAGCGGTTTGAAGATCGGATCGCCGCGAAATTGGGAGATCCACAAACCGATCCGCACGGCCACCCGATTCCCGAGCGAAATGGCGCAGTTCCGGTTCGTTCGGAGGTGCCGTTGTCGAAATGGGCTCGTGGCGTCCCTGCCGTGATTAGCAGCGTGTCCGACCGCGACCCCGCGGCTTTGCGCGAAATGACACGCCTCGGTTTGAGGCCGGGTGTGGCAATCGTGGTTGAAGCCGGAGGACGCGGTGCCGCTTTGCGCGTCCGGGTTGCCGACCGTTCCGATTCCGTGCGCCTGAGTCAGATTCTCAGCTCCGGGATTTCCGTAGTCGCCCCTGAAAATCACCGTGGTTGACCCTGAAGCGGCGCCTTGATGAACGCGGTTCACGCGAGCGATATTCGCTATACCGGGTATGCACTTGACTCAGGTAGCCCCAAGATCTGGTGGTTGCCGGCGGACCGAGGCTCGCGACAGTGTCCAGGGACCGCGCCGGCCGTGTGTGTGGGAGGCGTTCGGCGGCCGATTAGGCCGACGGTGACGGTCTTCCGGGCGCCAAGCCGTCGGGGCGGCGCCCGATGGACCGATGCGCGCTGCTGCGCACAATTTCGGAGGGGCCGGTCGGCGATCGCAACCGCAACCTATGGTGGCTACCTGAGTCAAGTGCATACCCAGTTTCGCTATTATCGGACACTGTTTTCTGGTAACGAAACACCAGCGATGCGCAGGCGTGCAGCGGAGGCCGACGGCTCGGCCGAGTCCGGAGCTCGGCCACATCCGCGGTTAGCGTGTTTTTCGGCCAGTTGACGTGAGCCGGACAATTGCAGTACTCGCGCTTCGGCTACGTGCCGGCGGCGCCATGGCAATGAGACGCTGCTTCGCTTATGCGCAATTACTTAGGACGCTCTGTTTAGTGAATCTGGTTCACCGTGCCCGCCACTATGGTGTAGGCCGTGTTGGGGAAGCCGTCGCCGAAGCGGAAAGTGTACGATCCGGGGAGCAGCTGCATCATGTTGGTGAACGGCAGCCACGACCCGGCGTAGTAGCTCACGCAGGTGGCCGATTGCACCGCGCCGGTTTGGAATGTGACCGCCGGCGCCGCGGAGAGATTCTGGCTTTGCTGCGTGCGTCCGCCAGAGTAAGTCATGGCGAAGCTGTATGAGGTCGGCAGCAGCTCCATGCTGACCTGGCCGCCGAACGGGCCATCTTGGTTCCTCCTTAACTTGGTGGAATTTCGATTTAGGACTTTCCGGTCCCATTCAGTATAAACCGAACCGCCGTCCTTTGATCCCGCAAGTTGCATTCTTTCTTCCGGGAGCCGTCCTCGGTGGCGCGTTGCTGCTCAGCTCGATTTCCGGCCTTCTCTTAGGCCGCGCCATGGTCGGGCTGCCGCGGTGGAACCCGCAATTGGCGGCGCTACATGAGCGGGAACTGGCGCGCGGAAATCGCAACCGGGCGACTCTGGCGGTAGCGCGCAAGCTGGTGGCGTATTTGTTGGCGGTCGACAAATCCGGCCAGCCGTTCGCGGTGCGCAGTGCGCCGGCGGCCGAAACGGAGGTTCAGGCAGTGGCGTAACAGGAAGCTCCAAGCTCACCAGCGGGAAAGGTCGTTTTCCCGCCCAAGCCGCCGTCGGGAAATCTCCAATGCCAGAACGGTCCACGGTCAAGGGTTCGCTACGCCGCGCCAAAACCAGGCGCTCTTGACCGCTGCGGGCCGTTCCGCCGGGAGAATCAATGCGACGGGCGGCTCTGGCGGGAAAACAACCACAGCCTGCCGTGTGCGGCACAACTACGATTTGCCAGCGATCCACCGGCCGTTCCTCGCCTTTCCCGTGACTGCGCCAGGGAGGTTTATTTCCCCATGCAACCTGCGGCGTGTTTCGAGGCCGGCCGGTTTACTCAAAGTCAATCTTCATGGACGGCGCTTTGCTGTTTCCGCAAATGGATGTCTGGTCGCGCTGATGCGTTGGCCCAATCCGCAACAGATCGAAAAAGGCAAATTGTTCAGCAACTCGTCGGACCTACCGCGGCGCTTCAGGAAACTCTTCCAAGTGCAGGGGAAGTTCTGTTTTCGCTTGACAAGCCCTATCATGGATGTCACGGGAGTGAACTCGCCCGCCGCCGAAGCTTCCCTGAAGTTCCCTCTTGGTCGCTTTCTCTAAGGGAGCTTGAGAGCTTTCTTCCAATCTACCTTAGCGGCGTCAGCCTGCCCCAGAGCGAGCAGCCGAGGAATCGCCGTGACGTCAGCCTCGTCGATGTCTGCCCACAGAGCGCTGTCGAACGCTGCGACCAGCCGTGGCCACTGGCGATTCGCTGCCTGCAATGCAATCGTCTCGCTAGAGGAAACCAACGAGCTGGTGACCCAGGAAATCTCAGAAAGCAGTCCAGCGGGGGGCGGAGGCATCGCGGCAGGTTGGTAGTAGCCGGTTCCTAACGAGACGACCAGCGCATCCCCTGGGTCAATAGAGCCATAGCATTTGTTTGGGCCGTTGAGGGCTTCCGCCATGGTTTCATAGACCGGATCTGCCAGGGATACCGTGCCCCCGTCTGCGAAGTAGCCGAACCCCGGAATCAACCAGGGGGCGTGGTATGTCGTGGCACACGCCGAGGCAACTGCCGCGTCTAGTAACGGCGCCTTCCCGGTCGTCTGTGCGTTTGTAGGCGCATCTTTAACGAAGTACCAAGGCACGCCCATCTGGTCGCCGGCGGTGACCATGACGCCGATTGGCGAATCATTCATCGTCATGGTCGTACCACCGAGCGCGTCCGACGCGACCCGGTAGAGCACTTTATTGTCGAATTGGTGACCGGTGGCCACCAGCCTCGCATCACGTTCCAGCGTGTTCGTAGGGCTAAATATCTCGGGCCCCTTCTCCGTGTAGACTGCAAGAGCCGCGGAAGCCGGTACGCCGGCAATTATGCTGGCTGTGAGTAAAGCGCCCGTCGATGTGCCGCCGACAAAGTCGATCACATCGCGCGTCAGCGCGCCAGTTTGCCGCTCTAATTCGACCAAGTGACAGCATGGAATAATGCCCCGAATACCGCCACCTTTGATACTGACAATTCGTTTCATGATCGCTCCTCTGAGGTTTTTCCCCTTCAGTTTATCTCAGTCCCCCCCGCAAATCTCTCCTTTTTCCTCCTAGGCGGGACCTGTTCTATCAAGCAGGCCAGGGCCTCGAAGACTGGGTATCACGAGATGAACGCTTTAGCTGCTTCCCAATGCCGAGGGACTTCTCGGTTGCGCCAGCGGCGCCCTGTGCGCCAACACTGCGAGCCGCCGGGCACGTGCGGCAGACCGCGGCAACGGCATGCGGATGGATTCTGGGCGCACGAACTGCGCAGAGCACACACGCCCCGCGCTGTGGTGCCGCCGGCGGCCCGGTCAGGCGAACCAGCGGCGCGCCTCGCGCGAGCGACCACGTGCGACAAGCCGGTGTTGCGTCCGGCGCCGCCGGCACGTAGCGCCGAAACGCGAGCGCTGCGATTGTCCGGCTCACGTCAACTGGCCGGAAAACGCGCGTTGCTGACATTTGCTTGGGCACAGCGGGATAGATCCCTTTACGCCGTAGTGTAGAGCGGCGTGCCCTTGTTTCAGGATTTCACGCAAGAGATGTCCGGTGTTATCGGCCACTGTTCTACGGCAGGGAAGCTCTCGACCGAGGCCTGCGCACGGGGCAGCTCCACGCGCCGACTTTACGGACAACGCTGCGACGTCAGGGCGGATCTATCCCGATCCCTGGTGCTAAGGATTTATCGCCAAGTGTACTCCCCCGCCAGAGGGCTACTCGTACGCACCCACTTTCTTGAAGTCGCCGCCTTTGACGATGGAGATGGCGGCCGGATCGACGTGGCGCTGGAACGCCTCGTTCACTTGCTGCGGCGTCAGCGCGGCCACAGCGGCCTCCAGCTTGGCGTCCCATTGCAGGGTGCGGCCCCAGCGCTCGCGGCTGATCAGCAGACCGGCGATGGAAGACTCTTCGGCACGCGCCACAGAGCGTTCGTCCAGCCACGTTTTCTTGGCCTTCTCCACCTCGTCGGCGGTAAAGCCTTCTTTCAGTGCGCGCGCCATTTCCTGGTTGAAGTCAGCCTCCACTTTGGGCATATTCTGCGGCGCAGCGATAGCCGAACCGAAGAGCCTGCCCCCGTCTTCCTTGGTGGGCATGTAGAACCCCGCTGAAGCGCCGTAGCTCAAGCCGTCCTTGACGCGGATGCGTTGGAACAGGCGGGAGTTGGGGGAACCGCCGAGGACCATGCCGGCGATGGTGAGGGCCGCGTAGTCGGGATCCTCGTCGGTCATTTTCATGGGCATCCCCACCAGGAGAATCGAGTTCTGCTTGTCGGGCGTTTCGATCTTGTGGTTGATCGGTTCCACTTTGTCGTAGGGGTTGCTGATGAGCTCGTAGTGACTGGCGCTCTTCCAATCGCCGAACAGCTCGCCGACGAGCTTTTGCACCTGTACTGGATCAAACTGGCCGCCGATGACGATCTCTCCCTCGCCCACGCCGTAAAACTGCGCGTAAAACTGGCGCACTTCGTCCAGCGTCACCTTCTTCAGATCCTCGATCTGTTCATCGATGGTCGAGACGTACCGCACGTCGCCGCGAGGGTAGCGGGCGTTGAAGTGCCGGCTCATCTCCAGCGGGGCCAGGCTGTTCGGTTCGGTCTTGGCGCTTTCCGCGCCGGCGATGTGTTGCTGGCGTATCTGTTCGAATTCGGCCTCGGGGAATGAGGGCTCGCGCAGCAGTTCCCTGGCGAAGCGCAGGCAATCGGCCAGGTTCGCCTCCAGCGTGCGGATGTTCGCCGAAGCGAAGTCGCCGCTGCCAAACACGCTGACCTGTGCTTTCAGGCGGTCGGTTTCATCCTGGATCTGCTGTCGGTTTTTGTTCTTGGTGCCGCGCATCAGCAGCGCGCCGGCCATAGTGGCCGCTGTGGATTTGCCGAACAGCGACTTCTCGTCGCCGAACCGGACGTTCAGCACAGCCACCACCGTGCCGCCGCGGGTCTTCTTCGGGAACATCACCAGCTTCAACCCGTTTGGCAGAGTGGCGCGGATCACGCGGGCTTCGATGTTCTGAGGAGTTGGATCGAACGCCTCGCCCGGTTGAATGGTCGCACCGCCCTTGTAATCCTTGAACCGTGCAGCCGGATCCGGCGTGGCGGGAATTTCGGCGCGATCGGGGGCAGTGGTCGGAATGAACTCGCCCAGCGTGCGGTTGGAGGATTTCAGGTAGGCCTTCGCCACGCGCGTCACGTCGGCCGTCGTGACTTTGTTCACCTCGTCGCGGGTGAGGAAGAAGGAGCGCCAGTCGCCGCCGCCCGCGTATCCACCAAGCATCATGCCAACCGTCTGGGTATTCGTCAGGGCGAGTTCGATGTTCTTCAGGATGCGGGCCTTGCCACGGTCGACCTCCTCCTGCGATGGCGGCTCATTGGCCAGACCCTCGACAGTCTTCAGCAGGATCTGCTGCGCCTCGTCGATGGATTGATCGGGCTTGAGCTGCGCGTATACCAGCGCAAACCCCGGATCGTGCATCCCCCCGGCGCTCATACTGGTTGCAACAGCTTTCTTGTTATCGACAAGCGCCTTGTACAGGCGGCCCGTCTGGGGAGCGCCCAGCACCTGAGCCATCACCTGCAGAGCCGCGAGATCGGGATGCAGCGCTGCCGGAACGTGATAGACCGCTACAATCCCCTGAATATTTCCGACCCGGCGCAGAATGACGGAGCGCTCCCCTTCCTGCGTCGGCTCGACCGTGTACGGCTGGGTCAGCACGCGCTGCGGCTTGGGGATTGAGCCGAAGGTTTCGGCTACGAATGCCAGGGCTTTCGACTCGTCGAATTCTCCCGCGATGACGAGATCGGCATTATCGGGCTGGTAATATTTCTGGTAGAAAACCGCCAGGTTGGCGATGGGCACTCTTTCGACGTCGGTGCGGTTGCCGATGACGGTCTTCCCATAGTTGTGGAAGTTGTAGGCCGCCGCCAGAACGCGTTCCCGGAGGACATTCAGCGGGTTGTTCTCGCCGGATTCCATCTCGTTCCGGACCACCGTCATTTCGGTATCCAGGTCCTTCTTGAGCATGGTCATGTTGACCATGCGGTCGGCTTCCAGTCCCAGTGCCCAGCGCAGGTTCTCGTCGCTTGCGTTGAAGGTTTCGAAGTACATCGTCTGGTCGTAGTTCGTGGTGCCGTTGAAGTTGCCACCCGTGCGGTCGGTGAGTTCCCTGAACAGCTCTCTACCCGACTTGGAGGCCTTGAACGTCATGTGCTCCAAGAGGTGCGCCATGCCGGTCTCGCCGTAGCCTTCGTTGCGCGAGCCGACCAGGTAAACGACGTTGACCGTGATCTTGGGTTTGGAGTTGTCGGGAAACAACAGAACATGCAGACCATTTGGAAAAGCGTACTCCGTGACTCCTTCGATGGAGGTCACCTTCTGAACGCCTGGCGGCAAAGTTTGAGCCAGGGCCACGGCAGTCAGGACAATGGTTGCTGCAGTAATTGCGATGAGCCTTTTCACGCGCATGTCTTCACACCTCTTTTAACGTTCCGGGTCTGATTATACCTAGTGTAGTGTCCAACAAATAACTAGACAGGTGGGCTTGATTCGCGTAATCCTTGAGGCGTGGGTAAGTCGTGTCAGCTTTCCGAAGCGGAGCGGGAGAAACTCGACCAGAATTTCGCTGGTCCGCAGCCTGAACAGGGTGTGGGGCCCGATTCCGAGTACGCCGTGATCCGGCCGGAATCGGCGAACACGCTGAATTGCCATGACCTGGCACCTCGGCTCAAACGCGTGCCGACTGGGATATACTCGGGCAGAAAGGAGATCCAAGATCCATGCGCAAGATCGCGCTCGTCGTCGCACTGGCTAGTGTGACGGCGCTCTTTGCGCAGTCACCATCGTCTTACCGCATCACCCACACCTACACACTGGGCGGGGATGGCCGCTGGGACTACGTTGTGCCCGACCCACCCAATCACCGTCTGTTTATCGCCAGGCACAATCGCCTGATGGTCGTCGACGAAGACAGCGGGTCGCTGCTTGGCGAAGTCAACGGCATCGATGGCGCGCACGGGACTGCGCTGGCGCCTGCCACGGGTCATGGATTCGCCACCTCAGGTAACGACCAGTCCGTGGTGATGTTCGATTTGAAAACGTTCAAGGTGCTCGGCCGGATTCCGGCCGCCGAAGACGCCGATGCGATCGTCTACGACAGCGTATCGAACCGCGTCTTCACAATGAATGGGGATGCGCACTCCTCGACGGTGATCGACCCGCGGGCGGGGACGAGGATGACGAACATTCCGCTCGGCGGCAAGCCCGAATACGGCGCGTCAGCCGGAGACGGCAAGGTGTACGCAAACCTCACGGACACGAGCGAAATGGTTGAGATCGACGCGAACGCGGCGACCGTGTTGCGGCGCTGGTCCACGGCCCCGTGCAAGCAACCGGTCTCCATGGCCATCGACACCGCCCACCATCGGCTGTTCAGCGGATGCCGCAGCGGCCTCATGGCGGTCTCCGACTATCAGGGCGGCAAGGTGGTGGCGACGGTCCCGATCGGCACCGGCGTCGACGGCGCCGGGTACGATGCGGCCTCAGGCAACGCGTTTGCCTCGAATGCGAATGGCACGCTCACCGTGATTCATCAAGACACTCCGGACCAATATCGCGTTGTCGAAAACGTGCAGACGCCGCAGGGGGCGCGCAACATGGGGCTCGACCCAACGAATCACCGCGTGTTCATCGTCTCCGCGAAGTTTGGACCAGTGCCGGCGGATGCGCCTGGCAGAGGCAGGCCACCGGTGCTGCCCGGATCGTTTACATTGATGGTCATCGAGCGCGATTCGTCAGCACCCTGACCGAGTGGAGGTCCTGGTCGACCGAATTGCGAATCGACCTGGCGACGGCGTTATTTCGGGTTATCGGTGGCTACATCGCCGATCACGCCTGGCGCGCTACGGCAGCACGGTGAAATCGGTCCACTGGCCGGCGGCGGCTTTGCCGCCGTTTGTCTCCGCCGCGAGCACTTGCAGATCGTAGTCGCCGGGAGTAAGTCTGTCCGTCAGTTTCAGCGCGCCGAACACGACCTTCCCGCTGCCTTGCACGTCGATCACCTGCGCCGGCGCCGAGAACACTTCCTTGCCATCGCGCAGAAGGCGCACCCGCGTGGTCAGATCTACATCCGGCTTCTTCTTGCGGCCGTTCTCAACCATGCAAAGAAACTCGAGCGAGCCGCCGCGCTTGAACTGCCGCAGCGCCGGCATGATGTCCGGCAGGTCGTGCACGTCGTGCGACCGTTCGCCATCCAGCAGGATCACGCTGGCCAGCGCGAAACCCGTCTTTTTCAAATCCGGAATTTGGATGAACTGGGTGGCCGAGCCGATCCTGCCCGTCGCCTCGTCCCGTGCCGCCACGCGAATCTGGAACGCCCCGCGTTTTGGAACCGGCACGTCCAGCTGGTAGAGTGCACCATTCCGCTGCGCCTCAGCCATCCTGCCCGGGGCTACCCGTATCTTGAAAGTGCGGCCCACCGCGGCCAACGGTTGGTCGCCGGTGCCGGTGGCGACCGCCAATACCATAACCCGCGCCCCATCGCTGCCGTCGACGTTATGCTCCCAAGTCAGGTCGGCCACGTTGATTCTCATAAGGTTGCGGACCACCGGACCACGTGGTTTGGGCACCTCCGTATATAGCGCCGTCAGCCGCATTCCCACGCCGGAGGACCGGAAAGGCGATAGCATGGCGGCGCGCAATTGT
>Ga0187875_10002158_pt1 | contig 14691 bp, 16 predicted proteins | sample June2016WEW_17_1_2_FD_132978 | JGI IMG/M metagenome (GOLD analysis project Ga0187875, IMG submission 132978) | Peatland microbial communities from SPRUCE experiment site at the Marcell Experimental Forest, Minnesota, USA - June2016WEW_17_10 | ecosystem: Environmental > Terrestrial > Soil >... | reverse complement strand
TACTGCACCAGTTGCGCCTTATTGTGAATGTCGAGCTTGCGCATCAGGTTGAATTTGTGCGCTTCAATGGTCTTGACACTGAGATCCAACGTGCACGCTATCTCTTTAACGGAATTGCCTTCCGCCAGGAATTTGAGAACTTCCAACTCCCGCCGCGTGAGGGTATTGAACCGCGGCTGGCGGGTGGCGGACCGCACCCGGCTGCGGAAATCGTCCACCAAGTGCGAGAGCATACGCGGACTCAGATAGCTTCCTCCGCGGTGTACCTCCCCTATGGCCGAAACCAGTTGCTCCGCCGGACTGTCCTTCAACACGTAGCCGCTGGCGCCCGCCTCCATGCATTCCGCCAGGTAGTCTTCATCGTCGTACATGGTCAGGAACAGTACCTTGGTCTCAGGCCGGCTCTTGCGGATCTGGCGGGTGGCTTCGAAACTGCTCATACCCGGCATGCTGACGTCCATCAGCACCACATCGGGCCGGAGTTCGGCGGCCTGCGTGATGGCCTCCGCCGCGTTGGCGGCCTCCCCCACCACCTCCAGGTCCGGTGTGGCGGAAAGCAGGGTCCTAACCCCCTGCCGAAACAGCGTGTGATCGTCGGTTAGTAGCGTTCGAATTGCCATAGTCGCCTCATAAGACCAAACACCACTTGCTGACGTGCGCGGCTCATTACGGAGCCGTGACCGTCAGGGAGCGGTTTCCGCTAATGGCGGGGAATCGGCAGTCGCAGCGAGATCGTAGCGCCGTGTCCGGGGCTGCTGCGAATCTCCAAGCAGCCTCCCAACAGGGCGACGCGCTCGCGCATGCCCTTCAACCCGAAGGACTTCGGTTGAGCCACCGCGCGCTCTACATCGAATCCGACACCGTCATCGGCGACGTTCAGTTCCAATAATGTATCGGTGGATCTCAACAAAAGGTTTACCCGCGAAGCCCCGGAGTATTTGGCAATATTCTGATAGCACTCCTGCACCACCCGGTAAATGGCGGTTTCCGTCTCGCGCGGCAGCCGCGCGCCATCGGAGGTCAGCCGCAGGCGCAGCTTCATAGGATAGAGCTTTCGGAAGCGGGCGCTCAGGTGGCGGATGGCGGCTGGCAGGCCCAATTCCTCCACCGCCGACGGATGCAGCGCCGCGATAATGCGCCGGACCTCCGCGATGATCCGCTCGGCGACCTCGCGCGCCTCGGCCAGCTTCGGTTGAAGATCGGGCGGCGCGCTCTTCTCCAGCATTTCCAGGTGCAAACGCAGGAACAACATGGATTGGCCGGCCTCGTCATGCAGTTCGCGGCTGAGCCGGCACCGTTCTTCCTCTTCGGCCTGCAGAAGATGCCCCGCCAGCGAGCGCACCTGCTCCTCGCGAGCCGCCAGATCCCGGATCAGACGAGTGCGCTCCGCCGCGCGCAGGCAACGCTCGGCGAAGGCGTCCAGCAGATCCAACTCGCGCGGCAGCCATTGGTAGGGCGTCGGAAAACCGAATTGGACGAGTCCGGCCAGGCGGCCCTCCGAAAAAAATGGAATGGACCAGTAGGACTGAAAAACGCCGCGCATCCCGGCATCCAGAACCAACTCCTCGTCCGGACTGCCGGCGGCGATATAGCAGGGCCGTGCCAACCGCTTCAACACACCGGAGGCTATCGGCGGACGATCCGTGAGCGGGATCATGCGGCCGGCCTTGGCGCGAAACGTGCGAGTCAGGATCAGAATGAAGCGGCGCAACAGATCGTCCAGGCCGGTGGCCTCCGTCTCGGCGCGCAGCAAGCCGTAGAAGGCTTGGGTTTCGGCTTCGCGCACCTGATAGTAAGCGTTGTTGACGGCCAACAGAGTTCGGAAGTGCAGTTGCTGCCGGACGGCTTGGAGCGCAGCATGCTGCCGCGGGTGAAGCTTGGCCAGCAGTCGATCGAGCTCGCGGTCGTATTCGCGCAGGGCCTCCACCACCTCCATCGGGGGGACGTTCAACTTGGCCAGGCGCCGGCCGTTATAGGCCACCTGCTCGAGGAAATCGGCGGGTGGGCGGCCGGCGGACGCCAGGCGTGCCGCTGCGCCCGACGTGATCAGCGCGAGCGCCTTGAGTTGCCGTGGATCGCACGGCCGGGCCGGCTTCGCAGCGTTCAGGCGGCGCCGCAATGCGGCATCGAGGCGCGGCAGGTGCTCTTCGACGAGTTGGGCAAAGCGCCCCAGTTGCCCCGCCGGCGGCTCGCGGAACATGCTGGAGTTATGCGCGGGATGAGATTGTGCCAATAGTACAGGTGGCGGGAGAGGCGGAATTTTCTCGCAATCCTGGGGAGGCATGGGCAGTGGGCGAGTCACCATCCATCTGCCAGAGCGTCACCATACCAGCGGCGCTGGCCATTGAGGTCGAGCGTGTGGCCAGAAGAAAGCATCTTACGATGAGCCGGGCGCTGGTTGTGCTCGCGCAGCGCGAAGTGGAGGCTGAAGCTGCGGCACGGAAGAATCTCAACGCGACTTATCGCCGTTTCATGGCTGAGGCCGATCCCCAGCGCAAGGGCGAGGCCCGTAAGGATCTGCTCCGGGCCGTCTTCGGGAAGGACGCCGTTGCCGAAGATCCGATTCTCTAGTCTTGCCCGGCCTGTCTGGGAATACATCCTTTGCCCGTGTTCTTGAGATTGTCCAGACGAGCGGCACGCATTACGAGATTGCTCCCAAGCAACCAATGACTCTGCGACGGTATCAAGAACTGCTGAAGCAGGTGCGGCTCAAATAGGGACTTTATGGAGACTATCGAGTATCCGCTGCTTTCGTTTGCATGTGAGTTTGGCGACCTCACTGCGATCGATTGCAAAATAGCCTTCCCTCACCAATTGCTTGGCGGCCTCCCGCACGATCCGGACCGCCTCGCGGCTGATCTGAAGACCGACCTGAAGTTCGGGAAAGCATGCATCGCAGAGCCAGGGTTGGTGATCGTGCCCAGGCTGACACCACAGAACATGCGGGAGGTCGCCAAGCAATTGGTGAGGGAAGGCTATTTTGCATCGCTCAAGCCGCTATGAGCGTTCCCGTATGGCAACCACTGCAGAATCAGCGCTCCCGCAGGAAAGCGCCGCCGAGGAGTGAGGCGGCGGCGCTGCGCTGGCCGCCGTGCCCCGATTCATTTTTCAGCTTGGCCAGGCGCGCATCCGGCCCGTGGATGCGCAGTACTGGCGGTCGCTGCGAGTGTGGCTGGGCAGGAACCACCGGGCGCAGATGAACTCGGCAGCGAGATGAAGGTGCATGGCTGGGGCGCTTTGCGCCGGGCTATTCGCGGGGTTAGGCGGCTTCCAGTACCTGCATTTCGATGCGTAAGCCCGCGGCTGTCGCCATGTTCACCAGCGCGTCGAGGGCAAACAAGTTGATCTTGCCACGCATCAGGTCGGAGACGCGCGGCTGCGTCACGCCGAAGAGTTGGGCCGCTTGAGCCTGGCTCATCCCGGTACGGGTGATGTGATCCTTCAAGGCGATCATCAGGACCGAGCGCAGCTTCATGTTGGCGGCCTGCTCGGGCGTGTCTTCGATAGCGTCCCACACGCTGGTAAAACGTTGCTTGTTCATTACCCTAGCTCCTTCAACAACTCGCGGTAACGCTTGGCGGCAAGCTCCACGTCCGCCTTGCTGGTTTTCTCGGTCTTCTTCTGGAAGCAGTGCAGCACGTAGATTGCATCGGCGAATTTCGCCACGTAGAGGACGCGGAACGCGCCAGCCTAATCTCGAATTCGAATCTCCTTTGCACCCCGGCCCACCGTGTTCATAGGCTTCCAGTCGTCCGGCTCCCGACCGTTTTGCACTTGGTCCAACTGATGGCCGGCCTGACGCCTGGCCGTCAGCGGGAAGGCGCGCAAGTCTTCCAGGGAGCTGCCCCGAAACTCGACAGGTTTGGAATCAGCCACACCAACAGTATACAAAATCTTGTATGGCCAGCAAATGGCCAAATTCTGCCACCCAAAAATGACCGTAGGGTCCGGTACGGCGACGGGGGAACGCCCTGACGCCAGATCAAAATGAACCATCGTGCCGATGAATTTAACGAACGAAGTGACCTCCGGGTCCGACTCTCGGAACGCGTTCTTTGCATCGCTTGACACAACAACTGCGCAAGGCGTACCTACGTCGAGACAACACAACATTGTTGACTTGAGCTGTTCGCGTTGTTGCGCCGAGGCGAACGAGTACTGGGCCTTCTTAACTGTCGTGTCGTGAATGATGCGCGGGTAGGAGCTTGGTTTTGCCAAGAGCGTTGTCACTTCATACTTGTTTTCGATATACCAATAGGGATTTTGCGTTCTCTTCCCCATGCTTCTGGCTTGGCTGTCGTGGTTCGAGTCAAAGTAGGCAAACAACAGGGGCTGATCCAGCGCGCTTGTGCATATTGCAGAAGACCTCGATATCCTCGTCGATGCTGCGATCGAAAACGATAGAGGGCGAACCCATGGTCCTCTTCCATGCGTTGGCCCTTGCCTGCATCAGATAGCGCTGCAACGGCTCACAGCTCGTCGCTGGATGGCATGCGAATGCTTGACAGGCTAACAGGCGCATACTCCGCTACGACCGAATGACCGGATGCGCCTAACAGACGGGCAATGGACGTCTTTCCGGCACCAGTCGGTCCTGAAAGCCAAACGATCATCTCACGATTATAGATGGTTCTCACCTGCGCTCAGGTCGGCCACCGTCGACCTCCGGGCCGCAACCAGCTCGACCGCCGAAAGGCCATCGATTCGCGGGTGTGCTTTATCGTGAAAATAGCGAACGGCGTCACCTTGGCCGGAAAATGCGGAACCCGTTCACTTGAACCGGGGCGGTTCGTCACGGACCCCCAGAAGTTCGAAATGCCGAGGCATTGAGGAATCGGGTTCCGTTCAGCGACACCGGTCACCCAGACGAATCACATTAGCAGGCTCGCGGCAAGTCCCACCACTCGATAGCCTACTTGGCCGCGCGGGCGCGCAACAGGGCGGCGATATCCTCGAACCCATTGGCCATCGCGCCGTCCAGCGCGGTCGCGCCTGCCTTAGTCCGCAGCCCGGCGTCCGCGCCCCGCACCAGCAGCAACTCGACCACGTCGCGCCGCCCCCACGAAGCCGCGTCATACAGCGGCGTCGCGCCCGAGTCGTCGCGCGCGTCGATCTCCGTCCCGCGGTCGAGCAGCAGCGCCGCCATCTCGCGATGCCCGCCCAGCGCCGCGTCGTGCAGCGGCGTGGCGCCCGCGGAGTTCTTCTCGTTGACGCGCGCCCCGCGATCCAGCAGTATCCGGGCGATTTCCACATAGCCCTTGAGCGCGGCGTCCGCCAGCGGCGCGGCGCCTTCCGCGTTATGCGCGTTGACGTCCGCGCCCTTGCCCGCCAGCAGTTCCACCATGTCCGCCTGGCCCTTGAGTACGGCTTCATCCAGCAGCGTAGAGCCGGGTTGATCCTTCCTGGCCAGCGTCGCGCCGTGCGCCATCAGCAGATCCACGACCGCCACGTTGCGGAAGCGTGCGGCGTTTTCGAGCGGCGACGCGCCCGCATTGTCGCGCGCATTGACGTCGGCCCCGCGCGCCAGCAGCAGTTCGACCACCTCCGCGTGCCCCTTCGCCGCCGCCTCGATCAGCGGCGTCGCGCCCGTCTCCGGGTTGCGCGCGTCGATCCCCGCGCCTTTGTCGAGCAGCAGCGCGGCGATCGCGCGATAGCCCTTCCAGCAAGCCTCGTCGAGCGGCGCTGCGCCCGCCTTGTCGCGCGCGTTGACGTTCGCGCCGTGCGCAACCAGCATCGCCACCATGTCCCGATAGCCGCGCGTGGCGGCCAGGTGCAGGGCCGTCGCGCCGGAGCGATCCGCGGCTTCCACGGCGGCCCCATGTGCAAGCAGCAGTTCGGCCACCTCCCGGTTGTCCTTGATCGCTGCGAATTGCAGCGGCGTGGATCCGGCTTCCAGATGATGGGCATTCACGTCGGCCCGGTGCGCGATCAGCAGCGCCGCGATTTCCCGGTTGCCGGTCCAGGCTGCGTCGTGCAAAGGTGTGGCGCCCAGCGCGTCGCGCGTGTTGGCATCCGCGCCCGCTGCCAGCAGCGCGCGCACTTGTTCGACATCGCCCGATGTGACCGCCTCATGCAGATCGGCCGCCTGGGCCTGGTGGCAAAACCACCAGCCACCAACCACCAGCCACCAGCCACGCCGCGCGAAGTGCGGCTTCCTAGAATCCCACGTATTGCACTTCCTCCTCCAGTTCCACCCCAAACTGGCGGCGCACCCGCGCCTTCAGCTCCGCGATCAGCGCGCAGAGGTCCGCGGCAGTGCCCCCGCCGGCGTTGTAAATCAGGTTGGCGTGATAGTCGGCCACGTGGATATCACCGCGCGACATCCCCTTGGCGCCCACCTGTTCCAGGAAGTATGCGGCCGGCACCTTGCCTTCGCGGACCGCGCTTTCGGGAATCGCGGCGGCTACCGCGGCCGGCAATTCGGCCAGCAGAAAATTCTTGAAGATGCTGCCCGCGCACTTCATGGTAACGGGAAACTTCTCGTTGCGCACTCTCACGATGTCGTCCGCCGTCTTGCGCAGAGCGCTGGCATCGGCGGGCGCCAGGCGCAGCTCGGTCGAAAAAACGATCCAGTCTTTGTGGCGTTTGAAAACGCTCTCGCGATATTGGAATTCACACCCGGCGTTATCTAGCATGCGCACGCATTCGCCATCGAAGAAGCGCACATGGCGCACGCGCTCGGAGATAGAGTGGCCGTAAGCGCCGGCATTTCCATATACGGCCGCGCCCACCGAGCCGGGAATGCCGGCCAGAGTTTCGAGTCCCGCGAGGCCGCGATCGATCGCGAAGTCCACCAGGTCCTGCAGCACCGCGCCGGCATCGCATGCGACGCGCTCACCGGCCGCCAGAATCCGCCGCGCCACGAAGCGCAGCATGATGCCGCGGAAACCCAGGTCGGATACGATCAGGTTGGTGCCGCCGCCCATCACCATGAAATCGCGGCCGCTCGCGCGCGCCACCGCCAGCGCCTGGATAAAGGACTCCACGCTTTCTGTTTCGGCATAGAGATCGGCCGGGCCGCCGATGGCGAATCGCGTGTAAGCGGAAAGCGGCGCGTCGCGGGAAACGGTTAAATTGGGTATTTCGGACAGGCGCGCCAGCGTGAGGTCCATCGATTCAATTATAGGAGGCAGCTATGCGATCCGCGTTTCCGGGCTTTCCAGCGGAGGCCATGACGTTCTACCGCGGCCTCGCGCGCCACAACACGCGCGAATGGTTCCAGCCGCGCAAGCAGATCTACGACGAAAAGGTGAAAGCGCCCATGGTGGAGTTGGTGACGGCGTTGAACAGCGCCATGATGGACTTCGCGCCCGACTACGTGACCGACGCCCCGAAGGCCATCTACCGCATCTATCGCGACACGCGCTTCAGTCCCGACAAGACGCCGTACAAAACGCAGATTGCGGCGTCGTTTTCGCGGCGCGGCATGGAGAAGCACGGCGCGGCGGGATATTACTTCGCGATCTCGCACAAGGGCGTGGACGTGGGCGGCGGCATCTACCTGCCTCCCCCGGAAACGCTGCTGGCGGTGCGCACGCATATCGCGGAGCGGCACGAGGAGTTCCGGCAACTGGCGGCTTCGAGCGCGGTCAAGCGGCTGCTCGGCGCGGTCCAGGGCGAGCAACTTGCGCGGGTGCCCAAAGGCTTCTGCGCCGACCATCCCGCGGCGGATCTGCTGCGCTTCAAGCAGTTCCTGCTGTTCACCACGCTGGATGCGGCGATCGTGACCACGCCCAAGCTGTTTACGGAGTTGGAGAAGCGATTCCGCGCGCTGACGCCCTTCCTGGATTTTTTGAACGCACCGCTGGTGGGGAAGCGGCGGGGAAGAGACGAACCGTTCTTCTGACGAGAGGCTTTTGCGGCGCGCCTCAGCACGCCCTATAATATACCCAGACGCAGTATGGCGACAGGATACGTCGAACAACGCGATGGCGGATATTACATTGCCGGGAGCCGGGTTTCCCTCGACTCCGTCGCATACGCGTTCCTGCGGGGCGAGTCGCCGGAAGGCATCGTCGAATCGTTCCCTGCTCTTAGCTTGGAGCAGGTGTTCGGGGCCGTCGCCTTTTACCTTGCCAATCGCGAGAGGATCGACACCTACCTGCGGGATGGAAGAGCCGAGTTCTCACGTATGCGAGAGGAGTCTCGGCGCAAACATCCACGGCTCTACTCTAAGCTGGAGGCCGCCCGGTCCGGGGCGCCCAGCCCCAGTGCATGAGGCCGCGGTTCCAGGCTGACGCAGAACTGCAATCAAAAGATCGTTGTTGGCCTGCGCCGCCGTGAGCCGGCCGTCGATTTCCAGGATGCCCATGCGGGAGGGGTCATCGGTGTGCCAGATCCCTATGTCCTCCGCAAAGCGGCGTTGGCTTCCTCCCGTTGTAGCAGTTCTCCGCCTGCTAAACACACGCGCGCGATCAAGCTGCTATTCGGCGCGGTGCTGGGCGAGCGGCTTTCGCGAGTACCCAAAGGGGTTCGCCGCCGATCATCCCTCGGCGGATTTGCTGCGCTTCAAGCAATTCCTGCTGTTCACCGCCCAGGGCCGGGATGGGGAGTATTGAATTCGATAGACTGGTCCGCTGACGGCAAAGGCTTTTACGCCTGCTCCTACCTCCTGGGCTCCTATAGACCTCCTGCATGTCACGGCCGTTGGTAAGGTGCAACGCCTGTTTCGCGCGGGCCAGGGCCCGCTTATGCATCCCCGCCCGTCCCCCGACGGCGAGCATCTGGCGTTTTTAATATAAGTTTTTTATAATCAGTATGTTGGGCTTTGATCGTCCCAGCCTCAAGCCCTTCCAAAATCGATGAAGCCCCGCGCCGGGTCGGTGTTCAACAGCTTCACCCGGATCTGATCGCCGACATCCAGCCCTTGCTCGCCGCGCATCAAGCGGCCTTCCACCGCCGGTGACAAAGCCCGCACGAACACGCCCTTCGGCGTGACGCCGGTGACCACGGCGGGAAAGACTTCGCCGATGCGGTCGTGCATCGCCACCGCGGCGATGCGTTTCGACATGGCGCGCTCCACCTTGCGCTCCGCGTCTTCCCGCAGCGTGCAATTGCGGCACACGCCGCCCAACTCGGCGTCTCCATAAGGCGAAGTCTGCTTGGCGAGCACCGCTTTCACCAAGCGCTGCGTCACCAGGTCAGCGAAGCGCCGGTTGGGCGCGGTGGAGTGCGTGTAATCGTGAACGGCCAGGGCAAAGTGCCCGACCGCAGTATCGCCGGGACGCTCCACCACATACAAGCCAGGCCCCATCAGCTTGACCACCGCCAGCGAGACATCGGCGTAATGCACGGGGTCCTCGGCCCGGCGCTTCATCAGGTATTGGTTGAGCGCGCCGGAATCCGGATCACCGGGCAGGCTGTCGCCGGTGCGCGCGGCCAGTTCCACGATGCGGTCCCAGCGCTCCGGAGTCTTCACCACCCGGCGGATGGAGGAGATGCGATTGTCGCGCAGCAGCCGCGCGATCACGCCATTGGCCGCCACCATGAAATCCTCGATCAACTGCGAAGCCCGGTTGCGAAACCGCGGCTGAATGCCGGTCACTTTCCCATCCGTCAACACCGCTTCGGTCTCGCTGCGGTCCAGATCGAGCGCGCCCAGGCGGTGCCGTTGCGCGCGCAGGTTTTGGGCGGCTTCGTCCTGCAAACGGAGTTGCGCCTGCAGATCCTGCGACGCGGCCACCTTCGCGGGCGCTGCGCCCTTCCCTTCCAGCCACGGCCCGACGGAACTATAAGCCAACTGCGCGGCATTGCGCGTAACCGCGCAGTAAGCCGTACCATCTTGCGCCGTGCCGTCCGCGGCGACCGTCAGCTCCACCACCACCGAGAGCCGGTCGGCATGCTCGTTAAGCGACGTGAGATCTGTGGACAAATCGTCCGGCAGCATCGGAAAGTTCTTGACGCCGGTGTAGACCGTGGTGCAATTCGCGGCGGCATGCGTGTCGATCGGCGACCCCTTGGGTACGTCGCTATCCACGTCGGCAATGCCGATGCGGATGCGGATCGCGCCGTTCGCCAGGCGCTCCGCCATTTCGATCTGATCGAGGTCGCGCGAAGTGTCGTTGTCGATCGACGACCAGAGCAGGCCGCGCAGATCGCGCACCGCGCTGCTCAAAACCGGCGCCGCGGCGTGCGCGCGCAAGGCCGCGACCTGCCGCTGCGCTTCGGGCGGAAAGTCCGGAGTGAAACCTTCCGCGATCATCTCCTGGCGCGCCAGCGCGGGGAGGTCGTAGTGGGTACCGGGTGAGTTGGGCATGAGCAGGATCAGACGTCGTGACGGCGCGTGCGCGAAAGCAACTGCCTCGCGCGATCCAGCGCCTTCTGTTCGGCTTCCTCGCGCGTAGCGCCGGTCGTACGCGCCAGAGCGGCGCCCGGGGAAACATTATCCGCTTTGCAGTGATAAACGTCCCCAAGCTTATACGAAGTGAGCTGCACTTGCCAGGGTTCCACTTCCACCTGGCGCTCGCTGTAATCGTCCGCTTTCATGCGCGTGACCTCAACCAACCATCTTACCGATTCCGGGAAGACCGCAGCCCGGCGTCGAACGGTCGCGTCGTTATAAGATGGCAGCATGTTTATCGTGCACGTTCAAGTCCACGTGAAGCCGGAGTTCGTAGAAGCCTTCCGGCAGGCCACCATCGCCAACGCGCGGCAAAGCGTGAAAGAGCCGGGCATCGCGCGGTTCGATTTATTGCAGCAGACGGACGACTCAGCCCGCTTTACTCTGGTGGAAGTCTACCGCACCGCCGGAGCACCCGCCCAGCACAGGGAGACGGCGCACTACCAGATCTGGCGTGACACCGTGGAGGAAATGATGGCCGAGCCGCGCGTCCGCGTGACGTACGCCAACATTTTCCCGGACGACCAGGGCTGGTGAGCGCGTGCGCTTCGAGTTCGCCACGGCTTCCCGGATCGTATTCGGCCCCGGAACGGTGCGGGAGGTTCCCGCCGCGGCTGCGGAAATGGGAGGGCGGGCGTTGGTCGTCACGCGGGCGTCCGCGGATGCCTCTCGCATGGGCATAACAGGCGAGCCTTTTCCGATCCACGGCGAACCTACGGTAGATGTCGTCCGGCAAGGCGCGCAACTGGCGCGCGAGGCGGACTGCGCTGTGGTCATCGCGCTGGGCGGCGGCAGCGCCATCGACGCAGGCAAAGCCATCGCGGCGCTATTGGCGAACGGCGGCGATCCGCTCGATTACCTGGAGGTCGTGGGGCAGGCGAAACCACTGACCCGCCCATCGGCGCCTTTCATCGCGATCCCGACCACCGCGGGTACCGGTTCGGAGGTCACCCGCAACGCGGTGCTGGCCTCGCCCGAGGACGGCGTAAAGGCCAGCCTGCGCAGTCCGCATATGCTGCCGGCCCTGGCCGTGGTGGACCCCGAGTTGACGCTGGACCTGCCTCGCGCGCTCACCGCCAGCACGGGGCTCGACGCGCTAACGCAGCTTATCTAGCCATGCGTCTCCAATCGCGCCAACCCCATGACGGACCTCTACTGCGCGGAAGGGCTGCGCCTGGCGGCCTCCGCGTTGAGGCGGGCCTGGCGCGACGGCCACGATCTCGCCGCCCGCACGGATATGTCTTTCGCCAGCCTGCTGGGCGGCTTGGCGCTGGCCAACGCCGGTCTGGGCGCGGTCCACGGATTCGCAGCGCCGCTGGGCGGGATGTTCGATGCGTCCCACGGCGCCCTTTGCGCGGCTCTGCTGCCGCATGCCATGCGCATGAACATCGCGGCGCTCAATGCTTCGCCATCGCACTCGGAATCTCTGCAGCGTTACGCCGCAGTCGCGCGCATCCTCACCGGCCGTGCCGACGCCACTCCCGACGATGGCGCGGACTGGGTCGACCACCTGTGCCGCGATCTCGAAATCCGGCCGCTCAGCGCCTACGGAGTCCGTCCAACCGACGTGCCTGCGCTCGCCGATAAAGCCGCCCGCGCCAGCAGCATGAAGGCCAATCCTATCGCGCTGACGCGCGGCCAGTTGGAGGAGTTGCTTACCCGTGCCATCTGACCAGCGACCGCTCATCGACATGCAGCGCGTCTGCGTGATGCGCGGCGAAAAGATGGTCCTGCGAGATGTCAGCCTGCGCATCGGCGTGGGCGAGCATGTCGCCATCCTGGGTCCCAACGGGTCCGGCAAATCCACGCTGATCAAAACCATCACGCGCGAATGCTACCCGCTGGTGCGCGAGGGATCGCGCATGGCGATCTTCGGCCAGGAGCGCTGGAATATCTTCGATCTCCGTCCGCTGCTGGGCGTGGTGTCGAACGACTGGATGGCGCTGTGCACGCGCGAGATCACCGGGCGCGAGGCGGTCGAATCCGGCTTCTTCGGCAGCGTCGGTGTGCAGCCCTACCATCGCATCACGCCGGAAATCGAGCGCCAGACGGCCGCGATTTTGGCGCTGCTCGAAATTCCCCACTTGGCCGACCGGACCATAACGGAAATGTCGTCGGGAGAGGCGCGGCGCGTGCTGCTGGCGCGCGCGCTGGTGCACGATCCACGCGCGTTGGTGCTGGATGAGCCCAGCAACAGCCTGGATGTCTTCGCCCAGCATGAACTCCGCGAGACCATGCGCAAGTTGGCGCGCGCGGACATCGGGATCATCCTGGTGACGCATCACCTGGCCGATATCATTCCCGAAATCGATCGCGTGATTCTGATGCGCGACGGCCGCATTGTGGCGGACGGCCGCAAACACAAGGTGCTTACCGCCCCGGCGCTCGCCAAGCTGTTCGGCCTGCCGGTCGATCTGACCCAGCGCGCCGGGTACTACCATCTCTGGTGACGGCTGTGGGGCAGGCCATCGTTTTTCGTGGCCTGCCGAGCTCGAGCATGGTGTGCAGACGACAAACAACGGTCGTCTGCACTGCTATATGTTGAAATCTTTGCGCGCCGCGCCGATTTCAGCCCGCGTTTCGTTTGCGGCTTGCCGCACTGCGCCACGCCGGTGTCACTTATCCGTCAACGCGGCCACGCCCGGCAATTCAATCCCCGCCAGAAACTCCAGCGACGCGCCGCCCCCGGTGGAGATGTGCGAGATCTGGTCGGCCACGCCCGCGCTCTTGATGGCCTTTTCCGAATCGCCGCCGCCCACTACCGATGTCGCGCCCGACGCCGCCACCGCCTTCGCCAGCGCGACCGTGCCCCGGTCGAACGGCTTCTTCTCGAACACGCCCATCGGGCCATTCCAGATCACGGTCTTGGCGGTCCGGATCACGTGCGAATAATGATCGATGGTCAGCGGTCCGATGTCTACGCCGATCATGCCGTCCGGAATAGTATCGACGACCTGGCTTTCGGCGTTTTCCTTGATCTCGGACACCACCACATGGTCCACGGGCAGCACCAGCTTGTCTTTCAGCGACACCATCAGGTTGCGCGCGAGGTCCAATTTGTCGTCCTCCACCAGTGACTTGCCCACCGGCTCGCCTTGCGCCTTCATGAACGTATAAGCCATGGCGCCGCCGATCAACAGCTTGTCCACGACTTTGCCCAGATTCGCGATCACTTCGATCTTGTCGGAAACCTTGGCGCCGCCCAGAATCGCGACGCACGGCCGCGCCGGGTTTCTGGTCGCCATCGTCAGGTATTTCAACTCCTGGTCCATGAGCAGTCCAGCGGCAGCCTGCGGCACGTAGGCGATCATGCCCACGGTGGAGGCGTGCGCGCGGTGCGCCGAGCCGAAAGCGTCGTTGACGTAGACGTCGCACAGCGCCGCCAGCTTTTTCGAAAACTCCGGATCGTTCTTCTCTTCTTCCGGATGGAAGCGCAGATTCTCCAACAACAGGATCTCGCCCGGCGCCGGCAGCATGGCTTCCACTTCGGGACCGATACAGTCGGGCGCCATCTTGACGGGGCGGCCCAACAATTCTTCCAGGCGCTTGGCCACCGGCTTCAGGCTCATCTCCGGATTGGGCTTGCCTTTCGGACGGCCCAGGTGCGACGCCAGAATGAGGCCGGCCCCTTGCTCCAGCGCGTAACGGATGGTCGGCAGCGATGCCTTGATGCGCTTGTCGCTGGTGATCTCCTGACCACCGGGGGCCAACGGAACGTTGAAATCCACACGAATAAAGACGCGCTTATTCTTCAGATCGAGATCGCGGACGGATAGTTTAGGCATAAGAAGCTCTCAAAAGGGATTTAACACTTGAGATTAGCAGAATGCGCGGTGGGGCAGGCTCTCAGCCGGAGTGCCCTCTGGGCCCGGCCTCTCAGGCCGCCACGCCCGTAGCATAGAATCGTCTTGTGGCGCGCAAAGTCTCATCTCTCGAAGCGCAACTCGACCGCCTGGCGGAACTGCGCAGCCAACCGCCCTCGCCGGAGGGGCACGCCGAAGTTGCCAAATGTCTTACCAGCAAAATGAATCTGGTGGCGTCGAAAGCTGCGCGCATCGCTGGGGAGTGGCTCGCGGCCGAGTTGACGCCGGAACTGGTGGCGGCATTCGACCGGTTGATGGTGAAACCGGAGACCACCGACAAGCGCTGCGCGGCCAAAATTGAAATCCTCAAGGCGCTCTGCAAACTGGAGTATTCTTCTCCGTCTGTTTTTCGCCGCGGCTTGCAGCACGTCCAAATGGAACCTACCTGGGGCGGCTCGGTGGATACCGCGGCCGAAGTGCGCGCGCTGGGCGCCATGGGCCTGGCGCAGACGGACTATCCGGAGGCGCTGGAGGAAATTGTGCCGCTGC